>Ga0194129_10002778_pt1 | contig 25515 bp, 23 predicted proteins | sample TA2KigCa35mmetaG_FD_150862 | JGI IMG/M metagenome (GOLD analysis project Ga0194129, IMG submission 150862) | Freshwater microbial communities from Lake Tanganyika, Tanzania - TA2015038 Kigoma Deep Cast 35m | ecosystem: Environmental > Aquatic > Freshwater > Lake | place: Tanzania: Lake...
GACCCAGGCGCGCGCGGTTACAGTTTCTCATCAGGCGTTGTACTGGTCTCCGCGACGCAGGCGATCGCGGCTATTTGAAAGGTGGGTACGCATGGCAGCCCGCGCCGCCTCTGCATCCTGGGCGGCAATCGCATTTAGGATGCTTTCATGCTCCAGGTTCGCCCGCCGCAAATACAGTTGCCGGTCGGGCACCATCAACTCGGGGTTTTGCAGCCTTCGCCGTGGGATCACGCTCAGACCCAGGGAACTGATCAGGTCGACAAAATGCGGATTCTGGCTGGCGCGGGCAACTTCTCGATGGAATTCAAAGTCAGCGCTTACTGCGTCTTTATCATCGATCAATGCTTGATTGAAGCTTTCCAGCGCCCGGCGCATTTCAACCAGGTTTTGTTCCTGTCGGCGCTGCGCGGCAAGGGCGGCGGCCTCGGTTTCGACACTGATTCGGAACTCAAGCAGGGTGATGACCTCGCGTAGCGTGCCCAACTGGTCAGCACTTACCCGGAAGGCGGGAAACGCGCTGGGCTCGAGCACGAACGTACCCACGCCGTGACGGGTCTCGACCAGTCCGGCAGCCTGCAGATGGGACAACGCCTCTCGTACGACGGTGCGGCTCACCTGATGGGCTTGCATGATGTGCTGCTCCGTAGGCAGCTTGACGCCCGGAGGCAATTCTCGAGAGCGGATCCGCTCAATCAGACGACTGGCGAGGTAAGTGGACAGCGTTTTTCGGGGCAGGCGCTGCATAAGGGTTAACCACGAGGCTGTTCAGAGACACTTTGAAACGATCACTGTTGTACGACGACTGATGTTATCGTATCCTTCAATGTCTGGCAACCGTCTCGATCTGCAGAGGCCTGGGCGCTTCCCGTCAGGCCCGGGACCCACCATAGCGCCTACGGCGCCAAGGAGATGACTTGATGAAAAATCGTAGACTGATGATGACTTGGCCGGTAGCGGCTGCCGCATTGCTGGCCAGCGGCTGGGTATCCGCTCAGACTGTTATCAGGGCTGCCGATGTGCATCCGCAGGGATATCCGACGGTGGCAGCCGTGGACAGCATGGGCAAGAAGATCGAGGCGGCCACCGCCGGCCGCATCAAGTTCCAGATGTTTCCGGGCAGCGTTCTCGGCGACGAGAAGGCCATGATTGAGCAGACGCAGGTGGGCGCTATCGGCCTGCTGCGGACGTCGCTCGGCCCGGTCGGGCCAGTGGTCCCCGATGTCAATGTCTTCAACATGCCCTTCGTGTTCCGCGACGTCGCGCACATGCGTGCGGTCATTGATGGAGCGATCGGACAGGAGCTGCTGGACAAAATCAGCGCCTCCCCGGCGCGCATGGTCGCTCTGGCCTGGATGGATGGAGGATCCCGCAGCCTTTACACCAAGAAGCCGGTTCGCAAGCCCGAAGACCTGAAGGGACAGAAGATCCGCATGATGGGTAATCCCCTGTTCGTGGACACCATGAATGCCATGGGCGGCAACGGCATCAGCATGGGTTATGGCGAGGTGTTCACGGCCCTTCAGACCGGGGTGGTCGACGGCGCTGAAAACAATCCGCCAAGCCTGTACACCGCCAACCACTTCAAGGCGGGCGCCAAGTTCTACACCCAGACCAATCACCTGATCATTCCTGAAATCCTGGTGATGTCCAAAGTGGCATGGGATCGGCTGAGTCCGGCGGATCAGGCGCTGTTCAAGAAACTGGGCCGCGAAGCGCAGATTGAACAGCGCAGGCTCTGGGATGCGGCCGTGGCTGATTACACCGCCAAGCTGAAAGCCGAAGGCGTGGAATTCATCGAAATCGACAACAAACCCTTCTTTGAGGCCACCGCTCCCGTGCGGGCCAAGTACGGTGCGCAGTACACCGATCTCATGAAGCGAATCGCCGAGGTTCGATAAGCCTGCGATGGCCCCCGGTCAGCCGCCGGGAACCCAACGCGACCCCGGTTGAAAGCCTGGGGTCGCGGCGTCTTCGGCAAAAGCAGTCATGAAGAAGCGTTATGTCGCCCTGATGGATCTCGCGTACCTGGCCTGTATCTGGCTGGCCGGCACGGCAATCGCACTGATGTCGGTCATCATCCCCTGGGGCGTATTCACCCGCTACGTGCTCGGAACGGGCTCTCAGTGGCCCGAGCCGATCGCCATCCTCCTGATGATGGTCTTCACATTCTTAGGCGCCGCGACCGCCTATCGCGCGAATGGCCACATTGCGGTCACTTTACTGACGGAGGTTCTACCGCCGCCCGCTCGCCACCTTGCCGACCTCCTGGCAGACCTCCTGATGATGGTCGTCTGCGCTTTCGTGGTCGCTTACGGGACTCGACTTTCCCTGGGAACCATGGGGCAGACCATCAGCGAATTGCCATGGCTACCGGTGGGCCTGACCTATGCTTGGCTACCCCTGGGCGGACTGATCACTCTCCTGTTCGTGATTGAGCGACGGTGGATCGGGCCGCAGCACGAGCGCCGTCTGATGCGATACGAGCAAGACCACGGCGAGACGAGCCAGGGCAGCGAGGGGCTGCGCTGATGGACGCTTTTGTTCTTCTGGGCAGTTTCGCACTGCTGATGATGATTGGTCTGCCCGTCGCCTACTGCCTGGGGCTGGCGGCGCTGATCGGTGCGCTCTGGATCGGTCTACCGCTTGATGCGGTCATGATCCAGATCGGTGCAGGCGTCAACAAATTCTCATTGCTGGCCATCCCATTCTTCGTTCTGGCTGGCGCGATCATGGCCGAAGGTGGAATGGCGCGCCGCCTGGTTGCCTTCGCCGGCGTTTTGGTGGGGTTTATCCGCGGGGGGTTATCACTGGTCAACCTCATGGCCTCCACTTTCTTCGGCGCCATTTCCGGCTCATCAGTCGCAGACACCGCCTCTATCGGATCCGTACTGATCCCTGAAATGGAAAAAAAAGGCTATCCGAAGTCTTTTGCCACAGCCGTCACCGTGAGTGGCTCGGTGCAGGCCATCCTGATTCCGCCCAGCCACAATGCGGTGCTGTATTCGCTGGCTGCAGGCGGCTCAGTTTCAATCGCAGCACTGTTCATGGCGGGTGTTCTGCCCGGCCTGCTGCTGGGTCTCACGCTGGCGATACTGTGTTTATGGAAAGCGCATCGCCATGGCTATCCAAAGGAGCGTGCCATCCCTTTCCGTGAAGCCTGCCGCATCACGATCGATGCGCTCTGGGGCCTGATGACCATGGTGATCATTCTCGGGGGAATTCTCAGCGGCGTTTTCACTGCCAATGAGTCGGCCTCCATCGCGGTGGTCTGGGCCTTTTTTGTCACCATGTTTATCTATCGTGACTACAAGTGGCGTGACCTGCCCAAGCTCGTGCATCGAACGGTCAAGACAGTCACCATCGTGATGATCCTGATCGGGTTCGCCGCCGCTTTCGGATACATCATGACCATGATGCAGATCCCGATGAAGGTTACCGCGTTCCTCACGGAGATCTCCAGCAACAAGTACGTTCTGCTGGCGCTCATCAACATCCTGTTGTTGTTCCTTGGCACCCTCATGGACATGGCGCCCCTGATCCTGATCCTCACTCCGATTCTTTTGCCGGTGGTCAAGCTCATGGGAGTCGATCCGGTGCACTTCGGCATGATCATGATGGTCAATCTGGGCATCGGACTGATCACGCCTCCGGTGGGTTCGGTCCTGTTTGTGGGCAGTGCAATCTCGAAGCTCAAGATCGGGGTCATCACCCGCGCCATGCTGCCCTTCTTTGGCGCTTTGTTTGTCGTGCTCATCATGGTCACGTACCTGCCCTGGCTGTCTCTTTGGCTGCCTCGCGTCATGGGCCTGTAACGCCGTGGGGCAGAAGCATCCGGCATGCGTCTGCATCGCCCGTAGCGGCCAGATCCAGAACCTCAATCGAATGGAGGTGAATGCTTGATGATTCAGCCGCTTTTGCTTCGCGTTCATCCGCATGACAACGTGGCTGTCGTCGCCAATGAAGGGGGGTTGCCGGCAGGCACCGTGATCGGGGCGGGGTGCGTGGGGGCTGGTCTGGTTTTCTCCGAGAAGGTGCCGCAGGGGCACAAGGTGGCTCTACAAAAAATCCCTGCCGGGGAGCCGGTGAGACGCTACCGGGTATCGATTGGCCATGCTCTCCGAGACATCGAGGCGGGCAGCTGGGTGCATGAGCGTCTGCTGCAAATGCCCGAAGCGCGTTCTTTCGATGGTTTACCCGTGGCCTGCGAGCGGCCGGTCGACCTCGGGCCGCTTGAGGGCTACACCTTCGAGGGATACGTCAATTCTGATGGGTCGGTCGGCACGCGCAACCTGCTTGCCATCACCACCACGGTGCAATGTGTGGCCGGTGTTGTGGAAATTGCCGCCGAGCGTATCCGGCGCGAACTGCTGCCGCTGTACCCGAATGTCGACGGGGTGGTCGCGCTCGAGCACAGCTATGGTTGCGGTGTGGCAATCGACGCGGCAGGTGCCGAGATCCCGATACGCACCTTACGGCACATCTCACTCAACCCCAACTTTGGCGGCGAGGTCATGATCGTCAGCCTTGGTTGCGAGAAGCTGCAGCCAGAACGCCTGCTGCCCGTTGGCAGCATTCCGATGACTGCCGGTGGCCAGCCGGCCTTGCATACCGTCTGCCTGCAAGACGCTCAACACGTTGGCTTTGCCTCGATGATCGACAGTATCGTGTCCAGCGCTCGCCCCCACCTGGAGCGGCTCGATGCGCGGCGGCGCCAGACGGTGCCGGCAAGCGAGTTGGTGGTGGGTGTGCAGTGCGGTGGCAGCGATGCGCTGTCGGGGGTAACGGCCAATCCGGCCGTTGGTGCCATGACTGACCTGCTGGTACGAGCGGGGGCCACGGTGATGTTCTCCGAAAACACGGAGGTACGCGATGCGGTTGATCAGCTGACCGCGCGCGCAGCGACCCCGGAGGTCGCTCAGGCCATCGTGCGCGAACTGGCCTGGTATGACCAGTACCTGCACCGTGGGCAGGTCGATCGGAGCGCGAACACGACGCCTGGAAACCGGGCCGGCGGCTTGTCCAATATCGTCGAGAAGGCCATGGGCTCTATCGTCAAGAGCGGCAGCGCCGTCATCTCGCATGTGCTGCCGCCCGGAGAAAAGTTACGCCGCGACCAGCGCGGGCTCGTGTTTGCGGCCACACCGGCCAGCGATTTCATTTGCGGTACCCTGCAGCTGGCAGCCGGTATGACTCTGCATGTCTTTACCACTGGTCGCGGGACGCCCTACGGCCTGCAGGCCTGCCCGGTGCTCAAGGTGGCCACGCGCACCGATTTGGCCCGCCGCTGGCACGACCTGATGGACGTCAATGCGGGACGCATCGCAGAGGGCCAGATCAGTATCGAACAGGCGGGCAGGGAACTCTTCGATCTGCTGCTCGACGTGGCCAGCGGCAGACGCACTTGGGCCGAGCGATGGCGACTGCACAACGCACTGGTGCTGTTCAATCCGGCGCCGGTGACCTGAGCGCGGTTCGTGTCGGTTCGTGTGCTCAATCCGGATGCGTTTACGGGCCAGGTTGATGGCCGCGAGGTTTCGCTGCATATCCTGCGATCAGGGCCTCTGCAGGCTGCCATCTGCAATCATGGTGCGCGTCTGTTGCAATTAGCAGTGCCAGACCGATTCGGACAGGCGCGTGACATTGTCCTCGGCTACGACAGCCTGGGGCAGCTGTTATCCGGCCTGCCATCTATGGGTGCCTTCATCGGGCGTTACGCCAATCGTATCGGCCGCGGTCATCTTCATCTTGATGGGCGCCGCCATCAGCTGCCCATCAATGAGGGGCCGCACTGTCTGCACGGCGGCCCGGGCGGCAGCCGACACCAGGTCTTCAGCGTCCTGGACAGCCAGGAGAACCGCTTGCGGCTCGGCTGGCGCTTCGGCACCGACAGCGACGGCTTTCCAGGCGAGGTTGATGTCGAGCTTGAGTACATGCTTGACGATTGCTCGCTAACGGCCAGCTACACCGCAAGTGTTCACCGGGAAGCCACCCCACTGAGTCTGACCTGTCACCCCTTCTTTAATCTTGAGGGGACTCAGGCACCCAGCGCGCTTGATCACAGTCTGCAGATTCTGGCCAACGCATTTGTGCCGATCGATCAAAGTCGGATACCGCTCGGTCATCGGGAGCCAGTGGCCGGTACGGCCTTCGATTTTCAGCAGTCGCGGTGGCTGCGCGGCGCGCTTGAACAGGACCACATGCAGCTCAGGCTGGGTAGCAGCCCCGGTTTCGATCATGCGTTCAGCACGCCAGGCGAGCCTGGGCTTGTGAAGTTGCAGGCCCGCCTGTTCGCGCCAGGCAGTGGAATCATGATGGAAGTCTGGTCGGATGCGCCGTGCCTGCAGTTTTACAGCGGTGCCGCCCTCGATGGACAACTGCCTCGACATGCCGGCAAGCATGGACAGGTTTATCGCAGCGGTGCAGCGCTGTGCCTGGAGCCGCAGCAGTACCCGGATGCGCCTAACCAACCGCTTTTTCCGTCCTGCATTGTTTACCCGGGTGAGCGGTTACAGGGGCGGATCGAATATCGCTTTTCAGCAGGCGACCACGCCACGCCAGCAATAACCAGCCGCGCCGTGTAAGTCGCTGCAACCCGGCGCACCCTCCTGATCCCGAAAGCCGGTTTGACGCCTCAGGCGTGAGCATGCCAGCATCGCCGCCCCGACCTGGAACTTTCTGACTGGGAATTGACTGGTCGTGAGCTTGCAGCCATGCCCTGCCGGGCCGCGAGCCTCGATCGGCCACCTCACCCTCTTCCGACCCGATGAGTCCACACGATGACGCTGCCGCCCATTCTTGATGCCCTGCCACCGCTCGCCTCGCTGATCCGCGCGGGCGATGCCGTCATCATCGGCCAGGCAGGCGCCGAACCCCTTACCGTGACCCGCGCCCTGGTTGAGCAGGCCGACACGCTGGCTGGCCCGGTCGATGTGTTCCTGGGCGCAGTGCTGTCGGACACCTTTGCGCGGGCCCTGCATCCGAATCTGCGCCCGGGCGGCTACGGCATCATGGGCGGCGCCGCCAAGGGCTTTGCCTCGCAACCGGGCTCGATCGTGAACGTCACGCCCACCCCCTATCGCGAGCTCGAAGGCGCTTTTGGCGCCGGGCGGCTGCGTGCCGATGTCGTCATGCTGCAGCTGGCCGTGTCGGCCGACGGGCGCCGGCTGAGTCTTGGCATGGCCAACGATTACGTCGTCACGGCCGCACGGCGCGCGCGCTGCGTCATCGCCGAGATCCACCCTGCTGCACCGTTCACACCCAGCACCGAAGCCGACGCGGCAAGCCTTCGGATCGATATCGCGGTGCGAGCCGCCGGGCCGGCCGTGCAATCGCCCACGATGGCCCCGGAAGAAGCCGAACGCCGAATCGCAGCGCATGTGGCGGCGGTGGTCCCCGACCGGGCCACGATCCAGATCGGGCTTGGCGCATTGCCCGATGCGGTGCTGGGTTTACTTCGCCAGCATAAAGATCTGGGCCTTCACAGCGGGCTGGTGGGTGACAGTGCCATTGCGTTGATCGAGTCGGGCGCGATCACCAACGCCTACAAGCGCCTGGACACCGGATTCTCGGTTACCAACACGTTGGGCGGCACCGAGCGCGCCCATCGTCATGTTCATGACAACGCGCAGTTTCTGATTCGCCCGGCAACCTACACACATCATCCGGCCACGCTTGCCGCGCTCTACCGCTTCCATGCAGTCAATTCAGCGCTTGAGGTCGACGTGACCGGACAGGCCAACGCCGAGCACGATGGCCGCACCTGGCGGGGCGGCCTGGGCGGTCTGGGCGATTTCGTTCGCTGCGCGCGATTGTCCGAGGGTGGCCGGGGCATTGTTGCGCTGGCATCGACCTCGCGCGATGGCAAGCGCAGCCGAATCGTGGCCTCCACCTCGCGGGGTCAGGTCACCCTGGGGCGCGGCGATGCCGATATGGTGATTACCGAGTGGGGTGTGGCGGATCTGCGCGATGCAACCTTCGGCGAGCGTGCCAAGCGGATGATCGCCATCGCCGATCCGCGTTTCCGCGAGCAACTCGAACGCGATTGGCATGCGCTGAGCGGCGCCGCTTGAGGCTGGGTTGAAGCGGCGCTGACGCCTCGCTGAGCCCACGTTCAAGCGGCGACAGGGCACCCTTCAGGCTGTGTCAGGGCTGCGGCCCTGCGCGGGCGGCCAGCGCTTGCGCGATGGCGCGCTGCCTGCGCCACAGCATAAGCGCGCTCGCGATGCTGACCATCCCATAGGCAGCGAGCGAGGGCCGCGGACCGAACAGTTCGGTGAGCCAGCCCACCACAAAGCCGCCCACCGGCATGGTGCCCAGGAACGCCATCATGTAGAGCGAGATTGCGCGGCCGCGAAGCCGCTCATCGACCAGGCTCTGCAGCAGCGTGTTGGTTCCGGCACCGGTCACGATGACGCCGAACCCCACCGCCATGAGCGCAATGGCAGCCAGCGGCAGCGAGGGGCTGAGCGCAAACACCGTGAGCCCGATGCCGGCTGCAAACGAACCGAGATTGATCACGCGCGCAATGCCAGCGGTTGAACTGCGCGCAGCCAGCATCATGGTGCCCACCAGCGCACCGGCACCGGCGCAACTGACCAGCAGCCCCTGCAGCCGCGCATCCCCACCGAACACCTCGCGCGCGAACACTGGCATCATCGCCTGATAGTTGGGCGCGCAAAACGAGACCAGCACCAGGTTGATCATTGCGAACCGGGCGGGCAGCGTGCTCCAGACCCATTCAAAGCCTTCGGCGAATTCACGCAGAAGCGACTGGTTCGAACGCGCCGCGCGACTCGATGGCAGACGCGAGAGCGAAACAATCACCGCCAGATAGCTGACGGCATTCAACACAAAGCACCAGCCCTCGCCAATCCAGACCAGCAGCACGCCCGCGATGGCGGGCCCCGCGAATCGGCCAAGATTCATCACCAGTGAATTGAGTGCGATGGCGTTGTGCAGCTCTGCCGTACCGCCCACCATCACGGGCAGGAGCGAATGGCGCGCTGGCCCATCAAACGCATTGGCGATGCCCTGAATCAATGCGAGCCAGACCACATGATGCGGCTCGACCCAGCCGCCAAGCGTCAGCACCGCCAATGCAATCGCCTGCAGCATCTGCGCGCCCTGCGTCAAAAGCACCATCGTGCGGCGATCAACCCGATCGGTGACCAGCCCCGCGAGCGGCGCCACCACCAGAATGGGGATGAACGATGCAAACGTGACCAGCCCGAGCATGACCGCCGAGTCGGTGAGCCGGTAGACCAGCCAGGACTGCGCGATCGATTGCAGCCAGAACCCGATCACCGAGATCGTCTGGCCGAAAAAATAGTGGCGAAAGCGCGGGTGATCGAGCGAGCGAAAAATTTTCACGGTCGCGGTTCGACCGCCTGCATGGGCTCAGGCGACCAGCGTGGCAAGCTGCTCAGCAAGGCCTTCGGTGGGCGGGCGCTTGAAGCCGCCTTTGGCAAAGCGCAGCCAACGTCCCTGAACGAACGCGATCACGACGGCCGCGCGCGCGCCCGCATCGGTATCGGCGGCCAGAACACTCTGCGCCACCGCAACCCGAAACGACTGCCGCAGCGATGCCTCGATGCGATCGACCAGCTGATTGATTCGCACCTGAAGCCGATCGTCTTCGGTGACGAGCGCATCACCGATCAGCACCCGCGTCATGCCCGGATTGCGCTCAGAGAAGTTGAGCAGCATGGCGATGATGTCGCGCAGTTGTCGCTGGCCATCTTCCTGCGCGCTGGTGATCTGGTTGATGAGCCCGAAGATGGTGGACTCAATGAATTCGATCAGGCCCTCGAACATCTGGGCCTTGCTCGCAAAGTGCCGGTACAGCGCGGCCTCCGACACCTTGAGCCGGGCTGCAAGCGCGGCGGTGGTGACGCGCTCGCCTCCGGGCTCCTGCAGCATCGCTGCAAGCGCCTGCAAAATCTGCAGCCGCCGCTCGCCTGGCTTGGGCCGGGCGGGCTTGGAGCTTGCAGAAGCGTCGGGAACGGGAGCGGCGGCGGTGTCCATGTCAGAAGGTGGAGCGCGACGGCACGCGGCGCGAAAGCTGACCAATTGATTGTACTTGAAGCTCCACCCGCCGTGATGAACCCGCGCGCGCGCGACGCGATACCGGCTTTCGCGCCTGGTTCAGTGCGCTCGCCAGCACTGTGCGAACCCCTGCCGCATGCGCGCCCGCGAGATTGGCCACGGTGTCGTCCACCAGCACGCAGCGCGAGGGATGGGTGCGCAGCCGTGCCGCCAGCCGACGCATCATCGGCGATGAAGGTTTGGGCTGAAAGCGGCCGGCAAAGCGCATCGCTTCAATGGGCACGATCGCCTCGATGCTGCCCGCGATACCCAGTGCGCGCACCACCGACCGGGCGTAGTGCCAGGGTCCGTTGGTGACGATGATCCGCCGACCGGGCAACCGGCCGAGCGAGCGCGCAAGCGCCGGGCTGCGCCGCACCAGCCGATGCATGTCGGGAAATTGATGGGTTTCGCGCAGATAGTGGTGCGGGTCAACCTGATGATGCGTGACCAGACCGAGCAGCGTTGCGCCATAGCGGCGCCAGTAGGAGAGCCTGAGCGCGCTCGCCTCGGCGCGCTCAAGCCCAAGATGACGGGCCACATAGTCCGTCATTGCCGCATCGATTCGCGGCATGATCGAGGGCTGCGCGTCGTGCAGTGTGTCATCGAGATCGAGCAGCCAGATGCGCTGCGCCGCCCGACGCGGGCTGGTCGGTGCGGTAAGCGGCCTGCGCAGTGCGCGCATGCGCGGTGCGTCAGTGACTGCGAATCATGGTGCCCACCCCGTGATCGGTCATGATCTCGAGCAGCAGGCAATGGTCGACGCGGCCGTCAATGATGTGAACCGAGTTCACACCGGCCCTGGCTGCATCGAGCGCAGACGAAATCTTGGGCAGCATGCCGCCGGAAATGGTGCCGTCGGCAAACAGCTCATCAATGCGGCGCGCGGTAAGCCCCGTGAGCAGCTTGCCGGACTTGTCGAGCACGCCCGCGGTGTTGGTAAGCAGCACCAGCTTTTCAGCCTTGAGAACCTCGGCCACTTTGCCCGCCACCACATCGGCATTGATGTTGTAGGTTTCGCCATCGGCACCCGACCCGATCGGCGCGATCACCGGAATGAAACCATTGGAGGTAAGCGTGTGCACGATGCCGGGATCGATGGATTCGATTTCGCCCACCTGGCCGATATCGACCTCTTCGCCAGGCTGTTCGGGCAAAGTCATCCTGAGCTTTCTCGCGCGAATCAGGCCACCGTCCTGGCCGGTGAGGCCAACCGCCCGGCCACCCGCCGTATTGATGAGTTCAACGATTTCCTTGTTGACCTGGCCGGCGAGCACCATCTCGACGATATCCATGGTCTCGGAATCGGTGACACGCATGCCCTGAACGAACTCGCCCTTTTTGCCGACCCGCGCAAGCAGCTGCTCGATCTGGGGGCCGCCGCCGTGCACCACTACCGGGTTCATGCCAACGAGCTTCAACAGCACGACGTCGCGTGCGAAGCTCTGTTTGAGCAGCGGGTCGGTCATCGCATTGCCGCCGTACTTGATCACCAGAATGCGGCCGTGAAAGCGACGGATGTAAGGCATTGCCTCAGCAAGGATCTCCGCCTGCAGGGCAGGGGCAATCGGCGTCTTGTCGGTCATGGTCGGGCTCCGCGGAGCGGTCTACAGAATGTAGCGGGCAAGATCGTCGCTGCGCGCAACCTCGGCGAGTCGGGCATCGACGAATGCCGCATCAATGATCACGGTGTGTCCGGCCCGGGCGTCCGCATCAAATGACACCTGCTCGAGCAGACGCTCCATAACCGTGTGAAGCCTGCGCGCACCGATGTTCTCGGTGCGCTCATTGACCTCGAAGGCAATATCGGCGAGCCGTCGAACGCCCTCTGCGGTGAAATCAAGCGTGACGCCTTCGGTGGCAAGCAAGGACTGGTACTGGCGAACGAGGCTTGCGTCGGTATCGCCCAGAATGCGCACAAAATCGTCAGGCGTGAGCGCCTGCATCTCAACGCGAATTGGCAATCGGCCCTGCAGCTCGGGAATCAGATCGGACGGTTGCGAGAGATGAAACGCGCCCGAAGCAATGAACAGAACATGGTCGGTGCGCACCACGCCGTAGCGGGTGTTGACAGCCGTACCCTCGATGAGGGGCAGCAGATCGCGCTGCACACCCTGACGCGAAACGTCTGCGCCCTGATGCTCGCCGCGGCTTGCCACCTTGTCGATTTCATCGATGAAGACAATGCCGCTCTGCTCGGCCGCCTCGATCGCACGAGCGCGCACCTCTTCTTCATTGACCAGGCGCGCGGCCTCTTCCTGAGCGAGCGTACGCATCGCCTCGGCCACGGTCATCTTGCGAGCGGCGCGCCGGCCGGGCATCTGCGAGAACAATGACTGCAGCTGCTGGCTGATGTCGTCCAGGCCCTGCTGGCCGCCCGCACCCAGGCCCAGCGGCATGACTTGAGGCGCAGCCATCGTGACCTCGATTTCAATTTCGCGCGAATCAAGCTCGCCTTCGCGCAGGCGCTTCCTGAGCTTCTGGCGCGCGGCTGATTCGGCGGGCGATGCAGGCTGTGCGGGCGCGGGCGGTTCGGCCGCCCCCCCAAAAAAAGGAAACGCCGCTGCCGGTGAGGCCGGCCGCGCGGGCGGTACCAGCACATCGAGAACCCGCTCTTCGGCTGCATCGAGCGCACGCGCCTGCACCTCGACCATCGCCCGCTCGCGCACCTGCTTGATGGCGGTTTCGACCAGGTCGCGGATGATGGTGTCGACATCGCGCCCGACGTAACCCACCTCGGTGAACTTGGTGGCTTCAACCTTGATGAAGGGTGCCTGCGCAAGCCGGGCGAGCCGGCGCGCGATCTCGGTTTTTCCCACGCCGGTCGGCCCAATCATCAGGATGTTCTTGGGCGTGATTTCGGCGCGCATCGGACCCTCCACCTGCTGACGCCGCCAACGGTTTCTGAGCGCGATTGCAACCGCGCGTTTGGCCTGCGCCTGCCCGACGATGTGTTTGTCGAGCTCGGCCACGATCTGGGCCGGCGTGAGCGTGGCAGCTTCAGGCACCGACCGTGCCCTCCAGCGTTTCAACCGTGTGGTGCTGGTTGGTGTAGATGCACAGCTCGCCCGCAATCGTAAGTGACTGCCGAACGATTGCTTCGGCATCGAGCGCGGAATGCGACATAAGCGCAAGCGCTGCCGCCTGCGCATAAGGCCCGCCGCTGCCGATTGCAATCAGACCGTGCTCGGGTTCCAGCACGTCGCCATTGCCGGTAATGATTAGCGAGGCCTGCGCATCGGCCACGGCAAGCATGGCCTCGAGCCTGCGCAGCATTCGATCGGTTCGCCAGTCTTTGGCAAGCTCAACTGCCGAGCGCACCAGGTGGCCTGAATGCTTCTGCAGTTTCGCCTCGAAGCGTTCAAACAATGTGAATGCGTCGGCCGTGCCGCCGGCGAATCCAGCCAGCACCTTGCCATCGTGAAGGCGCCGCACTTTACGCGCGCTCGCCTTGATCACGATATTGCCGAGCGTGACCTGCCCGTCACCGCCCAACGCAACGCAGCCGTCGCGTCGGACCGAAACGATGGTCGTGCCGTGGAACTGTTCCAATCAGTCGCCGTAGAGCTTTTGCCGCAGCTCACGCCGCTGCTGGGCCTCGAGCGACAGCGTGGCCGTGGGCCGCGCGAGAAGGCGCGGCAATCCGATGGGCTCGCCGGTTTCTTCGCAGTAGCCGTAATCGCCGGAGTCGATCCGGGAGATGGCCTGTTGAATTTTCTTCAGGAGCTTGCGCTCGCGATCGCGCGTACGCAGTTCGAGCGCATGCTCTTCCTCGATCGTGGCGCGGTCGGCCGGATCGGGAACGACCACGGTTTCTCGCAGGTGCTCGGTGGTTTCACCGGCGTTGTGGAGAATCTCGCGCTCCATCTGCTGCAGCAGTTCGCGGAAATACGCGCGCTGCGCATCATTCATGTAGGCCGACTCGGGCATGCGCAAGAGCGCTTCCTCATTGAGCGGCTTTTTGTCTTTCGTGGCTGCCATGTCAAATCCTGCCTGATTGATCAGCCTACGCGAGGCACTGTTCGAGGCCTTTGATGAACATGTCCTTCGGCAGGTTGCGTCCGATGAACACCATTTTGTTGGAGGGCTTTTCTCCGGGTTGCCAGCGCCGACCCAAATCGGCACCCATCATCATGTGGACGCCCTGGAAGACGGTCTGACGATCGGACCCCTTCATGAAAAGCACGCCTTTATACCTTAACAAGTCCGGACCGTAAACCTGAACCAGTCCGGACAGAAAGTCTTCGAGTTTGCCTGGATCAAACGCGCGATTGGACCGGAACACGAAAGATTGGATGCTGTCGTCGTGCTCATGCTCATCGCTGTCGAGGAACTCAGGATCGATCTCGAGTATTGCATTGAGATTAAAACCGCGGATATCGAGAATCTCGTCAATCGGTGCGTTGCCGAAATGCACCGGGCGAATCGGGGCCCGGGGGTTCATCTGGCGCAACCGTGACTTGAGCGCGGTATGCTCCTCTTCGGTGACCAGGTCCACCTTGGACATCAGGATGCGGTCGGCAAAGCCCACCTGCTCCTGTGCTTCGCGTCGCTCGACGAGCTGCTGGGGTGCGTGCTTGGCATCAACCACCGTGATGATTGCATCGAGCAGATAGCTGTCGGCGATGTCGTCATCGACAAAAAATGTCTGAGCGACCGGGCCGGGATCGGCCATGCCGGTGGTCTCGATGATGACGCGATCGAATGCGATATCGCCCTTGCTGCGACGCTGTTGGAGGTCGCCGAGAATACGGATCAGGTCACCGCGCACCGTGCAGCAGATGCAGCCATTGTTCATCTCGACGATCTGCTCGTCGCGTTCCTGGAGCAGCAGGTCGTTGTCAACGCCTTCTTCGCCGAATTCGTTTTCGATGACCGCGATCCGGTGGCCGTGCTGCTCGCTCAGGATGCGCTTCAGAAGCGTGGTTTTCCCGCTGCCAAGAAAGCCGGTGAGAATGGTGACGGGAATATGCGTGGTGGACATGGCCTTGCAACCTCATGATCAATCGATCGGGTGCGGCGGGCGGGCCGCTTCCGGGCGCAAGATTCTACGCGCGCTGCGCAGGCTTTGCCCGATCCGCGCAGGGCTTTGTGTCACCCGGCACGATTGGCCGCAAACAGTTTCACAGCCGCGCGAGCAGCAACCCCTTCAGATACTCGCCTTCGGGATGCGTCATCGACACCGGATGGTCTTCGCCAGCGGCCAGTCGCTCAAGCATCTGGGCGTCAACCCGGGCATCGATCACCGCGCCTGCAACCACTTTCTGGAACAGGTCGACCGACACCGCGCCCGAACATGAAAACGTCAATAACCTGCCATCCGGTTCGAGCAGCCTGAGCGCCGCCAAGCTTAACTGCTTGTAGGCCCGGGTGGCCCGATCGAGGTGCTGGACCGATGGCGCAAACTTTGGTGGGTCGAGCACGATCAGATCAAACCGCTGGCCGTCGGCGGCAAACCGTTTCAGCGCGTCAAAAACATCCCCCTGAATCCAGTGTGCGGGCGAATCGATGGAATTTAATGCTTGTTGCGTCTTTGCAACGGCCAGCGCCTCGGCGCTCGAATCAATCGACCAGGCTGCAGCAGCGCCAGCCGACAAAGCCGCCAGGGAAAACCCCCCGGTGTAACAAAAACAGTTGAGCACCCGCTTGCCGGCGGCGAGCTGCGCAAGGCGTCGACGGTTGTCGCGCTGATCGATGTAAAAGCCGGTTTTATGGCCGCGCACCACATCAACCTGATAGCGAACCCCGTCTTCGATGATGTCCACTGCGGCAACGGGCACAGCGCCACGCAGCGCCCCTTCCCGGCTGGGCAGGCCCTCCCGCTGGCGCGAGGCCCCATCGGATCGCTCGTAAACCCTGGACGCGCCGGTGGCGGTCACCAGCGCATCGACAATCGCCTCGCGCCGAGCATCAACGCCGGCAGCCATCAACTGAACCACCAGCTGATCCGCATAGCGATCGACGATCAGGCCCGGCAGGCTGTCGGCCTCACCGAACACCAGCCGAATCGCATCGGTTCGACGGGTCAGATGCGCGCGGCGCGCGACCGATGCGGCGACTCGCGCGCTCAGCCACGCATCATCCGGAATTTCATGTTCGAGAAATGACCACGCGCGCGCCCGAATCGTGGATTCGGGACTGAAGGCCGCCCAGGCAAGAAAGCGCTGATCGGCACCCACCACCCGCACCAGATCGCCGGGCGCAGGTCGGCCGATCACACGGGCCACCGCACCGGCGTATATCCAGGGATGTCGCCGCTGCAGCGATCGCTCTTTACCGGGGCGAAGTTCGAGCGTTGCAACCGGCGTCATGGGCGCTCCGCGTTGGGATCGGGCGGGGGCTCAGCGGCCCGAGCCTGCGCCTGTGTAGGGGCATGGACCTCTGCCTGCGCGTGCGCCTCTGCCTGCGCGTGCGCCTCTGCCTGCGCGCGGCCCTGTCCGTGGCCCTTGGCCGCGTCGGGCGTCGCGTCGGGCGTCGCGTCGGGCGTCGCGTCGGGCGTCGAGGTCGCCGCTGCATCGCGACGGCGTGCCCGCGGATGCGCTGCGTCGTAGACCGCGGCCAGGCGCTGAAAATCGAGCGCGGTGTACACCTGGGTACTGGCGATGCTGGCATGACCAAGCAGCTCCTGTACCGCGCGCAGGTCACCGCTCGATTGCAGCAGGTGGCTCGCAAAAGAGTGGCGAAGCATGTGCGGATGCACATTGGCAGGAATGCCCTGTGCGATACCGCGACGCTTCAGGCGAAGCTGTACCGACCGCGCCGACAGACGCGTACCCCGGCTGGACAAGAACAGCGGACGCTCGTCCGAAGCGGGCCTATCAGTGAGGAAGCGCTCACGTTCAGCGAGCCAGCCGCCCAGCGCAGCGAGTGCGTCGCGGCCCACCGGAACGCTCCGCCGCTTCGAACCCTTTCCGGTAACGATCACTTCAGCCTCGTCCAGGCTCAGCCAGCTGACCGAGCGGGGCACACCCGACGCCGCCTCGAAATGGCGCACGTCCAGACTCGTGAGCTCGGTCAGCCGCAAACCCGAGGAGTAGAAAAGCTCCGCGATCGCGCGGTCCCGGATCGCCTCGAAGCCCTCGGCCTGTGGGTCGCTCACCAGCCTGACCGCCTGGTCCGGGGCCAGGGCCGAAGGCAGGCGTCGCGGCTGCCGGGGCGCCCTGACCCCGCGGGCCGGGTTGCCAACCAGGCCGCGGTGTTCAGCCAGCCAATCGAAAAACCCCCGCCAGGCCGACAGCCGGCGCGCGATGCTTCGCGCTGACAACCCCTCGCGGCTGGCGCGCGCCACCCAGCCGCGCACGGCGCGTTCGTCGACGCGGTGCCAGTCCGGCACGCGCCGGTCGGCCGAACGCCCGATGGCGATGTCGATCAGATGGACGAGGTCGGCGCGATACGCGGCAAGCGTCTGGGGTGAGTAGCTGCGCTCGACGCGCAGCTGTTCCAGATAGGGCACAACATCGGCCTCAGGTCCAGACAATGCGTTCGCATCGCCGGTGACACCCGACGCCTGCCCGGTCATTGGGGCGACTCGGCCAATCTCCCACCGACAAGCCCAGGCATCGGTCAGCTCGACTCGGCCAGCCGCCCGAGCGCCGCGCTGGCAAGCTCGGCGATTCGCGCGAGAAACGACACGCCCATTCCGGAGTGGAACCGGTCGGCGTCCCCCGAGCCCAGTACCAGCAGCCCGAAACTGATCGGGCTGACACCGTGCCGCATCGGCAAAAGCGCAAGCGAGCGCGCATCAGCGCCCGCGTTGGGTAACCATCCGGCAAAGCGCAAATCGCCACGCGGCCCGCAGTAAGGCATGCGCATGGCATCGACCTGATCGATCCACTCGGCTGGCGCTGAACGCGTCCATTCGGGAGACAGGACACCGGGCTTGACCCGCCACAGCCTGAGCGCGACCAGCGGCACCGAAAAACCCGACCGCATGCCGTCCACCACAATGCCCGGCACGCGCTCCGGCGACTCGGCCAACAGCAGATCACGCGTCCATCGCTGCAGCCGCTCGCCGATCGCATCGTTTTCCTTGCCGGTGTGAACCAGCTCGCCAAACCGACGCTCGATATGCCGCAGCTTGTCGCGCAGCACCTCGAGCTGACGCTCGTGCAGCGAGATAGCGCGATTGCCGTGCGCAGGCGAAAACCGCATGCTGGCAAGCAACTCGGGGCGCTGTTCAAAAAAATCGGGGTGATCGCTGAGATAGGCGGCGACCTGTTCGTCTTGGCTCTCGGGTTCGCTCATTGGGGGGAACGCTCCGTTTGACGGGGCTGGTTGGAAATTACGGGCGGGTGCTGGGCGGGCCCGTCCTGCTGCAATTCAATGTCGCCTTCGAACACGGTGGTGGCCGGACCGGTCATCCGCACCGACTCGCCGGGTTGCCAGGCAATCGACACCACGCCGCCTCGCATATGAACATCGACCGGCGAGGCAACGCGCTGCTGCCTGATCGCAGCCACTGCCGCCGCACATGCGCCGGTGCCACAGGCCAGGGTCTCGCCAACACCTCGCTCCCACACCCGAAGCGCAATCGAATGAGGGCCCGTGACCTGCATGAAGCCCACATTGACCCGGCGCGGAAAGCGGCGATGGTGCTCGATCTGCGCGCCCTCGGCCTGAACGGGCGCGCGCTCAATATCGTCAACCGTCAGCACCGCATGCGGGTTGCCCATGGACAGCGCCGATACCCAGCGCACGGCTTCGCCCAGCTCCAACGGCCAGAGCGTGTCCGCGCCAGCCGTCCGCGGCGCCAGGCCGGTGGCATCAAAGGGCACCCGAGGCGGCTCAAGGATGGGCTGGCCCATGTCAACGCTCACCCGGCCATCGGGCGCGATCGACAGTTCAAGCACGCCCGACAGCGTCTGCACCCTGACTGTGTCACGATCGGTAAGCCCGTGATCGCGCACATAATGGACAAAACAGCGCGCGCCATTGCCGCAGTGTTCGACCTCGTCGCCGTCGGCGTTGAATATCCGATAGCGAAAATCAATGCCCGCCGCGGGTGAGGGCTCAACCAGCAGTACCTGATCAGCGCCGATCCCAAAGTGCCGATCGGCGAGCTGGCGCACGACGGCAGGCGTTAACGCCACGCGCTGGCGCACGCCATCGAGCACGACAAAGTCGTTGCCAGAACCCTGCATTTTGGTGAACCGCAGCCTCATAAGCTCGATTATCGCTGATCGTACGGCGAGACTTCGCCAGGCGGACGAGTCTTGAAGCGCCGGTGTGTCCACAGGTACTGCTCGGGCATCTCGCGTACGCGCGCCTCGATGAACGCATTGAGCTGTCGCGTCGCGGCCTCCAGATCATCCACCGGATAGTCGGTCCAGGCGGGATAGAACCGCGCGACATAGCCACGCTCGGACATCCGCGTGACCAGCGGCACGACTGCGGCACCGGTCAGCTTTGCGAGCCGCGCCACCGATGTGACCGTTGCGGTTGGAACGCCGAAGAACGGGACAAACAAGGCGTCGCGCGCGCCAAGATCCATGTCGGGCAGAAAATAAAACGCGCCGCCGTCGCGCAGCCAACGCACCGCAGGTCGCAAGCCTTCGTTACGCAAGAGCATCGTTCCCTGAAAGCGAATCCGGCCGCGGGTCATCGCGTCGTTGAGGGCGGCACTCTTTTGGCGGGCATACATCGAGGCGAGCTCTGGATGGTCGAGCAGCAGCCGAATGCCGCCTGCGTCGATGCCAACAAAATGCGGCGCGAGCACAATGACCGGGCGACCTGCGCGCACCACCTGCTCGAAATGCTCGGTGTCCTCGAGCCTGCAGAGCGAGACGATCCGTTCACGTGGTCCGTACCAGAGAATGAAGCGATCGAGGAAGCTTCGGGTGAAGGCCTGAAAATGCGCGTGGGCAAGGCGCCTGCGCTCGGCATCGCTTAACTGCGGAAAGCACAGCTGCAGATTGATTCGGGCGATGCGCCGTCGCGGCGCGGCAAGCAGGTACAGCACCGAACCCAGCGCAGAGCCCAGGCGGGCAAGCCACGGGGTGGGCAGATGCGCGGTCAGTCGCAGCAGCATGATGGCAGCACGCATGGCGGCCTCGCCCAGACGCGCCGACAGACTCGGTTGGCGGGGCGTATTCATCCGCGCGGCGTACCCATCTGCGTGGGGCTGGAGGGGGAATGCGACGCGGCCGCCGGCCGCTCGTCGGCTGACGGCCCAACCACGCCATGCGGTCGCTTGTATCGGTTGTAGCCCCACAGATACTGGTGCGGCGAGGCCAGAATCAGCCGCTCCATCCTGGCATTCAGTGCCTCGGGCGAGGGCTCATCATCAAAGCGCTCGAGCCGCAGCCGCCAGCCGCCAGACACCCGCTCGCCCACCGCGATGACCACAGATGCACGGGTTGACTGCACCAGCCTCATCGGCAAGGTCATCGTGTACGCGGGCGCCCCGAAAAACATCGCCCAGCGGCCCTCGCCAGCACCGGGCACCTGATCGGGCAGCAGGCCCACCGCAGCGCCTGCGCGCAGCGCGCGCAACATGGCCCGAACGCCTGAGAGCGCGGCAGGCACGGGTCGCAAGCCCGGCCCGCCGCGGGCATGCGCGACCAGCGCACCCAGCAGCGCCTTTCTGGGTGGACGAAACATCACGGTGATGGGAGCGCGTTGCGCATACCACCGCGCAGTGGCTTCGAACGCACCCAGATGCGGAGTCAGAAACACGATGCCCTGGCCACGGCGCTCAGCCTCTTCGAGTACGGCCAGATCGTCGCAGACCACCCGCTGCGCGATCGCCTCGGGCGGACGCAGCCAGATGTAGGGCAATTCGCCTGCCATCCGACCGGCTTCGATCGCCGCCCTGACGCTGGCGCGAATTCCGGCCAAGCCCGCTCTATGAAGGTTCTCGCGAAGCTTGCGCCGATAGCCCGGCGACCCGACCCATGCAACCACGCCTGCGATCGCGCCCAGTGCACGGGCAAGCCCCAGCGGCAGGCGGGCCACCCACGTCGCCAGCCCGATCAGCCATTGGCCTTGGCCGGTACTCGCCCCTGGCCCAGGCGGTGGGTCCACAGGCCAGCCGTCGGCGGGCTTGGGCACGGGTGGAGGCGAGGTGGAATCAGCGGGCATCAGAAAAACACGGTTGGCATCGGGGAAGCGGCAAACGGTGCGCGGAGAAACCATTTCAGCACCGCTCGTGCCTGCTCGGCAGTCTATGCGAAGCCGCTATAATCCGACTTGCCGAGTTAATGGACAACTTGCGGGGCGTGAGCTGAAAAGCTCGAAATACCGCTAAAGCGTCGCCGCGTCTCCCCAGAACGGCCACGCCGAAGGTACCCAAGGCAGCGTGGTCTCGCGCCACCTGCCGCCGGTGCCGTCCAGTCGAACCGTTACGACGATACACCTGAGGAGAAAGCAGTGGCCAACGATTATTTATTCACCTCCGAATCGGTCTCTGAGGGTCACCCCGACAAGGTGGCCGATCAGATCTCGGACGCGATTCTTGATGCGATTCTCGCGCAGGACAGGACCTCGCGCGTGGCTGCCGAAACCCTGTGCAACACGGGTCTGGTGGTGCTGGCGGGCGAAATCACGACCAATGCCAACGTCGACTACATCCAGGTCGCCCGCGACACGCTGAAATCCATCGGCTACGACAACACCGACTACGGCATTGACTACAAAGGCTGCGCGGTGCTGGTGGCTTACGACAAGCAGTCGCCCGACATCAAGCAGGGTGTCGATGCGGCCCACGACAACAACCTGGAGCAGGGCGCTGGCGACCAGGGTCTGATGTTCGGCTACGCCTGCGACGAGACGCCGGAAATGATGCCTTCGGCCATCTATTACTCACACCGGCTCGTTGAGCGGCAGTCCCAGGTGCGTCGCAGCGGCAAGCTCGCCTGGCTGCGCCCCGACGCAAAATCGCAGGTCACGCTGCGCTACGCCGATGGCCGCCCGGTATCGGTGGACACCGTTGTGCTGTCCACACAGCACGCGCCCGATGTCTCGATGGAAACCATCCGCGAAGGGGTCATCGAAGAGATCATCAAGCCGGTCATCCCAGCCTCGCTCATCAAGGGCGAAATCAAGTACCTCATCAACCCCACCGGCCGCTTTGTCGTGGGCGGACCGCAGGGCGATTGCGGGCTCACCGGACGCAAGATCATCGTCGACACCTACGGCGGTGCAGCCCCTCATGGTGGCGGCGCGTTCTCGGGCAAGGATCCCTCCAAGGTTGATCGCTCGGCCGCCTACGCCGCGCGCTATGTGGCCAAAAACGTGGTTGCGGCCGGGCTGGCAAGCCGCTGCCTGGTGCAGGTGTCCTACGCGATTGGTGTTGCGCGTCCCACCTCGGTGTGGATCACCACCCAGGGCACCGGCAAGATCAGCGATGAGAGGATCTCCGAGCTGGTGCAGCAACACTTCGATCTGCGTCCCAAGGGCATCGTCAAGATGCTCGATCTGCTGCGGCCCATCTACCGCAAGACGGCCGCCTACGGCCACTTCGGCCGCGACGAGCCGGAGTTCAGCTGGGAGCGCACCGACCGCGCCGAGGTATTAAAAGCCTCGGCATGATCGGCATCAAGGTGTGGTGCCGAGATATTTGAGTTAATGCAGTCCATGATCTCCCGACTCAAACATCTGATCGATCCGGCACCGTCCCTTGAGCTTGCCTGCGCCGAGCCCGCCAGCTGTCGCGTGGTTGACGCCCTGGCGGGCGATTGCACCAGCCCAATCGGCGAGCGGCTGCGGCGTGTCGAATCCGAGTGCGGATTCGGACAGCGCTGCACCCGCGGCTGTGAACATTTCGTTCCAGCGACCTGCGGATTTGCAGGGTCTAAAAGGGTGATCGCCGGCCGGGTGGCGCAGTCGCCGCCCACCGATCAGGCGGACAACGCTGACTGTTTTCACGTACCGCGCTACGCGCAGCCAGACGGCAAACGTTAAGGTCGGGCAATCGGATACCCCCTGAGGATTCAAGGTCAGGCGTGCTGCCTGCTTCGAAGGCGCTGGTATCATTCGCGTCTTGCTTCGAGGAGCGCTGCAACGCGGCTGTTGTCTGTGCCGCTGCCAGGCTCGAAGCGGCGAAACATGCCAACCGATACGGTCAGCACTTCGCGCCTCAACGTTGGGCCCCAGGGTCCGGCTGGCGCGTCATCAGGTTTCGCAGTCAAACGGCGCTCGTTGACCCGCGGTCATTCCGAGGTCGGCGAGCTCCCCCGCTCCCCCGTATCGAACTGACCGCTTCATCATCAATGGAGTGTGTTCATGTCTGCCGTTTTGAAGCCAGCGCCCGCAGCGCCCGACTATCACGTCGCTGATATCTCGCTTGCCGATTGGGGTCGCAAAGAAATCCGCATCGCCGAAACCGAGATGCCAGGTCTGATGGCCATTCGCGAAGAATTTGCCGCAAGCCAGCCGCTCAAGGGCGCCCGCATTACCGGGTCGCTGCACATGACGATCCAGACCGCCGTGCTGATCGAGACGCTGGCCGCGCTCGGCGCGCAGGTGCGCTGGGCGTCCTGCAACATTTTCTCCACCCAGGATCACGCCGCCGCCGCCATTGCCGCAGCGGGCATCCCGGTGTTCGCCTACAAAGGCGAGAACCTGGTGGAGTACTGGGAATTCACCCATCGGATCTTCGAGTGGGCCGACGGCCAGCCCAGCAACATGATCCTCGACGATGGCGGCGACGCCACGCTGCTGCTTCATCTGGGCACCCGCGCCGCGCGCGATCCCTCGGTCATCACCAACCCGACGAGCGAAGAGGAAACCGCGCTGTTCGATTCGATCCGCAAGCGTCTGGCAACCGACCTGGGCTGGTACGAGCGCCAGCTGAAGTCGATCGTGGGCGTGACCGAGGAAACCACCACCGGCGTAAAGCGCCTGTACCAGATGGCTGCAAACGGCGAACTCGCGTTCCGCGCCATCAACGTCAATGACTCGGTCACCAAGAGCAAATTCGACAACCTGTACGGATGCCGCGAATCGCTGGTTGATGGCATCAAGCGCGCCACCGACGTCATGATCGCAGGCAAAGTGGCCGTTGTTGCCGGCTACGGCGATGTGGGCAAGGGCTCTGCGCAGGCGCTTCGCGCGCTCTCCGCACAGGTCTGGGTCACTGAAATCGATCCGATCTGCGCGCTGCAGGCTGCGATGGAAGGCTACCGCGTTGTCACGATGGAATATGCCGCCGACAAGGCCGACATCTTCGTGACCGCCACCGGCAACCGCGACGTGATCACCTTCGAGCACATGAAGCGCATGAAGGATCAGGCCATTGTCTGCAACATCGGCCACTTCGATAACGAGATCGACATTGCTTCGGTGAAGGATCACTGCCGCTGGGAGAACATCAAGCCCCAGGTTGACCACGTGATCTTCCCTGATGGCAAGCGCATCATCATGCTGGCCGAGGGCCGACTGGTGAATCTGGGCTGCGGCACGGGTCACCCGTCATTTGTCATGTCATCATCGTTTGCCAATCAGACCATTGCGCAAATCGAACTCTGGATGCACCCCGAAGCCTATGAGTCGGGCAAGGTTTATGTGCTGCCCAAGCATCTGGATGAGAAGGTCGCCCGTCTGCATCTGAAGAAAATCGGCGCGATGCTCACCGAGCTGTCGCCTGACCAGGCAAGCTACATCGGCGTCTCGGCATCGGGTCCCTACAAGCCCGACACCTACCGCTATTGAGGCTTGAGTGACATGAGACCTCCGGTCAGTTTCGAGTTCTTCCCGCCGAACACGACCGAGGGCGAAGCACGACTGCGCGGGGTGCATCAGCGCCTCGCGCAGGCCAAGCCCGAGTACTTCAGCGTCACCTACGGCGCGGGCGGCGCGACCCGCGACAAAACGCTGCGCACCGTGCTCGAAATTGTGGCAGCCGGTTCAAAGGTTGCGCCGCATTTGTCGTGCATCGGTGCAACGCGGGAGTCAGTGGACGAGCTGCTTGCGCTGTACCGCAGCCAGGGCATCCGAAAGCTGGTGGCGCTGCGCGGTGATCTGCCCTCAGGCATGGTCGACACGGGCGACTTCCGGTTTGCGGTCGATCTGGTGCGTCATATCCGTGCCACCACCGGCGACTGGTTCGGTATTGCCGTGGCTGCCTACCCCGAGGTGCATCCGCAGGCCAGTTCGGCGCAGGCCGACCTTGAGGCGCTGGTTGCCAAAGTCGGCGCAGGTGCTGATACCGCCATCACGCAGTACTTCTACAACGTCGACGCGTTTCTGTGGTTTCGCGATGCGGCGGTGGCGGCAGGCGTTGGCGCGCCGATCGTGCCGGGCATCATGCCGATTGGCAACTATCGGCAGCTTGCGCGGTTCTCAGATGCGTGCGGCGCTGAAATCCCGCGCTGGATTCGGCAGCGACTTGCGCAGTATGGCGAAGATCTGCAGGCCATCCGAGCGTTTGGCCATGAGGTGGTGGCCGCCCAGTGTCGTCGACTGGTCGCCGAGGGCGTGGACGCGCTGCACTTC
>Ga0194129_10002779_pt1 | contig 25514 bp, 23 predicted proteins | sample TA2KigCa35mmetaG_FD_150862 | JGI IMG/M metagenome (GOLD analysis project Ga0194129, IMG submission 150862) | Freshwater microbial communities from Lake Tanganyika, Tanzania - TA2015038 Kigoma Deep Cast 35m | ecosystem: Environmental > Aquatic > Freshwater > Lake | place: Tanzania: Lake...
AGTTAATGGAAATTCTGATCCTCTGACAGCAAGGATTTTACCTTCTACTACTACCTTTTTTAAAGCTGATTTAAACAATCTAGGGATCTTTTGACCAATCATTTTCCATTGAGGATGGGACACAATAGCATCAACTTCCCTTCCATCCACAACACAAAAGGAAGTACCATCTTTACAATTGATAGCCTTTTGAAAGGCATCCAAGAGATGTTCCTCTTTTCCTAATCCAACATCCTCTCGGCTCGCTTTAGAAGTTCTAGCAAAGGCCGCTTGGCTTTTAGGGTCTAGAAAAGATGAGACTCTGCCGTGAGTAACCCCAGTTGCACCATGCAGTGGCACTTGAGGTGCTGATTCACCTCCCGCAGCCCCCCCTGCACACAAGCCTTGATTTCCAAACAACAAAACCGTTAATACTATACTCAGATAAACTTTATTCATCACGACACCCTTATTCATTTTTTTACCTTTATGTTTTTAGTATAGCATAATAAAAAAAATCTTCTATTCAGATTTTATTTTTTCTGACTTCATCAATGAGGCTCTCTAAAACCTCTGATAGGGGGGAATTGGGGGATGGAAACTCGTTAGTCATTTAACAGGACCCCCTAGCCAAAGGCCTTAACTCTCTTTAAGATAAAGGCATGGTTTTATTTATTGTTTTTTTGATTGCGATTTTATTATTTTGCTCGGCTTTTTTTTCGGCATCCGAAACGTCACTAACAGCAGTGAGTCAGCCCCAGATTCATCAAATGGTTGCAAAGGACGGGAAACGGGGACGATGGGTTCAAACACTTGCCCAAAACATGAGCCGCGTTTTGGGAACCGTTCTTTTGGGCAACACGCTGGTCAATATCTTAGCGACATCCCTTGCGACCCATCTTTTTGTAAAATTTTTCAATGAAACGGGCATTGGAATTGCGACCCTTTGTATGACACTTTTGATTCTAATCTTCTCAGAAGTCATGCCCAAGCTTTATGCCATTTATCATCCAGAAACGGTGTCGTTGATGGTTGCCCCTTTTATGCAGCGCTGCGTTGCGTTGTTTTATCCCATCACCCAAATCGTTCGAAACATCGCCGAAAAAATTCTTAAGACATTTGGTGTCTCTTTAAGTCCTAAAGACCCCTCTCTCGCCCATGAAGAACTAAGGGGTGCAATCGACATCTTTAGCCCCCAAGAACGAAAAGACCAAAAAGAAATGCTCCATGGGATTTTGGATTTGGGATTTGTGCCTATCGAAGCCGTTATGATTCACCGAAAAGATGTCGAAACAATCCCAAAACATAAATCCCTCGAAGAAATTCGAGCCCAAGTCATGAAAAGCCCCTATACCCGATTTCCTGTCTGGGACAAAGCACCAGAACATATTGTCGGCATTTTGCATACCAAAACATTTTTACAGCGCCTAGAAGATGGAAAACCCTTTTGTCTTAGTGATGCCTACCAAAAGCCCCTGTTTGCACCCGAGACAACATCCCTTGCGGACCAAATAGAGATTTTTCGCAAAAATCATCAACACATGTCCATTGTTGTTGACGAATATGGAGACGTTCAAGGCATTGTGACACTTGAGGATATTCTAGAAGAAATCATGGGTCAAATGCTGGATGAGCATGATGCTCGAACCGAAAACGTTCAAGGAAACGCAAAAGAAGGGTACACCATTAAGGGCCATACCACGCTCCGAGATATTAAACGAAAAACGGGATGGAAATTGGCTCATAAGGAAGCCTCTACCTTGGGGGGATTTTTACTCCACGAGTCCCGACGTATTCCAAAAGCTGGACAAATCTACACGTTTCAGAATTTTCACTTCAAGATTCTTCACTGTCATCGGAATCACGTCACTTTAGTTCACATGACGCGGGAAGAACCATTCTCCCTATCCCCGGCGCTTGAGTTTAAAAAACGTCTTTAGGATCTCTCCGCAATCTTGCTCTAAAACAGAGGGAACAACAAGGGGTCGGTGGTGACATGTTGGTTGATCAAAGAACCTTGGGCCATGATGAACTGCGCCCCCTTTTGGGTCAGGAGCCCCATAAACAAGGTGTTTCACCCGTGCCATTGATAAAGCAGCAGCGCACATAGCGCACGGTTCTAACGTAACATAAAGGGTACAATCGTCTAATCGCCATTGGCCAAGCGCCTTTGCGGCTGCCCGAATCACAACAATTTCAGCATGCGCTGTTGGGTCCATCGTTTCCCGCATCCGATTGCCATCTTCTGCAAGAATATCGCCGTTGGGACCAACCAGCACAGCGCCTACCGGCACCTCCCCTCGAAGAGATGCTGCATTCGCCTGTTGTATTGCGCGTTGCATTAAGTTATGGTGATGATCGTTCATAGGTATAACCATTACATAGAGTGACGCGAGAAATCAATGGCCGATACGACATTAGTCAAACTTCCAACTCCCTTGCCTACTTGGAATCTTAAGGATTTTTACAAAAGTCATTTCGATCCAAAAATAACCAAAGAACTTAAAGAAATCAGACTGAAATTAAGACTCTTTCAATCTCTGTGGAAGAATAATCTTTCAAAGTCTTCTGAGTCAGATATTCTTGAAGCCCTTGAATCTTATGAAAAATTTCAAGAATGGATCCATCACTTATCCAGTTATGCTTACCTTGTTTTTGCTGAAAATATGGAAGACCCAAAGCGTGTCCAGTTCTTCCAATTGATTAAGGAAGAAGTCACGGACTTTTCAAAAGGGCTTTTGTTTTTTCCCTTAGAATTAAACCAGATGAATGACACCTTTTTCGAAAGATGGCTTAAAAACCCTAAAAGTCGTCTGGTAAAATACGCCGGCTGGCTCCGACAACTTAGAGCTCAAAAGCCCTATCAATTATCTCAAGCCTTAGAAGAAGTCCTGTTGGATAAAGACATCCCTGCCCGCAGCAATTGGATCCGCCTCTACGACGAAACCCTTGCAGGGCTCAGATTTTCTCTGGATGGAACGATGCATCCCATCAGTGATGTTCTGAATTTTCTGAGTGATGCTGATCCGAAGACGCGAGAAAAAGCGGCAAAATCTTTAGCACAAGGGCTAGAGGAAAAAGCTCCCCTCTTTACGCTTATTACCAACACGCTGGCAAAAGATAAAGAATCTACTGATCGCGCGCGTCAGTATCCAAGTATTATAGCTGCACGAAATTTAGAAAACCAGGTAGAAGAAGATGTGGTTCAAGCCCTTGTTAAAGCGGTAAAAAATTCCTACCCATCTTTGAGTCACCGATATTATAAATTGAAAGCAAAATGGATGGGGCAGAAAAAAATCCCTTACTGGGACCGCAATGCCCCACTGCCTGGGCGCGTGGAAAAAACAATTCCCTGGGACCTTGCGAAAAATATTGTTCTTAAGGCGTACCATGACTTTTCGCCAGAGCTTTCAGAAATTGGAAAGCTCTTCTTCACAAAAAATTGGATCGATGCAGAGCCACGCCCTGGCAAAGACAGTGGGGCCTTTTCCCATCCAACCGTTCCAAGTATGCACCCTTATATTTTGATGAATTACCATGGAAAAGTCCGAGATGTCATGACCCTTGCCCATGAACTGGGGCATGGGATTCATCAATGGCTTGCAAGAGACCAAGGGTTTCTACAGTCTGATACCCCTTTGACGTTTGCAGAAACGGCCTCTGTGTTTGGGGAAATGCTGACATTCCAGTCCTTGCTGAACGAAGAAACTGACCCCATACAACGGAAGGTTTTGATTGCTGGAAAAGTGGAAGACATGTTAAACACCGTTGTTCGACAGATTGCCTTTTTTGACTTTGAGCACCGGCTCCATACCCAGCGTACGCTGAAAGAATTATCAACAGAGGAAATCGGTGACATTTGGATGAAAGTGCAACAAGAAAGCTTGGGGCCTGCGATTGAGCTTTTACCAGAATATCAATATTCTTGGGCCTATATTTCCCATTTCATTCATACCCCTTTCTATGTGTACGCTTATGCTTTTGGGGACTGCCTTGTCAATTCTCTGTATGCTAGCTATACCAAAAAAACCATCCCAGAATTCGAAAAAAAGTACAAAGAACTGCTCCAAGCGGGCGGGTCCAAGCACCACTTTGAACTTCTAAAACCCTTTAGTCTTAATCTACAAACCCCCTCCTTTTGGAACCAGGGCTTGTTAATGATTGAGCAACTAATTGATCAACTGGAAGAGTAGTCGCATTATAATAACCCCTGAAAAATAGAACAGTTGTCGAGGTCTCCAACACCTATTTACTCTTATCTATCAGGTGCCTACTATAGCCTTCCAAGTACATAATTCTGTCTGCCCTCGAGTTGGCTGAATTTAGGGAGTTCCATCACTTCAGCTTTTGCTTATGACCTAAATGTCGCTTTGTCTAAGCTTAACCTCCATAAGCACAGGACTCGATCCCTGGTGAGCGGGCTTCACTCTTCCTAGGACGGGAACCTCACTCGCTGAAAGCACTAGACTTATCCTGGCGCACCATAAGATGACCCTGGAGAGAAGCCCTGAATTTCTTAACTTTTACTTGAATCGCATCCTACTATAACAATAAGATTTAATTTAGGAGAAATATTATGAAGCGTGTCCTTTCATTTTTCTTTTTAGCAGGTTTATGGATTCCTTTGATTGCTTTTTCTTCAGGGCACACGGCAAGTGCGTGGATTGCAGATGAAAGAAGTGGGGAGGTTATCTCTACTATTAGAAGTGTGTGCGCAAATCCCTCATATACGTTTATTGACTTCTCAAATCTAAAGTTAACAGATGAAGAGCTTAGTATGGTTCTTGAGGGGCTTGTTGAACGTCAAAAATCATTAGGAGACAAACAAACTCTCTCTTTTATTAAGCTCATTTCACCATCCATTACTGAGGAAGGGTTGAAAATATTTCTTAAGCAATTGCAAGAAGGCCACAGCAGTGACGCACCTCCTGATATGAGAAAAGTAGTGATGCAGGTAGCTTTACCTCTAACGGAGGAATTATATGATAGATTAATTTCTGGAGCTCCTCGGCTCTTGACAGCTGGTAACCTTACTTTGATTGAAGGATCTTAAATCGCCAGTAGCTTTTAATTCTCTAAGCTTAATGGATAGATGAGGGAAGGCTCGTAAAAAATCATGTTTCTCGTGAGATCTGTTTCTCTAACCGTCCTTGTTATATTATTCTCCTTATTTTCTGGGCTGGCATTTTCTTCAAGTGATGATAAGTACGTAATTACTTTTCATGATGTAGGACAAGGCAATGGTATATCTGTTGTTTCGCCAAGCGGACAGGTTCTATTTATTGATGCTGGATCTTCTTCTACGCGTGGGGTCGTCGGCATTGGAGATGACGATGGTAAGTATAAAACACTTGCTGCCACTATTGTTGGAACCGTTAAAGATAGTTTGGTAAGATCCCGATGGCTTGGATTTATAGTTACCCACGCGGATAAAGACCACCTTAATCTGATTTCCTCTATTATCGAATATTCTGGACTTCTCGGAACTGGGAGGATCGGGGTCTTATTTGGTGGGAAAGAAACTATGTATAAAGGAGAAGGGGGAGATCTTCTCAGCTTCTTGAAAGACCATGGTATCCCTTACTATTTTGCATCGGCCGTATATGAATTAGAAGCCAATACTCCGGAACGTCCAGGTCTTTTTTATGTGCCACAGTCAGGATGCCCTGCAGACATGATACTGCGGCATTGGGAAGGGACGCGGAATGTACGAGTCATTTCCATTGATGCAACCCCTGTTTCAGGAAGAAGACGTGTCAAGGAAGATAGTAATGCTACCAGCATTGTACTGCGTATGCAGTGTGAGGGAACTTCCTTTATGCTAACAGGTGACAAAACTGTAAGGGAATCAAACTTTATTGTTGAAAAATTTGAAGGGTACGAAGGCTTATTAGAGTCTGATGTTTTACTTGCAACTCACCATGGATCCTCGGATGATTTTAGTGAGAAATGGGTGAAAGCAGTTAATTCAAGACAGGTTATATTCAGTGCCGGTAGAGCATCTTTTTTGCATCCGCGTAGTGATGCTGTCATGGGGTATCGTTATACAAGGCATTTAGAACCTTCCGGATGGCATAGACTTCAATTTTATGGAGCTGGAATAGATGATCCGGATCATCGTTTTAGAGGTGTTGCTATAGAGGAACACAGTGGAGATAAAGCAGAGGGATATACACACGCCATTACGAATTATGCTATTTTCTCTACCGCTACTCAGGGCACCATAACCTATCGAGTGGGTGCTGGAGTAAGTTCTTTTGAACCAAGAGTTCCTTTGATGCCAACGCCTCAGGATGTGATCTATCCTTTTTTTTCGGCACCACAGCTGTCGAATGGCATGTCCATAAATTTGCAAACAATTCGCCTTGATGGAATACGCTTTTCCGATGGTACGTCTATTGATTTAAGTATTCTTGCTCCTATGCTTGAGGGGATTACTTCTCTTACAAGTTTGAGTCTTAATGATTGCGAAACAAGAAATGAACATGTGGGGCTTTTATGCGGTCTGCTTAAAGAAAGAATGAATATTAGAGAACTCCATTTGAACGGGGCCATTTTTACAACCGCATCTAATAAATCTCTTCGAGAGGCGTGGAACTCTCGAGGCCTTGTTCTTCCCCCTCCCTCCGATAGTTGAGCAACACTGAATACCATCCGAAAGTTGGGGGTGATGGCAGATAATCTGGATTTTAACTGGTAAACTGAATGAGAAACTTTCCCATTTGTTCTAGGTTATATTTTAATACGAATAACGGTTGAATTTCCATAATTTAAGGCCCCTTTTATCTATTCTGATCTGATAATAAAAGCACTCAGAAATATACGATATGTCTAGCCCTCTCCTCTACACGGTTTAATTGCGTTGTGAATTGACACTCAAACTTTTGGACTTGTTTTTTTGTAAAAAAAGCGTATCACAGTGAATCCCTTTGAAGGACAGCATGAAAAAGTTATTTTTAGTACTCGCAATCTTAATGATGCCATTATTAGGGCAGGCAAAAATTAAGGCCTTAGTCGTTAGTTGTGTTGATTATCGCCTAACATCAGATGATTTGCCCAAATTTATCAAAGAAATGAACCTTGTAAAACAAGCAGATCTGATAACGATTCCTGGAGCTTCTTTAGCTGGAGTCTATCAAACGAAAGCAAAAGACCTTGATGATCTGCGCCCTGCTTTTTATGACATGCTTGATTTTTTAAAGAAAGTGCATGGATTTGAGTGGGTCTATGTAGTGGATCATAGGGATTGTGGAATGTACAAATATGTCTATAAAGATAAGTTCGCCAAAGATCGAGCAGACGAGACCTGCCAACACGAAACTAACATGAAAGCGCTCAAAAAGATCCTAGAAGAAAGAGGCCTAAAAACAAGGTTTTTCTTAATGAGTCTTGACGGGACTTACGAGGAACTTTTAGCCGAGAAATAATACCAGATCTTCGGCTTATTTCACTGTTAGTTGTGGTGTGTATGAATGTGCACACCTTCATTTTTTAGGAACGTTCTTATTGTATCCATAAACTCTTCTAAACGCTTTTTCGTGGTCGCCTCTGCGCGAATCGTTAGGATGCTTTCGGTATTGGACGCCCGAATAAGCCACCAGCCATCTTCATAGTCTACGCGGATTCCATCAAGCGTTATGAGTGTTCCTGTATTTTCCTTGATAACAGATTCCTTGAGTCTTTCTATCAAACTGAATTTATCAGCATCAGAACAAGGAACCCCAATTTCCGGAGTTTTATAGGTTGTTGGAAAATCTTTAAGAAGCGTTTCTAAATCTTTTCCTTCTTTTGATATAATCTTTAAAAGGCGAAGACCCGCATAAATCGCATCATCAAAGCCATAATAATCATCCGCAAAAAAGATGTGGCCACTGAGCTCCCCTGCAAGCAAGGCCCCCGTTTCTTTCATCATTGCCTTGATTGATGAATGGCCTGTTGCGCACAGTCTTGCCCCCCCTCCATGCTTTGTTAGATCCTCTAGAACAAAGCGGCTGGTCTTTACGTCGACTAGAATCGTTGCGCCAGGGCTGTTCTTTAAAACGTCACGTCCATAAAGAACCATGAGCTCATCACCCCTTAACATAGCACCTGATTTTGTGATCACCCCAATCCTATCGCCATCCCCATCAAATCCAATGCCTAGATCTGCTTTGTGATAACAAACAGCGGCCTTGAGGTCCTGCATATTCTGTTCGACGGTTGGATCTGGATGATGATGAGGAAACGTCCCATCTACACGATCATAAAGAAGGATATGTTGGCCTGGAAGTTTTTTAACCAGTTTGGAAACAAGGGGGCCTGCCGCTCCATTTCCGCAATCCCAAACCACCGTCAATGGAGAAGAAAGTTCCAAGCCTTTAAGTAAGCGCTCCCTATACGCCTCTTCAAAAGAATGTTCCATAACGGTCCCTTTAAAAGGATAGGGCTTTAGTTCTGTAATTCTTTTCTGAAAGCCTTGAATTTCATCTCCCCAAATGGGGCGATCTTTCAAAAGCATCTTGAGCCCATTATATCGTTGATCATTGTGTGATCCCGTAATGATCACACCTGCCCCAATCGTTGGATCTTCTTTAACGACATAGTATAAAAGGGGGGAAGGCCCTAAACCAATAGAAACAACATGAATACCGCGAGAGGTAATGCCCTCAATTAATGCTTTTTCAAATGCCGTAGAACTAAGGCGGCCATCGCGACACACCGCAACTTTTGTGACGTCGGTTTCTTTGACAATATCACCAAAGCACTGACCGGCCGCAAAAACATCTGCCTCTTTAAGTGTTTCCCCAACGCGACCGCGAATGTCATATTTTCTAAGAATCGTTGGATGAAAAGTATGAGGCATCGCTTATACGGTAGGGCGCCCCAAAGAAATATAGGAAATGCCTTCAGCTTTCATATCAGAAAGTTTATAAATATTCCTTAAATCAACGATAAGGTTTGTTTTAACCCGTTCTTTAAATTTCACCCATTGCAAGGATCTGAATTCGTTCCATTCTGTCAAAATAACGGTACAGTCTGCACCGTCTAAAATGTCATAGGCATCCTCTCCCCAGGTAACATTTTCTAAAAAGGTAGCCGCATGTTTCATAGCAGCGGGGTCGTAGGCATGAATACTTGCCCCGGCATTTTGAAGCTTTGGAATGATCGTCAAACTAGGGGCATCGCGCATATCATCCGTATTGGGCTTGAACGCAACCCCTAAAATCGCAATCTTTTTGCCCTTAACGCTTCCACCGCAGGCTTCAATGATTTTATCCGCCATATGCGATTTGCGTTCTTCGTTATAGTCAACAACGGCTTCAACAATAGAAATGGGCGTTTTATAATCCTTTGCTGTATGGACAAGGGCCAACGTATCCTTTGGAAAACAAGACCCTCCGTATCCGGGGCCTGTGTGAAGAAATTTATTCCCAATTCTTTGATCCAACCCAACCCCTTTAGCAACATCACTAATATCGGCGCCGCACTTTTCACAAAGATCTGCAATCTGATTGATAAAGGAAATCTTAATGGCCAAAAAACTATTGGAAGCATATTTAATAAGCTCCGATGATTCAGGCGACGTAAAGAGCATCGGTGTTTCAAGCAAAAACAAGGGACGATACAATTGTCGCATGACTTCTTTGGCCCGCTCTGTTCTGGCCCCTACTACAACACGGTTGGGGCGCATGAAATCTTCAATTGCAGAGCCTTCCCGTAAGAATTCGGGATTTGATACAACATCAACCTCAGCATCTGGTCTTGCTTTTCGAATAACTTCTTCGACGCGTCGATTCGTATCAACAGGAACGGTCGATTTTGTAACAACAACTGTATAGCCATCGATTGCCTGTGCAATTTCTTTGGCAGCGTCAAAAACATAGGTTAAATCTGCGTGCCCCGTTTTAGGATCAGGGGGCGTTCCAACAGCGATAAAAACTACTTGCGCCTTTCGAACGGCCTCTTTCAAATCTGTTGTAAAAAACAAACGCTCGGCTTCTACATTTTTTCGAATGAGCGCTTCAAGTCCAGGCTCATAAATTGGGACCTCTCCACGATTTAAGCTATCAATTTTTTCTTTGTTTTTATCAACGCACCAAACGTCAAAACCAAACTCTGAAAAACAAGTACCAGAGACAAGGCCAACATACCCAGTTCCAATAACCGCAACTTTCATTCTTTTATCCTTTTCATAAATTCAAGTGTCACATTTTTTAAATCATCTCTTGCAAGAGATAAGGCAAGAGTCGCTTTTAAAAATCCTGCTTTATTCCCGCAGTCAAATCGTTCCCCCTCAAAGGCACAGCCATGAAAGGCGTAGGATGGAAGCATGCGTTGGAAGGCATCTGTAATTTGAATTTCCCCGCCTGCACCTTTATGTTTTTTCTCTAGTTCACCAAAAATTTCAGGCGTTAAAATATAACGTCCAATGATCGCAGTGGTTGAAGGGGCTACGTCAACAGAGGGCTTTTCAACCAATCCACGCGCGCGCATCAGAGGGCCTTTTTGAGGGCCTTCCACATCCAAAATTCCATAGCCAGAAGTGGACTCTTTTGGAACATCCATCACAGCGGCCATATTACCCCCAACAGTCCCATAAAAATCCATCATTTGCTGAAGACATGGTTTTTTTGACACAATAAGGTCATCGGCTAAAAGAACCGCAAAGGGTTCATTTCCAACCAGATGCCGAGCACACCAAATGGCGTGACCTAATCCCAAAGGCTCTTGCTGCCTTGTGTAGACAACTTGTCCTGGGTCAAGAACCAAGGCATTAACCGCATCTAAATCCTCTTGGTTTCCGCGCTTCCCTAAAATAGCATTCAGTTCATAGGAATAATCAAAAAAATCTTCAATAGCTTCTTTTCCACGACCTGTTACAAAAATGAATTCCTCAATGCCTGATTTTTTTGCCTCTTCAACGGCATAATAAATAAGGGGTTTATCAATTACTGTAAGCATTTCTTTCGGCATAGACTTGGTCGCCGGCAAAAACCGCGTCCCTAGTCCTGCGACCGGAAAAACTGCCTTTCGAATTCTTTTTGTCATACGTTCTAAATCCTTTAGACCAAAAGTATAGGCGGCACACTGTCACCTTGCAAGAAAGTTTTTGGTTTCTATGGAAAAATGAGTGAGTGAGCCTTGCTAAAAGTTGAAACAAAATTTCAATACTCCTACTCTGAAATTTACTCTGAAGATACCTAAACTATTCAGCCCTCATAGTAGCGCAAACTAATCTGCTCTACGGTACTATGTTCTGAGTTCCCATATTCTTTTTCCAGCGAATCGCCTTTTTAATTTTTTCTTTGCGGTAAGACGTTGAAAAAAGCGTTGGACGCTTTGCTTCTCCCCCCCAAGCTAATCCCATCAAAACAACAATTAACATACCGTATTTCTTCATCGACCAAATCCTCGAGGAATAGAGGTATTCGCTGCCTTATTATCGGGAAGAGGCTGATGAAAAGGCGCACAGGAAAGCCCCCCGTACACAGAAGCCAGCGTATTACGTGTCACCCACACCTGAGACGTACCATTTTGGATATTAGCTTGAAGAATAAGATGTCCCTCTTCATCCCGACCAAGGACTGGCACCTGCCTCTGCTCTCCCCCACTTAAAATAGCGACTATAATAAAATCTTTATCTCCCTCAAATCGATACCCCTCACATCTTAAGGGATTCACAGGATAGGCCCGACAGTATTCTTCCCATGGAGAAATAGAAACAGCGGCGGGACGCGTCACCGTAATTGCGTAGGTAAAAAAGCGACCAAACCCATCCTGGCTATCGACCAGCTGAAGCCCCAACGTTTTAAAGGGGATGATCCCTTCTGTTAGACCCGTCTGTTCTTGCCCTTGTGTTACAAGAGGGGCCTCCCTTGATCCCGCCCAAGGCAGTCGACCATAGATTAAGGCATGAGATGCCAGTGATCGTAGAATTTTTTCTTGGCGGTCGCGTGTTTCTGTTTGCTTCTTGTGCCGCTGAACTTCTCGATACAAACCGATTCCTCCATACGTCATCATCCCAAAAAGAATAAGAGCTATCATCACTTCGATCAAAATAAATCCAGAGTGTGCATGGGGTTTTAGAGACTTCATATTAAAACTTAAAATAAATCGTACAAGCCGGGTATCGATTGCCTAGAACTAGCTGTCCATTAAGAATACAACTTCCCTGGGGCACATCTGTCCCGTCCACAACGCGAATAAGACCTTCCTCCATGTCCCGTTCGCCCGCAAGATCCAAAAGCTCTTGGGTCTGTAGGGGCGTTAAAATGGCACCTGTTCCCCTTTGATCATGAATACGCCCTAAAACAAACCAAATTCCCCTCATGAGAGGATAGGGATCTTGTACCACCGTAAATCCCCCATCCAATTTTGTCTGTGGCAACCCATGGCCAAAGGAAACAGCGTGGTGGTCCTGGACTTTACCAGGATGGGGAATAATGCCTGCCGCACCCAAGTGTTGCCAAAACCAAAACGCTTCGCTGTGACGATCCATTCCATCCCCTTCAAGATACCCATTGCCGTTACCACTTTGTAGATAGGACGCGATCGCTTCATGGGCCTTTGGGTAGTCTCCAGGCAAACTTCCATATTTATCCATAAAAACAAGGGTTCCCACCCGAAATCCATCCACCATTTTTAAGGCCACCTTCAGGCGTGCTGAATCCATAAATGGTTGCGCTTTAAAAACCATCACCATCAAAAATCCCACTAAAAAAAGTGCTACTGTCACTTCAATCAAACTGAAGCCCCGATTGTTTATTTTTGGTATAATCGATCTCATGATGTTTTCTCCTTTTGTTTCAACAGAGGTCTAGGGTCTTTGGTAAAATTTTGATAAAGTCTTTGATCTGCAGGCACAGCAACAGGGGTATCAACAATCGTTGCTGTTAAAAAAATGACCAATTCTGTCATCAATCGATGGGATTTTTTGGCAGCACCTATCAAAGACAAAGGGGTGCGCCTTATGCCTGGAATGCCACTCGAACTATGATCTGCCCCTTCAATCATCAATCCTCCTAAAATCGCTGTCTTTCCCGACTTAAGCTTCAGGACAGAATCCATTTCTCGAATGGCAACAATTGGAATTTCTGATGTCACAGACTTCCCCCCCTGACGCATAGCTTCTGCCATCAGCTGTACGGAGGGGTCCTCTCGTGTGCCAACAATTCTTGAAATGGTGGGGCGCAACGTTAAAATAATTTCTTGAGTTTCTGGCCGAATAACAGGATGCACAGAAAGGATTAACCCAATTGGAACACTTTGGATGCGACTGTGGGATGCAACAACCGATCCATAATGTTCGTGGTCCCCACTGAGGAATTGGCGTTCGTATTTTACATCAAAAAAGATTTGATTTTCTGCCACCCGCAAAAAGGCATTTTGGTTATGCAAAACCGTAATTCTGGGACTAGAAAGGGTACGAACCGTTCCAAAATATTCCATAAAGTGCAGCACCCCTTGCAAGGGCATATTTTGTAAATGCACCGCCACAGAATCACTGTTGCTTTGGCCCAAAAGTGCAGAAGATGATCGCAGTCCCGATCCAAACTCCATCCGTGTTTTCACGTTATTTTTAGAAAACTGGGCCCAATCAATCCCCCCCTGGTAGGCATCTTTCAAGGTTACTTCAATAATTTTCGCCTCTATCAACACCTGCTGTGTCATCCGTTTTTGAAGATCCTCAAGGAACACCCCTATTTTCTTATGAATTTTTTGAGGGGCCGTTACGTGAATGGCATTTGCCTGCCGTTGAAGGGTCATCGAACAAGGGGCGGGTAACAGGGCCTTAAGGGTTGTTTCTAATTCAGACCAAAAATCTTGAGTACTTTTGGTCTCGAGTGTTTGTTTGGACCCATTATTCCCCTGCCCTTCTTTTGATGAAACGGCCATAATTTCAGTACTATTCGTCAAAACAATTTGACTTTGACGGGTATGGGACAGAAACGTCACAAAATACGTCTTTAAGACCGGTAAATCCTTTTGGATTTTCAAAAGACCATTTTCATAGGAAAAGCTAAAATCAAGGGCATCACAAAGGACAGCCAGCACTTCAAGAAAAGGACGTTCTACCGCGTGATACGAAAGACGCCCTTCGAGTCCTTGTCCTAAAAGATAGGGAATTTTTGCGCTTTGGCATAAAACTTCCAGCACCTCTTCTGCAGGCATGCGGTGGGTAAAATCCACAGAAACCGGTTCAAAGAAAATCGGCGGATAGACTTGCGCTGTTTCTTGTTCAAAAACATGCCGGGGATTTTCAGCGCTTGGATCTTCTACCGCCTCTTGCAGCGCCCAAAAATCTTCTTCTGTTTTTTCAAGGGCGCGATCATGGAAGACCCCTTGCCCACAAGACCCTAACACCAAACAAAATAAACAATAAATATACTTTTTCATGCCCCAAGGGTAAGGCAGAAATTTTGAAACAAAAAGTTGAAAAAAAACAAAAAAATCTCAAATTTAGATATAAAAAAGCCCTTCAGCCCTTTGTTCATGAGGCATTTGAACCCCCTTCTCTAGGGAAAAATAATTATCTATCACCCTCTAATGCTCAGAGGCACCGACCACCCTCGCAATTGAGGGAAGTCGGTTAGGGTGGCATCGTTGGAAGCTTTAACCTTAAACCACGTTCTTCTGCTTCGTTTGGGTCTAAAAAGGCATGGGTTTGCTCCAGAAGAGCACATGCCACATCAAAATCTTTATAATCAAGACTTACGGTATATTTTTGGGCAAAATCAAGAACGCGAATCAGAGGCTCTGCAATTTTGTTTAAAGAAAGAGCCCGTAATGCGCTTAGGTAATTGTTGCGATAAACCGTTGGAATGATAATTCGTTGTTCTGATGCGCTAATTAGCTCTGCATTCATCATAATTCTTGCAACACGTCCGTTCCCATCCATAAAGGGATGAACTTCTGCAATCAAAAACATCATAAAGACAGCTCTATACAAAGGGCAATCAATTGATTGATAGAGGTCAAACCCTTGTTTTAATGTCCCTAAAACTAAATCTGGAGACACAAATACTGTAGTTCCTACTTGGTTTGGAATCGTTTTAAATTCCCCGGGCAGTTTATCAGGCCGACCTTCCATAACGGAGACATGCCTTGACTTTAGAAGAGAGAGAAATTCATCAAAATGCTGGGGAATCCGTCTCATTTCTTGCATATTAGAAACAACTTTGAACGTTCCGAAAATATCATGAGCATCTTCTGGACGATGAGGAGGGATTTTGCTTTTAAAAATAATATCAACAGCCTCTTGAATTTCAAATTTTGTTCCTTCAATAAAATTTGAAAAATAGGCTTCAAAAAAACTTAAGTTCATAAGTTCATGAGGGGAAACTATGGGAGAAATTCTAGAAACCGGAGATGTTGATCCCAGGGCATCTCTAAGCACTGAAAAAAGATGAAGACGTTTTGTATCATAAGAAAAACCAGACTGCCTTGCAAGCCCACATTTACTTTCCAATGCCCCTGATTTTGTCCCGAAAAGACATCCAACTAATTTATCAAAAGATTTATATTCTTTCACAAGGTTAAGAGAGGAGGCAATTTTTTTAGCATTGTCTCTCAGTGCATTTAAAGCATCAACGCCCCTACTTTGAAGCAATTCTTCGAGTTTTTCCTCAAGTTCTTTTCTAGAAAGAGTCCGAGACACACCCTTAGAACGTACTCTTGATACTTTAATATTTTCTAAAAAAGCTCTCTCTGGAGAGGATAAAAACAGCCCCCCCACAAAGGGTCGATCATTTTGAAGAGGCGGAGCACCTTTACGAGGCCGTATCGTTACTTCAGGAAGTTTAATCGTATTTTTTTGTGGCGATACCAGAAAAACAGACCCATCAATACTTGGTTTATTTTCAATAGCTGTGCGATCAGAAATAACCGCTCCTGGAAAAAACGCTCCAACAATCATCCAAAGATTCCGCTTTATAATGACCTCAGGTGGATCTATTAAATTTTTTGTATACAAACGAGAAGCAAGCTTTCTAAGTTTTCCTTCTTTTGTATAACGTGATATTGTTTTTGTAAGCGCTGCATTCGATACAAAAACTTCTGGATAATCTGAAAGAGACAATTTGGGCATTAGCACCATCTTTTTCTTCACTATATGCGATTTTTTGGGAATTAGGAAGAACAAAATGAGACTTTTCGGGATTTAAGAGCCAAAAAATGCGATTTTTTGGGAATTAGCAGTAATTTTTTTAAAAATCAGACAGTTGATAGTATAGTTTCTACCCCGTAAAATCAAATTGTGAATATGAAATTACGGGGTTAAAATGATTGTAAGAGACTGTTTTTTCAAGAAAATATCTGATTATGGAGAAATTTTTTCTATTTGTGCAATCATTGGACCAAGGCAATGTGGCAAAACAACCCTTGCTTTAGAATACGCTAAAAAATTTGACACATGTCATCGTTTTGACTTGGAAGACCCACAAGATTTTATCGCCTTCAAAATCCAAAACTCGTGCTCAAAAATCTTAAAGGCCTTATTATCATTGATGAAATTCAGCGCATGCCTGACCTGTTTCCTTATCTAAGGGTTCACGTTGACCTGTACCCGAACAGCCGAATTTTAATTCTTGGAAGCGCTTCCCCAGATCTGGTCAGGCAAAGCGCTGAAAGTCTCTCTGGAAGAATTGGATACATTGAACTTACGCCTTTTTACAGCAAAGAAGTGGGTTTTTCAGACACATTATGGATCAGAGGAGGTTTTCCAAAGTCTTACCTAGCAGCATCCGATAAAGCATCTCGCATTTGGTTGTCTCAATATATTAGAACTTTTTTAGAAAGAGACCTGAATACAATCGGATTTAATATTATTCCCGAAGAAATGCGCAAACTTTGGATAATGATTGCACATTATCATGGAAATCTTGTGAATTATTCAGAACTTGGCCGTTCTTTAAATTTATCCGATATGACGATTCGAAAATACCTGCATATTCTTGAAAGTACTTTTATGATAAGGCTTTTACGCCCTTGGCATGAAAATATATCTAAACGACAAATAAAAAATCCAAAAATCTACATTCGTGACAGCGGCATATTTCATAGCCTTTTGGGCATAAAACCTCCAGACCTTATTGCCCACCCAAAGCTAGGAGCTTCTTGGGAAGGATTCGCGCTAGAAGAAATCACACGACTTTATCAGTTAGAAAAAGAAGACTGTTATTTTTGGCGCACTCATGATGGCGCAGAACTTGATTTGTTGATTTATAAAGAGGGAAAGAAAATTGGCTTTGAGTTTAAATATGGTCACGTTGTCAAGGTAACGCCTTCTATGCGCATCGCTTTAGATGATTTAAAATGCGACAAAATCACCGTTATTACCCCAGGGGCAGACGCTTATGCTCTCCATGAAAAAATTTACGTGCAAGGGATTGAAGGACTAGTTAATACATCCCCTACCCCGTAAAATCAAATTTTGAATATGAAAGTACGGGGTTGGTCATATTTAATATCTAATATTAAATATGTCCAATATTTTTAAATATCTGAATAATAAACAGCCGAAAGATTAGGACTCAAATCAAGCGGCACGCCCCGATAAATCAGGTACTTCTGATCCATCCCTTCAAGCTGACTTAGGTTTTGGGTCATTCTAGATGTATACGTTTTACTAAATTTAATTTCATAGGCAACGGTATGATTTCCCTGTTCTTCAACAAGATCAATTTCAACACCATGATGGGTTCTAAAATAAAAAAATTCGGACGCGATACCTTTAAATGCCCGATCCTTCATTAGTTCTGAAATAACATAGTTTTCAAAAAGAAATCCTGCCATAGGTCCATTTTCATAGTGATCTTGGGTTTGAATCCCCACTAAAGAAGAAACAATTCCCACATCCCAGAAATAAAGCTTTGGGGCTTTTATAAGTCGTTTTCCAAAATTTTTGTAATAAGGCGGCAAAAGAAAAATAATATACGCTGCCTCTAAAAATGAAAGCCATCGTTTGATCGTTGGAACACTAAGCCCCATATCCCGAGACAAATCGCTCATATTAAGCACCTGTCCCACACGAGAGGCCAAAAGCCTTACAAAACGCCTAAAATCTCTTAGGTCCCCGATATCAGACATATCGCGAATATCTTTTTCTACAAACGTATTGATGTAAGAACGATACCATTCTTGCCATCCCTGGTATTCATTTACAACAACCTCTGGATAACTTCCCTTCCATTCCATTTCAGCGCGCTTTACCTGCGGCACCTCTTTTTTATGAAACGGGTAAAGCGTTAAAATACCTGCTCGCCCCGCAAGCGATTCCTTAACGCCCTTCATCAGTTGAAATTGACTCGATCCTGTTAAAACGTATCGCCCTTTTTCAAAGCGCTTTGAATCAATGGCTAACTTTAAAAGAGAAAAAATTTCGGGTGCTTTTTGCGCCTCGTCAAAGACAGTTGGATTTTTGTATCGATCTAAAAAAGAAATGGGATCTTCTTGCAGCATGCCTAAAACAACAGGATCATCGAATGTGACATGCTGATACTGAGGCAATAATTGCCGCAACAAGGTGGATTTCCCGCATTGCCGAGGCCCTGTCACAATAAGCGCTGGGAACAGTTCTAAATATCTTTTAACAAGTGATTCAATGGTACGTTCATAATACATTGGACAAATTTAACATACAATATTAAATCTGTCCAATGTTTTGAATATTTGAATAAAAAACAGTCGAAAGATTGGCTCTTAGGCAAAAGCAATCACTCATAATGCGACCACATTCTAAGCACTTTAACAATCCCTGCAGGTTGATCAACTTCATAAGTCAGGCGATGCTGTATATTAATCCGTCTCGAATAAAATCCTTTCAAGTCTCCGATCAGTTTTTCATAGGGAGGGCTTGGACAAAATGGATCATGTTGGATAATATCAATCAATTTTTGACATTTTATGTGAAGACCAGATCTTTTGAGGTTGATCGCATCTTTTTGAGCATCTTTTGAAAACAGAATTTTATACATTATCCCAGTCAATGGATTCAGAAAAATCAGAAAGAGATGCCTTGCTCGCGTTTAAGATAGAATCTTTCATGCCAGGGATAGACATTATATAAAGCGTCTCTATCATTGATCTATAATCTTCTTCAGACAATAAAACAGCCTTATTGTTTTTCCCTAAAATATAAATAGGGTTATGCGATTGATTAGTTTCTTCCATAAGCTTAAATAAATTGGCTCGCGCTTGAGTCGGTGTATACGCATTCATAAGATTACCCTTTTTTATAATGTACAGCATGTGGTACATATAATCAATAGGCTTTAAGTGGGTAGAATTCCCCTCTAACATTCCTATGTCAAACGATTAATCTTCTCTGAAATTCCAGCAAGTTTCTCTTGTGCTGTTTTAAAAAGGTCCCCTAGTGTTTGCTTTTCTGTTTCGGAGCCGTCCATTTCAAGAATTTGCCTAAGTTGCATAGGCCCCCCGGCTGTAATACGTCCATAAGTGTTCAGCATAATTTTTAGCCAGATACTGCTTTTCAATGTTGATAACACCTGCTGATCCCAGTTTTGTTTATTATTTTCAACATTTTTGCGTTCTTCCTCGTCTTTAGTTGCTTTATGTGCTGCTTGATAAACTTCCATTTTTTTCGAAATCGCCTCAACAGATTTTAAGATAGTCGCCTCAAGATCTGCTTTGGCCATTAAAGATTTTTTCTTGGCACCTTGATAAACATTTTTATCAATTTCTGCAGAATCTTCAGCACTTTTTCCATAAGTTCCTGTGATTTTACGACCCCACTTTGCCGCAGCGCGTCCTGTTGTGCGAAGACCATTTGCAATTTTTGTCCCTAACTCTTGTGGGGCGGAAGTTTCTTCTGCAAAAGAATCAACCCCATAAAAAGATAGTAAAAAAACCATGATTATACTTTTATTTTTCATTGCGCCCCTCAAATATTTTTTATTACTTTTATTATAAGTAATTCCAAAAAAAAAAGCAAGTTTTAGGCTCTTATACACATTTTTAAACATCTCCAAGACTATTTTTCTCAAATTGAAGGTGTAACTTGCAATTTGAGAAATCTTTTATTTTTTCTGTGTATCAGTCTCTGGATGCTCTAGGGCTTTTTTCAAAGAAGAACGAATCTCCGAAATAATACTTCTTATGGCATTTTTTATCAAAACTCCCTCATCTTTTGCCCACGCAATGGCATTTTTATCCCTATCTGTTTCATCAAGGGGAAGGCTATATGATGAAGAAAAGCTTGCTTTATAAATGGGTTCTGAATCCTTAGATTTTATAAGTGCTTTTATTTTTTCACTATTTGGAAACATTTCTACATGCAACGTTCCATAAAGCGCTTGGAACTGGTAGTTAAATTTGTGGGTAAATCTGAGATACAGAGTAACATCACTATCATGAACGATTAAACAATCTTTGCATTCTTTTCTAGCACCTTCTTCTTTGAAGGTTGCCTCTTTAAAGCCCATCCATGGACAATTCTTGAACTCCTCAATAATATTTTCTTTTAATAGTGTGTTAAAATCTATGTCATGTAACTCTTCTTCGATAAGAGTCATAGCCTCCTTCGCTTTATCAATACGCTAACCTTGAACAAACCCCGTTATAAGCCCACATAAGCCTCCCACCAATGGCCCACCTGCCCCTGCATAAGTAGGAACAGGCTCTATCTCAGCACTTAAGGTGTTTTGGCAGTGGGGAACAACCACATGAGTTGAGTGAATTTCTTTTTTAATTTCCTCTGGAAGGCTTACAAATTCAGGTTTTGAACACCCAGCAAGACAGATTGTCAAGGTAATAAAAATTGCTTTTTTCCAGTACATCATTTTTCCTTATTTTTTTGGCTAATGCCCAATAAATTTTTCATTAACAGTATTAATATAATATTAGACAGTAAAGAAACAAGCTCTTTAAGTAAAAGATTTTATACCCGCTTCAAAAAGCCTTCCATGACTTTTTTAACGCCAGTATGGTCAAAGTTGACGGTGACTTTATCTTGCTCTGTTTCTTGTACACGGCCATAGCCGAATTTCAAATGAAAAACGCGATCGCCCCTTTGAAACAAAGACTGTCGGCTAAAAGATACAGGACTGGGCTGCATGGCAATTGGAGCATACGCTGATTTTACAGTCCCCCCCTTCAAAACCAAGATGTGAGAAGGCGGCAATTCCGTTATAAACCGCGAGGGGATGCTGGGCTGCCACTCGCCGTACATATGACGGTTTCCGGCAAAGGTTATATAGGCTTCTTTCTTTGCGCGCGTTAAGCCCACATACCCTAACCGTCTTTCTTCTTCAACTTCGTCACTACCCCCATTCAGCAAAGTCTTTTGACTGGGGAAAATACCCTCCTCCCATCCGGGTAAGAACACAATATTATATTCAAGACCTTTTGCGCTATGCATCGTCATGACCGTCACACTATCATCGCTGGCGGCCGTTGCTGCATCCATTACCAAACTAACATGCTCTAAAAACGTTGGAAGATCTTGAAATTCTCGAATGGCAGCAACCAGTTCTTTCAGGTTCTCAAGGCGCCCCGTACTTTCAATAGACTTATCCTGTTTCCACATATCCGTGTATCCGGATTCATCCAAGATCATCATCGTAATTTCATCGTGAGGGTGGGTTTTTAAAAGACCTTGCCATCGTTCGATATTTTGCACAAACGTCAGAAGAGCGAGGCGCGTTTTCCCCTTCAATTCGTCCGTTTGCAAAAAGCTTTTAATCACCTGGAAAAGGGGCTGGCGATTTTGCCGCGCTATCATGTGAAATTTTTGAACCGTTGCTTTACCAATGCCGCGCTTTGGCACATTCAAGATGCGCTCTAAAGCCAGGTCATCATTCGGTTGCATAACCAAGCGAAGATAGGCAAGAGCGTCTCTGATTTCTTGCCGTTCGTAAAAACGAAGCCCCCCAATAATCCGATAAGGGATTGCAAGACTCATGAAACTTTCTTCGAATTCGCGGGTTTGAAATCCTGCCCGTACTAAAATTGCTATATCTTTATAGGATGTTCCTTGGCGATAATACTCTTCGATTGTTTCTGCGATCCATCGGGCTTCATCTCGACCATCTCGAAGACCTTTGACCATCACCCGATCGCCTTCTCCCCCATCGGTCCAAAGGGTTTTTCCCAAGCGCCCTTTGTTATGGTTAATAAGACCTGAAGCCGCCCCTAAAATGTGGCCAGTAGATCGATAGTTTTGTTCTAATCGAATAGTTTTTGCCCCAGGAAAATCCTTTTCGAATCTTAAAATGTTCCCGACCTCTGCCCCGCGCCATCCATAAATAGACTGATCATCGTCCCCCACCACACAAAGATTCTCATGTTTTTGTGCCAAGAGCCTGAGCCACAAATACTGCGCAATGTTTGTGTCTTGATACTCATCCACCAAAATATATTTAAATTGAGTTTGATAGTGCGACAAAACATCGGGATGGGTTTGAAAAATCGTCAATGTATGGAGAAGTAAATCTCCAAAATCCGCCGCATTCACCACCTGCAATCGCTCTTGGTACTCTGTATAAATTTGAACGCTATGGTCAAAATCAAGAGCCGCATCTAAAAACGCTGTTTTTGATACTTGTGCGGGCCGCCATCCTCGATCTTTCCAGGCATTAATCATATAGGCATAGGTTTTGGCATCTTGCTTTTTGTGATCCATACCCCGTGATTCTAGGATTTGCTTTAATACCCGCAATTGATCATCAGGATCAATAATCGTGAAGGCATCGTTTAGCCCAACCAAGGGTGCATGGCGCCTTAAAATCCTTGCACCAATTGAATGAAAAGTGCCAAGCCAAAGCCCCCGAAGATCTTGACCCGTCATATGCGCCAGACGTTCCTTCATTTCAGCGGCGGCTTTGTTTGTAAAGGTAACGGACAAAACCTCTGACGGCCAGGCTTTTTGTTCCTGTAAGATATGGGCCATACGGGAGGTTAACACGCGGGTTTTCCCTGTCCCTGCCCCTGCTAACACTAATAAAGGACCGTCAATTGTCCGAACAGCCTCTTGTTGCTTATCGTTCAAGTGGTCAAAAAAAGAGTTTCTATTAGTCAAGACTTCCATCATGCAAAAAAATATACCATAGTCTTTTGAAGAAAGGGATGGGGATTTAGCATAAACTTGAAATTCATGTGGGCAACTGGCAAAGTTATTTAAGGAAAAACTGAATAAAGGTCTTAAAATGATTAAAAATAACAAAGAGAACCTTTTCCCCTCTAATGAAATTGTTTTTTACGAAACAGCAGACAGTAAAATTTCTATTGCTGTTCGATTTGAACATGAGACCCTATGGCTTACGCAAAAACATATGGCAGAGTTGTTTGAATGTACCCCTGATAATATTTCCTTACACCTTAAAAACATTTATTCCAGTGGTGAACTTAGCAAAGATTCAACTACCGAGGAATTCTCGGTAGTTCAACAAGAAGGAAGAAGATCTGTTGTGAGAAAGGCTCTTTTTTACACCCTAGAAGCCATTATCGCTGTAGGATATCGCGTTAACTCGGCACGGGGTACCGCCTTTAGAATCTGGGCAACCGATACGATTAGCAACCAATTCAATAATTTCCATCATGCAAAAAATATTATGACTGTTGTGCAACAAATTCTTGAAGCCCCACGACAGACACTTTTTCATTCAAAGGATAGCGAACATTTGAAGGCACAATAATAGTGACATGATTAAGATCTAAAGAAGCTATAGCCTCTGTAATAGATCTCGTTGTTTTAGGGTGATTGGAAAATTTAAACTCAAACCCTTCAAGTCCCCTTGGTGAATTGATCAATAAATCTATTTCAGCACCCGCATGGGTAGACCAAAAAAAACAATCCTGAGGTTCAGCTGCATAGGCCGCAATAACTTCCTCTAACGCAAACCCTTCCCAGGAGGATCCAAGTTTATGATGATTTAAAAGTGATTCTGTTGAAGGAATCTCGAGAAAAGTGTGAAAAATACCACTGTCTCTAAAATAAATTTTTGGACTTTTGACTTGGCGTTTTTGAATATTAGCAAACCATGGCTGTAAGGTTCTTATCATAAAAGTCCCCGTTAGAATATCAAGGTAACTTCGAACAGTCTTATGATTTAAATCTAAAGAATTTCCAAGTTCTGATGCATTGAAAATTTGACCATGATACCCACAAAGCATATTCCAAAATCGCCTTATGAGACTGGGATTAATATCAAAACCAAGGGCTGGAATATCTCGTTCTAAAAAGGTTCGAACATAGGCTTTACGCCAATTCATTGACTCCTCTTCTGATTGAGCAAGGAACGAAGACGGAAATCCCCCTTTGAGCCACAAATCATCCATAAGGTTCGTTTCATATAAACGAAAAGGGGTTATTTCTATAAAATCAATACGCCCCGCTAGCGTTTCAGAAGATTGATGAATAAGTTCTGCTGAAGCACTGCCTAAAATCAAAAATCTTTTTTGGTAGGTATCAACCATCACACGAATCAGGGGAAATAAATTAGGAAGTTTTTGAATTTCATCTAAAATAATTAACCCTTCTAAGCGTTCAAAAACAAGTTTTGCATTTTGCAGGAGATTCAAATCATCGGGATCTTCCAAATCAAAATGATGAATTTTTTGCCCTTTGGCTTTAAGCAATTCTTCATAGGCTTTTGCAAGCGTAGTTTTTCCACATTGCCTTGGCCCAAGAAGGGCCACAACAGGAAACTGATGGCATTTTTGTTGGATTTTCTTTAAATATTTATGTCTATCTAGCATGGAAACCCGCTTTCTTACTTGTTTTTTTAATTATACTTGAAAATTGGGAATCTGAATACCAATTTTCAAGGAAAAAATAAAATAGACTATTTTTTAAGGAACACAGACTAGCTTTTTAAATAATTAGGCTCTTATGCAAAATGAGTGTGTAATGTAGTTTCCACAGTTGCACTAAGGGTAGGCCGAGAAACCCCAATGATTGTCATCCCTGCGGACGCAGGGACCCATTGGACCCCGGATTTAATCCGGGGGCTAGAGCATTAAGACACACAAACTTTTGATATTAATTGGTTGGGCTAGTGCTGAGTAGCTTCCCTCTTGCGCGGGAAACTACTGGGTCCTCGCGTCCGCGAGGATGACCGAGGTTGGGTGCATTGGTATCCGTATAGGACATCATGAGGCTGGAGCTTTACCCAGTTTCGTAGATAGTTACCCACTCGTTTTCCATAAGAACCAAAATTCTTACACTTACGCCTTGTCACTACTTTAATATGTAGAACTTATAGCATATATCAGGCCATTTGTGTAGAACTTTTGTTTGTTAAGACGATTTTTCTCTAAAAACTAGCCCCCCTCCTCTGTTATACAGTAAGCACGTATGATAAAAGCCGCGATTAAAGACAAAGCTATCATTAGAAAATCAGTTGTCCAGAAATTCCAGAACACTGCATAATAAAAACGATAACGCATCTACCGAAGAATTCTCGGTAGTTCAACAAGAAGGAACAAGATAGAAAGGACTAAATCTTTATGACAACAATTAAAGGTCTCAACCACATAACTCTTGCTTGTACAAATATCGAAAAGTCTTTTGCTTTTTACAAAGACGTTTTAGGGTTTAA
>Ga0194129_10002780_pt1 | contig 25507 bp, 24 predicted proteins | sample TA2KigCa35mmetaG_FD_150862 | JGI IMG/M metagenome (GOLD analysis project Ga0194129, IMG submission 150862) | Freshwater microbial communities from Lake Tanganyika, Tanzania - TA2015038 Kigoma Deep Cast 35m | ecosystem: Environmental > Aquatic > Freshwater > Lake | place: Tanzania: Lake...
CCTTGCACTTGAGCTTGTTTCCACCCATTCCAACACCACAGGAGGTGATGCAAAGATTGAATCTACAATGAAGTCAAGCTAGACTCAAAACTCTCACAGACTTTGGATCAACATTTAACGCGGGTCAGGCGCGGGGCATGAGCGGCTTGGATCCCGGCACGTCAGGCTCGCATTGCGTTATGCATGTACAGCTGCAAGAGCAGTGCTTCAAGCACCGGGGTCGCAAGACTCGACTCTTTAGCGAGTAGATCGCGTAGACCTTGAGCGGTAATCTCCAGGCACGTTGTATCGCCAATTGCTTGCGCTGCCGCACTACGAACGCCGCCTGCCAGTAAGGCCTGTTCGCCGAAAGATTCACCCGCATGAAGTACAGCAAGCGTTTGATTGCGTTGTCGATCGATGATCGCAACTTTTCCGGATTGCACGACATAAAAGCGCAGCGCTTGATCACCCGGCTCAAACAGTGAGGCACCGTCAGCGTGACTTACCGTTACAAATCCCTGGCTCATTTCAAGCTCTCCGGTGCGCTTGGCAGATTAAGCACGCGCATGGTCGTGAATCGGCAAATGCCTTTCAGGCCTGCATTCAAGCGCCGTACCTCGCGCAGCGCTCGATCCACCGGAATAAGGCGTGTGGTCACGACCGTTTGCGCTACCGCATCCCATTGGTAGGTGAGGTCTGCGAGGCCTTCAGCTAATCCGAACACGCTACCCGGTCCAAATAGGTGAGTACCCGACCCGTCGGTCGCAGCTACCTCGCCCGATACAACGACGTGGGCAAACACCGGATGCTCGCCTCGCTCGGCGATTTTTTGGCCGGGTTGAAAAACGCCTGACTTCAACGAGTCGTTGCCCCACAGCTTGAAGAACAAACGGTCCGCGCTGCTGAGGTCGTGCTTATCGAACGCTTCGTGCGCCGAGCGCGATTTAGGGTCGACGATACCGAGCGCCTTCAACCGATGCATATCGATTGCGAAACGGTAGCTTGCGCCTTCTGTATTGGAGGTCATAGTTATTATTTAAAAGCGTGCACCAATCTGGAGAGACCCGGAGCTGATGGAAAGATTCAGCAAACCCAAGAACCTACGCGCCAGGCAAATCGCCCACCTGAGTATCTCGATCACTTGAATTATAAGAGCCGAGCGCTGGATAACACAGAGTTTTACCGGTTGTTTAAATGGAAAGCAATCTGAACGGATGTTAAATATTTGAAAATTATGCGTCTCTTGCGGCCACTGTTTCATGATCACGACCGCGAAGTTGATTAACTTTGCGAATGATGTGTACTAAGATTTAATAGTCCACGCAAGTGGACGCGAGACATAACCTTTGGCGCATCACGGTGCGCCATGACCGCCCGCGAAGGGCAACCCAGCCGCCGGAGAGCTCATGGAGATTTCTCAAGCAATAGCAGTGCGCAATGTGATGCAGGTGTCGGGGGTCATCATGGCCTACAACGGCACAGTATCTGACGAATTAATGGTCTCGCTTGCGGATATTTTGAAAGCCAGACTGGAGGGCCGAGATGATACAAAGCGCTCGCGCACGGTGTTCTCGGTGTTCATGGAAGGAATGCAAAACCTGATTTGGCATGGCCGGACCGAGCAAAATGCAACCGGTATGATGTGCATATCTGAGCATGAGGGTGAAATAGTCATCGTTTGCGGAAATCGCATCGCGCGCGAAGACTCTGTGAAATTGAAAGCAGTGCTCGATCAGCTGCAAGGGGCCGACAAAGACACGATCCGACAATTGTATCGAGAGGGAATGTCGCGATCAAACGAGCATGAAGGCCCGGGGGCAGGGCTTGGACTGCTTGAAATCGCTCGTCGTGCGACACACCCAATTTCATTTGTGTTCAGCGATATCGACGACCAGCACGTCGATTTCTTCCTCTCCGCAAGAATCTGAAAGGAACATGATGAGTACTGCCACCGACTTGCAGATAGCCGCTACCGAGCGCACACCCGAGATTCATTTGTCGGCATCTACCGGACTTTTCAGGATGAAAGGGGAGTCCTACCCCGAAGATGTCGCCGCGTTTTATGGCCAAGTTGTGCATGCTGTCGAACAGCTTCCCACTGCGCTCGCCAAGCCACTCGAAGCAGATATTTCCATGATTTACATAAACAGCTCGAGTATCAAAGCCATGTTCAGAATTTTTGAGGGATTCGAAGCGGTTCGTCGTGCTGGTCAGCCAGTAACCGTCCGCTGGCACTACACCGATGATGATGACATCATGCAAGAGCTAGGCGAAGACTTTAAAGACCGATTCCCTGAGCTCAGTATTGAGATCAAGGCAAACTGAATCTCAGATGGATGATTCGCTGTTCGATCTTTACGACAGAGAGAAGCTGCTACTGGCTGAAGGGCCAGCAATTCTTGAGCGAGGTATTGAGTCAGAGATCCGTGCGTTTGCAGAGCGTTTATTTGAACGATTTGCGCGAGTAGTCCGTGAAAATGAAGATTTGACGCGGCACTCAGACCGCCAAGAGCAGCGACTCGTCAAGCTTAACCAAAATCTTAAGACACAAACTCACGAACTCGATATCCGTAAAACCGAGCTGGAAAACTTGTCGAAGCAGCTCGCAAAATATTTGCCGCCCCAGATACACGAGGCGCTGTTCGCGGGTAATCACGACACGCGAATTGCTACAAGAAGAAAAAAGCTGACGGTATTTTTTAGTGATATCAAAGGGTTCACGCAGACATCCGAAAATCTTCAGCCAGAGGCACTTACCGAGTACCTCAATGAGTACTTTTCCGAGATGACGCAAATTGCGCTCGCCCATGGCGCCACTATCGATAAGTACATGGGCGATGCAATGATGGTTTTTTTCGGCGATCCAGAGACCCGTGGTGTCAGAGAGGATGCGCGCGCTTGCGTCGAGATGGCGCTAAGCATGCTGGAGCGTCTGGCCGAGTTGCAGCAGCGCTGGCGCAATGACGGTTTCGAGAACCCCTTTGAAATTCGAATCGGTATCAATACCGGTTATTGCAACGTAGGGAATTTTGGAAGTGATCAGCGTCTGTCGTACACGATTATTGGTGGAGAAGTAAATCTGGCGCAGCGTTTGGAATCAAATGCCGATGTCGGTGGTATTTTGATGAGCTATGAAACATGGGTACATGTCCAGGACCTGGTTGACGTCGAGCCGCGCGGCGCTATTTCCATGAAGGGCATCGCAAGAAATGTGATGACCTACGGGGTAACCGGGCGTAAAAAGCCGCATCAGCAGCCATCCTATGCGCTTCGTCATCCTGCAGGCATCAGCATCGAGCTTGATACCGCTGTGTTGGATGCTGATACAAAAGTCAAACTTGCCGATCAACTAAGCGAGCTCGCGGACAGATTGCGCGCCGGGCACTGAACTGTGACCATCTTTGTCAAATTTCTTTTGACATTTTTTTGCCTCGGCTTCTTGGGGCATGCCGGGGCGAATCCGCATTTCAATACCTTCAGCATAACGCCTGACACACCGATAAGTTTCACACCGAAAAACCATACCTATGTTCTCAAAGACCCAACCGGGCGCATGACGCCTGATGAGGTGCTAAGCCGAAAGCAAGATTTTGTTTCGGCTACCAACTTGGGTCCGATCGACGTCGATAGTCATTACTGGATTTTGCAGAGTTTGCGTAGCGAGCTGGAGCATGACCGCGAGTATCGATTGGACGGGCCGTGGCTCAGCGTACGTACATTCGTTGTCGATCAAGATGGCTCGGTTCTGCCACTGAAGCAGGCTGGATTCGGGTTCGGCTATTCCCCGCTGAGCGATATTGACCCCAGCCTGGAAGGATCCGCAAAGGTAGCAAGCCGCGAGGCGCTATTCACTTTGAAAAGCGGTGAACCGTTACTGCTTCTTTCCCAAGTCCAGTCATTGCCCACCTTTACCAGGAGCTTCGTACCGCGTGTCGTAGACCACGCGAAGTTTTTGGAGGTACGGCGGTTTGGTTTGTATATTGAAGGCTGCCTTCTGGGAATCTTGTTTGCATTAGGGGTATTCGGTTGGTACTCGTATATTTTAAATAGAGACCGTACTAGCCTTTTATATGGCATATGGATCACTTTTGCATTTTTCCAGGTCTTTAGCTTATATACGCATGATGGCCTGCATTTTTCTGAATTTGCTGCAAATGTGGATGGTATAAAAATTGGCGAGCTTTACCTGGCGAATGTGCTGTATAGCTTCCCGGCATATGGTCAGTTGATCTTTTTCTTCTTGTTTGCTAGCGCATTTTTGCAGTTTGCAAGATTTTTCCCTAATGCTCAAAAATTTATCTATACATCCTCGGCGTTCTTTGTGCTGATATTCTTGCATCCGATCTTTTCCCGAACGACTATCCCGGCCAGTATTTACTATCTTCCTAATGCGATACTGCCATTAATTATTTGCGGCATTATCTTCAAGTGTGGCCTTGAGCGCTACCGCGATGGTATGCGGATCGCCAAGTTTTTCTTGATTGGCTGCGTCCCTTACTTTCTTTTCCGGTTAATTTTCGTCTGGGGATTGCTGGGCTATCCATCGATTTTCAGCTACATGCCGCAGTCGGGAATCGCGTACCTGCTTCAGAATAGCTTTGTATCTGCGGGATTCGGGTTATGTGGTGAGGCAATCATTATGGCGCTCGCCGTGGTCAGTCGTAACAAATGGATCCAACAAGAATTAGTCACTGCCCAGCAATCACACAGAGCGCTGATCGAGAGCCAGAAGCAAACACTTGAAATAACGGTCGCCGAGCGTACTCAGGAGCTACTTGAAAAGCATAATGCGCTTGACGAGGCCCACCAACACATTGTGAGCTCAGTCAATTACGCTAGCCGCCTCCAACGCGGGCAGTTACCAAGGCCGATACGTATTGACGGCAGATTCACCTCATTTGCTGCGCTGTGGCAGCCAAGAGATGTCATCGGTGGCGATGTCTACTGGCTTTCATCATCGTTGCACGCAGGGCCATTTATCGTTGCGGTTGCGGACTGTACAGGTCATGGCGTGCCCGGTGCCATGCTGTCACTCTTGGTAAGTAATTCTCTGGACCGAATATACGCACACGATACAGCTCAAGACCCGGCATCGGCATTGCTGGCGCTTGATCGCTTCGTACGTCTGGGGCTAAACCAAGATCTGCCTGATAGTGAAAGTAATGACGGGTGCGATGCTGCAATCCTTCGAATTGATCGTGAGCGGCAAACCATTGAATTTTCTGGCGCAAAAATGGGCCTCTTTCATGTATCAAATAAAGGTGTTTGCACCCGCTACGCTGCAGCGAAATGTAGTCTGGGGTACAGAGAGGCTGTAAGCGAATCAGAAAGCCCTAAGGTGACAACTATTGCTTTTGAGCCCGGGGATACATTCTCATTGGTAACCGATGGCGTGACCGATCAGCCCGGAGGTCCCACTGGCACAGTTGCCTATGGCTATCGAAGGCTTGAGACGGTGCTGAAAGACAATTACCAAAACAATTCCACCGAGATTATAGATGCCATACGACAACGTCATGAAGGTTGGCAGGCGACGAATTCAAGGCGAGATGATCTGACTGTGCTCGTTTTCAAACTCTGATTCCTCGGCCATATGCCTTTCAATAAAACAGGCATGTCCCCAAAAACGCTGAGCATTGAGCTGATTCGCTAGTTGCTAGAGCTTGAATAGCACAACGGTCACGTCATCTCTGCGGGTCTGCGATCCCTGCCAAGTTGAAAAAGCCGACTGCAACTCCTCAGCAATACCTGCGCAATCCTTTTCTTTTGAATTCGTGATGATTTGCGTAAACCGGCGGTAGCCAAATGATACCGGCCGATTCGAGTTTTGTCCGCCCGGTTGATCGAATAGACCATCCGTCACAATCGCGAACAGATCGCCTTTTTGGTAGTGCACAACCGTTGTAGGAAGAACGTCAGTCGTATTCTGATCTTTATATCCAAGGCTGATACGATTCGATTTGTACTGATGTACCTGTCGCTGATGATCGACATGAAACAGATCAATTTTCGCACCGGCGTATTCCAGCATTTGTTTATCGCTATGGATTCTTACCATGGCGGCATCACAACCATCATTCGTCTCGGAATCTGCTCGATCTTGATTTAATCCAGTCCTGACGTGGTAATCCAGAGACTTTAGCGCAGTAGTGGGCTCAACAGCAGTCGACTTAGCATAGATGCGCTCAAGCGAAGTACTGACCAGCAGTGAAAGCATGGCGCCGGGAACGCCATGGCCGGTACAATCCGCTACAGTCAGCACAAATGGCCCATCGTGCTGTGAAGATGAAATCCAGTACAGATCACCACCAATGGTATCTCTGGGTTCCCAGATCGTTGCAAACGACTCAAATCGATGATCGACGCGAATTGAGCGCGGTAACTGTCCACGCTGCAGCAGACTTGCATAGTTGACTGAGCCAATCACAATTTCATGCTTTTGCCGAAGCTCTTGCGTACGCTCTTCTACTTTTGCCTCAAGCAGCAGGTTCTGTTCTTGTATCACCTCAGTGTGCTTGGCTGCCGCTAGATTAAGCTCGGATTGCAGCCATCTTGCCCGGCTGATTACTGCCAGCGCCATGATCAGTGCTTCCATGCATACACCGAACGCTTGGTTCGTCCATGGGTTTTTCAGGATGTACCCAAAACCATAATCAGGCAGATATTGAAACGGGGAGGGGATACCAATAATCCCGAAAAGAAATCCAAGTCGAAACACCAAATAAGGTATGACCGCAAACGTGAAATACAAGGCAAAGCCAAAGCCGTCACGGTAACGAAGATAACTACACACGAAGAAAGTGATCAGGATAAGGCCAACCGAAATACTGTAAGGCATCGCGAAAAACCGCGCATTCATTAACGAGTCTGCTGCGTAAAATCCACCCGTCGCGGCTATGAAGCAGTACAACAAGGCGTAACCGATCCAGATATTCGTGAGCAGAAAAATTTTCGGAAAATTTTTCTGTATCCCTAGATATTGGCGCGCAAAAAGTACGTAGCTAATCGACTGCGCAAACGCCAGGATAATGAATATGACGTAGGCATAGCTGTCCGACCACGATGCTTTTAAGCCTTCAACATTGAAGAAAAATTCGAACAGCCGATGACCATCAATAACGCTTAGCGAAGATACGGATAAAAACGCGATAGTGATCCAGATAGCATAGTAAATGTTGACTTTGTCTTTTGTCTGAAACGCGTTGAAGATAGAGAATATAGTGAGTGCAACTAATATGCCAAGAAGCAAGCCCTCAACATATAAGCTGAAGCGTCGGAATTCGGAAAAACTCGCACTATCGACCAGATTAAGCGAAAAAGACTTGGCTGGAAAAATTGGATGAAAACTTACGCGGGTGAGAAGCGTTACCTCAGACCCGGCTTGCAGGGTGAATATAGGGAACTGGCTAGTGTTGTCCGCGATCTTTGCGGTCGACGGACTAATTTCTAGAAATGCATTACGTGCGCCGACAAATCCTGCTGCTTTTAGTTGTTTGAGCTGCCCGTCCGAATGAAGCACATAGGGCTGGACATCTCTCCAGCCAGACGCATCAACTTGAATAACTCTGTCGGTAGGAAGCTGGCTTTCTATTTTTTGCAGTATCCAGTAGTTCACGCCGGGCGCGAAAGACTTGATATCTTTAGGGCTGACAAATTTATCGACGTTATTTAGAACATCCTGTGCTGCGACAGATTGACTGGTATCTTGAAAAACAAGAATGTCTTTGTCGCTGAACATGATTGGTGTGGTCTCTGAAACCACTAATGCAGCGGAACTGGTTTTACAGAAGCCTGCAGAGAGAATGAATGCGACGACCCAAATAGTTATTATTTTTCGCATGTTTTCCCGCGATCTGAATATTTTCGTCATTCAATTTAACTGCGGGTCTATGGGTTGTCAATTCGTAATGATTTTGTAACTTTGGTCTCTGCACTGTCTCGCTCGGGCGTAACCGACTTGCCATTGCTTTTGAGGGGCATAATCGGGTTGTTAAACCCACTCTAGTTAGGCACAATAAACGCGGGTTGGCGGTTTGGCACGGGCGAGCAGCTGGGTGATGTATCGCTAGCTTAAAATGCGGCAACTTGCCCGAGGGGAGGCAAGTAGAAAAAGCCAGATCTATTGCTATTGCACTGAAGTTTATTTCACCCGTGTAAACAGGGTAATGCGATGCAAAAAATTATAAGAATATTGGCGTGTATCGCGTTATTTTCCGGCTGCGCCTCGGCGTCTGCTAATCCGGCACTTGCTGCGCTGCAGATCACTGATGAAACTCCGATCATCTTTTCCGAAAAAAGTAACCTTCTTGTAATAGAGGATGCGTCTTCTGCCTTAACTATCCAAGAAGTACTCAATACCAGCACTGATCTAGAGGGTGTCGGTAAGCTGCCGGTTATCAATGGGAAGAGTCACTATTGGATAATTCAAAAGGTCAAAAACATCACAGCACGCGACTTTCAGCTTCGTGTCGATCCAAGTAATTGGGAAAGCATCGACTGTTTCGTCGTAGCCGCGGATGGTCGGATATCCCGTCTTAAATCATCAGGTTATTACCGCGTGAGCTACGGACTACTAGCTGACGTAAATCCCTTCCTTCCAGGGTCAGCAAAAATTCCTAGTCAGTTCACCTTGCACACGCTCGTACCTGGCGAGGAAGTTTTGCTGGTTTCACGTGTGAAGTCGAGCCCGAACGGCCCAATGGGCAAGTTCATGCTCAGCTTGTATAACCACGCCAAATTTCTCGAGCTGAAGCGCTACGGTTTGTATATCGAGGGTGTGCTGCTAGGGGTCCTGCTGGCACTAGCGATATTTGGCTGCTTCTCTGCTTATAACAATAAAGATAAAGCCAGCCTCGCCTATGGTGTGTGGATCACCGTTGCTTTCATGCAGATTATTTCAATGTATACCCCGGAGGGCCCGCGGCTTGCCGAGTTTTTTGTCAATTTAGAGGGTACACGATTTCTTCATCATTATCTGTATGGGACCGTCTTTGCCTATTTCTTTGGCTACGCGCAAGCAGTGCTTTATGCGATTTTTGCGGCCACCTTCCTTAACGTAAAAAAACACGCGCCATGGCTTTACAAGCTGACGATATTTTATGTCTGTGTATACATTTTGCACTACCTGTTTGCTGTCCTGGCCGAACACAGCGTGCCGCAAAAAATCTTGTGGTTATTACCGGGAGTTCTTACCTTCGTTTTGCTGGCCTCTTTTTTTACCATCGCATTCCTACGCGTACGCAAAGGTCACTCCGCTGCCCGCTTCTTTATGTTTGCGATTATTCCCTACCTGTTCTTTCGTTCAATTTTCATTCTTGGTCTGGCTGGAGTATCTTCGCCATTTTCTCTAATGGAGCCGGTCGGCATCGGATTGATACTCCAAAACTCGAGTACGGCTCAAGCGATAGGGCTGTGCTGCGAGGCGATTATTATGGCCCTGGCTGTGATAAGCCGTACGCGCTGGTTGCAGCTGCAGTTGGCGCAAAATCTTGAGGCTCAAAAAGCTTTTGCAGAAAATCAAAATCGGATTCTTGAGGCGACGGTAGAGGAACGAACACGCGAACTCGCTGAGCAGCACAAGGAACTCGATAAGACGCACCAGCTAGTTGTCAGCTCAGTGAACTATGCAAGCCGTTTACAGCGTAGTCAGCTTCCAAGCCGTCATCGCCTCGAGCAACGATTTCAATCTGTGGCATCTATTTGGCAACCAAGAGATACCATCGGTGGTGATCTTTGGTGGGTTTCGTCGTCTCAGATTAAGCAGCAGTTTTCACTTGCCGTGGTTGATTGTACTGGGCACGGTGTTCCCGGTGCGATGTTGTCGCTGCTGGTGAGTAGTTCTGTTGAGAGAATCTATTCGGGCGATCCAAGTATTGAGCCATCACGTGCACTGATGTCGCTAGACCATTTAGTCCGCGTTGGATTGAACCAGGATTCACCAGATAGCGAAAGTGACGATGGCTGTGATGCGGCTATCGTAGAAGTAGATCTGATTTCCCGGCAGCTGCGATTCGCCGGCGCGAAAATTAGTTTATTCCAGCTGTCAGTAGACGGCACAGTACATCGACATTTAGCCGCGCGGGCGAGCCTCGGCTACCAAAATCCTCCGGATTCGGAAGACGAGCCTATCGATATTCCTATTCGGTACCAAAGTGGCGATGTATTTGTGATCGTGACCGATGGCTTTACTGACCAACCCGGCGGCGATCGTGCTCAGCTCTCCTCTTATGGCACGCGGCGGCTTGAGCGACTACTTGCAGCGACTTCAAGCCGCGATGCTCATGATATTCGCGATCAAATGTGGAACGACTTTCTTGACTGGCAAGGAATACAAACCCGCCGTGATGACGTAACGGCGGTTGTATTCGTTATGATGTGATGAATAATTCCATTTCAGCAGCAGCTTTGTTCTCAGATGGTGAATCCGAGGTGGCGCTGATCATCGGTAAAGCAGTTGCCTCTACTGTCGTTACCATGGCTGAAATGGGGTCGATAGGCAAGGATATTCTGGTCGCAAATGGCATTAAGGATATTGATCCTCTCTCTTGGTACCCTCCCCAGCTACGGCGCGAGATTCATGAAGCAGTATGGCACCGATTCGGGGACATTGCATTACTGTCATTTGGGTTAGCCCAGCTTGAATATTACCCGGAGGCGCTGGCCGAGTTTGGCAGATCGGTTGAGCAGTGCGGCGCAATCATGGCATCGGCTGAAACAACAGCCCAAAAAATCTCGGGCTTGGCTTTTTTTGTTGAGCAAATGACATCCAGCTATCATCGTGCCACTTCAGCGTCGATGAAAGTACCTGGCGTAGAAATTTGCTTCCGCTCGTTCCGAATTTCAGATTTAGTTTATGACTTCACCGCAGTTACGACGCTCGCGCCGCATCATGCCGCATTCAGCCAGGGCCTTGTCGAGGGATACATTGCTCGATTTGTATCGGTGGATTGGAATTACGAGATCACACTATTACCTGAAAAAACTTTGTATTCCGATCAGCATAGTGAGCTGACCTGGCGCTGCATATTTTCATTGCGGTCCGAGCGCCTCGGAAGCTCTGCAGAGTATATGGCGTGGCTCAAGCTGTCTTATAAAGAAAAGCTTTTACATAGTGTTATTTCTGAGTCGAATGAATCGCTAGCAGTGGTAATGGAATCTATTCGCTATGCGCGTCACGTTCAGCATAATCAGCTTCCGGATCCGAAAATCGTAAGCAAGCGGTTTGCCTCCTTTGATGTGCTTTGGGCGCCACGTGACACGATTGGTGGCGATATGTGGTGGGTATCATCCGAAAATGAATCCGGAGATTTATCAAAGCCGTTTACATTGGCAGTAACAGACTCGACGGGGCATGGCGTACCGGGAGCCATACTGTCGCTGCTGGTCAATAACTCGCTAGAACGTATCTACAGCGCGCAGCCGGATATTGATCCAGCCGATGCAGTGCTTCAGCTCGACGCTATGGTTCGCTCCGGACTAAATCAGCATATTCTTGAGGGTGAAAGTGATGATGGCTGCGATGCGATCTTGATTGGTATTGATCGAACTCACCAGTTTCTTCGTCTCGCGAGTGCGCGACTTGATCTCCTGCAGGTGAGTGCCGACGGTAATCTTGTTCATCACCGCGGCGCAAGGGCAAGCTTGGGCTATCGGCAAGTATCAGCCCAAAGTCACATGCCCCAAACACAAACAATTAGCTTTGCGACGGGTGACCTTTTTGTTGTGGTAACCGATGGATTTACGGATCAGCCGGGAGGGCAGGGCGCACGTGCGGTATCGCTCGGTCACCGCCGGCTTGCTTCGTGGGTGGGTGAATTAGCTGGATATAACGCCACCGATGCGCTTAGAGTGCTTCAAGCGCGATTTCAAGAATGGCAGGGCAAACAATCACGCCGCGATGATGTCACTGTCATTGCTTTTACGCTGTAATGTCGCTGCAGCAGCCTGAGTTTGGTAGGAGACAGAATGATGAACTACCATCAAGCAGTTACCATAGCCGATCTGCGTCAGATAGCTAAACGAAAACTTCCTCTTTCTGTATTTGGATTCATCGATGGCGCAGCGTTTGACGAGCACACTTTGCGAGAAAACGAGTCTGATTTTGCGCGCATACGTTTCGCCCCGCGTTTCATGGTTGACGTGGCGCAGCGCTTACAGGCGGTGACGGTACTTGGCCATACCTATCAATCGCCAATCATTCTCGGCCCAACTGGTTTGGCAGGCATTCTTTGGCCTTGGGGAGATTTGCATATTGCGCGAGCTTGCAAAGCACTTGGCGTAGGGTTTTGTCAGTCAACCAACTCCAATGCCAGTATTGAGCAAGTGGCAAATGCGAACCGCGATTTCTGGTTTCAGCTGTATATACAGCGAGACCGAGGATTATCAAAAGAGCTCATGCGCCGCGCATGGGACGCCGGCGCACGCGTGCTTGTACTCACTGTTGATTTACCCATACCGGGCCGGCGCGAGCGTGATGTGCGTAATGGCTTCATGTTACCGCCCCGTATAGGTCTTGATAATGTATTTGACTACGGCAGTAAGCTTGGTTGGCTGTGGCGGCTAGCAACCGGCCCGCGATTTACCCTTGGTAATTTCGATACCCCAGATCAACCGCGACGCACGATGACGACCCTCGCGAAGTACACAGCTTCTCAGTTTGATGCGTCAGTGACCTGGAAAGATCTTGATTGGCTGCGTCGCGAGTGGCAAGGCTATATGGCGATAAAAGGTATTTTGCGCGCAGATGACGCTGTACTTGCAAAACAAAATGGTGCTGACGCGGTAATTGTTTCTAATCATGGTGGACGCCAACTCGACGGTTCACCCTCTGCGGTATCAGCACTGCCCGCAATTGTTGATGCATTGAAGGGTGAAATCAGCGTATCGATGGATGGCGGTATCAGGCGCGGCGGAGATATCGTCAAAGCCTTGGCATTAGGCGCTAGCGCTTGTTTAGTCGGGCGTGCGGGGCTGTATGGGCTGGCCAGTGGTGGCCGATATGGCGTAGAGCGCGCGATCAGTATGCTGCAGCAAGAAATTGATATCACGCTGGCGCTGCTCGGCGTACCGGACTTAAGCAAGATCGACCGAGGTGCCTTGATGATGTAGCTTACGTCTGCGCTGATAATCCGTGCTGCTGAAAATGTGCGATCAGCTCACGTGATACGCGCGCTGGTTCCTCATGGTTAATCCAATGCGATACACCTGGCAATAACAGGCACTGGCCGTTGTCACAGTATTCCAGGCTCTTGTGCGCCATCTCCGGCAGCAAGAAAATATCATTCTCGCCCCATAATATCAGCGTGGGTATAGAAACCCTCCAATCCGCGTCAGACCGCCTTGGCAGGCCAAATCGAATGCCGGCGCGATACCAATCGATCATGGCCCGTAATGCCCCCGGTCTGGCCCACGCCTGCCGGTAAAGCTCAAGATCCTCATCGCGGAAGGTACCGCTGCGGCTGCTCGCAACCAGTAAATTAATCGCTGCGCGAAAATTTCTCCGCCGAAGCCATATCTCCGGCAAAACAGGGAACTGGAAAAAGAACATGTACCAGCTTTTACGCCGCTGCTGCCTGGATGTCTTCAGTGTTCGTTGAAGTATCCTTGGATGAGGCACATTTAGAATAACAGCCGAGTAGAATCGCGTCGGGTAGCAGCTAATCAGTAGCCACCCAACGCTTGCGCCGAAATCATGCCCTGCAATGTGCGCGCGCTCAATCCCGAGATGATCGAGTACCTGAATTACGTCGCCAGCTAGCTTATCCAGCCGGTAGTCGGATACCTGATCAGGCTTGTCGCTGAGGTTATATCCGCGCTGGTCGAGAGCAATCACCCTGTACCCGGCAGCAGCAAGCGGCGCTATCTGCAGTTTCCAGCTTATCCAAAATTCCGGAAAGCCGTGCAGAAGAATAACCACCTCGCCATCTTTAGGGCCGGCGGCCACCGCGTGAAGGCGCATGCCCTGAAGATCAAGGAAGATAGTTTCAAAATCGGTATTCACAATTGAAAAGAAAACTAGATTTTGAGTCAACCTACTTTGTTAACACGCGTCCAAAGACTACTTAATTACGTCTCAAAGCTTGAACAGCACAACGGTCAGATCGTCTCGTCGAGACTGCGAGCCCTGCCACTTAGAAAGACTTGCGCGTATTTCATCTGCAATGTTTTGGCAGTCTTTATCTTTATGCTCCAAAATCAACGAAGAGAGTCGCCGATAACCAAATGATACGGGACGCTCATGATCCTCACCACCGACCTGATCGGTCAATCCATCCGTGACGATCATAAATAAATCACCGGACTCATAATGAATCTCTTTGGTTGGCAGGATGTTCGTGGCATCCTGATCTTTATAGCCAAGACTGATGCGATTAGATTTATATCGATGTAGATCACCGCGGCTATCTACATGAAATAGATCAATTTTAGCGCCCGCATACTCTAGAATATTTTTGTCACGATGAATTCTTACCATCGCAGCATCGCAACCATCGTTACTCTCGGAATCATTGAGATCCTGATTCAGGCCTGATCTTATAAAGTAATCCAGTGAAGTTAGTGCTTTGGTTGGTTCATCCGCTGTCGACTTGGCGAAAATGCGCTCAAGCGAATTACTCACTAGCAGCGATAGCATTGCACCGGGAACACCATGCCCGGTGCAGTCAGCCACGGCCAAGACAAAAGGACCTTGGTGCTGCGATGATGAAACCCAGTACAAGTCCCCGCCGATCGTGTCTCTAGGCTCCCATATCGTAGCGAATGACTGAAACCTTTCCTCAAGACGAATCGTTCGTGGTAGTTGGCCGCGCTGCAGGCGACTTGCGTAATTCATCGAGCTTTCTACAACCTCTTGTTTCTGGCGTAATTTTTGGGTTCGTTCTTCGACCTTGGTTTCAAGCAGCATATTTTGCTGTTCAACGAGCGCAGTTTGCTCTTTGCTCGAACGATTTAGTTCAAGCTGAAGCCAACGAGCACGACTGATCACCGCAAGCGCCATGATCAGCGCCTCCATGCACATACCAAATGCCAGATTAGTCCATGGATTCTTTAAAAAGTAACCTAGGCCCTGATCAGGCAGATACCGAAAGATTGTGGGAAAACCGTAGGTTCCGAATACAAAACTCAGCCGGAAGATTAGGTATGGGATGATTGCAAAAGTAAAGTAGATAGAAAAGACAAACCCTTCACGGTACCGAAGATAGCTGCAAACAAAAAATGTGATCAGCAGCAAGCTAACAGATACAGCATACGGTAGCGCAAAAAACTTTTGAAGATCTACATGATTTTCAAGGAAATAGAACCCACCAGTCAGCATCAACAAGCAGTAAATAACTGCATAGGTCACCCAGATATTGGTCAGAAGGTAAACCCTTGGAAAATACTGCTTTATTCCCAGATACTGCCCGGCAAACAAGGCATACGTAATCGCCTGAGCGTAACTAAGTGCCGCAAAAGTAATGAAGGCAAAGCTGTCACGGTGAGAAGAAGATTTCCATTCAAGATCAAAAAATTCAAATAAGCGATAGCCGTCGTAGATCCAGCTTACAAAAATTGCTGAAAATGCCAGGGAAATCCAAAGCGCATAATAGGAATTGACCTTGTCCTTTGTCTGATATGCATTGAACAGTGCAAAAATCGTCAGGGCGAACAGCGTACCGAACAGAGCCCCTTCGATATACAAGCTGAATCTTCTGAATTCAGCAAAAGTAACATCGTCAACCAGGTTTACTGAAAAAGATCTTGCATTTAAAAAAGGATGAGAATTCAACTGAATCAGTAGTGTGACTTCAGTACCGCTCTTCAGAAGGAACTTCGGAAATCCACTGTCGTGTTTTGCGATAGGTGTTTTGAGTGGACTATTATCCAAATAGGGGTTGTAGCTACCTACAAAGCCGATTGATTTCAGCTGTCGAGCGCGGCCTTCAGAGTCAATAAGGTGGGGGGTGAGCCTTTTCCAGCCAGAAGCATCGATTTGGATGAATCGATCATGATCGAGCTTGCTTTCGATTTTTTGCAAGACCCAGTAGTTTGTGTTTGATTTTAAAGACCGAATCTGCTCAGGTCTGACAAATCTGTCTTGTTGCTTGTACACCTCTTCGACGGTAACTTGGCGGGTTGGATCCTCAAATACCAATATGTCTTTATCGGTAAACACCATAGGTGTCTCCGGTGTTACCAAAATTTTTGCGTGGCTTGGTGTAAATAAGCAAGCAAAGGCTAGCAGCGTAATGCTGAAATACAATCGCTTAAACAAAGACATGCTGACACCCCCATCACGCAAGGATTATTATGCAAGTTCTTTGAGCATGATTAGTGGCAACGGCGATTGAAATTTTCTGCTGTCGCCCCAGGTAAGTCGTCCTCAGATCTCGCTCGTGATAATTATTATTTTTAGCCTGAATTTTTCGTTTAATTTTCTTCAGGAGCCAATCTAGCATACAAACTTTGTGTGTTTGTGGGCATTTGGGCAGGAGTAAATGATAATTTACATTTGGTGATCATCAACGCCCAAGTAATGAATGCACCCGCCCCGGGATGATTGCTAAAAATTTAATATTAATGAGGGCCTTTTAGGCAAGCATCCAAGCCAAACGGACAGTAGATAAATTCAGAATCAGGAGGATCTTATGCGTAAAACTTTTACCGCTACGCTTTTTATCGCATCTTTACTCGCGACGGCAGGGTCAGCCTACTGCTGCGATCCCATCACTGCTCAGGAGGCGATCAAATCAGAGGATGAGCGCTACGCCGCACAAATGAGTAATGACGTTGTGGCACTGGAGCGACTCATCGCCAATGATCTTGTGTATATCCATAGCAGCTCAACAATGGAAGATAAAAAAGTCTTCATCGAATCACTGCGTAGCGGCGCTGTAAAGTGTCGCAACATGCGCCGTTCAGATGTTGTGGTGCGTACCTTTGGTTGCGTAGCCACGCTAACGGGAATAGGTAACTTTGATGTCACATTAAACAACAAAGAAATGACCGTAGATTTGCGCTTTCATTCTGTTTGGGTCAAGCGCGATGGCCAGGTTCAATTCGTTTCTTGGCAATCCACTCGTTTGCCAGCCAAGTAGATCGATTTAATATAGCGCTTGCTGCCTGCAAGCTTGTAGGGTCAAGCAGGCGATTCGCAAGGAAATGAATCAGATCTGAAAACAAAGCGCGGTAACGTCATCTCTCCGCAAACCATCACCTTGCCAGCGACGTAATTCTAAGCCGAGCTCATGCATCATCAGTGCTGGGCTCAGGTGGCGCTGCCGCTCAATAAAGCCGAGTAGGCGCTTATACCCGTACGCCATAGGCGGGCGGCTGGGGGCAGAACCTACCTGATCTACAACACCATCGGTGGTCAGTACAAACCGGTCACCCACCCGAAATTTAAATATGTGCTGATGTGGCATGGCGTCGGCTGCATCTCGGTAACCAAGCCGTACTGCCTCGCCTCGCAGCCGATACGCCGTCCCGTCCTCGGGTATATGTATCAGTGACAAATTAGCACCAGCAAAAATAGCTTCGCCACTCACCAAGTTTAATTGCAGGGCGGCTGCGTCACATCCATCGTCGTGAGCGACCGCATTTTCATCGAGAGATTGGTCCTGATTTAGCCCACGCCGCAATGCATTGCCCAGCTGCTGTAAAGCTGCTGCGGGATCAGGACGAGCGGTAAATGCATAGATTCGCTCTAGCGTGGTACTGGCCAACAAAGCGAGCATGGCACCCGGTACACCATGGCCAGCACAATCTACCACTATGATCGTGACAACAGATGACTGATCGTCTGGCGTTATCCACCATAGATCACCGCCAATCGTATCGCGTGGTTCCCAAAGCATGCCCAGCTCACGAAAATGACGAGTGTAACGAGCTTGGCGAGGTAACTGCGCTTCTTGCAGCAGTCGCGCGTAATTCATCGACTCCATGATCAGTCGATTTTTCTCCTCTGATTCAGCTAGCACTCTGCTAAGTAAGGCCTCGCGAGCTGCCAAACGATGTTCCCAGGTGAGCTCTTGTGCATTCTTGGTAGATAGACGTGGGGTGAAGCGGATGTCCCATACAAAATGTGTCCACTCTTCGCCGTACTGCAGGGCTGCTTGATCGTGCGCCACGTTGAATTGCCAATAATCGCTGAGACCCGACCATAAGAAGTTAATAAATAGGCCGTGGGGGAAAGCTACCTGATCTGGCGACGAGGTATTCCTCAACTCTGCGCGATAATAAAAATCATCTAGTCGTTTAAACCAAGCGCCGAAATATACATTGTCATGCGAATTTTTTTCGAGAATTTCATGCATCATATGAAATGCACGTTCACCAATAATCTGAATTGAATGCTCCTGAGACATCACCGAGTGACCATTGACGTGTTGGCTCAAGAGTTCAGAGCGCAGCGCTGCTATTGCTTCGTGAATATGGATCCAAGAGTCACCGTACCCAAAGCCGAATGAATAAAGGGCCTCTGGTCCAAATCGGCGCAGCACGGTAGCATGAATAGACCGACGGATCTGAAATGGATAATGTTGCTCTGGGCTAATCTCACGGATACCAAACTCCTCAAGAACTTGATGGCCAATGCCACCCAGAGAAGCCATATTGGCAATAGTCGATACCAGTTGTTCGCCGGTGATGATCGTGCCGCCGCTGAAGAAGTTAGTGCTCATACATAAAAAATTAGTACGCCTTTTTGAGCTCAGAACAGTTCATATTTCATACTGCTCATCGAGCACGCGTGATGCTCAACATACTCGCCAGTTCACCGGAATCAATCAAGGCTTTCAAGTCTTTGAAGCCACCAACAAGAACACCATCTATAAAAATCATGGGGAAAGTCGGCCAGCCGGTCCACATTTTTAAAGCATTGCGGCGGCGCCACTGGCTAAAATAGCTGCCATATTCTAGGTATTGGTACTTTATACGCTGCGAGGTCAATGCGTTGCGCGCTTTGGAAACGACTGGGTTACCCGCCATGCCAACGATGACGACTCGGTGCTGGTCTAAAGCGGCTTGCACAGCCTGTACAGTTTCCAAATGATGATCTGCAATGACCGAGCGTATGGCGGGATGCAGATGGATTTCGTCAAGAATTAGTCGCCCCATGGTCAACTCCTTGGAAGAGAGTGGGTGGCGTTAAAAATTACACAACACCGCCCGAAGATATTTGCTTATTGTGTCGAACTTCTATGTCTAGGCATTTAACAATTGTCGTACCATGGCCCGCATTGATGTAGGAAGCAAATAGATTTCATCACACACCACTGCCAAATGATACATCGCCATCACTTAATCTTTCTTTTTATTCTATCGCTCGCATCCCATATGACCAATGCCCAATCAATTGATTTCACCGATCGACAGGTCGTCAATGCGATGTGGGTGGTGAATGACGGTGTGATGGGTGGCGTATCGCAATCACAGATTCGACATGATAGTAATGGCGTAATTATCGAGGGTATTGTCTCCCTTGAGAATAACGGCGGATTTGCATCAGCAAGAAGTACTGTGACGTTTCACCGCAATACAGCGTTACTTGAAATAATGGTGAAAGGCGATGGTAAGCAGTATAAATTTTTACTACGAACCGATTCATCATCACGTACGCCGATGTATCAGGCCACCTTCAATGCAAAAGATGCTTGGGAAGTTATTCGTTTCAAGCCGAGTGATTTCAAGGCGAGCTTCCGGGGTCGTGCAGTTGATGCAAGTGACGTAACCTTCTCTGATGTTAAGGAAGTTGGTATTCTCATCGCAGATCAACAAAAAGGACCATTTCAGATCCAGCTGAAATATGTACAGGCAGTCCCGGTTATGCCCTGACAGCTTGTATTGTAGACATCCCGCGCAGACCTATTGCGCTGAAAGGTTTTTCTAATCTGGCTTACGACGCTCACGCCTTGTAAGGCCAACAAAAGCTCAGGGATTTCTGCGCGAGTTTGGATGAATAGCAGCTTTGAATGAAATGCAATCTTGATGACCCTAGGAAATCGCATCGGCGACATTCAATCTACGTATCGCCCAGATATTGACGGGCTGCGTGCGCTGGCGATTATTGCCGTCGTCGGCTTTCATGCATTTCCATTGCTTATGCCTGGTGGCTTCGTCGGTGTTGATGTCTTTTTTGTCATCTCTGGATTTCTGATCACCCAGGTATTAGTGCGTCAGCACCAGTTACCTAATTTCAGTTTTTGGGAATTTTATGCTGGCAGAATCAGGCGCTTGCTCCCATCGCTGATCGTAGTGCTGACGGCTTGCTATGCATTTGGCGCGATCGCGCTGTTAGCCGATGAATACAAACAGCTAAGCAAGCTGACACTTGCTAGCGTTTTGTTCGTTTCAAACTTCGTTCTTTGGGCTGAAACGGGTTATTTTGATTATGCGACATACGCAAAGCCCTTACTGCATCTTTGGAGCTTAGGCGTAGAAGGCCAGTTTTATCTGTTATGGCCTGCGATGTTTTGGTTGGCACGCAGGTTCGGCATAAGTATGTCCAAAATCTGCATCGTGCTGATATTGGTATCTTTGGCGCTCAATTTATCCATAGTGTCTGAATCGCCAACCCATGCTTTCTTCTCGCCGGCTACCCGAATGTGGGAGTTACTTTCAGGTTGTCTGGTCGCCAAGATATATCACCTGAAAACAGGGCAAGTCGATTCTGATGGTTTCACCGCCAGGCAGGTCTCACTGCTGCGTGAAGTAATGTCGCTTTTTGGCTTGGTTCTCGTCGCCGTCAGCAGCATTTTCTTCGATCAAGATTTGGAATTTCCGGGTATTTGGGCTGTTGTCCCCGTTCTGGGTACGGCGCTGATCATTCTGTCGGGCGTGGACACCTGGTTAAACCGGCGGGTGCTATCACATAGAGCGCTTGTAAGCATTGGGCTAATCAGTTTTCCGCTTTACCTTTGGCATTGGCCGATTATTTCTTTCACAAAAATTATGATAGGCGTTAGCACGCCTTGGGAGGCTCAGGTATTACTTGTTGGTTTGGCTGTTTGTCTTTCCGTCATAACGTATCGGTTGATCGAGCAGCCACTACGGTTCGGACGTAATTTACGAACAAAAACAATTTCGCTGTGTGTCGCAATGGCTGTTTTAGCTGTGGTTAGTCTGATTACGTTTTTGCAAGATGGGTTTCCACGTCGATATCAAAACCAGCTTATTCAGGCTCAGCTCGAAGACCTCAAGTTTGATCTTCCATCGACGCAGATCTGGTACTGCGCGGATGTGTCTCAAGACGGTCCTCGCTGCCATGCGACTGGGCCGAACCCCTCGGTAGTCGTTCTCGGCGATAGTCATGCGCTGACCATCTACTCAGGATTAATTGATCGATTCAAGGAAAAACGACAGGATATAGCCCTTTTTGGTGCGAGTGATGGGTGCCCACCCTTGCTTGACGTAGTGATTCAGGATCTTGGTGGTGATGCTCGGAACTGTCTGGTAAAAGGATCGCAAGCGATCCGTAAAGTTGTTTCTGACCCATCCATCCAACATGTGATTATCACGAGCCGAGGTCCGATGTATACAACTGCGCAAGGATTTGGCGAGATAGAGTTGGAGCAATTCGGAACGTGGGCGCTTAACTTCAAAGACGAAGTTCGCGGGGTCAGAACGAACCAAGAGGTGTTTTCCCAAGGCTTGGCGAATACGCTGGACGCACTTATTTCAGCAGGTAAGACAGTTACATTTCTTCATGATGTTCCCGAGCTTGGGTTTGATATTCGCAGTTGCTTTTCATTCAGGCCATTGGCATGGCCTTCCAGCGAGAAGCATCCTTGCGCGGTGAGTAAATCACAATTTGAAAATAGAACAAAAGCCCATCGATTGATGATTGACCAGGTCTTAGCAGAGCGCTCCGCAATTAAAGTTATTGACTTGGCAGACGCCCTCTGCGACCAGCACTGGTGTTACGGCGCCAAGGAAGGAATTCTGTTTTACATCGATGATGATCACCTAAGCCACCGAGGTGCCGATTACGTCATTCGGCGTTTGTGGGATAAGTTTTAGGCTGTTTTTTGCGGTGCTGATGACAGAGCAGAGGCCTACTGAAAGTCCAGAAACCTGTAAACGAGAAATCCGTAAATAAGCTTAGTTATTTGTTGGACAGATCTTTTACCGCAGATCAATCGCCAGGCTCGACCTGGCTTACGTTCGAATGATCAGTTTTTGACTCGATCGGCAAAGCCAGAGGATCATCACGTTTCGGTAACGGTAGCGCTGCTAAAGCCTGATGGCGCTTCGCCTTGTCATACTTTGATAATACTTTGACCTCTGCATAAAACTGCGGCAAGCTACCCGAGTGCTCATAAAGCGATTGAAACGCGGGCGCCAAGTCTTCATAGAGTGCCACCAGCGCCAAATGCGCATTGGTAAGCGGTTCATTAAACCAATTATCGTAGCCGGCGTAGCCATTCCATCGCTCCTGCTTGATTTGGTTATAGGTCTGCTGTAAAGAAGACATGACCGCTGTTTTTTTCACGCGCTTCTCTGCATCACTGATATTGCTCTCATAAACGACTCGAAGCTGGTTTCGGTGGTTCGCTAGTAGTAATAGAAAATCACGTTTGCGTTTTCGGTATTCTTCGTAGTTCCTCCGTGTTTCTTCGTCGCCGGTGAAATTGAGCCATCGCTGAACGCCAATCGTCTCAACTGCTGTAGCAAAGCCCTCGTTAAACTGGGTATCGCCCGGTGCATAGGCGACTTGATGCGCAAGCTCATGAAATAGCATTCGCGCTACTTCCACCTCGGGGTAGGTAATAAAGCTTGAAAGTAGAGGATCGTTGAACCACCCGAGTGTCGAGTAGGCGGGTACGCCAGAGACGCGCACCTCATACCCCATGGCACGTAATTCCCGTGCGAATTGGTGCGCTGCTTCTTTATTGTAATAGCCTTTGTATTCAACACAACCCGCAATAGGAAAGCACCATTGTATGGGCTTTAGTGACAGCTCTGGTGTTGCCACCACATTCCACATTACATAAGGACGCTTGATATCAGCATACTTTGAGTAGCTACCATTGTCTGGCAAACTCAACTCGTCGACAGCAAAACGCCTGATCGCAACGGCACGCTGAAGCCGATGCTTGGTTTCAGCACTTACGGCAGGATCTGAGAGCCATGTATCAACCGGTTTGGCACTATTCGCGAGACGAAGCTGACCCTGTGCTGCTTGTGTGTAGTAAGACACCTGAGCGCATCCGCTAATACCTAGTGTGAAAGCCACTATCAGTAGTCGAATAGTCATCGGCATAAATGCTTTCACTTATGATACGGTGATCGTATCCCCTGAAAAGACCCGCATTACGATCATGCTTGATGACGACATCATTGAGTCATTTAAGAATAAAGCCGAAAGCTCAGGCAGTGATTACCAAACATTGATTAACGAAGCTTTACGACAAGCACTGGACCCGAGTCGGCGCCGGTAACTCTGCGTGGTCTCCGAAAAGCCCTTGATGAGCGTTTGTCTGCTTGATTGACCCGAAAGTAAACATAATTGGATTTGTGCGCCGATTCTTGTCGAGAGTCGGGCTGTACAAAGTGTTGAGGATCCTGATCCTGAGGTCAGCTGATAGTACTGGATCAATCAAGATTTCTGTGTCTGGAAAAATTTCTTCGATAACCTGTATCAGCCCATCCTTTGCAAATTCAATTTCGCTCACGGTACTCATTTTTCCTCTGATTCCTAGAATTTGTGAATTTCGACAATCATGTGCAATGCTGGACAAGAAAAAGTATTCGTCAAGTCATGCAACCCACCCCAATCACCGCCGTTCCGGTACCTGTATCGGGCTCCATCGCCAGTTGTCTTGAGGGTTCTCCGTCCCTGCCGGCTGACCGGCGGTAGGCACGGCTCAAACATTTAGATTGACTTGTACGGACAAATGCCGTACATTATCATTTCCTAAGCCTATTTCAGTGAGATTGCCCATGTTGAACACGCCTGAAACTCAAGAAAAGTCGCGCAATGCGCGCCTGGAAGCAAGAGTCTCCAGTGACCAAAAGGATTTCTTTCAGCGTGCTGCCACTCTAACGGGCCGTACCTTAAGCGAACTCGTCATCGACAGCACTCAAGAAGCTGCGGCAAAGATACTGCAAGAGCACGAAGTCATCCGCCTGTCCCGTGAGGAACAGGTTGCCTTCGTTAACGCTTTGCTGAACCCCGCTGAGCCTGGCGTGCGCATCAAGAGGGCGGTGCAGAATTATCGTCAGAAGGCGGGGCTGTGATTGGCTCTCGCACTTGTTCCGGAAAACGTATGTCCTCTTCAAAAGACGCATGACCGCAAATCTTTCGATTGCGGCAATGAAGACCTAAATCGCTATCTGCGCGAACAGGCAAGACAAGACGCCGAAAAGCGCGTCGCTGCTCCATTCATATTCACACAGCCGAACAGCTCTTCAGTGCTCGGTTTTTATACGCTCTCAGCATCCATCAATCCGGTTGATGAACTGCAGCCAGATCTGATGAAGAGGCTGCCACGCTATGGGCAATTGCCGGTCACGTTGCTTGGAAGGATAGCAGTAGATCGCTCGGTCGGCGGCCAAGGTGTCGGGGAGTTCTTGCTCGTGGATGCCCTACGCCGTAGCTTGGAAGCGGCACAGCAGATCGCTGCAATGGCAGTGGTCGTGGATGCGAAGGACGAGCGAGCCGAAAGCTTCTATCGGCATTTTGATTTCCAGCCGTTCCAGCAAACTCCTCTGCGCCTGTTTCTTCCTATGGGGCAGATCGCTAAACTGTTCGTCTAGCAGCTTCACATAACTCGAGCTTATGCAGTATCCGTAATCGGCAGTTGGCGAATCGCTTTTGAGTTCGATGGCCAAGAGCCGTCAACGTTAATTTAGAGAATTATCACTGATGAAGACACAGCGCGATCCAAATCGCAAACCAACGCATCCCGGTGCGGTACTAAGAGAAGATGTTCTGCCAGAACTGGGATGGACACGAGGTGCCAAGCGTCCAGAAGCTGGACACCTGCAAGTGCATTGATGAGTTTGCAATTTCACACCATCTTTGTATCAATGCACACGCTCGGTTGACGGCCCTCGCCTTGCTTGCTATCTCTAAGTTATAGGTGCAATCATGAAACCAGTAATAGCCCAAATTACTTTTCGTTATCGTCCACAAGACAGCGCAACTGGTGTGACCCGAGCAACGGCAAAGCGCTTGGCCACGGTGTTGGGTGTTGATGAAACACAGGTTATTCACCTGGCGCTCCATGAGCTAGCGACAAAATTCTTGCCCCAGTATGAGGCAGATGCCGGAGCGTTAACAAAAACCCAGCGCAATCAGGTCAAAAAATCAGCACCAAAGGCTAAAGGCGGCATCAGCCGCAGCAGTATTGTTTAACTCGAAATCATCATGAAAAGAGAATATGATTTCAGCAAAGGTAAGCGTGGCGCAGTGATCGCATCCCCTGAAAAGACCCGCATTACGATCATGCTTGATGACGACATCATTGAGTCATTTAAGAATAAAGCCGAAAGCTCAGGCAGTGATTACCAAACATTGATTAACGAAGCTTTACGACAAGCACTG
>Ga0194129_10002781_pt1 | contig 25503 bp, 28 predicted proteins | sample TA2KigCa35mmetaG_FD_150862 | JGI IMG/M metagenome (GOLD analysis project Ga0194129, IMG submission 150862) | Freshwater microbial communities from Lake Tanganyika, Tanzania - TA2015038 Kigoma Deep Cast 35m | ecosystem: Environmental > Aquatic > Freshwater > Lake | place: Tanzania: Lake...
TGGCTTTACGTCAAACAATTGATGAAGGTGATAAACGTAAGCGACCAGAAAATCAATAGCGTCCACGGCGTCCACGGCGTCCACGGTGGCGACATCGACCTGCGTGACGGTGAATGGTATAGTATATATCGAATCTTCACATTATCGGACATTTGCTCGATGTTTGCGTTGTTTCCCGATTTATACAAATATGATATCGCCCATATATTCGATAACGCCCGACAACACTTGACGAACATGGTAAAAGTATCCACACGTTCACTCATTCGTCTCGCGAATGGTGGTAGCACTGCGGCGTTTCTATCGTTTGTCGCAAGTCACCCCGACGTTGTGAAATATAATATTGCGCCAACACATGGCATTACAAACCTATCTTCATTGTCGATGAGAAGTTGCGCCAATCATATTCCGTCTCGCGACCCGTTATTCGGAGAGTTACGCGTGAAATATCGTAAATATATACCGCGAACTGTGGATGGTGTGAAAATGGATTGGGAAGATGGATGTGAGCGACGAAGACGATACGATACGAAGACGACGACGTATCCATCCACATATTTCCCGCGATATGAAATGATTGAAAATATTCGCGCAGGACAACCATTGAATTATAATGATTCCACCCGTTCCAAACCCAATCGTATGGCGCCCGTAAAACGAACCAGAAAAAATTGAAATACTTTATGTTTCGATTTGCGAATACCAATGAACGAAGACACAGAATGGAACATTACGATTATCGCGACCCTGAAATGAACGGAATGAATGAATATGACCGCCGGACGGATGAATGGCACGTTCGAGAAGATATCCAAGACCATTGGAGAATACGCAATGAGACCATCAACAATACACATAACTATTATAGCGGCGACCATATTCACCACTGTCGCACGATCCAAATGTATGACATGAATGATTGGAACCTGCTATTTGGACGTGAAACCCTGAATCCGGTATTACGTCAATACGCGGAGAATGCGATACGGTATGCTTCGCAAGATTTCTCGCAAGATTTCGTTCCATTTGCCGGACATATGGAAGTATCGCTTTTGATGGAGGAAAATTATCGCCCCGGCGTCCATCTCGCGGTGTTCTTGGTGTATCTCATCCCTCATCGTCAGTTTTATGACGGACATGTTATCCAAATGGAAATCGAAGATGGAAGTGAAACACACCAGAATATCAATCGTTTGTTTGATATCGGCGAGCGCGCAATCGTTCTTCAAATGTCCGAATACCATATACTACAATTTGTCGCAGACGATGAAGAGTGTATGGAATTGCTCTACGGATGTTTCATGTATGGATTCAATCCGGTGAGGTATTCAACACATGGCTATGGATTTGACGCTTACAGAGATGATGTATACATTCAAGAACATCTATGTTGTCATAATGAGATGAATCGTGTATACATCGACGATGCGCCTGCGCCTGCGCCCGTGCCCGTGCCCGTGCCCGAACGCGTCGTCGACGACTACCAAGCAACCATCCGTGAACGGCGACGCCAGAACAATATGATATGGAATATTATTGTGAATCATGATGACGACGACCTTCCTGCGCGAGGGTAACAAAAACAAAAACAAAAACAAAACAAAAAAATAAAAATAAATATACCGTTATTTTTATTTCGTGTCGTATCACTTTACATACCGAACTGACTAAAATCGGCCATCACTGGTCGCGGCGCATTGATATCTTCAGTTCTCGAGTAATTCGGAACCTTTTTACATTCAAATGCGGGTTCAGGGCATCTGGCGCATGCGGGGCAAGGCGGGCATTGATGACCTTCGCTTCCGGCACCTCCTGCGCCGGCACCTCCTGCGCCGGAACCTGCTTTGGCCTGGTCGTTTCCAGTGACGCTATTCATCCCTGGAATACCGGCCGGCGCGTTCATGGGAAAAGTGCTGGGGGATAATCCAGACGCGGGCGCTCCCACGGCCACTCCGCCATTGATATTTGGGTCATACTTGACATCCGTGGGAACCTTTGTGTTGGATGCGAGGTCCTTGGTGGCCACCGGTTTCAGAGCATTCGGAAGATCGGATGGTTTGGTGGTAGTAAATCCATCACGAATATAGTTGCCTAAACTGGATGCCAGGATGAGTCCGAATATTAAAATGAGTAAAAGGTGAACTTTCGTCAGTTTCATTGATGGTATATTGTAATAATATATACACATAAAAAGTTTTCCAATAAAGAATTGAATGAAAAATAACGCATCTGGCTCCATTTGTAGAAAACATGGAACAAGCAACGAAGGAAACTGTGATTCTTACAAAAAAACCCAAACAACCGAAGGCGATTCTCTCGACGAGGTATTTGGCCGCGACCACGGAAGAGACGCCATCGGCCGCGGCTGCTGCCGCTGCTGCTACTGCTGCGACTCCTACGCACATCTATGAAGTCGGCGTCGATGAAGCCGGACGCGGTCCTTTATTCGGGCGCGTATATACTGCGGCCGTCATACTTCCCTCACACAACGACGACGGTTACGACCGTTTCGACTTCTCTCTTCTAAAAGACAGCAAAAAGTTTCATTCCGAGAAGAAAATACGAGAGGCGTCCGATTACATCAAAGAACATGCGGTGGCGTGGGCCATTTCGTATGAAGAGGCCGATGTGATTGATTCGATGAATATCCGACGCGCAACACTTCAATGTATGCGAAAATCGATAAAATCGGCCATTGAAAACCACGCAGATAATATGGAACGACAAAAACGGTCCGTCCCGACCTTCACGGACTACCTCCTCCTCATTGACGGCAATGATTTTATACCGATGTTTAGTTTCAATAAGGATACCGAAGAAACGGATACGTATACACATGTATGCGTGGAAGGAGGAGATAATACGTATGCGTGTATTGCGGCTGCGTCGATTTTGGCGAAGGTTGCGCGGGACGATTATATCGAAAAATTATGTGACGAACATCCGGTTCTGGATGAAATGTATTCGTTACGCGGAAATAAAGGGTATGGCGCGAAGAAACACCTGGACGGAATACGCGAACACGGAATTACACAGTGGCATCGTCGGTCGTATGGGATTTGTAAAACGTTTGAATAAAGACCAGATGCTTTCGCATAATTTTATATATATACATATACATATACTACACTCCATCGACATACATGGTCTGCGCTATATCTTGCGCCATCGCGTTCATTTTTATCGTGGCGAATGTCTACTGTTGCGCCTTTTCCCATCGTTCCGACGGTGTAATTCAGGAGTTCATCGCGAAGCTATCACCTGAAAATCAACAGAGATATTCGGTTATCGCAAAAGAACGCCAGGGTATCTATTTTATGGGTCTCTTTCTTGGTTTTATTCTCTCGATGATACTACTTGTATGTTGTCGGAAGTGTTTCTTGGGCGGTGGTGGAGGAGGACGCGGAGGAGGACGCGCTGGGATACTGTGTATGGTTGCGGCAGTGACATTTAGCGTAAACTATTTTTACTATATTCTCTCACCGAAGAGCGATTGGATGGTGCTTCACCTGAAGTCGGGAGAAGAAACACAAGCGTGGTTGAACGTCTATCGCACGATGCAGTATCGATATCATATTGGTCTCATCCTGGGTATACTGGCGGTGGTTGCGTTCGGGAACTCCTTGTGTGGATAACGAATATCCCTATTCGTATATACCGAACGAAATATAATATATAATATTCGGATAGTGTATAAACTTGCTTTGAATGAATTTTTCGTCTTCTACTCCTCAACAGAAGGGTTTTCTGGGTCAAAAAGTATTACCGACGGTAAAGAAGGTAATTCCAATTGCGGAACGTGTTCTCCCGGTTGCTGCGACATTTGTGCCGGCTCTTCAACCGGTGGCGGCAGTGGTGGGTGCTCTTCACAAGTAATTCGCGACATCCAAACACGCCAAACCACGTCAAACTACGCCAACCCACGAGCGATGACCGAGCGGAGCGGAGCGAGTGGAACCGACGCGTCAGCGGAGGTGAAACGAGCAAAGCGACGCGAGACTAGCGGAGGTGAAACGAGCAAAGCGACGCGAGACGCGAGAAGAAATAAAATTGATATTATAATTCAAATATAAAGCAATCCATCGATTTCTTTATATCCAGCAATCCATCGATTTCTTTATATCCATAGACAATGCGTGTTCTTATCTTTGATACCGAGACAACGGGTCTTCCACCCAAAAATATCCCCACGAATCACAGTGAGAAATGGCCTCATGTCATCCAATTGAGTTGGGTGATTTACAATGATGAAACCAAACAGGTAGAAGAAGAGAAAGATTTTATCATATCTCTCGGTTCGCATATTCCCGTATCACCCGAATCCATTACCATCCATGGTATAACCGGCGAGTTGTCTCGCGCCCGCGGTATTCCAATTGAAGTGGCCTTGTTTGATTTCAAATTCGCGGCCCATCGATGCGGGAAAATCGTCGCACACAATTTGGAGTTCGATAAAAATATGTTGATGGCTGAATTTTACCGCGCAAGAATATTCAATACGATATTTCCGCCAAATGAATACTGCACGATGAAAAATGGAATATCCATTTGTAAGTTAGAGCGAACATGGAGTAATGGAAAGACGACATGGAAATATCCGAAACTCATCGAATTGTATCATGCGCTCTTCGGTCAAGATGTGCCGTCCCCCGTAGGTCTTCATAACGCGAAGGTGGATGTAGAGGTTTGTATGAAGTGTTATATCAAGATGATAGAAATGCCCGCTCCCGAGACCGAGACTCCCGATGCTCCTGTAGAGTAGAGTAAAGTAAGTATTTGTTTCACTCACCTTTTTTACTTGGTCGATTTGAAAGTATCCGCGACTTCTGTATCCGTGTCATAAATATTCGCATGTATGGACGAGAGCTGCGACGATGACGACGATGCGTGTGGCGTGATGTATAAATGAACTCGCTTCATATTACGAAGAAAGTCCGCGCGGACCAACCACTCTATCGCTGTATCGTCGGTGTATTCTTTTGTTTTTTGTTTGATAGAGCATAATCCGAATGTTCCAGATACACTGCTGCTTGACAACGACCACCTCTGTTCTCGAGTGGAGGAGCCATAAGGCCAGAAATTCGCACGAGTGGTGAGGAGGTATAATACTCGCGCGGGTGTCATGTATTTCATCATTCGCACAGTTCGGAGTTGGTCGGTTACCGATTTATATACGATTGGGGCGCCGCCATTGCCGCCGCCACCACGTTTGGTATTGGACCATTCGATATAATCCGGGAATGCGAGATGTATCGTGCGCGCGAACAGTTGACGCCATTGTTTGAATGTTCTACACTCGACGACTTCATCTGCGCGTGAATGAAGAAGCGGCCATAAGTATAAATTTACAATGTCAATGATAGTTTCGTATCGGAAAAAGTGCGTCTCGTCATAATGGTCGGAACCCGACCCAGACCCAGACCCAGAACCAGACCCAGACCCAGAAATACATACCGCGCATGATACTTCGCCAATTTGCGGTTTCAAGTATGCGCGTTTCTCGCGTGTCATTTCACAATCGAGCCATGGGTTATATTGTGAAAGTAATACATATCGTGTTGTATTTGGACGTAATTCTTCGGTGATGATGCGAAACCGGTCGTCAGGTTGAACGTGAAGTAGAGGCGGTGGGAATCGGAAATTGTGCTGTGCGGTCCATTCGTTGATAAGATTGTTGTATTGCCGAACATCTTTGTCTTGGGTGCGACCTATCCCGGGAATAAGGCCGTTGAGTGTATCTTTGAATGACATGGAACGAATCATTGTGGGTGATGCTTTGTGTATGCGTATGTGATTGGAACTAAAAAGATTTTCAATTTATTCCGCTTTCGCGGTTCCGTCCTTCTACGAAGAACAAAATTCCGCTTTCGCGATTTTGTCCTTCTACGAAGAACAAAATTCACATATTTCGTGTTCTTCCACCGTTCCGCTCCCCCCCTTCTCCGGTTCAATTGTAAACTGTTGTGGTTGGTGCTTCGCCTTTCTTCTCAAGTAATATACCCCCGTTTTGAGACCTTTATTCCATGCGTAAAACAACATCGATGTCAGAATATTGTAATTCGGTTCTTCCACCCACAGGTTCATACTTTGACTCTGGCAAATAAACGCTCCGCGGTCGGCAGCCATATCAATCACATGCCGCATCGGCATCTCCCATACAGTCTTGTATTTCAGTTTCAGTGCGTCAGGTAGTCCGTCAATATATTGTACGCTTCCTTGATTCGCGATTATATTTGTCTTCACGCGTTCATTCCATAGTCCAAGGCGAATAAGGTCTTGGATGAGGTAGCGGTTTACCATAATGAACTCGCCCGCAAGTGTGCGTCGTGTATATATATTACTCGTAATCGGTTCAAAACATTCATTGTTCCCGAGGATTTGGGATGTGCTTGCGGTTGGCATCGGCGCGAGAAGAAGCGAGTTTCGCAGTCCGTATTTTTGGACCTTTAACTTAAGAGCATTCCAGTCATATTTCCAAGGGCGGTATTTGGGTTCAGGGTAGGTATCGGACATGGGGTCGATACCCCACATATCGAATTGAAGGATACCTTGTGAAGCAGGTGACCCTGGGAATGTTTCGTAGGGCCCATTACGCGCGGCAAGTGTCATGGATGCGTTGACAGCCGCATAATAAATCGTTTCAAAAATCTCTCGGTTGAGGACACGGGCTTCTTCGCTATGGAACGGAATATCCATTAACATAAATACATCCGCGAGTCCTTGGACGCCGATTCCGATTGGACGATGGCGAAGATTGCTTGTCCTGGTTTTCGTTGTTGGGTAATAATTAATATCAATGATTTGATTCAGGTTATCCACGACGAGAGATACGATACGCTCGAGCTCGAGGAAATCCAGGGGGATTCCGCCCCCCTTCGACGGAGCTACGCTCGATATAGACTGGGTGGTAGACTCGGTGGTAGACTCGGTTGTAGACTGGGATACGACGGAGGAGCCAGAGACCACGGAGGAGGAGCCGGAGCCTTTGGCGACGGCGTATTCGGAGTGGTCGGCGGTGACGGAGGAGATAGCATCCGAGCCTCCGGCTCGGATGAACCGATTGAGCGCAATACTTGCCAAATTACATACCGCTGTTTCATTCGCGTCTGAATATTCCATGATTTCGGTACACAAGTTGCTGCTCTTAATCGTCCCGATATTCTTTTGGTTGCTCTTTTTATTCGCGGCGTCCTTGAATAAAATATACGGTGTTCCTGTTTCCATTTGGCTATCCAGGATTTTCAACCAGAGTTCACGCGCCTTTACTTGTCTACGTGCGTGCCCTTCGCGTTCATATCTCTCGTATAATTCACGAAATTCGTCTCCGTAGACGTCTGCGAGACCGGGGCATTCATCCGGGCAGAAATACGACCACATGTCTGCGCCTGCGCCCCCGCCCCGAACGCGCTCCATAAACAAATCCGGCACCCATAGCGCATAAAACAGGTCGCGACCTTTCATCTCTTCATCCCCGTGGTTCTTCTTCATCTCCAGGAAATCCTCGATATCGGGATGCCATGGTTCCAGATAAATCGCGAAACTCCCATTTCGACGCCCCCCTTGGTCGATGTAACGCGCTGTATTGTTATAGACACGCAACATTGGCACAATCCCATTCGACGACCCGTTTGTTCCGCGAATGTGCGAACCCGATGCGCGGATATTATGGATATGAAGTCCAATTCCGCCAGCGTGTTTGCTGATTTTCGCGCAGTCTTTCAATGTATCAAAAATCCCGTCAATACTATCATTTTCCATCGCGATGAGATAACATGAACTCAATTGAGGTCGCGGTGTTGCCGCATTGAAGAGCGTCGGTGTGGCGTGTGTCATATATTTCTGCGACATGGCGTTATACGTGTTTTGGATATAGACGAGTGTTTCGTATACGGTGGTTGTATCGGTGCGCTGTGCGTGAATCCCAAGCGCGACCCGCATCCACATATGTTGCGGGCGTTCCACAATCACGTTATTCACGCGCATCAAATACGACCGTTCCAAGGTTTTAAACCCGAAATAATCGATGAGGTAATCTCTCGAATGGTCGACCATCTGTTCCAGTGCTTCGTGGACGAGAACCCGCGCGCCATCGGGTGTATCCACATTCATGTGTAAGAAATCCCATATTTCTTTGCTGATGATTGGCGAGTGTATCTCGTGTGAGTCGCGGTATCCATACAATTCGCGCATTGCCGGATAAAATCCACCAGGGATATTCTTGTGCGCGTTCGAAATAATAATATAAGAGGCCAATGTTCCGTAGTCTGGATGCTGAACGGCCATCATCGCGCATTGTTGTGCTGTCAATTCGTCGATTTTCATCGTGGGAATCTCATCATACAGTTGGTCGATGATTTTAATCACAAGTGTAGTGTAATTCACGCCGGTTATATTGGCTTGGGCTCCGAGTTTCTTTAGGCGTGCGAGGATTTTATCAAATGCGACAATCTCTCGGTCGCCGTTGCGTTTCAGGACGTGCATGTCTTCTGTGGATGAAGGCATCTTATATTCTATTGTATAATATATACAATTGTATAATACATTTATACATACCGGTTTAATATCTATTCGAAATGAAATATTGTAAAGAATATATCGCGCTATTTTTATTGGTCGTTGCGGTCGTCATTGTGGGTCCGTTCATCGACGCCATCCACGATTTCAGCGCCGTAACAGGTGGTGACAAAAAGGCGGCCAAGGAGGGGTTTGGTTCCGAAGACCGCATTCCTTCTGGTGAATATCCGCGCGAGGTGGATGAACCCTTGTTGTATCCTACGTATCCGAAGAAGGGCGCTGGTTATGGCGTGGTTCTCCGAGAGAATGACTCGACGAACAATTCCAAGCTATATCCTGTAGCTGCGAATTTGAGTAACTACGACCAAGCGACGAATAATGTGCGTGATTGGGTGACGCCGGATAATGGGTCGTGTATGCCCGCGGGGATGTGTGGGGCGTTATATGCGCCGAAAGCACCGGAAGAGTATAAAGTGCCGGAACCCTTGCCGTTGGACCATCCGGGGCGTAGGGTAGGGTTTTATGGGGCGGTAAAGCGCGGTTGATGATTGACGATAAAAATAATAGCGAAAAACATCCCGTAAACGCCGGTATAGAAGAACTGTGCGTAGACGTGTGCGTTCGTAATGGACCTACCATTCACACTTTACTCTCATCGAGTTCAAGGTCGTCGATTTTGAAACAGTTGATTAAAACGTCAGATGGGCGTTTCACATTGTTGTTATGATTTCTTCTATTGTTGTTTTTATTGTTATGTAATGACATCAATATTGCCATATTTGTTGCCGTGACTTCATTGGATAAGGTTTGTTCGCGAGTCTCTGCTGCGGCTGCGGCTGCGGCTTCGGTTGCTACTACTGTGTCTGTCGCGGGGGTCGCGTTTGCGGCGCCTGTATCCGGTATAATCGGCGTATCTAGTTTCACGATTTTGAAGTATTCGGACCCGGACCCAGACCCGGACGTAGACGCAGACGCAGACGCAGACACGGACCCCGACGCGGATGCGGCCGGCGATTTACGTTTCATCGGCGCGCGATGTTCGTATCCATTTTTACGTTCTTCTTCAATCGTCGCCCAGACCCGCTGTAATACCGGCGCGGCTTCTGCGAACCATAATCGATTCCGGCGAATAAGAACACAACTATATTCATCAAGATACCAATAAATCGTTCGCACCCAGATATTACGCGACCGTTCGTGTTTGGCAAATACATCCGTCTCCCACCGTTCATATTCTTCCGCAGTTGCGCCAATCGGCGCGTATTCGTATAACTGTATCGGCGGCGATACAAATCCATATTGCGTCAACGTGGGTGCGGATTGAAACCATAGAATGATGCCTTTTTCGTTTCCTTTGGCGGTGATTCCGCGGCGGCGGTCCATGCCTACGTCATTGTGATAATCTTCTCCACTTTCATATTCTTTGAACCGGGTTTCCACGAAATCACATTCATCGAGGTCACACACCTCCATTTGTATCTGGGTTTGGACCCAGTATTCTTCTTTTGGACGCCCGGTTATATCTCGGTTTACGATATTTTTGATTTCAACCATTCGGCCATAGATTGGCGACGCCGGGTCGATATTGATTCCATCAGGAGAGGCGCCGATGAAGGGATAGTAGTCGTGTTGGATACATCCAAATTCGCCGAGTTTCGTGTGATTGCGGCGTTCATAGACTTGGACGGTAATAGGTTCATAACGTTGTCCCCAATGAAGCGTGGAATTTACGGAACCCTGTAATGGTATGCCGCCGCTGCCGCCGCTACCGCTGCCATTCGATGGCGCAGAATCAGCACATGCCGCGTCATCGCCGCCACCGCCACCGCCACCGCCACCGGTGTAATTTTTACACTTTTCAAAGATAAGTTGATTGATAGAAGCTTGTGTTCCGAACGCTTTAGATGCCGCGCTTGCCGTGATGAGGTTGTTGCGTCGTGTATACCATTCTGGCGTTCGTTGGTCGGGTTGAGGTTTTTCACGTAATGACTGGATTTTCTCGGTCATCTTACGTATTGCCGTGGGGTCGCGGTCGGCGGCGGTGGTGGTGGAGTGTATCGTTTGCGACACACGAGGAGGCGCAATTTCCTCGTAAAATCTCTCGACGAGCTCATCATATAACTCAAGAATATACGCGTCGAGGACATCATTCAAGGCATTCGCTTCGGCTTCTGTCGCTGTTGAATAATTCGACCGATATGGAACAGAACCGTATCCCGTTCCCGTTATTTCCGAGAAGTATTGGCATAAGTAACTGTCGACCCACGTTCCGATAACTTCGGCGTCGTTAAAATCTTCGCGTTTGAATTCCAATATATTCTCTCGCGCAATGAGGGCCAATTCATCAAGCGCGTCGTTGATAATGGTCTCCCTATCGTCATCTGACGGAAGTATGGAGTATGGCGCGAGTTCGTTGTCGTCGATGTCGCCGTGGTCGTCGACGCCGATGGATGCGTCGTCCCCGAGACGGACGTCAACACTTGAGATAGATTGTTTGTTATATCCATTAACATCGATTTTAGCATATTGTTCGGATTCCATTCCATATAGTATTGTTAGATTTGCGTTTATATTATTCAATTTTACAGAAGTAAAATTCGTTTACGACTGTAATCGACAATTTTACAGACGTAAAATTCGTTTACGACTGTAATCGACAAATTTACGTATTATTTTATTCATCTATAATAAGATAATATGGTTGGTGCTGGTTTATTGCCCGCCGCCGTCCATAATGGCGTCATTTATTTATTGTTCGGTCGAGAGAATGAACTCAATGATACACCTGGATGGGCTGATTTCGGCGGCGGTTCAAAACCGAACGAGTCTATTTTGGATGTGGCTACGAGAGAAGGAAGTGAAGAACTCAATGGTCTTCTGGGGTCACAATCCGCGCTGAAAAAGGTCGCGGTCCGGCGTAAAGTTGCGGAGTTGAAGTTTCATTCGTATACCACGATTGTCTTTAAAACGGACTACGACGAGAGATTGGAAGATTATTATTTGAATAATTATCGGTTCTTCGAGAAATATCTACCTGGCGCAAAGAAGAACCAGCATAATGGTCTGCTTGAAAAGTCGGAAATCAAATGGTTTACATTTGCCGAACTGCGTAAGAATCGAAGCAAGTTTAGGTCGTTTTACCAGAATATGGTGGATGTCATATTGGAACACGAAGACGAGATTACGCGTAAACTCATGAAACAGGTTTGCGGTCCGCGGTGTAGTTTCAAAGTTGCGCGGGGTGGAGGAAAGACGCACAAGCATATACGTGAGCGAATCAAGAAACGGCGAATTACACGCCGCAGGTGATTACTGCGACGGTGCCGGTGCCGGTGCCGGTGTCGGTGCCGATGCTGGTGATGGCGTCTGCGCGTCTTCAATCGTCGACGCAAGTTTCCTCTTCTTTGACATACTGGTTGCGGGTGCGAGAGATTTCAGTGTGGATTGACGTTTCTCACAACGTTTGAGTGTGAATTTTTTGAGTCCGGCGTGGAATATGAGACAAGGAATGCTGGTGATTGTGCCGGAGACTTTGTCGTATACGACATCTTTCGCGCGCATGAGTTTCTTCTGGTCGAGCACAGAAATAAGAAATTGGAACAATGTGGTTGTTTCTTGGTCGGAATAATTTTCCTTTTTACCATGACGACTTGCGAACTCTTTCAGTTTCGTCACCTTTGCGGATTTATCGAGTTTATTCCATGGGTCGCTTTTGTTTGCGTTCTTTTCATTTTCAAGAATATCGTCAATATTTGGATTGGTGACGATATCTGGTTTAATCAATCCGTAATTTCCGGTAAGAAGCATATTCTTGTAGTTGATGTTTTTAAGGGCGGCGTCATCAGAGGGGGTTCCGCCCCCCAACGACGGTCCCGAAGAAGCAAGCGCAAGCGAGCTTGTGAGGGGGGTTCCGCCCCCCAACGACGGTTGTGCGGTGGTGGTGGCGGGGGTGGATGGGGTTGCGCCGGTGGTGGTGCCGGTGGTGGTGCCGGTGGTGGCGGGAGTGGATGGGGTTGCGCCGGTGGTGGTGGCAGTATTTGATTTGCGAGGCATTGTTGTGTTGATATACATAATATAGTAAGATGACTTAAAGTCGTTTTTGTATATTATGAATTTACATCGTGATGAATTAGAAGTATATTCGCTGTGTGCGTTCAGCTGTGGTGGAGTTCATCTATTTCGGGCGCGGGCAAATATTCACACGCGTCGAGTTTCCGTTAAACCAGTTGTCAAGCAACTTGGCGGAAGGTTGGGCGATACGACCCGCAGTGATAAGATTGATTGCGTCAAGAGACATGTTGACAATCGGGTCCTTTCCAGCGAAAGAAAGACCGCACCTGAAGGCGCGACTAGGATCAGCAGCCGGAGCAGCAGTAGCAGCAGAAGGAGAAGAGGGTTTCAAAGGCATTTTATGATACATCTACAGAAAATATTTTATATCATTTTATGTTTCATAAAATATTACATTTCATAAAATCATAAAATACTTGCTACTGTGTCAACTTTACCAGCTACATCGGCAATTTGACCGATTCGGCGAATGGGTTGAATGACCTTATTCAATGAGAACTTCTTCTCTTGAGGCACGCGTCCTGCTGCGGAAAACAATAGTGGTTCGTTCATGATAGGGTTTCAAATGGGTTATGATATAATGAAAGATATAATTCTATTTCCATTTCATTTGTTCCGTTCCATCAAATGAAATGACATTATTATAATTGCGGAACAATGCTTGTCACGCAGCTTTAACGACGACCGCCAAGAGGCAGACCCATGCGAGTGGCTTCAGCGCGGGTAAGAGCACCAGCGTTGTTGGCCGCAATTTGAGCGGACCGAGAAGGGTTAGCCAAATATCCATTAGAGTTCATGGTATAGCCGTTCGACTTATAGGTCATGTAGGCCTTCGGAGAAGGACGACCAAAGGAAAGATTGACTGTTTCAGTCAAAGATCCGGACACAGCCACCCTGGGGGTGGTTGCGGCAGCGGCGTGAAGAGCGGGGGAGTGAGAAAGGTTCAAAGGCATTTTATGATATAACCCAAGAAAATAGTTTTATATTATTTTATCGTTCGGGCGTTCATTCGTTCTAAATAGTAGATAAATATCTATATGTAAATCATATTATAACCTAGCATGCGGTATTATTTACAACCGACGAATGAAGAGGTAACGATTGCCAGGTCTTCGGAAGAATACGAGAACTACCGTATTTCTCCATTTTACAATTACCTAAATCGCGGATATATTAAACCGTGGGGGTATGAATATATGGCGTTTCAAAATAAAGAGGTCGGTATATGGATACTTCACGTCAACCAAAGTGAGCAGACCTCCGTCCATTGTCATTTTCACAAAGACACCATATTGTGTGTATTAACGGGAACATTCCGTATTGATTTATACGATGGTTTCAAAATTCTAAATGAAGGTGATACATGCTTTATACCGGCGTGTATGTTTCACGGGATATTCGCGTATTCTGCGAATGCTGTATTATTAGAAGTAGAGGTATATCATTTATACATGGAATACGACGGGACCGACGGGACCGACGGGAACGACGCGAGCAGTGATGTGCGTTGTTTGGAACATTCGGATAAAAACGACCTCCTCCGTTTGAGAGATGTGTATACGCGTGACAAAAATACCTATATGGGTTCAGTTACGGAATACATGAAAGGTGACGCATCCGGAAATGATATCATGAGCCCTTTTTTCAATCTTCACAATGAAGATATTGTCTATGGAAACACGGTTGTTTTTACAAAAACGTTTAAAACCGGAGACATCGTGGGGCGGACTGGAAAGGGCGCAGGGGGCACTGGGACCGTCATATTATTACAAGGCACAGTTCGAACCAGTGAATGCGCTTTACTATCTCCCGGGTCGATTTTAACTGACGGTATTCATAGCGCCGCAATGTCGAATCTCGGGTCTGATACGGTCGTATTACAAATCACGAATCTTTATCAGGATGACAACCGTAAACTTATCCATACAAAGACCCATCTATGCGACATCATGCGAACATTATACAATCGAAAATGTGAACGAGGTAATGCGAACATTGGGTTGACATCCGGGTGTTTTGATATTTTCCATAGCGGGCATATATCGATGCTGAAACAAAGCAAGGCGATGTGCGATGTTTTCTTCGTTTGTCTAAGTTCGGATAAACAAATTCGAGAGATTAAAGGGCCGAACCGTCCAGTGAATGAGATTGATGACCGCGCGCGAATGTTACTTACCATGCCGTTTATTGACTATGTTATATTGTATGACGAAACCGATAATACCTATGAAAAGGAATTGGATAACATTATGCTTCTGATACAACCGGATATTTGGTTTAAGGGTTCTGATTATAATGAGCGGGGAATTCGCGCAAAACACCCATCACTCAAACGTATTGTATTAATCAATAATGTGGAAAATAAAAGCACAACAAATATTATTCGTAAAATACATTATCGGGAGGAGAATATGGAACTGAATATATAATCGCACTGATGAATTGGAAAAATTGAAATCGAATTTTGACAGGAGTCGGATTCATATTAGGAATTGAATAATATCCAATATGAACCTCTTCATTCTATCGCTGGACCCCGCCAAAATCGCCGAATATATGATGGATAAACATATCGCAAAAATCATTCTCGAAGCAGTTCAGATGTTATGCACCACGCTGCGGTTGCTATGCGCCGACGTCGACCCGTGTGTTTATAAAATCGCGCACAAGAACCACCCTGTGACAATTTGGTGTCGCGCAGCACAAGCCAACTTCATCTGGACCTTGGACCTCATCGACGCAATGCACGCAGAATGGAAATACAGATACGCCCACCCAGCACCGAAGCAGCATAAATCCTATTCAGTCGCACAATATCTCCGCCGAAATGTTCCGCCGGCGCACGCATTTGAACGCGTTCATGTTCCCGGTGTGTTGACGCCCTTCGCATTGGCGATGCCGGATGAGTTCAAGATTCGGGTATCCGGGTCCGGGTCCGCGACCGCGCCCGCGACGGGCACCAGCCACGGCCACGACATATACGACGCGGTGGCATCCTACCGGAGTTATTATTTGTCCGAGCCCAAACGCCGCATCGCAAAATGGGCGAAATTACGCGGGATGCCTGTATGGTATGCGCGCGGATTACGTAAAATTCAGGGGAAACCGCCGCCGAAATTGGTAATCGTGCGCGCGCGGTCGTGAAACATGCGTCGGATAAAATCACATAAATAGAACACATGAATAATGTGTATATTTACACCTTTTTTATTTTTTATTTTTATGACAATTCTCATTTGCGGAGCATCCGGACTTGTTGGTCGCGACCTTTGCGAACTTCTGGACCGAGAGAATATTCGTTATGATGGGACGTATCATACGTGTTCGGACCGTGCTTTTTGCGAGCGAGAAAATATGTTTTGCGTTGATTTCACGAAACCAACAGAGGTGTCGGAGTTTTTCGCGGAACATAAACACCGATGGTTGGTTTGCGTATTTTTAGTCGTCCAGCGAATGGTGGATGTCTGCGAAAATGATTGGAACACGATTATGCGCGTGAATGTAAATGCGGTGGATATGATGTCGTCGTTATGCGCGAATCAGGGTATCTATTTCATCCATTTATCTACGGATTATGTATTTGACGGAATGGAACCACCTTATTTTCCAACATCACCGGTAAATCCGCTTCAAAATTATGGAATAACAAAGCTTATATCCGAATATCGAGTTCAGAAGAATTATTCGCCCAAACAATTGTCGAGTGAAACGGTGTGTTTGGCATCTACGTCATTGGTATCTCCAAATTACTGTATTATTCGAACTCCGGTTCTTTATACCGGAAACAAGGCATCGCCGTTATACGATAATGCGGTGACTGTATTGGCGAAGAATGTCATGGATTTACGTGTGTCGAAGACGGCGAAACGAGAGGATGACTATTATATCCGGCGCCCCGTGTATATCCCGGACTTGTGTATATTTATTCGGGTTGTCGCAATCATGGCGATGGAGAGTTATGGTGCTGTCTCGTCATCGTCGTCATCCTCGTCATCGTCGTCGGCAATCATCGGCAAATTCAGCGGCATCTATCATTACTATAATCCAGACAATTGTTTTACCAAATACAAAATTACGACGGCAATTGCTGACTATTTGGAGTTACCGCATTCGCATATTGGACCACAACGTCCACTGCCACCATCCGAAGAGGCTGGGACTGGGGCCGGGACTGGGACTGTGACCGGATATGGACTCGCACCTCGACCCTACGATACCCAATTGTTTGATGCGCGATACAATATTCGCAATTTCTTTACACATTCATTTCATGAGACATTGCCGCATATATTCTCTCGTTTCAAGCATCCCAAAATCGGTGTTTCAGACCGATTCAATGGAGTGAATCGCGGCGTATCCTATTTTCTCATGTTTGACCTGGACGGAACGCTCGTCCATACATCCTACGCGCATTATCGCAGTTATTTGGAAGTATTTCGAAACCGCGGTCTTTCATTCATGACCTATACCGAGTGGAATCAATACATCAATTACAATAATATCCATAAGTATTTGGAGAATGTTGCTGCGGAATTGGCGAATCATGACCTTGGCATGATGGAACACATTCTCTCGGATATACGTAGTGAAAAGTTGGCCGCGTTCCGAACCTATGCGGCTGCGTATGTATCCCTTACCAAGAATGCGGCAGATATGTTGCGTTTTATCGAGGCAAATTCGGATACCGTAAGTGCGGTGGTTGTTACGAATAGCAGCAGTGCAACGGCGGATATTATTCGCGAAGCAGCCCCTGAACTGAATAAAATCACCAAGTGGTGTGTGCGTGAAACCTATACGGCGCCCAAACCTCATCCGGAGAGTTATGCGAAGGCGATAGAAATGTATTATAGCCAACAGGATTACATTATTGGGTTTGAAAATACATCTATTGGTTACGAATCATTACGTCATTCTACGCCGATTGTATACCTGTATATTGATGAAAATGACAAATACACCAATACTGATAATTGGTATCATAAAAAAGACGCGTTCATATTTGATGACTACCGGTGTGTCTAGATTGGTCTTTTTTCATTTTTGTGACATTGGTTACATTTGAATGTAAAATCAGTATATTTGTGTTCTTCCAGAAATGCGATTATTATATCTTTCAGTATAATTGGCTGTGTTGTATCGCTCCAAATGCGTTCAAGAGCTCTTTTAAGTAATATGGGCCTTTCTTCGCCGATTCCATGACATCTATCAGTTGATGGTTTACCGCATTCACTACATGGATGTTTTTTCATGTATGATTTTGTAAATGTATTATGAACCAAATTTGTAAATATACAGTGCGAGAAATCCCTAATAATAGACTTATGTGTTGAACCTGGTCCAATTACAGTTAGCCAATCATCTTTTTTTTTACGAATATCGTCAATCCGTTTGTCAATATAGTCACTGTGCTTGTTTGATTTTTGTAAAAAGTCCATGATTAAGTAATACAGGATAGAACATTACTTAATATAGTAATTCAATTTTTTACATGTGTATGTTGTAGAAATCTCTCGCAAAGATATCTCGCAATCATGAGACTGGTGAGTTTTTTCTGCGGAGATAGGAAGGTGCTGTTATTTCCCAACCAGATACTTAATGAAATGATGCGTGTCATTTCGTGTGTGATTTCGGGGACGGAGGATTGCCATTCGGGGGTGTCGAGAGATGTATAAATATCGGCATAATCGAGAATAAATGGAATATTTATATTTAATACGCGTTGCGTATTATCTGCGCGTTGCGTATTATCTGCGCGTTGCGTATTATCTGCGTCAATCACTTCAGTAATATCACACGTATCAATTGACATTAGGTCAAACTTACTGTATCCCGATATACCAAATAAGAGTTTCGCATAGTCATAGCGTCGTTCCCCAAATCCGTCATACGACGCATAATACCCGCGGGGGTCGATGAATACATACGGGTCGGTTCGATTCTGTGAATCGCGTTCGTGTTCGCGTTTCGGAACCAATATATTCCCAAGATGTGTATCTCCATGGATAAATGTAAGGTATCGATTTGGTGCGTATTCAATACGTTTTCGAATGATATCTGCGTATTCTAATAATGACTTGACTTTTATTCCATTGACATATTTCAATCTCTCGAATTCGGGATAAACGTCATTTTTCCAATGAATGGATAGATACCGTTCAACTATCTTATCATAACACTCTTGTCGAATAGATGTTCGGTATTCTTCCCATGTTATTTGTAATCTCGGACTGTTTTCATGAAGTTGATGAATACAATCCAAAATCTCTCGTATGACATTCCTGGCTTCTATCGGAGAACGGTATGGAAATCTCTCGGTCAGTGGTTCGTGAAGCGGAAAATACTCGATATGTAATTCGGGGGGATGAATCTGGCTATGGACGAGCGCCGGCATCCGAAATTGATGTAGGCGAGGTATACTATGAACGTATTTGTAGAATTGGATTTCCTTTTTTACTTTCTTCTCGGCTTCATGATTCCCATTTGGTAAATTTCGTGTTCTTTTTACAACGACATTTCGGGATGTATCGAGCATAAATTCATTATACATGAATCCGTAGTTTTGGGTTGAGTTCATGGAATAATAATAGGATATGATAGTATTTCGATTATAATAAACATTATTATACGATTATAATGTATCTAAATCTTACACACTATGATATTATACTACTGACATATGGTCGTTATAAAAAACTTCTCGTTTTATGGAATTTACGAGCACTACTCGGCAGGCGGCCCGGGTTCGCATCCAGGGGCGAACACAGGGTTCATTCACCGGACCATGTATTTGCCTCATCAGGACAGTCATGAAATCCAACGAATCGTTGATACGCATTCGCGGTTTGTCATTTTGATTCAGCAGACGGAATATGCGGTGTCGCTGTTTCAGCGCGACATCCAACCGTTGATACATGCGAAGAATAAACCGTATGTGATAATTACATGTATGGATGACCCGACATTTCCCGAGCGTGTTGTTGGTTCTTTTTTCCAGGAATTATCGTTGATGTCGTGGTCGCCGTCGCGGCCGCTTTTTCGCCATTGGTTCGCTACGAACTGTCGGTGTCGTTACAATGAATTCAATAACATAACACCAGTACCATATGGCATCGATTATTGGACGCTCTGTGCGCGTAGTTCATGGGCGAATACACCCATGGAATCGGCCTGCGCGCAAGACCGGCATCTCTCGCGCTTACGAGAATCCATGGTCCATTTTTCAAAACGTCCTTTCGATTTGCGAATCTATGTGAACTTCCAATTTAATCTGGATGGAAATGGAAACTTCGAGAGATTACTTGCGTATATTACGATTCCGAGAGATTTGATGTCAATCCAACAAAAACGCGTGAATCGGTATGAAACATGGGGAATGTATACACAGCATATTTTCGTAGCAAGTCCCCGCGGAAATGGATTGGATACGATACGCACCTGGGAGGCGCTCATGCTCGGTTGTATCGTCATTGTGCGTCGCATACCAGAAGCGCCCGGAATGGAAGAATTATACGCGGATTTGCCCGTCGTGGTAATTGACCGGTGGTCGGATATTACGAGAGATTTATTACAATCAATTCTCTCGGAGTATTCAAAACGAACCTTCCGATACGAGAAACTCACGATGAAATACTGGATTGGTCGCATTGAGGCGGCGCTCGATTCATAAAGAGCGCAAGCACACGGATGAACGAATGAACGGATGCTCGTTTTTTCCCCGCATATTTCATCTGAATATAGTGTATCGTTATCGACACACCCTATGAAAAAAATCGACATTTTAGGCAAACGTAACCAAGATAAAATGAAACAAATGGCGGACCCGGATGCGGTGATTGTGCGGAAAGTCCCGAAGAATCGCGCGTTGTTGGGGGACGAGTATTATAATAGCGACCAATCTCTCGTAATCGATGTTTTAAAGGCGCATACCTGCGTCAGCGGGGTTATGGCGGTGATGGCGGCGACAGCGACGGGCGCGACGAGTGCTACGGGCGCATCGACCCACGATAAAGTTAGCACACATCTTCTTCGAGAGATTGATACGAAACGGAAAGCGTATATCTACCAAGATAAACAACATGAAATATTTGACCCGCGATTCACGATTACAATCGAACAAATTGTGGAATTGATGGTGGAATCTGAACTTTTGTGTCACTATTGTCGAGAGATTTGTCAAGTCGCATACAAAGAATCTATGTGCCGGAAACAGTGGACGCTGGACCGAATCGATAATAACTACGGTCATAATCATAAGAATGTAGTTATTGCGTGTTTGGATTGTAATTTGAAGCGTGGAACGATGGACTCCGAGAGATTTCGTCAAGGAAAGCAATTCACTTTTCGGAAGTTAGAGTAGAGTCATGTTGCTTCCATTGGATACCTACTTATACGGTATATTATTTTGGATATCACTTGGAAGTGTAACCGTGACATTGATTGTGATTCTAACGATTGTTTCGGTATTGTATTCGTTGTTTAGAATGGTCGCGCCCTCGACCTCGACGACACCCGATACGATACATAAACAATTATCTGATATGATACAATCCCATGGACTTCGCGAAGAAAGTGTCGATGTGTCTGGTGTTATGAAAGACCGCGCCGACGCCCCAACGGTCGTATTCATACACGGAACGGCAAGTAACTCTACCATATTCTTCGATGTCATGAAACAAATCGATATGAAATGTGTGGCAATCGATTTACCCAATTTCGGTATTAGTAGTAATTTCAATATGGATGACTGTAAAGAGAATGAAGTGTTGTGTCATCGTTATGCGGATATCATCGGTCATACACTGATTCAATTGGGTATTCTTGACAAGACAATACTTGTCGGTCATTCTCTCGGCGGATTTTTATCCATTTATGTTGCTTCACGATTTCCGGTTCGAAAACTAGTCCTATTGAATCCGGCTGGAATTCTACCAACATTGGGTGTATATGGATACTATTGGGGTGTATTTTTCAAGGCCGGATTACCGGTCACAATGTTTCACATTCCCATTCCCATTATAAATCTACACGAACTCATTCGTCCATTTATAACGAAATTTTGGTATACATTTTACACAAACCATAATAATACCGGACATGAAATATTACAGCGTTTGATAACATTACGTCCATTCTATTCGTATTGGAATACTCCGTCCATAAACACACTTATGGATGTATACAAAAAGATACCCACGCATATCTGCTTAGGCGTGGATGATACAATTATTCCCTCGCATATTGGCGAGTTTCTTGATTCGGTAACTGGGGGAGAGATTATGATACACAATATTGTAAATGCGTCGCATAATCCATGTGTGAATATGGATTGTTTTATGAAGTATATGAATTCCGTGGTAAAGAATGAGATACAACCAAATAAGAAACGCCGTGTTCGATTTTCGGTAGACGAACCGCGATGTTGCGGATATTCCTACCATTCGTTGAAACATACCCGCGATTCATTTCACAGTCTGTATGCGTATCTAACCAAATGTTACGCCGATAGCGTGTTGCTCGAGTAATTCGGGTGTCCCCATTTTTGTATAGGCAATTTTGAGTAGAGTGATAAACGCCGCAATCATCAATGACGACGTCAATACAATTGCCACAACTCTTTCTGGTAAATATTCAGACACAAATCTCGTAGTCAAACTGTCGAATTCATCGTCGTGGTCTAATAACGATTTTTCGATTGTTGATATGAAACATTTTCCGCCAAATACCCTCCACGACAATATGACAGTCAATTGGCTAAACAATAATATGTGTAAATAGAATACATTTGTTATAATGGTCCACCCGAAATTCAATATAACACATAATATCAAGTGTATCCAAAAAATAATATATCCAATAATATGTCTATAGTTTATTTCTTTGATATTCATCCATAAATTCCGAATATGTATATTTTATTATTTATGTAGATACTAATGTTCTCGAAATTGTATTCGAACCTTTTACGCATACAACTTACTGTCCTCTACATTCCGCGTCACTTCCTTGATGAATTTATCCGCATCCAGAAGATATATGGATGTCAGTTGGATTTATTATACATTTTTACATACATGATTTTAATTACCGTACAAATTACAGCTACAAGTAATACATAATCTACAAATTTTTCAGATATTTCTTTCGATAAGAATTTATTTAAAAAACTCACAGTTATACTTTGGTCTTTCACATTTAATAGCAAATTTTCTAGTTTTGATATAACACATTGGCCGTCAAATATCTTCCATGACAGTACGACACACACCTGCGAAACGAATAGAATATATAAATAGATGATATTTGAAATAAATATCCATGATAAATTCCATATAAGACACAATATGATATGTATTACATAAATAATATAACCAATAATATATTTTATTTCGTTCATTGTTATTATATAATTCGATATTTTGTAGTTACTAATGTTCTCGAAATTGTATTCGAACCTTTTACGCATACAACTTACTGTCCTCTACATTCCGCGTCACTTCCTTGATGAATTTATCCGCATCCAGTAGTTCGTTGATATTCTCTTCCCAGTTTTTACGATACCGGAACAAAAACCCGACAATCCCCGCCATTGTAATCGTTTTCTTATGGATATAGTCGTAGAATCGGTCAAAGTTCTGCTCGATTTCTTCGGGTGTGACGTCCGATTTCTTCATCATATCGCGGAACAAATGACGGACATCAACCTTCTTCGGATAGTTCATATGTATAATCATATCGGTGCGTCCCTGTCGCAGCAACGCGTGGTCCAAATTCTCTGGATGGTTCGTCGTAATGAACGATATCAGACCTTTCCGGAAGAAAACACCGTCCAAGAGATTGAGAAGATTGCTAAATGTGAAATTGCTCTTGTTTTCACTGGTACTTATGCGTTTCTCGAATAGACAGTCGATGTCTTCGAACAGGAGGACGGATTTCGGCGGAATGTCGCGGAACGCTGCGAGTGCCGTATTATTATCGATGTCGTGGTTTATCGAAAAAATACACAGGTTAAACCCGATTTCCTTACACATCGCCTTGATGATACTCGTCTTTCCGCTGCCCGGAATACCCGTTAATAGATAATTCTTCTTGTACGGAATTCCAAACTCGTCGTATTCCTTTTCCATCTTCAGAAATGTGGTTACATCGGTGCGGAGTTTCTGTTTCAACTTCTCGTCGAAATAAACGGTGTCAAGTGTGCGCGACGGGATTTTGTTATACCGCATCCAATCACCATATTTTGACATCACATACACGTGAAGTTTGCTTTCATCGTGCTCGTTGTTTTCAAGGAAGTTGTCGCATTCGCGGTAAAAATGGTGGAATATTTCTGGGGAATCTGTGCGAATCGTCATATATGTAAACTTTTCGGTGTTATCCTGTGTTCCGACCACTTTGTCTTCGTGGCGGTATGAAATCAGGAACTCCGCTGTTTTCTCGGGTTCGGTCTTTGTCGCAGGAATCGTATATGTGTATTTGTATTCACCGAATCCCATTTGGACGTAACAAAAATCATCCTTGTCGTATTTGTAAGGACGACGGCGGAGTTTGATGGGTATGGCGGTGGTGGTGGTGGTGGCATCGGCGGTGGCATCGGCGGCGCCCGGACGCAACAAAACCAGATTATGGATGGTGTGATACAAGTAAAGCAACATTTGGTTCATAAGAATATCCATATCCGTATAATATTCATATTGTCCTGTCGGCATCTTCTTCAAATCGATGAGTAGTTTACTGGGTTGGTCCGTCCCGCCGGTCGCGCCGGTTTCGCTGTCCGTGTCACTTGAACCCTCAAGGGTTTTAAGCATCGCTTTTGCGATTCGATATTGTTCTACGCTGTTTTTGGGAGAAATGGAATTAGCACGTTCGAGAGACATGGTCGTTGTGGATGTGGATTGTATACATGAATACAAAAAAGGGTCTAAATACTATTTGATACTTCTATAACACGAAACAATATGCTGGCCTGTATTCAACCACCCAAAGACCAACCCTGTGTTTATGCCCCTGCGTTGACGCCGGCGCCGGTGTCTTCGCTTGCTCTCGCACATGGAACCAGTCTCTATAACACCCAAAACGACCTTCTCCTTCATAAAGTTCTCCGGTTTTATAATGAAAATGGCGGCGAAAATATGGAGAAGATGCTTGCCGTCATCAATGGAACCACAAACATATCGCTTCGGATTATGGACTGGTTTGTTACCAATTATTCGAAGAAGCATTATACGGTATATGACCTCATCGGGAATGGCGCTGGCGCTGGCGCGGGTGCGGGCGCATCACGTCAAAAACGCTTCAAAGTCTACGTGGATTATAAACTGAAACTCCGTGCGTATTCGAAGAAGCGATTCGACCCCTTCTGTCGCTGGGAACGAATTAATGTTCCGCACAAAAATGGGACCACGTATATCCAGACAACACTCGGGCAACTGAATTTCTTTAAATGGGCGATTGAAAATGAAGTGCTGCGTTATATTCAGGAGAATTATACTGCGATTGAAACGGACATGAATATCCGGAATAATACTTCGCGTAAAATGGCGAAGTCACATCATACGTCATCCGCCACCATTGACGGGTGTGAGTTGAAGACGGCGTCGTTGTCGTCAACGTCCACGGACGATAAATGTATCGATGCCGACACACAATTGAGTGTAAAACATCGGAAGAAACGGGAGGAGTTGTCGTCATCGGCAACTAAAAGTATCAAGAAGGAGTTTGTGGATATCGTGATAACATTTGACTAGTGGAGCGGCGCGTAGCGGCGCGGAACCGAGCGGAGCGGAACCGAGCGGAGCGGAACCGAGCGGAGCGGAACCGAGCGGAGCGGAACCGAGCGGCGCCGAGGACGCGTAAAACAGTGTAAAAACAAATAATATTGTTAGTATAACTAGGAATATTATTTCACTGCCCCCAAACACG
>Ga0194129_10002785_pt1 | contig 25478 bp, 20 predicted proteins | sample TA2KigCa35mmetaG_FD_150862 | JGI IMG/M metagenome (GOLD analysis project Ga0194129, IMG submission 150862) | Freshwater microbial communities from Lake Tanganyika, Tanzania - TA2015038 Kigoma Deep Cast 35m | ecosystem: Environmental > Aquatic > Freshwater > Lake | place: Tanzania: Lake...
CCCGTCGCCCACGTTGCGGTCTGTGCTTACGGTCCGCGTTCGCTGTTCACCATATCCCTGCGCGGCCAAGGCCCGGCCAGCGGCCCTGAAATCGCCGCCGTGCTCAAGGAAGGCGTACACGTGCCACGGCTTGTAGGTCTTCTCAATCTCCAGCGGCGCGGCGTTCGAGCTGAAGACGTAGAAACGGCCCGGCACCTCGTCCCATGTCGCCCCGACCCCGTAGGACTTACCCGGCCGCGTCCACCGCTTCCCTGCATCACCCATCGAGGTCCAGCCATGCCGACGCAGGAGCTCGAAGAAGTCACCGCGGGCATCGTAATCGTCGCCCGGCCGCGTGCCATCGACGAGTCGGGAACCGGGCAACCTCTCCTCCGGTGCAGCGAACGGCACCGGCTCGGGCGAGTACGGGAGCACCTGCGCATCATCAGCGAGGAAAACCGCGGGATCATAGGAGACGAAGCAGGCGCGCCCCACGTTTTTGCACGCTTCGTCGACCTCCAACCCGAAGTTTTCGAGGAAGTGGCGGCGCATGGCGCGGAATCCCTCCTCGTGCGTCCGATCGAGATCGAGGCGAAGCACGACCTTTAACCCCGTTCCGCTCGGAGACAAAAAGCACGCGAGCGTGCGCTGGTCCGATTCGATGTGCTCGCGGTAGCCGGGGAGTGCATCGCCCAGGTCGTCGAGATCGGCGCAGATCAGACCAGTACGCTCACGCAACCCGCCGTTGCCCATCTTGTCGAAGATCCCTGAAGCCAAGACCGCGGGGAGCTTTTCCTTTATCGCCTTGGACTCCGCGTCCCGCTGCTCCGCTTCCTCCTTGGTGGCGGCTTCGCGAGCGACAACGGCGCGCACACGCTCGACCGGCTCGGCCCAGCGGCCCTTGCGAATCCCGTCGATGAAGTCGGTAAGGGTGATCGTCTCAAGCGGCGAGGTCCGAAGCACGGTCTGGACCATCGAAAACTTTATGTCGGAGCAGTTCACCCCCCGCCTCCCTTCACCCGCCTTGCGCGACGCAGTCTTAGAAACTCGCCTACGCCCACGCCGGACATCGGGCGCCAGCCGCAGGCGAGCGCCCGTTCTATTTTGGACCGGCCGCTCCGTGAGAGCCTACGTGTCTTGCGAGCCATCACGCAGCCCTCCCAAGTTCGTCCTGAACCCTGGAGACCAACATGTCTTGCAGTTGGCGCCCCACGTTGACGGTCGTGAACCAGGTCCCGTCAGATCCAATGAATGAAGGGCCAGTCACGAACAACCCGTCTCTTCCTTCAACGAGCTTCGCGCCGTAGATCTGGGCTACGGTCTTGCTGCGCACCAGGATAGTGAGGTCGAAAGTGGCTACCTCGCTGGACTTGGTTCCGCGCTCCAGCCGCTCGATCCGAAACTCCGGCTTCACGCCGTTTCTCTCGACGACAAAAAGCGCGCTCATGCGGCCTCCTTTCCCGAGGCGCCGTGCGACTCGATGTAAGCGATCAGAGACTCGACCGAAATGAGGCGGGTGCCGCGGAACGCGCCCTTCTTCTTCAGCGCGAAGCTGCGTACCGGCGGCTTGTGGCCGTTTTCCGCGCATGGGTAGATCAGCCTCAGCATATTAGTGCGCGACATACCCGTGATGGGGCAACGTCCTCCGACTGGGGGGATTCTGGTGTAAACAGGCAGTCGCGAGTTGTCGCGCGCCGGAGACTCGACGGTGGCGGTGAGGTCGTAATTCAGGTCGCTCATGACGGTTTGCTTTCCTTCAGGCTGCGCTGGCCGCCTTGAGTTCCACGGCTCCCACCGAACGGCGTTGGATCCAGGCCATCAGTTGTGCGTGATCGAAAATGCACCTACGCGCATTCACGCGAACGTAAGGGATTCCGGACCTGCGTACCGCCTGCCAAAATGACGAACGATCGGAGTAACCGAGCATTGCCATGACTTGATCCGACTTGAGGAAGGGCGCCTCGGATCGCGGCGCGCGCTGATTGGTTGGCATATTCACAATGCCAAACATGAGCGTTCAGTTTCCGCTTAGTCCCTTCTTCTACGGCTACTTTTCAGCACTTCGAAAGTAGCTCATGCCGCCGTAAAACAACTATCTCAGTCGGCTGCGCAGTTCCTCATCAGGATAATCGTCCAGATCAAGACCGTGGGGCAGGTGCTTCCACTTGTCCTGCATCTCGCGCTCCAGACGCAGTGCCTTGTGAATCGTCTTTGGAGTGACCCTGATGGAGAACCTCTCCTCCACTCCTTCGATCACTCTCTGGAGGTAGAAATTACTTCGAGACTTCCTGTGCCATCTCGCACGGAAGGCCTCGACCCCAGTCATGGATCTTATGACCTCCAAGGTCATCCAAGTATTGGTCTGCCGAATGCGTTTCCCCTCTCGTCGAGCCGCATCAAACGCACGGAAAGCCGTGTCGGCATCTAGAAAAAATGCCCAAGCGAGGCGCCGCGCCAGAGTTTGACAGATCCCCGAAGGATCATGGACCGCATCATCCATCGTATCCCAAAAATGCTGCACCGACATAGGAACAATCAGGGACGAATCCCAAGCGACGATCGCGATAGCCAGAAGCTCCTTCTCGCCGAGTTTCGGCCTCTTGCCGGCCGCCTTTCCCGCCGCCTCAAGGCAGCTGTACACCTCACTCCACGTAAATCGAAACTCAGGAACCGCTATCTGTTTTGGCATTTAGGAAGCCTCAGAAATGCGAACCACATGTGTCTGCGATCGGTCGATCGGGCGGATTTCAAACCACGCTTGACCATCTTCCTTTGAGAGAGGAACGCGGTATCGCCGGTCGATCTCCTTCACGCTGTTGCCGGACTCGGTGGCCGTGGCCGGCTTGTTTCCGGTGAGGGCGATCCGGTGGGAGATGAACGAGTGGCGGAAACAGTTCTCTGGCAGCGAGGCGAAAAGCTTCTGTCCCTGATCACCCAAAGCCTCCTTGAGAATGAGGCGGACCTTTTCCATGGCACCGGCCTCGCACACCGGCCCCTTTCGATTGGGGCAGAGCATGAGCCACTCGATGGCCGCGGGGCAAAGGGGGACATTGCGCCACGCTGGCGTATTGGTCTTCGCGACCGTCACACGCACAAACTTCTTATCCAAGTGGACATCCTCCCATGTCTGCCGCCGCTCGCGGTCAGCCCGCTTGCCGTGAATCTCGTCGGCACGGATTCCGCAGAAGCCGGCGAGGACCAGAGGGGCGAGGTACTCGGAATGGCGCGCGCGGATGTGCACGAGCATCCGCCCGTAAGTCACTGCATCGATGATGCCGATTTCGGTGGGCTTCTCCTTGGCGCGTAATGTGCGCTCGATGGCAAGGGGGGCGTTTTCCGGCAGATGATGGTTGTCTCGCGCCCAGCGCCAGAGCGTGACGGCCCTTTTCCGAAAATCGTTCCGCGTCACACCATCGGCGAACTGGGCCAGGTAGTCGTCCAGCTGCCGCGGCGTCAGCGACTCCAGTGGAACCTCCGCCCCGAAACGGGTCACGAGCGGGAACAGCTTGGAGCGGTAGGTGCGCTCGCCCTCGTTACCGGCCCGCTCCTTGGCGGCGATGAACAGGTCGATCGCCATAGCGATAGAAATGGAGGTGAAGCGCGGAGTCCGGTTGGCGGCCCAGGCCTCCGCGGCTGGCAGAAGTGCCCCCCCACAAAGGCGTCGTGCCCTCGCCCACTCCTGGAGTGCGGAGATGACCGGGACCGTGCCGCAGATTCGTCGCGCCTCCTTCAAGGTCACGCTGTCGTCGGCAGTCAGGTAAGCAGCAGCCTCAATCTTGCCGGCGGCAAGCTGTTCGGCCTTCATCGCGGCCTCGGCATGGGCTGAGGCGTAGGTGGCGAACGACCGCATGGTCCGCACCCCGTCGACATGCCAAACGGCCTTGAAGACCTCGCGGCCGTCGGCCCGTCGAACACGGTAGACCTTGGTGACGACGGATCCTCGCCTTACCAGGGTAGTCGAATTTGGGCGCCGGCTCATTCTGCACCCAAATACGAGGGAAGCTGCACCCACACAGCAACCTATTTTGACCTACAACTCCCTACCCACCCTCCTCTGACAGAGTGGAAATTGGCGCCCCCACGGGGAATCGAACCCCGCTTTGAAGATTGAGAATCTCCTGTCCTAACCGATAGACGATGAGGGCGAAAACTGGACGTAGGACCGTTGGCGAAATCGCCGACGCGTCAAGCGCGCAGTGCGGAGGTCACTTCTTGACCGTGAACGGCAGCGCGAACTCGGTCTTCTCCCACTGGATGCGGATCACCCCGTTGAGGCTCTGCGCCGGCGTGTTCTGCACGGAGAGGGTCAACTGGTCCACGTTGCGCTCCAGCGCGGTCTTCTTGAGCGGCACGCGCGCCTGGTCGTTGGCCTCGTCCACCGGAACGCCCCACTTGCCGATGCTGCGGCTGAAGGCCAGCTTAGAGCCCTCGCCCTCCTGGGGAATGATGTACAGGGTGTAAACGCCCGCCGGAATGGTGGTCCCGCCGGTCTCGATCGCGTGCTGGAGGATGATGCTGGTGGCCTCGTCGGCGCCCAAACGGTCCGCCTTGCCCCAAGGCACCAGGCCGCCCCAGATCTTGCGGGCCTCACCGCCCTTGCGCGGGTGCACGGCGTGCGGGCGGCCGTAAGTGATGGTGATCATGCTGCCCTCGCGGCGGTTGGGCCCGATCACGCCGCTGGTGGTGGCGTGCGGGGTGGCACCACCGGTGCCGGCACCGGGGAGCGGCGGCGGGGGCGGCGCCTTCTTGGGGGCCGGATCGGCGGCGAACAGGCCGGCCGCGAGGGCCAGCCCGGTGACGAAGTGCGCGAGACGCGCGGGGGTGATGGTGGTCATCGGAGGAAAAAATTCACCGGTGGACGGCCGCCGTGGGACCCAAGCGACGGGCACGGCGGGCCGCCCGCAGCCAAATCGCCGCGAGCATCCCGAGGCTCAGCAGCCAATAAAAGGGATCAATGACGTAGTCCCAAGCATTGCGCGATTCCAGAGCGTCCAGGCCGAAGGCCGCGAGCGCCGCCACGAGCAGCAGTCCCGCGCGCAAGCCCCCCGCGATCGACAGCACCGCCAGCGCGCCGAGCGCACTCGCCGCCAGACCGCGTTCCCAACCCCAGAAATACATGTCCAGGTCGGTCGCCACCAGCGAGTGGAGGTAGAGGACCGTGCCGGCCGCCGCGCCAAAGCCCCACAGCGCCAACCAGTCCGCTGACCCGAACCAATCACGTTCCAGCACGACGCGCGCCCAAGCAACCAAGCCGAGCCCAAGCAGCGGAAGGGAGGGGTTCGAATGGAAGCTGAAGGCGCGCATCCAGAGGGGGACACCCCCAAGCGGCAGGAAGGCCAGCCCGGCGGCCACGAGGCCGAGGAGGAGCCGGCGCCAGAGGGTAAAACCGTGCGGCGCCAGCCGGCGCCCAGCCGCGGCCAAGCCCGCCCACAGGAGCAGAACCACAGCCGAAACGTAGAACCCGACCATCGCCTGTTCCCTCATGGCGAGTTCGCCCGGTCCTGCGCTAGCGAACGTTGGTCCAGCCAGGCGATGTTGAAGCTCACGTGGCAGATCCGTTCCCGGCGCCACGTGTACGTGAGATGGATGCGACCCTGCCGGTCCTCCGCCAGCGTCGGATATGAGTACTCTTCCCACGGGGTCTCCTCGATAACGGCGCCCGCCCGCCAAGTGCGACCTTGATCAGAGGAGACGGCTAGGCGCAGGTTCTCCCGGCTGCGGGAGGCGTGGTTGTACACGATCAAGATACGGCCGTCACGGAGACGGAGCCCGTCGACCGCGGCGTCGGGGTTCGGCAGGTCCGTGTGGCGCGCTTCGGACCAGGTCCAGCCGGCATCCTGGGACAACGCGAGGCGCATTAGCCGGTCCGCGCTGCGGTCTCGCAGCAGCATCAGCACGCGATTTTCGTCAAGCGGGACGAGCGCCGGCTGGATGAGCCCGGCCTGTCCCAGCAGGTTGCGCACGCGGTAGTCGGCCAAGCGGCCATCCGCCCCGGGGGTCAGCCAGAGGATCTGCGGGAACTTGGCGGCCATCTCGTGGTAGACGGGCAGACCGATGCGCCCGTCGCGGGCGAAGATCGGCTTGTTGCGCACGAGAGTACTGAGGTTGAGAAACGGATTGAGCGTGAGGCGCTCGCTCGAACTCCAGGTCCGGCCCTCGTCGGCCGAGGTCCGTACATTCAGCGCGCTGCCCGACCAGCCGCCGACCGAGACGCTCACGAAGACCATCCAGAGCAGGCCGCGCGGGTCCGGGAAGATCACGGCGTTGCCGACCTTCTTGATGACGCGGTCGAGCTCCTGCTGGGCCATCACGCGGTCCATTTCCAGCCGCGGGGTCGTCCAGCTGCCGCTGGCCGCCGGCAGGCGCGAGGTGTAGAGGGCGACGTCGATCCCCCCCTCGCGCGAGCCCCCGTACCAGATGGCGAGGAGATCCCCGCTGGGCAGGGCGCAGAGGGAACTGCCGTGCACGGAGGGGGTATGGGCCGGGGGGGAGACCCACCCGCGGGCGAAATGCGGCACGGCGTCCGTCCAGCCGGCGGCCGAGAGCATCGGGGGAGGAGCCTGAATTCCGGGGGGCGCGACGGATTCACCGGAGCCGCCGCGACCGAGGGCGAAGGCCAGGGCGCCGAGGGCGAGCAGCACCCCGCCGACGCGGGCCCGGGGCGACAGGCGTTGGCAGGCCGGGGAGGCAGGGGGGAGACCCGGGGTCATAGCACGGGAGCGGGGGTGGGCGCCGGGCCGGCGGCGGCCTTCCGATTATGCAGGAGCAGGTAGCGGGAGGTTTCGTGGAAGGCTTCGCTCCACGCTCGCAGTTCCGCGGGGATGGCCGGGGGGATGGCGGCCGGGGCTGGTTCACCCGGCCGCGCCCACACGACCTGCTGGCGGCCGCCGGCGAAATCCTGCACGCCATACCAGCCGCCGTTGAGGGCGCCGAGCGTGCGGTCGTTGTGGTCGATGATGAAGGCGACGTTGCCCGCGCCGCCATCCGCCCGCTCCCGGGCAAGCAGGTCCCGGCCGAGGGTGGTGTTGCGGACGGTCACCCCCGCGAGGCCGGCGATCGTCGGCAGCACGTCCACCATCGAGGCGACGCTCCGGATCCGGGCCGGGGCGATCCGCCCGGGGGCGTAGAGCAGCAGCGGCACGTGGTAGCGGGTGAGGTGTTGCTCGGTCCACGCGCGCGGGAGCCGTTCACCGGCATCGCCCCCGATGCCGTGATCCCCGATGAACGCGAAGATCGTGTCTCGGAAATAAGGGGATTGCCGGGCGGCCGCGAGGAACTTGCCAAAGGCAAAGTCCATATACCGGAAGGCGTTGAGCTCCGCGAGGGTCTCGAATCCAGCGCGCCTCACCTCCGACGGAGACAAGTCGAGGCGCTGGAATTCCCCGAAGTCCTCTTTAGCGATGGTGTAGGGCCGGTGGTTGGCGGCCGTCTGGATGATCGCGAAGAAGGGTTCCTGCACTCCGCGCAGCACCGCGTCGGCCTCGAGGAAAAGATTCTTGTCGCTGATGCCCCAAACGTCGACCCGGGGGGAGCTGAAGCTGTCTTCCTCGTGCAGGCGGAGGCCGCGGATGTTATGGCTGAGGAGGCCCCGCAGATTCGCCCAGCTGGCACTGCCGCCGAGGAAGTAGAACCGCTTGTGGCCCACGAAGTCGTCGAGGACGGAGTGCTGGTCCACCATTGCCGGGTTGCGGCTGGCGGTCTCGGTGGGCGAGACATCCGGAATGCCGGTGAGGAGCGCCCACACCCCGCGGGCCGTGCCGAAATGCGGGGTGAAGCAGTGGTCGAACAGGAGACCCTCGGCGGCGAGGGCGCGGAAGACTGGGGTAGTATCGACCGGGTTGTTCCAAAGCGAGGTCTTGTAGGCGCTGAAGGATTCCGCGATCACCAGCACCACATTGGGGGGGCGGACGTTTGCTCCCGTGGAGGTTGCCTGCACCCGGGCGAAGGCCGGCGCCGTCGCAGCGGGCGGGGTTGAGAGCCCAAGGTAGGCGGACATTCGTGGCAGATGGGCGCGCACCGCCGCGGGATCGCTGCCCGTGGCGCGGAAACTCAGCGAACTGAAGAACGACTCGACCGGGTTCAGGGCGAGGCGCGCACTGGCGTCGCCCCGGAGCGCGTAGGCGTCGCTCCACCTCAACGGGTACTGGCCGACGCGGCCGTAAAGGGCCACGACCCCGGTGGCGGCCAGCGCCGCGACCCAAGGCCAATGGCCGCGGGGGGACGCAAACGGCGAGGCGGCCTCGGCCCACCGGTGGAGGCGCACGGTCAGCGCGACGCCGAGCGCGGTGGCTCCGGCCCAGCCGAGCGCCAGCCACCCTACCGGGTAGCTCTCCCACATCATCCGCCCGGAGATGCGGGCGTCGGCAAGGAAGCCTAGGACCGAGGCGTTGAGCCGCTGCTGGAGGTAGCGGACGTGCAAGTGATCCGCGACGTACAGGAGGGCTAGTACGCCCCAGCAGAGCGCCAGCCAAACCCACCATCCGCGCCGCGCGGTGCGCGACTCGAAAGCGTGCAGTCGCCCGAACCGGCCCAGCAGCAGGACCGGCAATAAAATGGCGGCGACAACGCGGGCGTCAAAGCGGAGCCCCAACAGGAAGGCGGCGCCGGCCGGAGCGTCGCCCCCGGCGATCCAGCCCTGCCCAACCCAACGAAGACCGGAGAGCGCGGCCAGCAGGAGCGCGGCCAGGGCCAGCACCCAGCGGCATACGCGACAGGAGGGGAAAAGGGAGGGCAAGGGTGAGGAATCCCCTCCCCCGCCCCGCGCACCCGCTTTCCAGCGGGGGCAGACGTGGCGGCAGAGGGGCAGCGGGCGGCGCAAATCCCATCCGATGCCGGTGCGCGCCGCCGGGTCAACCGCGGAACGCGATCCGCTGCGGCGAGGACCGCTAAAGGTTCGACGCCCGGGCCCGGGTCGTAGCTAGATGCGGGGATGCCCCCCACCCCGTGCGGCCTGCCTCAAGCCGCGTTCCTGTCGCTGGTCATCGCGTTCGCCGTGCGTCCCGGGGTCGCGGCCGCCGCCACCGTGCCACCCTTCCCGGCGGAGCCCCTTGCGCCGGCCGCGGACCGCTCCGCGGAACTCGTGGCTGCGGCACGCCAACTTCTCGAGGCCGCGCAACCGGCGGTGCTGGCGGAGCGCGGGGCCCTCTGGAGGCCGGATTTCCAGGACCGCGCCGCCTACGAAGCTTCCCTCGCCCCCAACCGGGGGCGACTGGCCCGAATGGCGGGCCTTGCCGACCCAAGGGAAGCCGCCCCGGAATTCCGCGCGGACGCTGCGGCAGGGGAAGAGGGCCCGCTCGCGGTTGCGCCCGGTTACACGGTCATCGCGGTCCGCTGGCCCGTCCTCGCCGGTCTGGAAGGCCGCGGCCTGCTGCTGCGCCCGACGGGGCCCGCCCGCGCCCGCGTGGTACTGTTCCCGGACGCCGATCAGAGCCCGGAGCAACTGGCCGGCCTCGTTACCGGGCTCGAACCCGCGCACCAGGCCGCCCGGCGGCTCGCGGAGGCGGGTTGTGAGGTCGTCGTGCCACGCTTGCTGGACCGCGACGACACGCATTCCGGCAATTCAGCGATCGGGCGGCTGACCAACCAAACCCACCGCGAATGGATCTACCGGCAGTCCTTCCCGCTGGGCCGCCATCCCATCGGTTACGAGGTGCAGCAGGCCCGGGCGGCCGTAGACGCCTGGGCGCGGCGGGGCGATGGGCTGCCGGTGGGGGTCGCCGGCTGGGGCGAAGGCGGCCTGCTCGCCCTCTTCTCGTCTGCCCTCGAGACCCGGTTCGCGGCGGCGCTCGTCAGCGGCTACTTCGGTCCGCGCGAGCGGCTCGCGGAGGAGCCCATTTACCGCAACCTCTTCGGTTACCTGCGGGAGTTTGGCGACGCGGAGCTAGCCCGGCTGATCTTGCCGCGGAAACTGGTCGTCGAGACAGCCGATGGACCGGAGATCGCGGGGCCGCCGGAGCCACGTACCGGGCGCGCCGGCGCCGCGCCGGGACGCCTGACTTCCCCGTCCGGAGCTGAGGTGCGGAGGGAACTTGCCCGGGCCGTCGAGCGCGCCGGACCGTGGGCGTCGCACCTCCAGCTGATCGTACCCACCGGCAACGGGGTCCCGCCGCTGGGGCCGGCGGCGCTCGGGGCTTTCCTGCGCCAACTCGGTGGGGCGGAACTGGGGCTGGTCCCGCTAGGGCCCGCGCCCGAGGTCAGGCGCGCGCTCCCGGATCGCCCGCGCCTCCAGCACGAAGTGGTCGTGGCGCACGGGGCGCACGCGCAGGCGCAGATCCTGCCGGCCCAGCGGTCGCGGGACGATTTCCTGTGGCGGAAGGTGCCGGCGCGGGAGACCGCGGGCTGGCGGGCGGAGATGGTCCCGTTCCGCGAGCACTTTCACTCGCAGGTCATCGGCGTTTGGCCAGAGAGCAGATCGCCGGGCCGCGTTCGCGCCCGGCCGTTGGCGGAGCGGGCGGCCTGGACCGTCCACGAGGTGGTCCTTGAGCGCGAGGAGGCCCCGTTTGCCTGGGGACACCTGTTGCTGCCGCGCGGGGTGCATCCCGGAGAGAAACGGCCGGTGGTTGTCGCGCAGCACGGCTTGGAAGGGTTGCCGTCGGACCTCTGGGAGGAGGATCCGGCCAGCCGCAATTTCGCGACCTACCGGGCCTTCGCGGCGCGGCTGGTGGAGCGGGGATTCATCGTCTTCGCCCCGCACAACCTGTACCGGGGACCAAAGTTCCGGCAGTTGCAGCGGCTCGCCCATCCACTCGGACTCAGCCTGTTTTCCCTGATTACGGCCCAACACGCCGCGATCCTCGACTGGCTGGGCACGCTGCCGGCGGTGGACGCGGGCCGGATCGGCTTTTACGGCCTATCCTACGGCGGGGCCACGGCGATGCGCGTGCCGGCGCTGCTGGAGCGGTACGCGGCGGTCGTGTGCTCCGGCAACTTCAACGAGTGGGTGTGGAAGCTGGCGAACACCGAGTGGACCGGCAGCTACGTCTTCACCCGCGAATACGAGATGCCGGAGTTCAACCTCGGGGCCACCTTTGGCCACGCGGAGATGGCGGCCCTGATCGCGCCCCGGCCGTTGATGGTCGAGCGAGGGCACGCCGACGGGGTCGGGACCGACGAATGGGTTTCCTTTGAGTACGCCAAGGTGCGGCGCCTCTATGCGCGGCTCGGTATTCCGGACCGCACCGCGATCGAGTACTTCGAAGGCGGGCACGTCATCCGCGGCGAGGGAACCTACCGTTTCCTCCACCACCACCTCGGTTGGCCGGAGCCCCGCTAGGCGCAGGGGCGGTCACTTCCGACGCCAGGATCCGTCCGCGCCCGGGACCCAATCGCGGGCCAGGCCAGTTCAGCCAGTTGCGCGGCGCGATTGCGTCCGACCTCATCGGCGGAGGAACCGGTCTCGGAGGCGATGGCGGCGTAGACCTGCCGACGGTCGGCGATCTCCGCCTGAATGACCTGCTGGTCGCCGGCGGACAGGGAGCCACGCGCCTCGAGGTAGCCGCACTTGTTCTCACCGGCGACGCCTTTTTTCTTCGCCACGCCAGCGCCACGATCCGGTTGAGTTCCAAGCCGCGGGCCTCCGCCTCCACCGCGAGGTGGGGCCGGTCCAGCGCGAAAACCGTATCGGCCAACGTCACATCCCCCGAGCAGTGCCACCGTGCCGCGGTCACGCGGAATTCCGCGCCAACGAACCCGAATTCCACGCGGTCCGGGCCGGTCTCAAGCACGTCGAACCGTGCCTTCGTCCAAGTGAGCCGCTGGACCGCAGGCGCCCGCAAGGTGCCGAGGTTTATCTCGTCCAGGTCAGCGCTTACGCCCTCGATGCGCGCCTTCAGGAGTGGATGGGAAATCTGCCCCTGCCGCAGGCGGGCCGAGGCGAGTCCGGAATGCCGCCCCGCGGCCAGCGAGCCGCGCGCGGAACCCTGTAATCAGCCAGCGACGGCCATTGCGGCGGCATCCAGGGGCAGCAGCGGTTGGGGGGCGAGCAGCCGCGCGCCGAGATCCAGTTCCGTGATCCCCGCGGACCAGTCTCCGTCCCCTGCGCGTCGGGTTCGGGGACACTGCGGACCCGGAGTCCCGGAGCGGACAGCGAGGCGTCCCTGCGCCGGCGCTCCCCCTCCCGGCTCACGGTCGCGCGCCAGTCGACCTCGGGGGCGCTAGGAAAAGGCCCGGATCGGAGCGACCGGCGCCTTCGCCCTCGAGCGGCGGCGGGACGAAGCGGGGCAGTTGGAGCGCAGCCGCGGCCGGGACGGCGGCGAGCGCGGCTAGGAGGAGGCGCCAGCCCGGAAAGCGGCGCAAGCGGGAGCGGCGGACGACGGGATTCACCGGCGTCTGCCGCGGCGGTCAGGGCACGGGCACGGCGGGCAGGCGCCAGATCTCCGTCGCGTACTCGCGGATGGTGCGGTCGCTCGAGAACTTGCCCATCCGGGCGGTGTTGAGGATGGCCCGGCGGGCCCAGCCGGCGCGGTCGCGGAAGGCGGCCTCGGCCCGCGCCTGGCAATCGCTGTAGGCGCGGAAGTCCGCGAGGACCATATAGGGGTCGCCCCCGTGGAGGAGGCTGTCGTGGAGCAGCGAGAAGGCTCCGTGCTCCCCCGGCGTGAAATAATCGCTGCCGATCCAGTCGATCACGGCGCGGAGTTCCTCGTCCGCCTGGTAGCGGGACCAGGGCTGGTAGCCGCTGGCGCGCAGCGCCTCGACCTCTTCGACGGTGAGCCCGAAGATGAAGATGTTGTCGTCGCCGACCTCCTCGCGGATCTCCACGTTGGCGCCGTCGAGGGTACCGATGGTGAGGGCGCCGTTGAGCGAGAGCTTCATGTTACCGGTGCCAGATGCCTCCTTGCCGGCGGTGGAAATCTGCTCCGAGAGGTCCGCGGCGGGAATGATCCGCTCGGCGAGCGAGACGCGGTAGTTTGGGAGGAAGGCGACCTTGAGTTTCCCGTTGAGGCGAGCGTCGCCGTTGATGCGGGCCCCGATCACGTTGATCGCGCGAATGATGTTCTTGGCGAGGTCGTAGCCCGGGGCGGCCTTGGCGGCGAAGACAAAGACCCGCGGCACAACGTCGAGGTCCGGCCGCTGGAGGAGCCGGCGGTAGAGGGCGAGGATGTGGAGCAGATTCAAGTGCTGCCGCTTGTACTCGTGGAGCCGCTTGATCTGCACATCGAAGAGGGCGTCGGGGGAGACCCCGATCCCGCACTCGGCGCGGATCACGGCGGCGAGGTCCGCCTTGTTGGCGCGCTTGATGGCCATGAACTCGGCCTGGAAGGCGGGGTCGTCCGCCCAGCGCTCCAGCCCGCGGAGGCGGTCGAGGTCGCGCGGCCAGGCTTCACCCAGCTGCCGCGTGATCAGCGCGGCGAGGCGCGGGTTACACTTCAGCAGCCAACGCCGCGGGGTGATGCCGTTGGTCTTGTTCTGGAAGCGGCCCGGATAGAGGGCGTCGAACTCGGGGAACAGGTGCCGGCGGAGCAGCGCAGTATGGAGCGCGGCCACGCCGTTAACCGCGTGGGAGCCGACTACCGCGAGGTTGGCCATCCGCACCGCCTTACCGCCGCCCTCCTCAATCAGCGAGCAGGCCCGTTTCTTGGCGACCTCACCCGGCCACTTCCGCTCCACTTCGGCCAGCAGGCGGTCGTTCACCGCGTAGATCAGCTGGAGGTGACGCGGCAGCACGCGGTCGAACAGCGCCACGCCCCACTTCTCGAGCGCCTCGGGCAGCAGGGTGTGGTTGGTGTAGGCGAACGTGCGGGAGACAATGCCCCAGGCGCGATCCCACGTAAGCTGCTCCTCGTCGATCAGCACGCGCAGCAGTTCCACCACCGCGATCGCCGGATGGGTGTCGTTGAGCTGCACCGCCACCTTGTCCGCGAAGTTGTCCCACGAGTTGCCGGGGATCCGGCGGTGCCGGCGGATGATGTCGCGCAGGGAGCAGGCCACGAAGAAGTACTGCTGCACGAGGCGCAGCTCTTTGCCGTTTTCGGTCTTATCGTTCGGGTAGAGGACCTTGGAGACCGTCTCGCCCACGGCCTTCTCGCGCACGGCGTCGACGTAACCTCCGCTATTGAAAGCCGCGAGGTCGAAGTCCTCGGTCGCCTTGGAGGCCCAGAGGCGTAGAAGGTTCACGGTCATCGTGCCGAAGCCGGCCACCGGGATGTCACGCGGGACACCGAGGATGGTCTTGGTGTCAACCCAGCGGGGAAGGTAGTTGCCCCGGTCGTCGAAAACGTTCTCCACGCGGCCGTAGAGTCGCACCTCCTGCGTGTACTCAGGCCGGACCACCTCCCAGGGGTCGCCGAAAATGGTCCAGCTATCCGGGTGCTCGACCTGGTGGCCGTCGGCGAAGGCCTGCCGAAACAGGCCGAACTCGTAATAGATCCCGTAGCCGAGCGCCGGGTAGTCCTGGGTGGCGAGCGAATCGAGGAAACACGCCGCCAGCCGGCCGAGGCCCCCGTTGCCGAGTCCCATATCGACCTCCGACTCGCGCACCACGTCGACGTCCTGCCCCAGCTCGGCCAGCGCCGCGCGGGCGGTCTCGTAAAGGCCGGTCGCCAGGAGGTTGTTGCCGAAGAGCCGGCCCATCAGGTATTCGAGCGAGAAGTAGTAGACCCTGCGCACGTTATCCCGATTGTGCACGGCCTGGGTCTGGATCAGCCGCTCGTGGATGGTGTCGCGAAGGGCTAGCACGGTCGCGACCCACCAGTCCCGCGCAGTCGCCGAACTGGGATGCCGGGCGAGGGTCGAGACGAGGTGGCGTTGGATCAACGCGCGCATCGCCTCGGTGGTGCCCTCCTCCGCCCCCGGTCCGCCATTCGCCGTCCCACGATTGGTCGCGGCCGCCCGCGTCTTGCCCGCCGAACCCTTAGATTTCACTACGTTTGCCATTCGACCGGACGATCCTGAAGAAAGAACCATGCCAGCGCGAGCCCCGCCTCGCGTTTACTTCTGAAAACGACGCGCCAACTCCCCGTGGTTCAGCTCAATATAGATGGGCCGGCCTGACGGACTGGTTAGCGGACTCGCCGTGGCGAAGAGCTCCGCCAGCAGGCCGCGGACCTCCGCTTCACCAGTGGCCGCTGGGAGCCGCATGGCCTTGGCTACGGAAAGTCGTGCCAGCTCCTCGCGCGCGGGACCTAGTTCCCCGTAGGGCAGCCGGCCATCGCGGCAGGCACCGAGGAACTCGCGCAGGAACGGCTCGGCGTCGGCCGGCTCCATCCAGGCCGGGATCGCCTCGATCCGGAAGAAATTACGGCCGAACTCCGCCACTTCGAAGGCGTGCCGGCCGAGGAACGAGGTCCGGTCGAGCAGCATCGCCGCCGCGATCGCATCGAGTTCCACCGGCTGGGGCAGGAGAAGCCGCTGGCTGGGCACCTCGCCGGCCTGGAATTGCCCGCGCAACCGCTCGAACCACACCCGCTCGTGGGCGGCGCGCCGGTCGAGCAGTACCAAACCCGCCGGGGTCTCAAAGAGCACATAACTCCCGTGCGCCATTCCCACGTAACGCCACGCCGGGGCAACGCGGGCTCCAAGATCGGGCGTCGGTACGGATGACGCTGCCGGCGCGGACGCGGCGGGGGTCAGGAGTGGCGCAGCGGGGCGCGTCCACGAAGGCTCCGGCGCCGGCGGGCGCGCCGCCGTGGCCGGGAAGGGGGCGTTCCTCGCGGGGGACCCACCCCCTAGCGTGACCGCGTTTGCAGGGGCATCAGCCGCCGGGGCGGCACGCTCGAGAGCGTAATCCGCAGGGGTTCCAAGGGGCGCGGGCGGATCGGCCAGTTCCCGGAGGCGCGTGAGGATCGAGCGGATCACAAAGCCCCGCACCTGCGGCTCGCTGCGGAACCGCACCTCCCGCTTCGCCGGGTGCACATTGACGTCCACCGCGGCGGGATCGCAGTGGAGGAAGGCGAAAGCGAGCGGGTAACGGCCGCGCGGGACGGACTCGTGGTAGCTCTCGATCAATGCGTAATTGAGCGTGCGGCTGTCAATCGGCCGGCTGTTCACGAACACGAGCATCTCGTGCCGGGTCGGCCGCCCCACCCCGGGCCGCCCGACCAGCCCCTCAAGGCGCAGCCCCGGCTCCTCCGCAAAAATCGGCACGGCCAGAGCCGCCAGCTGGCGGCCGAAGATCTCGCCGACCCGGTCCGCGAGCGTGCGGCACTCCGGCGAACGGAAGACGACCCGGCCGTCCTCGACCAAGGTGAAGGCCGTGCCCGGGCACGCCAGCGCGTAGAGGCGCACGCAATGGATGATGTGCGCGGCCTCCGTGGCGTCGGTCTTGAGGAACTTACGCCGCGCCGGCACCGAATTGAACAGGTGCGCAACTTCAATCGAGGTGCCTTGGGCGCGGCCGCAGTCGCGCACGTGCATAAGGCGGCCGCCATTCACCAGCACTTCGGTGCCCGCTGGATCGTCTGCCGTGCGCGTCTGGAGGGTGAAGCGGGAGACGCTGGCGATCGAGGGCAGGGCCTCGCCGCGGAAGCCGTAGCTCGCGAGGCGGTCGAGGTCCCCGGCCTCGGCGATCTTGCTGGTAGCGTGGCGCTCGAGCGCGAGGAGGGCGTCGTCGCGACCCATCCCCTGACCGTTGTCCTCCACCCGCATCAGGGCGCGACCACCCTGCCGAAAATCCACTGCGATGCGAGTGGCGCCAGCGTCGAGGGCATTCTCGACCAGTTCCTTGACCACAGCGGCCGGGCGCTCGATGACCTCGCCCGCGGCGATCTGGTTCGCCACACGGTCGGAGAGGATGCGGACTTTGGCCATCGCGCCCTTGCTCGGCGTTCTCCGCCCCGGCGTCAATCCCGCGGAGGCCCGTCCGCCGGCGGCGGCTGTAGGCGCGGCGGCGGCGCGCGGTGGTCGCCGAGGCTCGCGAGGTAAGTCATCGCGCGGAACGGGCGCAGGATGGCGTTGCCGATGAGCAGCGGCTCAACCGGATGCCCGCGGTCCTCCGGCAAGCGCGCGATGAGCTGCGACAGAACCAAAGCCCCCGCGACCACGGTCAGGAAGAAGATCTGAAAGACAGCGGCATCGATGCCCCGGCCGCCCTCCGCCTTCAGCACCAGCCCCCAAAGGATGGGCGCGAGGCCGCCCAGCACCGCCGTGAATGCGCCGTGGATCGAGACCGCGAGGGTGCGATCCCGCTCCCCGATGGTCTTTGGGAGGTACTGCAGGTTCGCCATCACCCAGACCGCCGCCGCGAGGCCGAGCAAGAAATAGGACACGAGCAGCGCGGGAATCCCGCCCGCCCCCCACTTGAGGAAGATCCACCAGAAACCCGCGACGACCGCGTAGAGTCCCAAGGCCAGCAGGAAGAACGGCCGCGCCCCCAGCTCGTCGATGCGCCGCCGTAGGATCCACGCCGCCGCCATCACCCCCGCGTATCGCGCCACCTCGAAGACCATAATCTGCGCCGTGGAAAGCCCCGGCCCGACCTTCAGGTAATACGCCGCGAACGGCGGCAGAGGCGTCACGATCGCGGCGCCCACCCCCGCGAGCCACACGTACTTCCGGAACACGGAGGGCGCGAACAGATGACGTGGCGTGTCGCGCAGAACCTCGCGCAGGCTCACGGGCGCCGGCCGGGGCGCGTCCGGAAGTTGGCAAAGCGAGTAATAGCTGACGAAGGCCCCGGCCAGCGCGATCACGTACTGGAACAGCAGGGCCCAGTACACCGGTAGCATCGCGAAAAGGCCGGCGCAGACGAGCAGAGTGCCCACGCTCGCCACCGCCGAGGCGAACTGGTCGCTCCCGAAATAGCGGCCGCGGACCCGCTCCGGCAGGATCGCGTAGAACCAGGCGATCCCCGACGCCGCCCCGATGGAACGGAAGAGGCAGAACAGGAAGACGCTCCAAACTAGGGTGTCCGCCATCCACGGCCGCGGTCCCCGGAGCGCCACCGCCGCGAGCACCGCCGGAACCGCGAGGAACACGGCTCGCGTCCGCCACCCGCCAAGCATCACGGCCTTGAAGCCGTACCGTGGCAGCAGCGCCGTCGAGAGGATCTGCACCGGGGTGAGGACAAAGACGAAGGAGTAGGCCAGCCCGACCTGGAACGGGGTCGCCCCCAGCTCCTCCGCGAAAAGGACCATCGGTGTGCCGATGCCGATCTGCCACGCGATGGCATTGAAGAACGCGAAGATCAGGCCGGGCCGGAACGGCGCCAGATCCGGGTCAGAGCGCGCGGTGGGAAAGAGCGCGCGCATCACGCTCCGGCCATCGCCGATTCCCACCGCCACCCCGCCGCCCCTTCCCGGCGCGGCCGCCCGCCCGTCCCGTGCACTTAGAGGAGCTCCCGGCGCCAGTACTCCAGCTGGCGGGCCACCTGCGCCGGACCCGGCATCCCGGTGCCCCGGCGCTTGGCCATCGCCCGCCGCAGGTCGAACACGGCCGCCCAATCGCCACCAAAGCCGGCGTGCACCCCGCGCACGTCCGCCGTGGGCAGCCGGTCGAGGGCGACCCCGGCCTTCTCCGCCAGCCGCACGACCACACCGACGGCGTGGTGCGCCTCGCGGAACGGCACGCCGCGCTCCACGAGGTAGTCCGCGAGGTCGGTCGCCAGCAGCGCCGGGTCCGCCACCGCCGCGGCACACTGTTCTGCCCGGACCCGCAGGCCCGCGAGCGTTCCCGCAAGGACCTCAGCGCAAAGGGCGACTTGGTCAAAGGTGTCGAACACTGGCGGCTTGTCCTCCTGCAGGTCGCGGTTGTAAGTGAGCGGTAGCCCTTTCGCCAGCGTGAGCAGCGTCTGGAGGTTGCCCTGCAGTCGCGCCGCCTTGCCCCGGAGCAGCTCGCAGGAGTCCGGATTTTTCTTCTGCGGCATCAGCGACGAGCCAGTGCAGAAGGCGTCGGGCAGGTCCACGAACCCGAATTCCGCGCTCGCCCACAGGATCAGGTCCTCGGCGATGCGCGAGAGGTGCACGCCGAAGACGGCCCCCGCCGCGGCGAAGTCGAGGAACAGGTCGCGATCCGCCACGGTGTCCATCGAATTACGGGTCACGCGCGGCTTCCCCTTCGCGTCAACAAAACCGAGCGCCCGCGCGGTGAACTCCCGGTCGATCGGGAGGGTCGTGCCCGCGATCGCCCCCGCGCCGAGCGGACACCAGTTGGCGCGCTCCGCCACGTCGCCTAGGCGCGCGTGATCCCGGTCCAGCATTTCCATCCAAGCGAGGAGGTGGTGAGCGAACCGCACCGGCTGCGCACGCTGAAGGTGGGTGAAGCCGGGGATCAGCACCTCGCGGTTTGCCTCCGCGAGGCCGAGCAGCGCGCGCTGCGCCCCGCGGATCCGCGCCCGGAGCTCCCCGCACGCGTGCTTGAAAAACAGCCGCATGTCCGTGGCGACCTGGTCATTGCGGCTCCGCGCGGTGTGCAGCTTCGCCGCGGCGGGCACCCGCTTGGTCAAGGCTTGCTCGATGTTCATATGGACATCCTCCAGCCGGGTGTCCCACGTGAACTGCCCCGCCGCGATCTCCCGCCCGATCGCCGCCAGCCCGCGGTGGATGGCCGCCCGCTCCCGCTCCGTGATCAGCCCCACGTGCGCCAGCATCGCCGCGTGCGCCTGGCTGCCCTGGATGTCGAAGGGCGCGAGGCGGCGATCGAAAGAGACGGACTCGCTGAACCGCAGCATCAGCTCGGCGGGACCGGCGGTGAATCTACCGCCCCAGGTGGCGTGGGAGGACTTGGCCATAAGCGACAGGTGATGCGCGCCGCCTCCGCGCCCTGCAACGCGAAACCGGGCCGCTCCGCCCTTGCCCCGCCCCCGCCCGCGCATCCAACATCGATCAATGCGCCGCCGGCCGCGAACCGCCCTCGCCTCCCTCGCCGTCCTGCTGCTGCTTCCAGCCATCCGCGGCGCCCTCCCCCTGCCCGTCCGCGTGGAGGTCGACCCAGCGTGGACGTCCATCTACGTCGGCGTCGTGACGCTGCGCACTACGGAATTCAACCGCGGGACGGACGGTGCATTTCACGCCACCTACACCGCCCGCGTGATCCCCTATTTTCCCGCCAACGAGGCGGGCGTAATCTCGATCGCGGTGTCCGATGCGGATCTGGCGCGCCTGCTTACGGGCGAAACCATCGACTTCACGGGCTCCGCCCGCAACGGGCAGGGCGAGGCACGCGCGGTCTCGGGTCGCGCCACCCCGGTCGATGTCCGCCAGGGAGGCCTCAAGGTCCGGGTGCGTGTCTCGCCCCGGATCGAGCTCATCTTCAACACGACCTACCGCTTCGCCACCGCGGCGCCTGAGGGCCTTAATCCCACAGGAAGGTGACCGGCGCGTCGATGTCCGGGTGCAGGCTGCGATGTACGGGACAGGCCCGGGCCGCGCCCATCAGCGGGTGCGCCGCGGGGTGATCGGCGGGCAGCGGCACGCGGACCTCGGTGACTAGCCGACCGATGCGCCGCGGCAGGTCGGGCGCCATCTCCTTGCGCACGGTGAAGGTGAGCCCGCGCAATTCCACCCCGTGCTTGCGCGCCGCGATGGCCATGGTGGTAGCGATGCACGTGCCGAGGGCGGTCGCGACGAGATCGGTGGGCGAGAACGCCTCGCCTTGGCCCTGGTTGTCGCGCGGGGCGTCGGTCTGGAGCACGGACCCGGACGGGCCGTGGCGGACGCTGCAGTGGAGGTTGCCTTGGTAACGGCCGATGATTTCAACCATCCCCCGAGCCTCGGCGCCCCCGCGCCGCGCCGCAATCCCAAGGTCGCGGTCAACGCCGAGTCCGGCGGAAAAGGTTTCCCCGCATCCTGCCGGAGGGTTCAACTGCCGCCACGCTTCCCACGATGACCCCGCTCCCCTTCCCCGTGCCCTTGGCCCCGCGCCCGCTCCTTGAGCGGATCGTCCCCCTTGGTCTCGCCGCCCGCAAGCCGCGTCACTTCCGCGAGATGGCGGCAGCGGTGTGGGAAAACCGAGACGCGCTCGGCTACGCGTGGCAGGTGCTTTCCCGTGGAGTGTGCGACGGCTGCGCGCTTGGCGTCGCCGGCCTGCGGGACTGGACCATCTCGGGACCGCACCTCTGCCTCACCCGGCTCAGCCTGCTCCGCCTCAACACGATGGGCGCGGGCGACCCCGCGGCCCTGGCCGACGTCGGGGCGCTGGCCGGCTGGGACAACACCCGGCTGCGCACCCTAGGCCGCCTCGCCTTCCCCATGGTCCGCCGGCGCGGCGAGCGCGGCTTCCGGCAGGCCGGCTGGGACGAGGCGCTCGCCCGGCTCGGAGCCCGGATCCGCGCGACGGACCCCGCGCGCCTCGCCTTCTTCTTGACTGCCCGCGGCGTCACCAACGAGGTCTTCTACCTCGCCCAGAAGGTTGCACGTTTCCTCGGCACCAGCCACGTCGACAACGCTGCGCGCCTCTGCCACGCGCCGTCCACCGCGGCGATGCGCGAGATGACCGGCACCGCCGCCGCCTCTTGCAGCTACACCGATTGGATCGAGTCGGATCTGATCGTGCTGTTCGGATCCAACCCCGCGAACGACCAGCCGGTCGCGATGAAGTACCTGCTGCTGGCCAAGCGGCGCGGCGCGCGGATCGTTGTCGTCAACCCCCTGCTGGAGCCCGGGCTGCACCGCTACTGGGTCCCCTCCGACGTTCGCAGCGCTCTCTTCGGTTCGGACTTCGTCGATGAATGGTATCCGGTCGCGCCAGGCGGGGACGTCGCCTTTCTCTACAGCGTGCTCAAGGCGCTGCTGGAACGGGGCGGCGTGGACACGGCCTGGATCGCGGAGCACACCGAGGAGTTCGCGCGGCTGCGAGAGGTGGCCAAGGGAATGGACTGGTCGCAGCTGGAAGCCGCAAGCGGCCTGGCACGCGCGCAACTCGAAGCCTTCGCAGCCACCGCGGCCCGCGCGCGGCGCGGGGTGTTGATCTGGAGTATGGGCATCACCCAGCAACCGGAGGGGGCCGACGGGGTGCGGATGATCCTGAACCTCGCCCTCGCCCGCGGCTGGATCGGCCGCGACGGGTGCGGCGTCGTCCCCATCCGCGGTCACTCCTCCGTGCAGGGCGGCGCCGAGATGGGCTGCTACGCCACCGCGCTGCCCGGGGGCGTACCGCTGACCGGGGAGAGCGCGGCGGCGCTCGAGGCGCAGTACGGGTTCCCCATCCCCAGAGGCCCAGGCTACACCGCCCCGGCGATGGTCGAGGCGGCCCACCGCGGCCAACTCGACGTCCTCTACTCCGTCGGCGGCAATCTCCTGCGCACGCTGCCGGACCCGGACTGGGTCCGCGCGGCCCTCACCCGCGTGCCCGTGCGGGTGCACCAGGACATTCTAGTGACCGACCAGATGCTGCTGGAACCGGCGGAGGAGGTCTGGCTCCTGCCGGGAAAGACGCGCTACGAGCAGGACGACGGCGGGACCGAGACTAGCACGGAGCGGCGGGTGATGTTCAGCCCGGAACTGCCGCGACAGGTCGGTGAAGCCCGCGCGGAATGGAAGATCCTCCGCGACGTCGCCGTTGCGGCGTGGCCGGAACGAGCCCGCCTTCTTGGCGCGGAGAACGGTCAGGTCCTGCGCGAGGAAATCGCGCGCATCGTGCCGTTCTACGAGGGGATCCAGCGGCTGGCACGGACCGGCGACGCGTTCCAGTACGGCGGGCGGCACCTCTGCGCGGGCGGCGTGTTCCCCCGGCCCGGCGGGCGGGCCCGTTTCACCAGCCCGGCTCTGCCCGGCCCCGCCGCGCCCGAGGGGACGTTCCACGTCAGCACCCGCCGCGGGAAGCAATTCAACACCCTCATCCACGCGGAGGTGGATCCGCTGACCGGGGCCGCGCGCGACAGTATCCTCATCGGCGCGGAGGACGCGGCCCGGCTCCGGCTCCTGCCGGGGGACGCGGCGGAGCTCGTCAGCGCCACCGGACGCTTCCGCGGGCGGATCTTTTTCGCTCCGCTGGCCCCGGGCGCCCTGCAGGTCCACTGGCCGGAGGGCAATGTCCTGCTCCCGCGCGACGGCCGCGAAACCAGCAGCGACACCCCGGACTACAACGCCCGCGTGCGCCTCGAGCGACTCGTTGCCCCGTGAACCTGGACCGTTGCCCCTCTCCCGTCGTGCGCTGGCGCGACACCCGCGCGGCGGAGGCCGCAACCGATTTGGTCGCGGTCGAGGAACCTCTGGAGGTGCGGGTCCGTGGCCGGAGCGTGGCCGTGCTGATGCGCACGCCCGGGCACGACCGGGAGCTCACGGCGGGATTTTTATTCACGGAGGGCATCCTGCGGCGCGCGGAGGACCTGCTGGATCTGCTGCCGTGCCGCGAGCAGCCGCGCGGCGAGGCGGGCAATGTGGTCGAGGCGGTCCTCGCCCCCAGCGTCGACGTCGACTTCGCGCGCTTCACGCGGCACGTCTTCACCTCGTCGAGTTGCGGCGTCTGCGGGACGACCACCCTCGACGCGCTGTTCCGCACGGCACCGCCGCTCGCCCCGGGTCCCCGGCTGGAGCCGCGCGCGCTGGCAGCCTGGCCCCTGCTTCTCAGAGGCCGCCAGCCGCTCTTTACCGCGACCGGCGGCGCGCACGGCTGCACGTTACTCACGCCGGAGGGGCGGATCGATTGGGCGCACGAGGATGCCGGCCGGCACAACGCGGTGGACAAGGCGATCGGCGCCGCGCTGCTCGCGGGCGCGCTCCCGCTCTCGGGCCACGGCCTGATGCTCAGCGGCCGGATCTCCTTCGAACTGGTGCAGAAGGCGCTGCTGGCCGGCGTACCGGTGGTCGCGGGGATGGGGGCGCCCTCCAGCCTTGCCATCGCCTGCGCCCGCCGCGCGGGTCTCACCCTCGCCGGGTTTGTGCGGGAGGATCGCTTCAACGTCTATGCGGGCGGTTCCCGCCTGGGTCTGGGGGACGCCGCGTGAGGATCGCCGCGCTCCACGTTTCCCCGGGGCACAACTACTTCGGCCACCACGGGCGGGAGCCGGGTGCGCACGCGATCGCGTCGGTCGACGCCGTCGAATGCCTTGCCGGCCGCGGGCTACGCGGCGACCGCTTCCTCGACTACAAGCCAAACTACGGGGGGCAGGTCACCTTCTTCGCGGAGGAGGTGCACCGGGAGCTCCGCCGCCGCCCGGACACGCCGCCCCATCCGGCGCACGCGTATCGCCGCAACGTCCTGACCCGGGGCGTGGAACTCGGGGGGCTCATCGGGAAGGAATTCACCGTGCAGGGGATCGTGTTCCAGGGCGTCGATGAATGCCGGCCCTGCGCGTGGATGGACCGCGCCGTGAAGCCCGGGACGGAAGCTTGGTTGCGCGGCCGGGGCGGCCTGCGCGCGCGGGTGCTGAGCGGCGGCTGGTTACAGGTGGACTGCCCGACCGCGGCTGGGCTCTTGCTCGCCGGCGGCCGCGCGCGCCGGTTGGGGCGCGACAAGGCTACCTTGCCGTGGGGGCAGTCCACGCTGGGCGAATATCAGGCGGGGACGCTGGCGCGCACCGGCTGCTGGCCGCTCTGGCTGGCGTGTCGCGCGGAACAGCCGTGGACCCCGGCCGGGTTCCAGCGAATCGAGGATGAGCCGGGCCAAGGCGGGGTGATCGAGGCGCTGATCCGGGCCTTGGCCAGCGCGCCAGCGCCGGTGCTCGCGTTGTTGGCGGTGGATCTTCCCGGGGTGCCGGCGGCGTCGCTGGAGGCCAGCGTCGATCGCGCGCGGGAGCGGGGGCTCTCGGTGGTGCCACGCAGGGATGGCCAGCATCAGCCGCTCGCGGCCGCCTGGCACCGTTCCGCCCTGCCCGAGTTGCAGGCCGCGCTCGACCACAGGGATTCCCTGCAAGCCGTCTGTCGGCGGCTGGTTGAGCAGGGCTTGCTAGAATCGCCGGAGGAGGCGCCTGCGGACGGGGCGGGCAGCTTCGCGAACCTCAACACGCCCGAGGATCTCGCCCGCTGGAGCTCCCGTTTCGCGAAAGCGCCCGGCGCCGCGTCGCGCTCGGAAACTGCGGGGAGAAGCTGACGTCGGGTGAGCCGCGCTTCCCGGCGGCCGTGTGTCACCCACGCCGGCGGAGGCGGGCTTGGCGCGGTGGCCGGGACTCGAACCCGGGACCGACGGTTTAGAAAACCGTTGCTCTATCCGGCTGAGCTACCACCGCGGAAGCCGCGAAAGGGGTACGCCCCAGAGATTTCGCGGACAAGGGAAAACCACGCTTGACTCACCTCCGGCCAAACCTACGGTCAGTTCTTCCCCGGTCAACGGGGTGGTAGCTCAGCTGGTTAGAGCGTCTGCCTGTCACGCAGAAGGTCGCGGGTTCGAGTCCCGTCCATCCCGCCAAATTTAGAAGCCCTTGATCTCAAACGAGATCAGGGGCTTTTGCTTTCCCTCGGCGGAGGAAGTTACAGCGCAGGACACAGCGCGTCCGCCGTTGTTCGTAGCCGTTCGCATTTGTTTGGGAAGCCCAAGAGCCCCGGTTCGCCGGCGGGGCGTCCCCCTGACGGGGTACGGATTTTCGAGCCACCACTAGGTTCGGTCTGGGTGATGGGTTGAGGTTGAATCGACTGACGCTGGTTGTCCATCCCTGGCGGAGGGAAGGCCCGGCTCGGCGGGCCTGACCGGAG
>Ga0194129_10002786_pt1 | contig 25469 bp, 22 predicted proteins | sample TA2KigCa35mmetaG_FD_150862 | JGI IMG/M metagenome (GOLD analysis project Ga0194129, IMG submission 150862) | Freshwater microbial communities from Lake Tanganyika, Tanzania - TA2015038 Kigoma Deep Cast 35m | ecosystem: Environmental > Aquatic > Freshwater > Lake | place: Tanzania: Lake...
GGCCGGCTGCTGGGCCGCCTGCTGGGCCGCCTGCTGGGCCGCCTGCTGGGCCGCCTGCTGGGCCGCCTGCTGGGCCGCCTGCTGGGCCGCCTGCTGGGCCGTCTGCTGGGTCGCCTGCAGGGCTGACAGCGCGCGGGTAGCGAGCACGGCGCCAGCGACAACGAGCAGCACGCAGACGCCCAGCCGGAACGTCCGCTGCGGCACCGCGTGGTGCAGGGCGTTGCCCACGACGTAGCCGGCGCCGAGCGGCACGACGAGCACCGCGCTGCGCGCGAGCGCGGCCAGCCCGAGCGAGCCGTCGACGACGTAGCCGACGACGAGGACGATCGACAGCAACAGCCAAAGGAGCGACAGCGTCGCGCGGAAGCTCGCTTTGTCGGGCAGGGCGCGCGACGTCACCCACACCACCGGAGGTCCGCTGGTGCCGAACAGGCCGTGGATGACGCCGGCGCCGACCAGCACGACGCGGGCGAGGGCGGTGGGCAGGGGGGCGGCATCCTGCCCGCGGAGCGTGCGGCGCAGCTCGAACAGCGCGAGGGCGACGATGGCCACGCCCACGCCCATCAGCAGCGCGTCGGCAGGACCGAGGCGGAACAGCGCGAGGCCGACGGTGACACCGGGCAGCATCGGCGGCAGCACTTCGCGCACGAGGAACCGCGCCTGCACGTGTCGCCACTCGCGCATCACGATGATCGTCGACAGTCCGAGGGACAGGGGCTGGAAGACAGGGAACAGCTCCTTGAGCGGCACGAACTGCGCGCCGAGCGACACCGCCACCAGCGCGCTGCCGAAGCCCACGGCGCTCTCGACGAGGAACGAGAGGAACAGCACGAACGCAAACGGCAGCATGTCCACGGGCATTCACTACCATGGTAAGCCCACCCGACGATGGCCCACGTGTTGATCGTCGACGACAACGAGACCCTGCGCGAGGCTGCGGCCTCGGTCGTGCGCAAGCTCGGCCACCAGGTGACGACGGCGATCTCCGGCGATGAAGGCGTTGCTCGCTTCGCCCGGGCGCCCGCTGACCTCGTGCTGACCGATCTGAAGATGGCGGCAGGCGACGGCCTCAGCGCGCTGGCGCGCATCCGCGAGGCCGACCGTGACGCTGTCGTGATCGTGATGACCGGCTTCGGCACGGTGCAGAGCGCTGTCGACGCCATGAAGGGCGGCGCCTTCGACTTCCTTGAGAAGCCGTTCGCCCCTGACCTGCTGCGCGCCAAGGTCGCGGCTGGGCTCGCGCTGCGCGACGAGCGGCGCCGCGTCGAGCGCGCCCTTGGCCTCGCCGACGTCGTCAGCGCCGACGCCGCCGCGCGCTTCGCCGACGCACCGGCGGTCCCCGCCGGTGCGTCGGTGAAGCGCCGCGTGAAGGGAATCATCGGCCACAGCGCGGCGATGCAGGCGGTGTTCCGCGCCGTCGAGAAGGTTGCCGCCGCCGAGGCGACGGTGTTCGTGCGCGGTGAGAGCGGCACCGGCAAGGAGCTCGTCGCCCGCGCGATCCACGACCTGTCGCCGCGCCGCGAGCAGCCCTTCGTCGGCGTCAACTGCGCGGCGATTCCGGCGACGCTGCTCGAGAGCGAGCTGTTCGGCCACGAGCAGGGGGCCTTCACCGGCGCGGTGAAGCGTAAGCTCGGCCGCTTCGAGCTGGCTCACGGCGGCACGCTGTTCCTCGACGAGATCGGCGACGTGCCGCTGGACATGCAGGCCAAGCTGCTGCGCGCGCTGCAGGAGAAGACCATCGAGCGGGTCGGCGGCGAGAGCCCGGTCGCCGTCGACGTGCGTATCGTGTCGGCGACCCACCGGGACATCGCGAAGATGGTCGGCGAGGGGACGTTCCGCGAAGACCTCCTCTACCGCTTGCACATCATCCCCGTCGAGCTGCCACCGCTGCGCGACCGCCCCGAGGACATCCCGCTGCTCGTCGAGCACTTCCTGCAGAAGCTCGGGCCCCGCACGCGCTCGACGGTGCGCGGCATCGACGCGGCGTGCATGGCGGCGCTCAGGAGCTACCGCTGGCCCGGCAACGTGCGCGAGCTCGAGAACGTGCTCGAGCAGGCGCTGGTCTTTGCCGAGGGCGACACGCTGCGCGCCGACGACCTGCCGGCGATGCTCGGCGCGCTGAAGCCATCGACGGCGGCCCCTCTGGCCGCGCTGCCGTCGCCGGACGACCCGCGCACGCTCGACGAGCTCCTCGATGGCCTGGAGAAGGCGTTGATCCTGCGGGCCTACGAGGCCAGCGCCGGCGTGAAGGCCGAGACCGCGCGCCGGCTGGGCATCAAGACCAGCGCGCTTTATTACAAGCTGCAGAAGTACCGGATCGAGCCCTGAGGCCGCTGCGCACGGAGCATCGACTGCGGAGAGGCGTTCGTGTCGCGACTAGGAGCCTATACGATCATCGATCGCCTCGCCGTTGGCGGCGTCGCCGAGATCTACCGCGCCCGCGACGAGCGCACGGGCACCCTCGTCGTCCTCAAGAAGCTGCGCACCGACCCGCCGCCTTCGGTCCGGCAGCAGGATGAGTTCCACCGCGAGATCGAGTTCGCGACGCGCACGCAGCACAAGAACGTCGTCCACGGCCTCGAGGTCGTGCGTGAAGGCGGCCATGTTGTCGGTGTCCTCGAGTACGTCGACGGGCAGGACCTCGGCACGATCCTCGCGCGCGCGCGGACGCAGGGGGGCACGTTGCCGCCGCGCTTCGCGACCTACATCCTCGACCAGATCCTCGACGGGCTGGCCTACGGCCAGACGCTGGTCGACGACGCCGGTGCGCCGCTGCGGCTGGTGCACCGCGACCTCGCGCCCAGGAACATCTTCGTCCGCTACGACGGTGAGATCCGCATCGGCGACTTCGGCTTGTGCGTTGCCACCGCCACCGAGCCACGGCCGCCCATCGCCGGCACTCCGGGCTACCTGTCGCCGGAGCAGGCGCGCGGCGCGCCGCTCGACGTGCGCAGCGATCTGTTCGCGGTGGGGCTCCTCGGCGTGGAGCTCGTCACCGGCCAGCCGGCGTTTCGTGTCGACGGCCGCGGCGAGGCCGAGGTCCTCGCGCTGCACGCCGCCGCGCGACGGCCACCCTTGCCCGACGCCGTCCCCGAGCGGCTCGCCCTCGTGCTCGAGGCCGCGCTGTCGCCTGACCCCGACGACCGCTACGCCACCCCCGAGACCATGCGGGCGGCGCTGCGCACCTGCGAGCACCCGCCCGAGTCCACGCTGGCGCCGATGGGGCTGGCGACGATGATGCGCCGCCTGTTCGACGCCGAGTACCGTGCGACGCGGCTGCCCGGCAGCATGCAGCCGTTCCATTGGGCGCGTCACGCATCGCCCTCATCGTCACGCTCGTCACGCTCGTCACGCTCGTAGCGCGCGCCGCGCCGGGCGTCGCCTCAGGGCAGCCGCACCGCCACGGCCGCCGCGGGCCGCGGCCGCGTATCCCTCGGCGTGGGCGACGGCAGCAGCGTCGGCGCGAACGACACCGCCGCGCCCGCTGCGGTGCCCCCCCTCGAGGGTGTAGGCCGCGAACAGCCCGGCGCCGGTGCCGGCGAGGGTGCCGCTGAGCACGCTGCCCCAGCCCACCGCCGGCGTCCCGGCGCGGAGCCCAGTGGCCAGCGCCAGCGCCGACAGCGCGCCGACCCCGGCGCCGACGTGGTCCAGCCAGACGCTGCCGCGCGACAGGTGCAGCGCGTCGCCCAGCAGCACGCCGCCGACGCCGGAGGCCGTGCCCACGGCGCCGGTGGTGGCGGCGATCAGGGGCGAGGGGTCGTTCGGCCACTCCGCAGGCAGGTCGGTGATCGCGAGCGTCAAGCCCGTCGACAGCGCCTTGATCCACAGGGAGCTGAGGCCCAGCGACGGCGCGGCGTCGACGACGTCGAAGGCCGTGGCGGCGCCCAGCCCGGCCCCGGTCACGATGGCCCACGTCGACAGCGACGCGAGGGCGGCCGCGCGGCCGTCGCCGCCGCTCCCCCGCAGCGCGGCGGCGACGCAGGCGGCGTCGAAGGCGCCCGTCCACAGCCCGGCCCGCACGAGATGCACATCGCCGTCGCGCAGCCCGGGGTGCGTCTTGAGCACCACGGTGGTGGCGGCGCCGACGAGCCCCCCCGAGCACCGGCGCGGCGAGCACGAGCATGCCGCCCGTCGTCGAGTAAGACAGCGGCGACGCCAAGACCGCCAGCGCTGACGCGGCCCCGCCCAGGGAGAGGGCGAGGGCGGGCGCAGCTTCACGACGACGAACACGCCGGAGGCCGGCGTCGACGAGGCCGACTTCGTCAAGAACGACGGCGAGCACAACTCCATGCTCCGCCGCGACCCCGTAGCGGTCGAAGCATGACACGCACCTTGCTTGCCCCGGTCCTGGCGCGTCTGCGCGTCCGCTCGTGCTCGAACGTCGCGGTTCCCCCTCAGGGATCCGAGGGTCATGGAGTCCTGATGCGACGGGCAGGCCGCCACGCGCCGGCGCTCAACGTCGAAGCGGCCACGCGCCGAGCACCAAGAGCGTCCACACGGCGTGGGCGACGAGGGGCGCCACCAGCCGGCCCCCGCGCGCCGCCGCCAGCGCCGCCCAGAGGCCGCCGAGGCCGAGGGCGGCGACGACGAGCCACACCGAGCCACCGCCGCTCTGCGCCGCCGCGTACAACCCCGTCGCGAGCGCTGCCCGCGCGGCGCCCGACGGCACCCGGGCGACGAGGGCGCCACCGGCGGCGCCGCGCCACAGCACCTCCTCGGCGACGATCACGACGAGCGTGGCGCCCAGCGTCGACAGCCCGACGCCGGCGAGGGCGTAGAGCCCGTCAACCTCGCCGGCCAACGACGGCAGCCGCGCGGCCAGCGGCGCGAAGGCGAGGTGGGTCGCGGCCACCGAGGCGACCCCGACCGCGAGGCCGAAGCCGACGTCCACCGCGACGACGCGCGCCGACGCAACGAACCAGCGGGCGCGCGTCGCGGGCGGGCGCAGCAGCAGGGCGACGACAACGACACCGAGCGCCGCGAGCCCCCATTGCACGTGACCGGACAGGCGGCCGACGACGAAGACGCCCCACCACGCCAGGGACGCCAGCAGCACGAAGCCCGGCGCCGTCGTCGGCGCCGCCGGCGTCGGCGCAGGCGTCGGCGCCGTCGTCGGCGCGGTCACCGGTGGCCCCAGACGAGGCCGAGGAGCTCTTCGACCGCCGCGGTGGCCGCGCCCACGCTGCGCTCCTCGGCGACGAGCGCGTCGCGCAGCGCGACGTCCAGCGGTGTGCGCGGCAGCCCGGGCACCGCGGCGAAGACGCCCTCGCCGGGCGCGACGAGGTCGACGGCGTCGACGCCGCCGAGGATGCCGCGCACGACGTTGTCGTCGGCGCGCGTCAGCCGCGCCGCCGCCTCGACGACCAGCGCGGCGGGCACGCGGACGTCGACGAAGCGGACCTGCCGGCCGAGCAGCGCCGCCGTGCGCCGCAAGAGTGCCTCGGTGGTCACGATGGTGGGGCCGGGCACGTCAAGGACGCCGGTCGCGTCGCGGCCGACGACGGCGACAAGGGCGGCGATGACGTCGGTGAGGGCGACGGGCTGCTGCTCGGCGGCGAGCCAGGGCACGCGCACCATCACCGGCGCGCGCACGGCCAGATCACGCAGCAGCCGAAAGCTCGCGCCGCCGCCACCGACGATGATCCCCGCGCGCAGCTCGAGCACGCTGGGCGCTGCCTCGCGCAGCCGCTCGCCGGTGCGCTGCCGCGCGCGCAGGTGCTCCGACGGCGCGGCGGGCACGCGCCCCGCGGCGGTCAACGTCGTCGGCAGCACGCCGCCAAGGTAGACGATGCGCCGCAGCCCGGTGTCCCGCGCGGCGGCGGCGAAGCGCGCGGCCACCGCCTCCTCCCAGGATGCAAACGAGGCGCGCTGCAATCCGTGCACCAGCCAGATGACGGCGTCGACGCCCTGCAGGGCCGGCCGCAGCGTCGTGTCGTCGTTGAGGTCGAGCCGCACCGGCTCGCCGTGTCCTGGCGTCGCTGCCGACGGTCGCCGGGCGCCGGCCCGCACCACGTGGCCCGCGGCGACGAGCGCCGGGCACAGGGCGCGACCGACGAAGCCCTGGGCGCCAGCGACGAGGATCTTCATGCGGCGGTCTTCCCAGAACCGGACGCGGCGGCCAAGGGCTGTGCCGTCGCGGGTGAGCGACGACGAGGATGCACGTCGGCGACGGGCGGGGTAGGCGAACGGGGTCACCGCACAGGGCACCGCACAGGGCACCGCACAGGGCACCGCACGGGGTCACCGCACAGGGCACCGCACAGGGCACCGCACAGGGCACCGCCAAGACGACGAGACCAGAGGAATTCGATGAGCCCGACGCCGCACACCTTCGACGTGCAGGTCTACTACGAGGACACCGACTTCTCGGGCGTCGTCTACCACGCGAATTACCTGCGCTACTTCGAGCGCGCGCGCGAGCACGTCCTCGGCGCTGGCGAGCTCGTGCGCCTGTGGCGCGACGAGCAGAAGGGCTACGTCGTCTACAAGGCGACGCAGGCGTTCAAGGAGGGCGCGGTGTTCGGCGACATCGTCGAGATCCGCAGCACGGCGCGCCTCGAGAGCGAGTACCGGATCGTGTTCGACCAGCGGGCGCACCGGAAGGCTGACGGTCGCCTGCTCGTCGACGCGGTCATCGAGATGGTCTGCATCGATGGCCAGCGCCGGCCGGTGCCCATCCCGCTGCATGAGCGGCTGCGCGCCGTCCTCGCTGGCAGCGCGTCGTGACCAGCGCTGCCCCGGTCGCTACGGTGACCCCGCGCGCCCCTCTCGCCAGGGTGAGGCCATGACCGACGACGACGGCATCTTGCAGGTGGTCCCGCTCGGGTTCCAGTGGCCGACGGTCGACCCGTTCCTGTTCTGCGTGCACCACGACGACGACTATCCGGCCGGCAACGAGGCGATGGGGCCGGCGGCGTCGTTGGCCGGCCGCAACCTCGGCATGGACTTCGAGGGCAAGGACGGCTGGCGCATGTACCACGGCGACGTCGTGCCCGGGTTTCCGCGGCACCCGCACCGCGGCTTCGAGACCGTGACGCTGGCCCGGCGCGGGTTCATCGATCACTCCGACTCCCTCGGCGCCGCCGCCCGCTTCGGCCGCGGCGATGTGCAGTGGATGACCGCGGGGCGAGGCGTCGTGCACAGCGAGATGTTTCCGCTGCTCGACCGCGGCGGGCCGAACCCCGTCGAGCTCTTCCAGATCTGGCTGAACCTGCCGAAGAAGACCAAGCTCGCCGCGCCGCACTTCACGATGCTGTGGGGCGACCGAATCCCGTCGCAGACCCTCGTCGACGACGCCGGCCGCTCCACGACCCTGACCGTCGTCGCCGGCGTCACTCCCGACGGACGGCGTCCGCCGGCGCCGCCGCCCGACAGCTACGCCCGCCAGCCCGACAGCGATCTCGTGATCGCCACGGTCCGCATGGCACCCCACGCCCGCTGGACCCTGCCGGCCACGGCGGCGACGACGCTGCGCGCGCTCTACTTCTTCGCCGGTCAGCAGCTCACCGTCGCCGGCACGCGGCTGGCGGCGCGACACGCCGCCTTCTGCCGGGGCGACGCCGAGCTTGTCGTCGAAAATGGTGGCGACGACGCCGTGCTGCTCTGGCTGCAGGCCCGCCCGATCGGCGAGCCCGTCGCCCAGCACGGGCCGTTCGTGATGAACACCGCCGGCGAGCTCCGCCAGGCCTTCTTCGACTACGAGCGGACGCGCTTCGGCGGCTGGCCGTGGCGCAGCGACGACCCCGTACACCCCCGCGACGCTGGCCGGTTCGCCCGGCACGTCGACGGGCGCGTCGAGAAGCCCGAAGGCTGAGAACCCCGACGCAGAAGGTCCGACGCAGAAGGCCCGACGCAGAAGGCCCGACGCAGAAGGCCCGACGCAGAAGGCCCGACGCAGAAGGCCCGACGCAGAAGGCCCGACGTTCAATGCGCCCCGCGGCCGCGCCTCAGCAGGTCGGCGAGAAACGTGCGCTGCTCGTCGTTCAGGTCGGTGAAGCGCACGCCCATGCCCGGCGTGCGGTCGAAGTGGTTGTCGAGGTCGTAGTCGGCCTTGCGGGCGACGATGCCCTGCAGCTCGAACATCGACTGCTCGTCGTTGAGCAACGGCATCAGTCGCACCCGGGTGTCGGGCGGCAGCGGCATCACGGTCTCGATGAACACGCCGGTCTCGCTCAGGTCGACGACCGGTCCACTCATGAAGCTGGTGCCGTCGTCGTAGACGATTTGCAGCTTCAACTGGAATCGCGGCTTGCGTTCGACACTCATCGCGCTGTCTCCCTGCGGCCTGAGGCCCGTGGTTGCGGTCAGCGGGTCCGGACTTCGGCCAGCCGCGCGCGTCCCTGCTTCGTCAGCTTGTACCGCTTGCTGCGCCCGTCCGGAATCGTTTCGACAAAAAGCCCCGACTCGTCGCGAAACGTCCGCGCGACGTTGGTCGAGAACACCTCGACCCCCGCCGCTGACGAAAGGAACGCGCTGGCGTCGGCCGCCGTCAGGCCCTGTTCGCTGCCGGCGTCCTCGGCGCAACCGACCGCCCACAGCACCCGCGCGAGCGTGCGCTTGCCGTCGAGCTCGGCGTCCTCGGCGACCACCGTGCGGCCCTGGTCCCGCAGCCAGGTCGCGATGGCCCGGGCGCGCGCCGAGTCGAGGTCACGTCCCGACCGGTCGACGCTGCCCTTGCGTCCGACGCCGGCGGACTTCGTCGAGGGCGCCCGGCCCGCCGGCTTGCGGCGCGCCGCGGGGGCAGCGGCGTCGTCGCCGGCGGGCGCGGCCTTCGCCGTGCGGCCCGGCCGGTCCCGCCTCGGGCCGCCCTTCGACGGCGGCGCCGGCGCGGTCGCCGCCGACGGGGCGGTCGCCGCCGACGGGGCGGTCGCGAGCGCCGCGGGCTTGCGCGCGCGGGCTTCGGCCTTGCGTCCTGGCGGTGGCGTCGAGCGCCCCGCCGCGGCGGACGAACCCGACCGCAGGCCCTCCGGCGACGCCGGGACGCCCGTCGGTGCACCCGCCAGGGCCCCGCTCGGCGGGCCGACGGTGGCGCCCGATCCGGCGCCTTCGGCATGAGTCCCCGCCGGCGGAGTCGCGTCGGCCGCCGCCGGCGCCGCCGGGGACACGGACGGCCACGTCGACGGCGGCTGCGGAGGGGCGCCGCGGGCCGCGTCCAGACGGGCGCGGGCGGCGTCGATGGCATCGAGGGTGCGGAACACGACGTCGAGCAGGCGGTGCACCAGCATGAGCGGTCCGATCACACGATGCGGGGGCGCGAACAAGGCCCGGCCGCCGGCCGGATCCGCGCGTGAGCGCGGCGAGTCGTCGTACAACCTCGCCCGCCCTGTTGTCCCTCCCCGGAGCCCGCATGAGCCAGACCCGCCGCCTCCTGTTGCTTGCTGCCGTCGCCGCTGCCCCTGTCGCAGCGCACGACGACCATGAGCGCCACTTCCCGTCGGAGCGCCTCGAGCCCGCCGTCGACGCCGAAGGGCTCCTCAACACGTCGTGGGCGTCGGTGCCGCAGCACCTCGACTGGGACGCGGCGCTGCTGTTCGCGTACTCGAACGATCCGCTGTTCACCTACAACGTCTCGCCGAGCGGCCTGCCGACGGACCGCGCCCACGTGCTCGTGCAGGACCGGCTGATGGCGCATCTGACGGGCGCCATCGCGCTGTTCGAATGGGTGCAGCTCGGCGTCGAGCTGCCGGTGCTCGTGCAGCAGCAGCGCGTCGACGCCCTCGCACCCCCCGGCGAGCAGGAGTCCCTGGCGGCCATGGGTGTGGGCGACCTGCGCATCCTGCCGAAGCTGCGCCTGCTGCAGCAGCGGAGCGGCGCCCCCGTCGACGTCGGCGTGCAGGTTCCGGTCACGCTGCCCACCGGCGCGTCGTTCGACTACGTCGGTGAGACAGGGTTCTCGTTCACGCCGACGGTGCTGGCATCGCGGCGCTGGCGGGTGCTCGACGGCAACCTTCGCGCCGCTGGCAACCTCGGGATGCGGATGCGCACCCGGCCCAGCGTCCTGGCCGATGGTGTCGCCGTCGCCGGCAACGAGCTCATCGTTCGCGCCGGCGTCGGCTACCAGTTCGCGGTGCTCGCCGACCACCCCACCGAGCTCGCCGTCTCGTTGGCATCGGCGCAGGCGACGTCGGACTTCGCCACCGACATCCCCGCGCGCAGCCCGCTCGAGCTCCTCGGCGAGGTTGAGCATGGGCTCGGCGGCCCGCTGTCGGTCTTCGTCGGCGGCGCGATGGGCGTGATCGCTGGCATCGGCGGCCCGGACTTCCGCGCCTTCGCCGGCGTCCGCTTCGCGACGCGCGCTCCGCTCGACCGAGACGGCGACGGTGTCCTCGATGACGACGACAAGTGCGCCCGCGAGCCGGAGACGAAGAATGGCTTCGAGGACGCCGACGGCTGCCCTGACGTCGACGACAAGGACGGCGACGGCGTGCGCGATCCCGACGATCGCTGCGTCGACGCCGCCGAGGACAAGGACGGCTTCCGTGACGAAGACGGCTGCCCCGACACCGACCATGACGACGACGGCCTCGCCAACGACGCCGACGGCTGCCCGGCGCAGGCCGAGGACAAGGACGGCTTCGAGGATGAAGATGGCTGCCCCGACGTCGACAACGACAAGGACGGCGTGCTCGACGCCGCCGACGCCTGCGCCGCCGTGGCCGAGGACAACGACGGCTTCGCCGACGCCGACGGCTGCCCCGAAGCCGACAACGACAACGACGGCGTGCTCGACGCCAGCGACAAGTGCCCCGAACAGGCAGGCAGCAGCGACAACAAGGGCTGCCCCGACCCCGACCGCGACGGCGACAGCGTCGTCGACCGCCTCGACAACTGCCCTGACGAGAAGGGCGCCGTCGAGAACGCCGGCTGCGCGGCGAAGCAGAAGGTGGTCTTGAAGGCGGGCAAGCTCGAAATCCTCGACAAGGTGTTCTTCAAGACCGGCAAGGACGTCATCCAGGAGAAGTCGTTCGCGCTGCTCGACAACGTCGCCAGCGTGCTGGCCGCGCACCCCGAGATGAAGAAGGTCCGCGTCGAGGGGCACACCGACGACGTCGGCGACGCCCCGCGAAACAAGGAGCTCTCGGCCCTGCGGGCGAAGGCCGTGGCCACCTACCTGGTGAGCAAGGGACAGTCGGCGGAGCGCTTCGAGACCGTGGGCTTTGGCTCCGAGCAGCCCATCGCCGACAACGGCACCGACGAGGGGCGGGCCAAGAACCGCCGCGTCGAGTTCGTGATCGTCGGCGACTGACGCGGCGGTTGGTCCGCGCGTAGGGCAGCGGGGCCGGGAGACCGGCCCCGTTTTCTTCTGCGTCGTCGTCGTCGCACCGTTCGACAGTCGGCGTCGTGGCGCGGTATGGAACAAGCATGTCCGATGGACCGTCCGACGCCCTGGTGCCCGCCGGCGCAGCATCCCCGAACAGCCCGCAGCTCCAGGCGCTGCTCGGCCGCTGGGCCGCGGGCAAGGTCACCCTCAAAGAGCTGAAGGGCTACACCGACGACGAGCTCTACGCGATCGCCCACACCGGGTATTTCTTCCTGATGCAGGGCAAGAACCAGGAGGCGAAGACCCTGTTCGAAGGGCTCGTCGCCATCGATCCGCGCAACGACTACTACTACCGGGCGCTCGGCGTGATCTTCCACAAGCTCGGCGACGCCGAGCGAGCCATCAAGCAGTTCTCGTACGCCCTGCAAGTGAACCCGAAGTCGGCGGCGGCGTGGGTGAACCGCGCCGAGGTGCACCTGTCGCTCGGCCGCACTGCCGACGCCGGCAACGATCTGCGCAAGGCCCTCGAGGTGGTGACGCCACGCGAGCCGCAGCTCGCCCGCAAGGCCCGCGCGCTGCTCGGCGTCGTGACCCGACGAAAATGACGCGCGCGGCCCGACGACTTCCCTGACACAGGGGGCGACGACCACGACCACGGTCGCGATGGCGCTCACGCTGGCGCGACGGGTATCGGTGCGCTGGCCTCGCGCGGGTCGCCGACGTTGGGGTCGATGCGCGCCGCGAGGGCATAAGCCGCGGGTCGAGGGCCGACGACGTAGAGCACGTCGCCGCTGGCCAAGACGACGTCGGTGGGCGCCTCGATCAGGTCGCTGCCCCGCCGCAGGGCGATGACCAGCGCCGCCGACGGCGGGAGGGGCTGGCCGAGCGCCGGGCTGTGGGGAGGCACGGCGATGCTCTCGACCTTCAGCTCGGCGAGCTCGTCGACCTCGCCTTTCCGGTTGCGCGGCAGCGAGATGCGTCGCGCCGTCTCGCCGTGGGCCTCGCGCGCGCCGCGCACGAGGGCGGCCATCAGGTTCGCCGGCGTCGCCCGCAGCCGTAGCACGCGAGCCAGCGTCTCGATGCCGCCCTCGAGCTCCTCGCTGACGACGTCGGAGGCGCCAAGGGCGCGCAGCTCGGTGTGCTCGGAGAGCCGCCGGGCGCGCACGACGATGGGGATCGTGTGCGTCAGCGACCGGATGGTGGCGATGGCCTGCCGGCTCGCGGCGCCGTCGGTGAGCAGCAGCACGACGGCGGCGGCGTCGACGAGGTGGGCGTGCTCGAGCGCCTCGGCGCTGGTGACGTCGCCGAGGTAGACCGAATCGGCGGGTGGGGCGCGGCGCACCGCCTCGGCGTCGAGCTCGAGCACGACGTAGGGCATCTGCAGCTGGCGCAGCGCGTCGGCGAGGAGGCGACCGCCGACGCCGTAGCCGCCGATGATCACGTGGCCCTTCAGCGCCGTCGCGCCGCTGGCGTCGGCGTCGTCGACGCTGCGGGCCCCGAGCAGCCGCTCGAGGGGGGCGAGCAGGCGGGCGCCGGCGCTGATGTGGGGGCCGATGCGCATCGCCAGCGGCGTCACGAACATGGTGAGCAGCCCCGCGGTGAGCAGCGCCTTGGCGTCGGCTTCGGGCAGCAGGCCCGCGGCCTGCGCCTCGCGGGCGAGGACGAAGCCGAACTCGCCGAACTGGGCGAGGCCCACGCCGGCGAGCCAGGCGACGCGCGACGGAAAGCCCATCGCCAGGCAGGCCAGCGTCGCGATCAGGCCCTTGCCGAGGAACATCGCTGCGAACAGCCCAGCGATCAGCTCGGGGTGATCGCGGATGACGCGCACGTCGAAGAGCAGCCCGAGCGACAGGAAGAAGATGGTCGTCAAGAGGTCGCGCAGCGGCAGCACGTTGCTCATCGCGCGCTGCCCGTAGCTGCCGTCAGCGAGCAGCACGCCAGCGAGGAACGCGCCGAGGGCGAGGGACAGCCCGACGAGCGCGGTGAGGATTGCGACGCCGGCGCACATCACGAGGATGGCGATCAGAAACACCTCGCGCGAGCGCGCGGCGTCGACCCGACGGAGCACCGGCGGCACGACGTAGCGACCGGCGGCCAGCGCGATGACGACGAACCCGGCGGCCTTGCCCAGGGCCAGCGCGAGATCACCGCTGACGGCAAGGACGTCGAGGCTGCCGCTGTGCTCCACCGTCGCGAGGATCGGGATGAGCAGCATCATCGGCACGACGCAGAGGTCCTGGAAGATCAGCGCGCCGATGGTGAAGCGCCCGTGTGGAGCGTCGGTCTCGCCGCGCTCCGACAGGCCGCGCAGCACGATGGCCGTCGACGACAGCGCGATCAGGAAGCCGATCAGGATCCCGCGCGCGGTGCTCTGGCCGAGCGCCCGGGCGACGCCGACGGCGACGACGCTGGTCAGCCCGACCTGCAGCGCGCCGCCGATGGCGACCAGGCGCGCGATGGTGCGCAGCCGCTTCAGCGAGAATTCCAGCCCGATGGTGAACAACAGCAGGATCACGCCGATCTCGGCGAGCAGCTCCACCGCGTGCACGTCGCCGACGAGGCCGAGACCCGATGGGCCGATCACCGCGCCGGCGAGCATGAAGCCCGCCACCGCCGGCAGCCGCAGGAACCCCACCAGCAGCGCGGCGACGAGCGCAACGCCGAGGATCAGGACGAGTTGCGGTAGGGTGTCCACCGGGCTCACGACTTGACGATGCTACCGACGAGGCGACGCGATGACCACGACGAACAACGGGCACGAAGCCGCGATCCTCGAAGAGCTGCGGCTGCTGCTGCGCCCCGCGGGCGGAGGTCTCTACCTCGTTTCCACCGGCGCGGCCGAGCAGAAGGCGCTGCAGCGGCGGTTCTACGCCGGCGAGTCCGACGAGGACGTCTCCGGCGCGTTCGAGGCGTCGCTCGCGAGGCTCAAGAGCGCGCGCGTCGTCGTGCTCGGCGTGCCGTCGGACACCGGCGCCGGCTTCCATCGCGGCAGCAACCTTGGTCCGCAGGCCATCCGCGAGGCGCTGCTCGCCCACGACCCCGGGCTCCGCGCGTACTACGACGCCCACGACGTCGTCGACGCCGGCGACGTCGTGGTCGTGCCGCAGCTGCTGGACGACGAGATGGTCTCGTTCCCGATGCGGCAGCGCGCGCGCGCGGCCTTGTATGCCGACGTGCCCGACGACGTGCGCGACACCCTGCCGGTGGCGCCGCTGTCCATCGCCGAGCGCGCCTGGCGCCTGATCCTCGCGTTGAACCCGCGGGCGCTGCCGGTGACCTACGGCGGTGACCACTCGACGGCGTGGCCGGCGGTGAAGGCGCTGCACGACGCCGGGCGTCGCTTCTGCATCTTGCAGTTCGACGCCCACACCGACCTGCTCGAGGCGCGCCTTGGCGTGCGCATGTGCTTCGCGACGTGGTCATTCCACGCCAACGATCTCATCGGGCGCAAGCAGCGGCTGATCCAGGTGGGCCTGCGGGCGTCGCGCTTCCCGCGCGAGCACTGGGAGCGCACCCTCGGCGTTCGGCAGTTCTGGGCGAAGGACGTCAACGCCGACGTCGACCGCGCCGTCGAGGACGTGGTCGCGGCGGTGAAAGCCACCGGCCTGCCGTGCTTCCTGTCCAACGACATCGACGGCACCGACGACGCCCACGCGTCGGCGACGGGCACGCCCGAGCCGGGGGGCCTGCACCCCGACGTTGTCACGCGGATCATCGAGCGGGTGGGGCGCGAGGTCGGCTTCGTCGGCGCCGACGTGATGGAGGTCGCCCCGATGCTCGAGCGGCGCTTCGACGGGCAGGGCCGGGGCACGACGCTGCCGACGGCGGTGCGCTACCACGAGGCGAGCCTCGCGGCGCTGGTGCGGCCCCGCGCTCCGGGGTCCTTCGTGCCGGTCGCCGCCGCCGCGCAGGCCGGGTAGTCCGTCGCCAAAGCCGTCGCTATGGTGCCCCAATGAAATCCGTGCGCCTCGGCAACGTATGGGTCCCTCCGGTCACTGCGCTGGTTCTCGGCGCGATGGTCGCCAGCTTCCTCGTCGCCGGCCTGGTCGCGAACTTCGTTCCGTCGCTCGCGGCGCTGCTGCGGTACCTGCCGGTCACCGCCACCGATGTGCTGCAGGGGCAGGTGTGGCGCCTGTTTACCTACGCGCTGCTGCACGACCTGTCGTCGCCGTTCCACCTGATCTTCAACGGCCTCACGATTTTCTTCTTTGGCCGCGACCTCGAGCAGCGCTGGGGCACCGGTCGCGCGCTGGTGTTCTTGTTCGTCAGCGTGCTGCTCGGCGGCGCCTTCGTCGTCGTTGCCGGGGCGCTTGGGATCGGCAGCGGCGCTGCGCTGGGGGCGTCGGCGTACGCGCTGGCGCTGTGGGTCGCGTGGGGCCTGACGTTCCGCGACCGCCGGTTCCTGATGTACTTCGCGATCCCGATGAAGGGCATCCACGCGGTGTACATGGCGTTGTTCTTCTGGCTGCTCGACGCCGTCTCGCTGGGCGCAGTGTCGGCCGCAGCGCACCTCGGCGGCATCGTCACCGCGTTCCTGCTGGTGAACGGCGTGTGGCGACCGAACGCCTGGAAGCTCGCGTGGGCGTCGCTGCTCGAGCGGCTGGGGCTCAAGAAGAAGCCGAAGCTCTTCGTCGTTCCAGGGCCGGGCAACGGCCCCGGCGGCAAGTGGGTGAACTGAGATGACGTTCAGCGCCCAGGACATCCTCGCTCAGGTGATCACGACGGTGGGACCGTTGATCCTCGCCATCGGCGTGCACGAGTGGGCCCACGTCGCCATGGCCCGCTTCCTGGGCGACCCCACGGGCGAGCAGCGCGGGCGCCTGACGCTGAACCCGCTGGCGCACGTCGACCCGCTGTGGACGGTGGGGCTGCCCATCTACTTCGTCGTCACCAGCGCGCTCGCCGGCGGCAGTGCCATGCCGTTCTTCGGCGCTGGCAAGCCGGCGCCCTACAACCCGACGAAGCTGACCCGCACCTTCGGCGGCAAGCGCATCTCGATGAGCCTCGGCGAGCTGCTCGTCGCCGCCGCCGGTCCGCTGTCGAACCTGGCGCTCGCGCTGCTGATCACGCTGGTGCTCGTCGTGCTCGTGCGCGGCGGCCACCCCCTCGACGTGGACGTTCCCAACTCGCCGTCGCTGCTGGCGTTCAAGTTCATCGCGATGAACGTCAGCCTGTTCGTGTTCAACCTCGTGCCGGTCCCGCCGCTCGACGGCAGCAAGATCCTGTTCAACGCGCTGCCGCGCGCCGTCGCCGCGCAGGCCATGGCGGTGACCGAGCGCCTCTCGTGGGTGCTCCTGATCCTGCTCTTCGTTGGCGGTAGCGTCGTGCTCGCGCCCATCCAGCGCGTGATCGTCGGCGGCCTGCTCTACGTCGTCGCCGCGTTGACGTAGGCGCGCGCCGCGCCGACCCGGTTCGGTATGCGGTTCGGCTCTCTAGCGATCGTGCTCGCCGTCCTCGGCGGTGGGCTCGCCGACACCATCGAGGATCACCGGGCGCGGCGCTGGCAGCCCCGACGCCAGCTCGTGCGTCGGCGCCGGGGCGCTCGCATCGACCGGCGACGCATCGGCCAACGTGTCGCGTGACCAATCGTCCTCGCCATCGAGGACGTCGCTCACCAGCGACATCGAGCGGGGCATCTGGGGCCTTGCCGGACGGGCGCCCGACGTCGGCGCTTCGACGGTAGCGGCGCCAGCCTCGGGGCGGACGGTGTCCCCCGACGTCGTGTGCAGCAGCGCGGCCTTGATGCGGCCGACGTCGGCGACAGCGATGCGAGCGCCGCTGCCGTCATCGAGCACCGTCTCGCCGCTCCACGCATCCACCGGCGCTGGCGGTCCGGGCGCGCCGTCCGTCGCGGAAAGCACCGCGGCCGGCGCGGCCGCCGGCGCGGCGGTCGCTCCCTTCTCCGGCGTCGGCGTCGGTACGAGCGCCGGGGGACGCAGAGCGACCGGCGCCGGCACGGGCGCCAGCGCACGAGGCAAGACCGGCGCGGGCGACGAGCCGGGGCCCTTGGCGGGCGCCTCGGCGGTGCTCGGCGCAGGCAAAGGGGGCGTCGAGCGACGCCCGCCCGGCCGCTCCGGCGGCGGCGCCGCCGCACCCTCGGAGTACTCGGCCGCCACCGCCGCCGCCGGGACGGCGACCACGCTGGCCAGCGGGCGGCGCGGGGTGGCGCCCGAGGGCATCGCGTCGGGCGCACCTCCGTCGTCCAGGGGCGGCACACGAGCGATGAACCGCACGTCCGTCGCCTCCTGCAGGAGTTGGGCGACCTCGGGCAGGCGGCCCACCAGGTCGAAGCCGAGCGCCTGCTTGCGCGCCGCCCTGGCCAGCGCGCGCCGCGCGTCGTCGTCGGCGAGCAGGTCGCGCGCGGCGCGCGCCAGATCGTCGGCGTCGCCGTCGACGACGCGGACGTGGACGCCGTGGGCGACGGCGTCCTTGTAGGCGGCCTCGGTGCCGCCGACGATCACCGCCCGCTCACAGGCCATCGCCTCGAGCACGCGATGGGGCAGCCCCCAGCCGTCGCCGGCGCGCCCGGCCGGCACGACGACGACGTCGGCGGCCTGCAGCGCCTGTGCCCGCTCTGCCGGTGTCGTCACGTCGACGACCACGACCCGCTCGCGCAGGTTGCGACGCGCGAGGGTGTCGGCGATGACGGCGCTCGCGCGGGCAGGGTGGCCGACCAGCAGCAGCCGCGCGTCGGGCAGGCGCCGCGCGAGCCGCTGCAGGAGGTCGGCCGTCGCGACGGCGCGACGCTCCTCGCGCCCGCCGAGCACGACGACGGTGCGCTGGTCGTCGAGCGCCAGCTCCATCGACGGCGGCACGAACTGCCTTGTGTCAACGAGCCGTGGCGCGGCGCGCAGGCGTCGTGGGTCGGCGCGCTCGGACAGCGCGCGGCCCGCCATGCGCGACGGCACCATTAGCAGCCGCGCGGCGCGCAGCGCGGTCTTCTCGGCGGCGGACCAGGCCTGGCGCGCGCCGTCGTCGTCGGCCTCGACGGGCCACCGCGCCACGAAGCTCGACGACGGCACGTCGGCGACGTCGATCACCAGCCGCGCGTCCTTCAACAGCGGCGCCGCCGTCGCTGCCGCGAACAGGTCGAGGCAGAGGACGACGTCGTAGCGGTCGCTCTCGAGCTGCCGGGTGAGCGCGCGGCGGAACGTCGCGAGCCGATCGTGAAAGGCCGCGGCGGCGTCGCGATCGACGTCGGGCACCGGCACGCGCATCATCCGGGCCGCGCCGACGCGCTGGATATGCGTCAGCGCCGCGCCCTTCAGCGTCAGCGCGTCGAGCTCAACGTCCTCAGAGAAGCCGAGCAGCAGCTGCTCGGCCCGCACCCCCGCGGCCGTCGGGCCCGGCACCTCGGCGAACGCGGCGAGCAGGGCCCGCGGCTTCTCGGCGCTTTCGACGAACCCTGGACGACGAACCACGTGTCGAGCGTATCAGCAGTGCCCGTCGACGGGGGCCACCGTGGAGTGCCTGTTCCGACCGGCGCTACACGCGACGGAACAGCAGAACACCGTTGGTGCCGCCGAAGCCGAACGAATTCGACTGCACTACGTCGACCTTGACCTCGCGCGCGACATTGGGGACGTAGTCGAGGTCGCAGGCCGGATCGGGCTCGTCGTAGTTGATCGTCGGCGGCAGCACGCCTCTGTGGAGCGCGAGCACCGAGATCACGCCCTCGACGCCGCCGGCGCCGCCGAGCAGGTGGCCGGTCATCGACTTCGTCGACGATACCGCCAGCTTCCTCGCGTGGTCGCCAAAGACGGCCTTGATGGCGTCGGTCTCGGACTTGTCGTTGAACGGCGTCGAGGTGCCGTGGGCGTTGATGTAGCCGACGGCGCTCGGGTCGAGCTTCGCCATGCGCAGCGCTTCCTTGAACGCGCGCTGGGCGCCCTCGCCGCCCTCGGACGGCGCGGTGATGTGGTTGGCGTCGGCAGACGAGCCATAGCCGACGAGCTCGGCGTAGATGGTGGCGCCGCGCTTCTTTGCGTGCTCGTACTCCTCGAGCACGAGCATCCCTGCGCCCTCGCCCATGACGAAGCCGTTGCGGTTCTTCTCGAAGGGGCGGCTGGCCTTCTCGGGCGCGTCGTTCCCCGTCGCGCAGAGCGCGTGCATGATCGCGAAGCCGGCGACGGCGAGCGGGTCGCAGCAGGCCTCGGCGCCGCCGCACAGCATGAGGTCGGCGCGGCCGGTCAGGATGTGCATCGCGGCCTCGCCGATACCGTGCGCCCCCGACGTGCACGCCGACGCCGGCGCCCAGTTCGCGCCGCGCAGGTTGTACCGGATCGACAGGTTGCCGGGCGCGAGGTTGCTGACGATCGCCGGGATGAAGAACGCGCTGACGCGGCGCGGACCCTTGTGGCGCAGGTTCTCCCACGCGTCGATGATCCCGCCGAGGCCGCCGAGGCCCACGCCGACGATGCAGCCGGCGCGGTCGCCCTCTTCGTCGGACAGCTGCGCCGGCAAGCCGCTGCTGTCCCACGCCTGCTTCGCCGCCGCCTGCGCGAGCAGGATGAAGCGCTCCATGCGCCGCACGTCCTTCTTCTGCTCGACCCACTCTTCGGGGTTGAAATCAGGGACCATGCCCGCGATGTGAACGGGCAGCGGCTGCCCGCCGAAATCGTTCTTCTTCCAGTCCTCGACGACGCGGATGCCGCTGCGGCCGTTCACCAGACCGCTCCAGCTGGCCTCGGTGGTGACGCCGAGCGGCGTCGACATGCCGAGACCGGTGACCACGACACGACGGGACATGCAAACTCCTGACTGGGCTACGCGGGCCGGAGGCGAGGCCGGACCGCCGTGAACGACGACCCCGGCAGAAGCCGGGGTCGGGGCGCGGTGCGGCCGCAGCGTCGAGGCGTCGGCCGCTCGGGCGCGTCAGCTGTGCGACGAGACGTAGCTGATGGCGTCGCCGACGGTGCGGATCTTCTCGGCCTCCTCGTCGGGGATCTCGGTCTGGAACTCTTCTTCCATCGCCATGATCAGCTCGACGATGTCGAGCGAGTCAGCGCCGAGGTCCTCGATGAACTTGCTCTCCGGCTTGATCTGCTCTTCGGAGATGCCGAGCTGGTCGGCGATGATCGACTTGACACGGTTCTCGACGGACATCGTGGCTCCTGAGTCGGCGCGGGGCCGGACAAAGCGGGTGCGAGCGTGCTAGCCGGACGCCGGAGCCGACACAAGCGCCTCGCGCTCCCGCGCGACGCTCTCGCGCGCAGCCGCGGAGCGTCGACGTTCGAACCGCTTGCGCGGTCGGAGGACGCCGCGTAGAACCACGACCGGGTCCCCATCGTCTAGAGGCCCAGGACATTGCCCTTTCACGGCAATGACGGGGGTTCGAATCCCCCTGGGGACGCCACTCATCCTGCAGGGCTCTCGTGACCGGCGCAGCGATGCGCCGATTGCCTTTTGTCGCCGGTCTGCGTCTCGACGGCCTCGACGCACGAGCGTCAGAGCGCGACCTCGTGCTCGAAGCGCGGCACAACGAGGACATCGCCCTCGCCGTCGGCGATGGCCCGCGCGAGCGCCGCCTCGGCGTCGTCGGCGCGGGCGGTCACCGGCACGAACGTGAGCACCGGCTCGCCGTCGAGCCTTCGTTCGACCCGCTGCGGGACGCCCCGCCCCCGGGCCACGTGGCCGGCGCCGGCGATCACGACCACCTGCCGCGCCCCTTCGCGCAGCGCGCGCACGGCGCCGTCGGCCATCGACTCGTCCCACAACACCTGCGCCCGGTAGAAGCCGTCGAGGTCGGCGGCCTTCATCGCGTGGCCCGCCGACGAGAACACCCCGGCGAACCACGCGCGGTGCAGGTCGTCGCCGAGATCGAGCTCGGGGACGCGGGCGCGGTCGTCGGGGCCGAGACCCGCGACGCCCTTCTCGCGCACCGCGCGCACGAGGTGGCGGGGGGCGTTGAGGGCGACGAAGCGCGCGCCTGCGGCCTTGCCCGCCGCGAAGATCGGCGCGTACAGCCCGAAGTCGAAGCCCCACGCCTTCTTCCAGTCGAGGACGTCGGCGAGGGCGTCGAGCGGGACGTCGCCGCGGTTGAAGCGGTCGAGCGGCTCCTGCTTCTCCCACGACAGCATCTCGAGCCCGACGACGACGCCAGCGCCGCCGCCGCCGACCAGCTCGACGATGCGCCGCTGCGCCTCGTGGTGCGCGGCCTGGTCATGCTGCTCGCCGACGACGATCACGCGATGGGCGCGCAGCCGCGCGAGGACGTCATCGACGGATAGCGCCGCGCCGGTGCGCCCATCCACGAACGCGAACGCGCCGTCCCCGACGAACGTCAGGGGGGCCGGACGAACGCGGGCTGCTTCGGGCGGCACCGGGGGTCGACGACGGAGAGCCTTGGTGTCGTCGCTCACGCCGGCGCTCACGCCGGTGGCCGTGGGGGGGCTGGGCGTGGTGCTCACCGTGGCACAGCCCTGCAGCAGCGTCGCCAGCGCCACCACGGCGAGGCGGACGCGGGTGACGACAGGACGACCGCTCATCGCACCGGCCCCTGGAAGTCGTGGTGCCGCAGCCGTTCGGCGACGAAGTAGCCGGCGACGTTGGCGAGGGGACCGATGTGCATGTACGCCTTGCCGAGCAGCAGATCGCGGATGTCCGGATCGGGGTGGACGACGAAGTCGCGCAGGCCCGAGCCGTCGAAGAAGCCCGGTCTCGGATCGCCCTTGCTGTAGTCAAGCAGCAACGCCTGCTGGTTGCGCCCCCGCCGCTCGTCGCCCTCGCCGGCGCGCAGCACGCGGAAGAAAGAGTGCCGGATGGGGGCGCCCCCGCCCTTGTTCGCCCAGGGCTCGTCCGACCCGCCGCGCTCGATCTTGACGTTGTAGCCCTCGATGTAGGGCGCGTCGTCGGGCGCGCCGGCGCCACGGTGGAAGAAGCCCTTGGCGAAGCGCTGGATGCCCATGACGGTGCCAACGGTGGCAGCGAGCGGGTCGCCAAAGACGTTCCAGCCGCGGAACTCGAAGCCTATGAGGTCGGAGAAGCGCGGGGTCGCGCCGGCGGCAAGGACGGCGTCCAGCTCGCGGGGACGCAGCGCGATCAACGACGAGAAGGTGTGGGTCATCTCAGGTGCTCCGTTTCCGCATCAGCCATGCGATCACCGTGCGCGCCGAAGAGTCGTTGTAGCCAAGGCGGTGCAGGTTCTGGCGCAGCTGCTCGGCGGACTCGCGATTGCGTGCCTCGAGGCCGCGGGCGTCGCCGTCGATGATCTTCAGGAACGCCTCTTCGATGCGCTCCACCACCTTGCGGCGCGCGGCGTAGAACTCTTCGTTCAGGCGCTTCATGTAGTTGCCGAAGAGCAGCTCGTAGTCGACGGCGTCGTCCGGGTGCTCGAGCTTGTAAGCGCCCACCTGCGCAATCAGGCTGCGCCGGAATTCCTCGGCGGTGTCGCCCCGGGACATCAAGACCGCCTCGACGCCCTTCATCACCTCGGCGTCGGCTTCGGCGAGCCGGCCGGTGGCGGCGTCGAGCAGTTTTTCGCCCTTCGTCCAGGCCGATACGTGCTTCAGGTAGCGCTCGAAGGTCTCGACGTGGGAGCCGCTCTTCACGAGGCCCATGGCGCCGCGGATCTCTTCTTCGAGGGTGCGGGCCAGCCACTGCGTCAACGCGTCGACGAAGGCCGGTGCGTCACGGTAGCCGCGCACCGGCTCCCGCCGCAGCCACTCGTACGACGACTTCGCCTTCACCAACTCGCGCAGCTCGTCGAGCACCGCGATGGGGGACAGGTGGTCATAGCGGCGGTCCTGGGCAGCGTTCAGCAGTACGACGCGGATCTCGCGCGCCGAGGCGCCAAGGCGGCCCTCGTAGTGGTCGTTGTGCGCGTGCTCCTCGTACAGCGCGGCGGCCACCGAGCGGAGATCCTTCTTCTCCTTCTGCGACAGGCGCTCGGGCACGCTGCCGTCGTCGTACAGGGCGAGCTTCTCGAGCGGCGTCAGCGTCCGCGCCACTGCGCGACCGTTGCCGTGCTCGCTGTCGCCGTGGGAGCCGCCGCCCTCGCCAGGAGGCTCAAGCCGGGTGAGCACTGCGAAGCGCGCGGCGATCTCGAGCGCGTGAGGGGCGATGTGCTTGCCGGTGAGCGCGCGCGGCACCTGCTCGGAGTAGATGGCGATCTCGTCAGATGCGCGCAGCAGGTAGGGCGCCGTCACCAGCTCGATGCGACCCTTGAACGATGGCCAGTCGGGGTGCCCCTTGAACGCGTCCAGGTGCAGCTCGTTGCTCGAGGCGAGCATGACGACGTCGAGAAACAGCGAGACGTGGTCGAGCGACGCCTGCGCCTGCTCGGTGGCGACGAGCAGGTATTTCCAGGCGTCGAGGGGGCGCTTGAGCAGGTCGTTGAACTCGAGCACGCCCCGGTTGGCGTCGTTGAGTGCGCCCGCGGTCTCGTACAGCGCCAGATGCTGCAGCGCCGGTGGCAGATGGGCGAGCGAGCGATCTGCCGTGACCTGCCGCGAGAACGCATCCACCGAGAGCTGCGGCTCGACGGCGACGACGCCTTGACGATACCGGCGCGAGAGGTAGAAGCGCTCGACCTGCACGTGGCGCAGCACCTCCCGAACGTCGCCGTGGTAGCCCGCCAGCAGCGCGTCGTAGATGCGACGATTCTTGACGCTGAGGTCGCCGTTCTTCAGCACGTCGGGGATCGTCGTGCCGGATGGGAGCCGGCCCTCGTCGACGAGGCGCGAAAACAGCGCGGCGCGATCGCCGCGCGTCAGGAGGAAGAGCGGGTGGTCCTTCAGCTCGCAGGGCACCCGTGCCTCGACGGACGCGGCGTCGAGGTGCGCGTAGGAGCCCGCGTGCGTCGACGACGCCCCGCCGAAGCCGAGCCTGCCTTTCTGCACGCTGCCCGTCGGGAAGACCCAGTTGAACCGGTACTGAACGCCGTCGTCGGTGTGGCTGTAGACCTCGGCGGCGCGCGTCAGCGCCTGGATCAGCGACGTCTTCGCCGAGCCGTTGGGACCGTGCAGCAGGACGAGACGGTCGACGCGGCCGCTGCGGACGAAGTTCTCGAGCACGCGGACGAGGGCGGCCTGCACGCGCTCCTGACCGGCGACGCGGCCGCGACCGCCATCGAATTCCTGCTCGAAGAGGCGCCACCGGCGGAAGGTCCCGGTGGGCAGCTTGACCTCGACCGTGCCGAACGACTCGACGACGTCCATCAGGTAGCGGGCGGCGTTGCGCAGGTGCCGGCGTGGGTGGGCGATCACCTCGTCGAGCCACGCGTCGAAGGTCAGGATGCTCCGCTGCCGCTCGAACGTCTCCCGGGCGTTGCGGGCGATGCCGTCGAGGAGCGCCTGGCTCGTCGACGCGCCTGCTCGCTCGGCACTCTCGCGCTGTCCGTCGACCATCGGCTCCTCCTGGCGCAGGCGTCGTCGTGGCCAGCAACCCCGCCGACCTCGTCTGCTACCACATCGGCCGGCGACAGGTCGTCGTCGGCGCAAGCGCGCTCGCCGGCGCCCAAGAACGCAGCGCCCCGGGCCTTTCGGCTCGGGGCGCTGCGTTCACGCCATCAGGGTGCGCGTGTCGCGTCCGCGAGGGACGCGTGCGCTCACTTCTTCGTGGCCTTGGCGGCCTCGAGTTCGGTGATCGCCTTGTCGAGGGTGCCCTCGAGCTCCGTCGCCTTGGCGGCGGCGTTGGTGTCGTCGATGCCGGCGGCGGCGCCCTTCTTCAGGTCGGCGAACTCGCCGGTGGGCTCGTAGGCCGGGATGACCGGCGGCGGCGGCGGCGGCGGCGGCGGCGGCGGCTCGGTCGGCGGCGGCGGCGGCGGCGGCGGCGGCGGCGGCTCGGAGGGGCAAGCGGCGAGGGTCGCCGCGGCAACGGCGGCGACGAGGATGCGAGACAGGTTCTTCATCGTGGTGTCCTTCGGAATGGACGGCGACGCGAGCGTCGCCGGGAGTGGATCGGACCGCGCGTCAGCCGCCGATGGCGAGCGTGTGGCGCTTGTCTTCCTTGGTCTTCAGGGCGTCGACCTTCGACTTCAGCTCGGCGTTGTTGGTGGCCGTCGCGATCTGCTCGAGGCGCTCGATCACCCCGAGGTTCTTCTGGTGCATCTCTTCCTCGGCCTTCTTGGCCTCTTCGGCTGCGGCGGCCTTGTCGGCCTTGTTGGCCTTCGCGGCGGCGGCGGCTTTGTTGGCCTTGGCCTTCTCCTCGGCCTCGGCCTTGGCCTTCTCCTTGGCCTCCTCGATGGCCTTCGCCTTGGCCTCTTCCTTCT
>Ga0194129_10002794_pt1 | contig 25413 bp, 8 predicted proteins | sample TA2KigCa35mmetaG_FD_150862 | JGI IMG/M metagenome (GOLD analysis project Ga0194129, IMG submission 150862) | Freshwater microbial communities from Lake Tanganyika, Tanzania - TA2015038 Kigoma Deep Cast 35m | ecosystem: Environmental > Aquatic > Freshwater > Lake | place: Tanzania: Lake...
CCCGCCATCGCCATCGGGTTGATTTTATTCTGTTCAAGGTCGTTTTTGAGAGAACATATTCCTGCGCCAGGAACAAGGTCTGGAACAGCCGCACCAAATGTCAGAATACGGTCCAATCTCTCTCGCATATCTTTTTGTTTCTTTGAAAAACCGGACATATTCGTCGTTTCATAACGCGCACGGTCATCCGCACCTCCCGACGACGACGACGACGACGACGACGACGCGTTCCGCCCTTCAATGAGTCCAAATGTCAGCATATCATAGAAATTGTCGGGACCAGTTCGCCGCGTATTCTCATAATTATAAGGCCGCATTGTCGACATTATCGCATTGAAGAGATTCCCAATTTGGACGTAGAATCGCGCGAGACCCACACACATTTGCCTCTTTCTAAATTCATTGGGTTCATCCAACTTGCTCTCTTTCAGAATCTCCGGATTAGTATTCACGAGAAGCGCGCGGTCCATCGCATTAAACATTTCGTATCTCTCGGAGAAGAGTTTATGACGCCGGTCCATATACGAAATCAGGCGAAATGGCAGACGATTCAGAACCTCGCTCGTAATAATAATGAGTTTTTCGCATTTCCCGCTATCCGACAATGATGAGTTGAATTTCACTTCTTTTAATATAATACGTTGCGCATACAAATCCAACTTCAACGCCATCGATTCGATATCATCAGAAGAAGCCCCCGACGCAGAAGACACAGATAAAGTATTACCCATTATTGTCGTTACGAAATGGAATTGTATTGTATTGTATCGTCTTTGATATTAGAATAGATAATAGTTCGGTCTTGGTTGACGCACACGGGATAAAATTGATATAAAGAGATAAATATATGTTCTATTTAAAGAGTGAATTAAACACACCTCCGGACAATTTCAATCATATATTCAATGCTTTCAAACTTAAATTCGTGCCACGGTGTGTTTATTCCTACAACTGCGACAAACGCAGTATCGTCTTCAAAAATATCTGGATTCTATAGCGGTGGTGTGCGACATTATCGTGGTTCTACATATACATCAACAGTCTCATCATTCACAACACCACCGTCGTCGTCTGGAAACGAAACCACAAAACGTAACAAACGAAAAATTTATACTGAAAGCATTTGGAGTAAAATAGAAACTGATTTTACACCAGAATTATTGGAAGAACAAGAGAGAATGAATATTCCAGAAATAATTCATCACTCGCCGAAACAAACGGCTGCATCATTTAACGATGGCGGTCACTGCGACGGTGGTGATAGAACGTTAACTAGAACATCATCAAAAAAGAAATTATCGGCACTTTTCATCAAACCCGATATTAATGTGGAATGTCTCTATCGTAAATCAGGCATCCGAGAGAATTGTGAAGTATGCGCGAGCGAAGTTGTCCTCACCGACGATGGATTCCTGACGTGTAAAAATCCAGCGTGTAGTATTCTGTATAAGGATGAATCTCTCGACCAAAGCGCAGAATGGCGGTATTATGGCGCAGACGACAATCAAAACAATGACCCAACACGTTGTGGTATGCCGGTAAATCCCCTCCTCAAAGAATCATCCTATGGATGTAAAGTGATGTGCGAAGGGGGCTCATACTCGCAAGATATGATGAAAATTCGGCGGTATACCGAGTGGCAATCGATGCCCTATCGCGAGAAGGCGCAATATGATATGTTTCAAAAAATCACAACACTGGCACAAAACAAGGGTATATCTAAAATGATTATTGATGAAGCACTGCGCGTCCACAAACGCATCTCTGAACATAAAACATTCCGGAGTTTGAACCGCGATGGTGTCGTAGGCGCATCTATTTATATCGCGTGTAAAATCCACAACTGCCCACGCACTCCCAAAGAAATTGCGAGTATCTTCAATCTTGATAATACGAGCGCTACGAAAGGGTGTAAGAACGCAGTAAGCATCATCAATGAATTGGAATCCAATTTAGACAATTCTGAAAAAACGAATTTCTGTAAAACGAAACCTGAAGCGTTTATCGAGAGATACTGTAGTCGTCTTTCTATCAATGACGAACTTACGAAATTATGCCAATTCATCGCGGTGATGATCGAAAAACAAAACCTCATTCCAGAGAACACACCTCACAGTATTGCGTCGGGCATTATCTACTTTGTCTCGTGTATGTGTAATCTTCCAATTACAAAACGTGACGTCAATCGTGTCAGCGATATGAGTGAAGTTACTATCAATAAATGCTATAAAAAGTTGTATGATATGCGAGAAAAACTCATTCCGAAAATGATACTCGCAAAATACGCTACGACGACTACGGCTACGACTACGGCTACGGCTACGACTACGACGAGTCAATAGCATATCCATTTATAATAAAAATAGCGTAATACTATAGTATTTTTTCTTATATGATGATATTATACCACTTATCATCATACACAATTCTTGTGACACTTAGTATATAAATAAAACCGAACTGAATCGATGGAACAAAATCAAAACCAACAATCGCAATCACCTCCAAAATTCGTATTCATAGTCCCTTATCGTGACCGTGAACCACATCGCGTCTTTTTTAGCACATACATCTACAAAATAATGGCCGATATACCAATGGAATATTGGACCTATTTTTTTATTCATCAAACGGATAAACGACCATTTAATCGCGGTGCAATGAAAAATATTGGTTTTTTAGCACTAAAAGATAAATATCCAAACGATTATAAAAATATTATATTCATATTCAACGATGTAGACACACTTCCTTATGATAAAAATGTGTTGAACTATCACACAGACTTCGGAGTAATCAAACATTTCTATGGGTTTAATTTTGCGCTTGGTGGTATATTTTCCATTCGTGGCGTGGATTTCGAGAGAATTAATGGATTCCCGAATTATTGGGCGTGGGGAGGCGAAGACAATGTTATCCAACAACGCGCGAAAGAATTTGGGATTATCATCGACCGTAGTAATTTTTTCACAATCGGAAATACAGCAATCCTTCAGTTTGCTGATGGTATAAAACGGCTAATTTGTCGTGATGAACTTGCTACGTCTATAATGCCAAACAATAAAGATGGTATTAATACTATCACTCATTTGACATATCAAATATACACGGATACTCATATGATTGATGTGAATACATTTCATACCTATATTTCACCTGACCAACTATTATTTGAAGAACAAAGTTTGGATAGACTTAATAAAATAAGAGTTTCGCCATTGAAAGCAATACAAAATATTCGTGAATTGAAAGGGAAATTTGAAATCACAAATACGAAACAAGTTGTTTCAGTAGAGGAAAATAATCATCAAAATCATCCACAACAGGTATTTAATGGATTGAATAAAATAAATCAGACTATACAACCTAATATTCCTTTTATGATGAACTCTTTTTCAATAGGTTCCGGTATAAAAAAGGGACTACCGATGGGAATAATGATACCACACGAAAATCGTCCACACACAACATCTGCACAATTACAACCATCATCTTCACCGAACGCATATATAAACCGGGTGTATCAAACTCAAAAAAAATCGGATATGTTATTATCGTTTCAAAAAAAACAAACCAATGGTATACATAATCATCGAATGTTAGGAATGAAGGGATTGTTTATGAACTAAAAATCAGTATTAAACTCAAACACACTATCAGACACCTTCTTCTCCGCAAGAGCATACTCCCCCACCCTGCGTTCAAAAAAGTTTGTTTTCCCTGCAAGACTAATCATCTCCATAAAATCAAATGGATTTGTCGCATTATAGATTTTATCATATCCAAGTTGAAGCACGAGACGGTCCGCTACGAACTCGATATACTGGCACATTAGTTTCGCATTCATTCCAATAAGGCGACAAGGAAGCGCATCCGAGATAAACTCCTTCTCAATTTCCACCGCATCACGCACAATCTCATATACACGATGACGTTGAATCTTCTTCACCATCTTCGTGTATAACAAAACCGCGAATTCGGTATGAAGTGCTTCATCACGAGAGATGAGTTCATTGCTGAAAGTGAGACCCGGCATCAATCCGCGCTTCTTTAACCAGTAAATCGAACAGAATGCACCTGAAAAGAAAATTCCCTCTACGCACGCAAACGCAACCAATCGCGTCTGGAAGGTGCTGCGTTTATCGCCAATCCATTTCAACGCCCAATCCGCCTTTTTCTTGATACAAGGGAACGTCTGGATGGCATTGAAAAGTCGGTCTTTTTCGGCAGTATCTTTAATATATGTATCAATCAGAATACTATACATTTGCGAATGGATATTCTCCATCGCGATTTGAAATCCATAGAAGGCTCGTGCTTCAGCCAGTTGAACTTCTGACATAAATCGCAGCGCTAGATTCTCCATCACAATGCCGTCACTCGCGGCGAAGAATGCGAGAATCATTGAAATGAAATATCTCTCATCATTTTGTAATGAATTCCAGTGCACGATGTCTTTGTTCAGGTCAACTTCTTCTGCGCGCCAAAAACAGTCCACTTGCTTTTTATACATTAACCAAATCGCATTATCTTTAATAGGAAATAACACAAACCTATTTTGGTCTTCTTCAAGAAGGGGTTCAACAATAACTGGTTTTACTGATGGGGAGATAGCAGCGGTGGCGGTGGCGGTGGCGGTGGGAATCGCATTGATTTCAGGTTTGTCGGACATTTCCATTCGGATAAATATGTATAAAGAGTATGGTTTATACCGTTTTCCTAAATAAAAGGGAGTTTCAGTAGATAGTATAAAATGATATAAAAAGTAACAAAAGTGGCAGTAGACTACAGAGACTGCCGAAATGGTATAAATCTAATACGTAATAATGTGTATTAACGAGTAGTATATTTTTTGAATGAATACAACATTAAGTAAACTTGATATTGCAGTTATTAATTTAGACCGTCGCCCTGACCGTATGGCGTATATTTACAAAAATATTCCTTTTCTTTTTCGTCCATTTACACCAAAAATTCCAGGTGTCCGCATTAAATACGCAACAACGGATGTGGATGCGAATGCGAATGCGGATGCACACCGTGGATATTACCGCCGCTTCCCAGCAATCGATGGAATGAATCTCTCGCAACATTATTCTGAATTTTCTGAATTGTTAGAAACCATCCGAGATAAACCGCGCATTCTTGGTGAAGTTGGATGCTCGTTAAGTCATTATTCACTCTGGAAGTCGCATGCTGAAGAACCAAACGCAGAGTATTTGCTAGTTTTTGAAGATGACGTGATGTTTACAGAAGAATCTCACGAGAGAATTCACGCAACAGTTAGCGAACTCACGGTCAGAGAGAACAATAACGGAGTGTTATATGATGTCGTATACGTTGGCGGACAATGGACGCCGAATTATGACTGCGTGAGCAATAGCGATAGCAATAACGTGAGTTCTAATGACCCGTATTTTCCATATCAACGAATGACGAGAGAGTCTCTCGGAACGTATTATCATAATGATTCATGTGTGCAAACGACAACGCCAATGTTACTTCGCCGTCGTAACTTGACACCCGCCGTCATTCAAGGGGCGCAAAACGTTTGGTTTACGCCATTATTTCGCACCGCGGGGGCATACCTCGTAAGTCAACGCGGTGCGAAACGATTACTAGATGCTGTTCAGACCGACACAGCACTTTTTATGAAAACACCACTCGATATGTGGTTGCTTGAAATGGATTTTCGTGGTTATATTCAAACTGCAGACCGTTTCCCACATCCATTTTATCAAGCTGGTTTTGAAATGGTGCGTGAACCAAGTCACGCGAAAAATGATATACATCGGACAGACTTTAAGCGCGTCGTGTTAACTTCTCCGCTCGCAAGACTTCCGCAGCAGTAAACACTCCGCGCGTTTCACGCTTGTTCTGCTAAATAACCTTCATTGAAAACGTACTCCAATCAAACCCATTTGCCCACTTCACGCGACAATCTATCTCACTATATCCTTCCTTCTGAATGATATATTGGTCGTTTGCCAACCAGCAATTGTATTTTGGTTGAATATACTCCGTATACATAAAATCGATGTTCTTGCGTTCTAGTTCAATCAAATTCGGATACGACGCAACGAAATCAAGAATCGGTTGATACATCCGTTGTTTTACAAGATAGGCGTGATTACACCATATTGTCCCATTGACCCATTTATGCGTTGGGTCCATTCCATCATAACGTGTGAGTATGCCACCAAGGTAAAGAATGTCCCACGCGTCATCACCGCCGCTGCCGCCACTACCCCCCGGCAATGCGATTCGCGATAGTTCATTAATGTTATCACGGATGACGATGTCATCTTCTACAATCAAGACCGATGAGAGATTTTTACTCTGCGCATATTGAATCGCCTTGATATGTGACCGAAAACAACCCACTTTCGTATCTTCAGTATGAATCTTATTCATTAACAGTGTGTGTTGAATTCCGTGGCTGCGTAAATGGTCGCTCACGTATCTCGTTCTCTCGGGTCGTTCTTCCAAGCAAATCACGACGACTTCAGCAGCGAAGGGTGGACGAAGTAGAAAGGACGCAGACACGGAGTTCGCGATGGGTGATGGAGGCGGGGTTGTCGTAGCGTGTGGTGTATAATTCGCACCAGATGAAATGGTCGACAATGAACTATCCGACAATTGCGGCGAATTGGTCGCACCCGTTCCTTTATACATATAATATGCGCGTATTGGAGAATTCTCTCGTCTCTCGATGACAGAAAGATACGGATTCAATGACTCTTCATAATTATGCTTCTTCATCAGTGACGACAGTTTCTGATATGTTTTATCCGAACCTACATCAATACTGAAAAACCCGATTTGAAACACTTTATTTGTTACAATCAGCCCCACTTCTCCGCGTTCTGGAGGGGCGCACATTCCGCCATCGTGTGCGGGCGAGGCCTGGTTCTCTTCAAAAAAGGTAGACAGAATCTCATATTCGCACCCATTGCTATCTATCGCGCAATAATCAATCTGTTCCGGTACGCCTCTCTCGCAACACAAATCATAAAGCGTTACCGTATCCACCTTATACGATTTAACCCCGTGATGTGTCCATTCGCCACCTTCTTTATGATTTTCAAGGACGCTCTTCAGTCCACTTAGGCCCGCATTCAACACACATTCATAGAATATCGCACCACGGCCACTTCCATTGGTAAACGACGATGTTACATTAGACACTGCTGCGTGAATCACCGTTTTACGTAATGTTTGTAATGATGCGTGATATATTTGCGCTGGTTCCACGACGATTCCACGCCATTCGCGATGTCTTTCAAAGAAATAACACGAAGAGTTTGTCTCACCATTTCCACCCCCAATCTCGATGAAGTATCCGCCGTGCTTGCCTTTGGTGATATACTTATCCACATACTGGTCGTTGCGGCATTCGTGATAATACTCCGGATAAATGGTGAGGTCATCATCGTTATCGTCCTCGGTGACAGGAGGTCCGCAATAAAACGGCGATGACCGCGATGAATACACAGTAAGCTCCATTTTCTCCTTCTTCAGAAACTCGTTTTTTCGCATCACATCGCCAAGAATCGTTTCCCATAAATGTGTTCCATAAGACTCCTCAGGGAATGCGTGCGGAATCGTCTCTGACTGAATAAATGCGACAGTATCTTGCCAGTGAAGCGGCATAAATAATTTCCCATCCAGGACTTTCACGCGATACTTATAAACATAATGCGGGTGGTCGTCTAATAATTTTCTATTGGAATCACGAATATGTGTGGCCCAAATTCCGAGACGTAACCCCGATTTGAATTCATTGAGCCACAATTTCACGAATTCATTTTTTGGTTTGGCCGCCAAGAATGCATTGATTAGCGCACCACCAGCGCCAGTGTTGCCGGTAGGAAAAATCGTGTTGCTCCGCTCTTCACTGATATAAAATGAATGTCCAGACGCAAATACATCGTGGAAAGGACGCGTGATGAGCATATCCAAGTCCAAATACACACCACCGTGCTCGTATAACAATTCAAGGCGCACTACATCTGCCTTATACTGAAAATGCTTTAATTCAAACCCGTCATAATGTGTTGGTGGAGTAATGGACAGAATCGTTATACGCGGGGAATACTGTTTGAGGTCATTCCATAATGGATTGCCTACTGGTTCGGTTGCATTATAGATACGAATTTCGTAATCTGGCATATATTGAAGCATTGAATGGACGCATCGATGATGAAAGTTATGAAAGTCGGTCTCTCCGAAATAAAGAAGGTGGATGACTTTCGGAATTTCCGCGCAGGGGTCTTTCGGGTATAACAATCCAAGATTGGCGATGGATGCGTTCGTGATGAATTTCGGTAACTCGGAGTCATTGTCGTTCGTGGCTGTGGCGGGAACGGACCCGGGCACGGGCGTGTCCACGATTTCCTCATATTGCTTCACCGCCATCGCTGGATTTATCACGAAATTTGAGCACGCACGATAAAACCGGACATAATTTGTATCGCGTTGATTATATGTAGGAAAATAATCCAAATACATATCTGCGATCGCCACTAATTTATGATGGTCCTTATAATGATGATACTGGTTATGAATTTCTTGTAGCATTTGATTTCTGTCCATATATTTACTCGTTTTTTGGTAATATTTATAACGGATGGACATCAGATTGTTTAAACTTGGAATACTAGTTCCTTGATATTTCCCCCACGCCATTCCACGTGCGCGACATTGTTCGACACCTTTTTCGTTCGTTCGTGTCATTATATCATAGTAGTCATCAAACCCATCTTCGCGAATAAAACCTGCGTCTATCATTTGCTCCCATGCTTTCGTTGGTTCCACTGTATAATGAGCATGTCGTGTTGGAACACGGCAAATATCATCAATCGCCACAATTGTATCAGGTGACCGCGCAAGTCTCTGTGAATTCATAATATCCTTCAATGGTATATCATCTTGATGGCCGCCATCGATGAAAATTAGGTCGAATCTATGAGGTGGCGCAGAGTTTGGGTTGTTCATACGGTGTGCAACCTGTTCTTCATAATTCGGAATCGTAAATGTGCTGTCTCCTGTGACAAGAGTGTGTCGCCCTGGAAATACTGAATCAATATAACGCTTCGCAGCAAATACATACGCATATTCGCCTAAGTCAAAACTCACCACTTTGGTTTCGGGTGGCGTAATTGCGAGAAAGAGAAGTGCTGAATGTCCTGCGTTGAATCCGATTTCCATAATTGCTTTCGGACCTGGTGCTGCGACTGAAGCAACAAGTTCACGGAGTCGTTCAACTTGGGCATTGATTTGATAGGAACCACCTTCAACGAGATAATAGTCTGATATTGTGCGGGTCAAACCGTCCAGAAGACGAGCGTGGTCTGAAGTGCCGATTCCGGTTCCCGTAGTTTGATTCATTGTATATTACGAATAACGTTTGTGTTTGTAATGGTATAATGGTATAATGATATAATGGTATAATGACATATATAGAATGAAATCGTTTATATGATTTTGTTGTTTTATTATATTACGATACGGAATGATATGAAAATGTTATAAAAAGTTCATCACCAGAAGCCCACGTAAATGGAACCGTATCTGTTATTTGTGAAATGACAGAATAATTACTTGAATTATAATAAGGGCGAATTTCTACTTCAGTAGTGCTATGATATGTCACAAATCCGTATACGGTATTTGAACTACTGTCATCTCTGAATGTTGCTATTCCTGAAAGTGCTGTTCCTATTGCGGAGTTAATAGATGCAAAACTAGCATTCACTGGCAGAGTTACGCGCGGTCCAGTTTCTATTGATGTGGAAGAACCGAAAACAAGGCGAATATATACATTTGTTAAATTGCCTTGTTGCGCGTATCGACTAGTAACCGTGCCATTCCCAATGGTTAGATTTGTAAATGATGGATTGTATGATGTATACGAAACCGGCGTGATACTTCCAGTTGGTCCGGTTGCTCCAATTGTGCCAACCGGTCCTGTTGGTCCGATATCCCCAGATACTCCCACCGTCCCTGTTGGACCTGTCGGTCCCGTTGTCCCTATCGGTCCGGTTGGACCTGTCGGTCCGGTTGGACCTATCGGTCCTATCAATGAAAAACTAATCAAGCACGTATGCGCATTATTCAGCGGAGTTATTATCGGCACCATATTTTCAATTGTAATTGTAACCCAACCATTCGAACTAGCGTCATTGGTTGTAACCCCCGTAACTTTGTAAATAATGTAATTCGAATAATCTTCAACGTCCTGGATTTTAAGAATTGCAAGTCCACCTATCGTAGCGTTTCCATATAATGGTAGTTGAGAGAAATACGCGTAAATATTATTATGCTCAATCGTTCCATCCTGATTGTTGATATACATTTCAGTTGCTGCACTTTGAGATGCGAAATTATTTAAACGGAAATTTCCTTGTCCTGGATTACTAGATGAGGTATTCGATGATAAATAATACGTAAACGTATTCGCCGCAGAGGTAGATGTTCCAGATGCACCAGTAGGTCCGGTAGGACCAGTATGTCCAATCGCGCCAGGTGTCCCTCCTATACCAGTTGGTCCTGTTTCACCTTGTGGTCCAGTTGGCGCAATAGGTCCCGTAGGTCCAGTTTCGCCTTGAGGTCCTGTAGGTCCAGTTGGCGCAATAGGTCCCGTAGGTCCAGTTTCACCTTGAGGTCCAGTTTCACCGTGTGGTCCAGTTTCGCCTTGAGGTCCCGTAGGTCCAGTTGGCGCAATAGGTCCCGTAGGTCCAGTTTCGCCTTGAGGTCCTGTAGGTCCAGTTGGCGCAATAGGTCCCGTAGGTCCAGTTTCGCCTCGAGGTCCAGTTTCGCCGTGTGGTCCAGTTTCGCCTTGAGGTCCTGTAGGTCCAGTTGGCGCAATAGGTCCCGTAGGTCCTTGTGGACCGATGCTTCCTTGTGGTCCTGTTGCACCTACAAATGTATTCAACGAGAGAATATCACCAATACCTGATTCGTTTACTTGGTATACATTTAAGTCCAACGGTATCATCGTGATTACGCCATCACCATTTCCCGCAGTGAGACGATACGGCACGGTGCCAACTTTTAAATAGGTAAGCGTCGCATTCGCATTATCAATGTCCTGAATCACAGTTCCATTATTGCGAATGGTGCGCAACGTTGCGCCAGTGGAAGCCAACGTCACTGTGATATTCTGATTCGTAGCTGCGAATATACAGACAATTTGATTGATAAGTGGGGATACCGGCGCAATATACCCTTCACTCTGACTATTCGGGATTTTCACCGTGACACTCTGTATCGTTGTAATACTATCTAACGTGATGGCGGGTTGTATCACGCGAAATTCTGCGAGTGTAAGTGACGTCAAGTTGTTGATTGCGGCAATCCCGTGATTCGCAGAACGTAACAGAAGATACCCCTTCTGTAAATCACTAAATGTAAGTGTGCTGATGGTCGCGCCGACAATGAGCGTGTTTTTGAATACGGCGTTCGTTATATTCGCATTTGTAAAATTCACACCAGTGGCGTTTGTGTTTGTAAAGTTGCCACCACTTACATCTACACCGCTTAGGTCGGTATTGGTTATATCTTGATTGGAATAATCTACCGGCATTCTTATATCTAATGCCGAATATAATTCATTGTCGTTCCATCGCATCAATCTCTCGTTTCAGTTTCTGGATTTCGGAAATGAACACGGCAAACAATTGTTCGTAATGAATCGTCTGGTATCCAGCAGCGTCGTCCTTTTCTCCAATAACCATCTCCGGAAATATTTCTTGTAACTCGTGTGCGATGAATCCATATTCTTCGCGATTAGTTATACGATTCAAATAACGAACAGGACGAATTCTTTCCGCGGTCATATCTCTCGGAATGTCGTGTATGTTTTTTTTGATTCGGTAATCACTGACACTATTCATTCCAATCGTCTTAATGGCGCCGCTGATATCCAGGGTGTACCGTGTATCCAAGGGGGTTGTCGCACCGTTAATGTTGATACCGACAGGAACGCTGCTGCCTCCGTAGCATATATTCGTATAACCGGTTGTTGATTCTGGTGTTCCAGGGTTTATCACCGTCCAGAACCCCGTATTCGTCGCACCCGTCGGTCCTTGTGGTCCCGTCGCACCCACACCCAAGATTGCACCACTTAATCCCGTCACACCTGTTGCGCCTTCTGTACCCGTAGGTCCGGCATTTGCGATGATACCAGGGACACCTTGTTCACCTGTTGGACCTGTCGCGCCAGTATTTCCTTGGGGTCCGGTCGGTCCAATGCCACTTTGCGCACCCGCATCACCCATAATACCGATAGGACCCGTTTGTCCGGTGCTTCCATCTGCGCCGGTTGGACCCACTTCACCGGTGGGGCCTGTTGCTCCATTTTGTCCGGTAGAGCCAGTGATACCAGTCACACCCGTCACACCATCCACAGTTGCTTGTCCGGTTGGACCCGTTGCACCGACCTGCCCATTGGCACCGGTAGGACCTCTCGCCCCAGTAGGACCGGTTCGTCCGTCTAAATAATCACTGTTGATAAGAATATCGTAAAGCGGAACATTTAATACCTTGTATTCATTGATATCATAAGGCACTCCAATCATTGTATATCCGTGGATTTTGTAGACCACGGGGGCAGTCGCGGGAACCGTCCCGGTGGTAAGACGAAGAAGCGTATTTGTTACGGTGACTGGGCCGCCACCTCCTCCTCCCGTCGTATCCACAATTGTCGTGACCCCAGAATTATCCCGTGACACCGTAAATGTTTTTGCCGGACTTGTAATATTCAACGTGATTGTCTCGTTATTGGCGAGAGATATTCCATTGATATAAAAAGCACGTTTGGCGCTGAGGGGAATTGCTGCGATAGAGCGAACACTCACACTCACAAATGTCGCAGTGATAATATCCACGCCGGAAAGGTCGCGCACATCATCCGAGAGAATTGTGCCAATCACCGATGGAAGACTAGCGGCAGTGAGAGTGGCGAGTTGCTCCACGAGATACGCTATGCCTGCGTTATTTTTATGATAGAGAAGTTGCGCCGCCTGGATGCTTGAAAATACGACTCCTGAGAGATTGGTGTTGATTATATTGGTGTTTCGTAAAATCGCGCCGGTGAAAATGGCATTCGTTAAATTACACCCCGAGAGGTCAGCATTTGTAAGTATCGCATTTGTGAAGTTCGCATTTGTCAGGTTCTGTCCTACAAATGAAGTACCGGTTAGATTTTGTCCACTGTAATTACTCATAATACGATTGTTATATAATCATCGTATTATTATTCTATTATTCTATTATTCTATTATTCTATTATTCTATTATTCTATTATTCTATTATTGTCTGTGTCTCTTTAATCCAACCTCGTCTTTCGGCGCTCTATGATTGCAGTAAGTTGCGCATTAAGCAACTTTATTTCCTCGCAACAAATCGCGAATAGTTGATGATAACTGATTGCTTGTAATGTATCGCCGTCTTTCACACCAGAAACAAGTTCGGGGAATACTTCTTGAACTTCATGTGCGAGAAACCCGTATTCCCACGCGTCATTTCGCGCCCGATTTTGAAACAATACTGGGCGAAGTAGGTGAACGCCGGCTGCTTCACCGGTTTCACTAATAAACCGAATATCCCTTTTAACTCGGTAATCACTGACATTCATTACACCGGCTGTTTTGATATTTCCACTGACATCTAGGATATACTGGGTATTTGCGGCGTTTGTTGTGCTTGTCTGGATGCCAACACGACCTTCATTATAGTATATGGGATCTGTGTTCGCGGTTGCGCCGTTGCTGCTTCGTCGCCAGATATTCACACCCGTGGCACCAATAGGACCTGTGGCGCCAGTATTACCAACAGCAACGCTTTCGCCGGTAGCACCCGTGGCACCAATAGGACCTGTGGCGCCAGTATTTCCTGTGACGCCATATTCGCCGGGTGGCCCATATGTCCCGGTTGACCCCGTTGGTCCGCGTTCGCCTGTCGGACCTGTGTCGCCCTTTTCAGTGCTTGCGCCAGTTGGTCCTTGTGGCCCAGTTGGTCCAGTGACACCAACCATACCTTCGGTGCCAGTTAAACCTTGTGGACCTATCGCACCAGTCACACCTTGCGGACCTGTCGCACCTTGCGGACCCGACGCACCCGTTACACCTTGATACCCGGGCGCACCTGTGGCACCGGTTAAACCATTGATTCCAGCAAACCCAACAGGACCGGTATCTCCCGTCACACCTATATTCTCGCTACTACTTCCAATTGCAGCAACGGCGAGAACGTCGCCTAATCCATAGGACTTCACTTTATACGAATTTGGCGTGACTGGAATTCCAATAATAGACCATGGATATACGCGGTATAACACGTAATTGATTTTGATAAACTTGACAATGGTTCCATTGGCGTCAACGACTTGGTTCGTGTTTGAGATTGACGTGGTTTGATAGGTCTCTCCATTGATACGAATTTCTGTATTTGTGGATATTCCAATATAAAACCCTTCCGTCACACTTGGCGTCACTGTCACGGTAAGTTGGTTATTATTACTTGCGTCAACCGACGGTGTCAGAATATTTATCGTTTGTATACCGACGAGGTCCGATGGTTTTATTTCAGGAATGACAGCAATAATGGATGACGGATGTATCGTCGCCGGAAGAGTTATCGCCGCAATATTCGCAGCAATATTGTCTTCATTCTGACGTAACTGGATTTTCTGGCCGTCGGTAAATGTCACGCCGGTGAGAGTTGTACCAACAATTCGCGCATTTGTGAGGTTGGTGTTGGTGAGATTGGTATTCGTAAGATTGGCGTTCGTAAGATTCGCGTCGGTGAGGTTCGCATTCGTCAGATTGGCGTTCGTAAGATTCGCGCCAGTGAAGTTCGCGCTCGTGAGAATGGTTGCGACAAATGTGGCCAATATCAGATTTCTACCTATAAAATCGGAATTCGGGTATGAAAGACCATTGTAATTTTGAGGACTTACGGTAAGTGTCATTATAGCGGACCCGGAAGCATATATTCCACTTTGTGCTTGTGAAACGGTTATTGTGGTTGTTCCAATATTGACAACAGTTACCACATTACCGGCAATGGTAGCAACCCCAGTATTTGATGATGAATAGGTAAATGCGGCAGGACTATTAGAACTCGGGTCTAATGTAAATGTCTCGCCGATTACATTTTTACTTAACGTAGATTGGAAGTTGGTAATCACCACTGGTAATATTGCCAAATATAACGCAATACCGCTGGAATTAATACCATCGCCGCCATATAAATTATAAGAATATCCGTTGATTGTTGCTGTAGTTACTTTCGTATATGTGTTACCCGTCTCTCGGCGGTAGATGTAGGAACCATAATTCACATATGTGACACCGGAGATGGTAACGGGTTCGCCTTCGTCGCACGCAACAATAAAACTGTCTGCGGTTGCCGGAATGGTTGCCGACGACGTTATGGCGTGAGGCGACGACACATATGTCGGGATAATCATACGTAGGGCGGAAACGGTAGGCATCGTTATATTGAAGGATTGAATATCGCGGGCGGACGACAATGTAAAAACATTATTGTTCAATGTTGTCAGGTTTACACGACGACGGTTTTCCTTTTTACGGAGGATGTTATACCGGTCCATATCGGAATAGTATGAACCTGAAAGGTCAAATGTCGTGGCCGTGGTTTTCAGCGCTGCGAAGGCACCATCACTAGGATAAACTGCGACAACTCCGGAACTTATACCCGGATTTGTCCCGCCATATTGCGAATCTCCCCACGCTTGGATACTGCCATCGGTTTTTATCGCCGCAAATGCATAATTAGTAGAATATATCGAGATGACATTGGAACTTATACCCGGACTTGTCCCACCACCATACGTGGCATTTCCCCACACAACGACACTGCCGTCGGTTTTTAGCGCCGCAAAGGCGTAAAGGGTAGAATATATAGCGACCACCCCAGAACTCACATTTGCAGGCGTCGTCCCACCATACGTTGAAAGTCCCCACGCAACCACACTTCCGTCGCTTTTTAACGCAGCCAAGGCTAGTTCTGTAGAAGCCACAGTAACGACGCCAGAACTCACATTTGCAGGAGTTATTCCACCCCAAATGGAATATCCCCACGCAATGAGGCTGCCGTTGGTTTTTAGTGCCGCGAAGGCGTAACCAGCCGCATAGACCGCGATAACGCCCGAATTTGCCGCAGTGACGCTACTCGGCGCCAACGCGCCATACGTCGTATCGCCCCACGCAACGACACTACCGTCTGTTTTTAACGCTGCGAAAGCAGCATAAGCAGAATATACCGCGATGACGCCGCTAGTTATACCCGGGTCTGTGCCACCAAATGTTGGTCCACCCCACGCAACGACACTGCCGTTGTTTTTTAGCGCCGCGAAGGCACCAACGTCAGAATACACCGCGACAACGCCTGAATTCGCGGCAGTCACGCTACTTGGCGCTGTCCCTCCATAACCAATATCTCCCCACGCAACAATACTACCGTCAGTTTTTAACACTGCGAAGGCGTATAGGGTTGTATACACCGCGACGACGCCGCCAGATATGTCTGGTTTTGACCCATACCCCCACACTTGAAGACTGCCATTACTTTTTAGTGCAGCGAATGCGTAACGATTAGAATACACTGCGACGACGCCGCCAGTTATCCCCGGATTTGTCCCGCCATAAGTGGCATCTCCCCACGCAACGATGCTACCGTCCGTTTTCAGCGCAGCAAAGGCTTTTTCATTTGAATACACCGCGACGACGCCTGAATTCGCGGCAGTCACGCTACTTGGCGCACTCCCGCCGAATGCGGAACTTCCCCAGGTCTGGACATTTCCTATCGCAAAACATTTCGTGTCGTATTCCCGAATATTGAACGAATACAAATACAAAATCCCCCGATATTCCTCAATCGCATCCGTGAAATATACGGTTTTTAGGTTGACACCGGTATGCGATTCCAGGAACCAGTTCCCTCCTAATGTGGCGGAACCAGTGTTATCCGTTGAAGCTCGCACGGTCACTCCGGTTTGCGCGGTCAGTGTGTCGATGATATACTTCCATTCAGGATTCGAGTATAGCGCACACGCCATCATATCAAAATACACAGCACCACCGCCGCAACCACCACCGCCGCAACCACCACCGCCGCCATCACCGCTATCCGATGTCGTCGCAAACCACGTGATGAGGTCTCGCAATGGCGCCCAAGATGTGAGTTCTGGATCTTGTGTTTGAATACCCGCAATAATACTACCATTTTGGTTACTACTTGAAACCAAATGATACAGCGGCGTATTATAATTATGTTGAATTAGACCAATACACCGTTGCGTTCCTTCAGCAACATCACCAATACCACACAATTCCAATACCCGCGCCTTTATATCAGCAATTGTATCAGTATAATAATCAAATAATACTGGAATACATATTTCGGAATCGGTTGCGGATACAATTGTCTCATAATCTTGAACACGTTTGTCAATGAGAAGAATGTTTTTGACCGTCATTGGTATATTATGTTACTATAATAACATAATATTCTTTTCGTTTGCTCGGTAATACGCGAATACGCGAATACGCGAGGTGTCAACATCGCGAAACACGTTCTTTCAAGAGTTGAATATCTCTCGCAAGTATCGCAAACATTGACCGATAATCCACGGATTGAAGTTCGGTTTCGTGGTCTTTTTCACCAATCACAAGTTCTGGATATATTTCCTGGAGTTGATGTGCGATGAATCCGTATTCGTGGCGTTTTGTCAGTGTATTAAAATAATGCGCGCCGCGAAGTTGCGTCAGCGACGGTGACATCGCGGCACCGATATCGCGGACATTCTCCTTAATTCTGTAATCACTCACATTATTTACACCAATACAGCGAATACTGCCACTCACGTCCAGTGCAAATGGGGCATCTGGTGGTGTGGATTTTCCGATGGCAACACGACCATTGTAATAAATGCCAGTGCCGCCAGGAGCAGTAACTGCGTTCCACACTGCGTATTCACCGGTTGGTCCCGTCATTCCTGTTGCGCCCGTTGCACCAATCGTTTCAAATGTGCCATTTGGACCTGTCGGTGCGTATTCCATACTGGGGGATGGACCGGTTGCACCCACATAATCTACTGGTCCTGGAATACCACGCGGCCCCGTTATCCCACTGGACGGCCCATTTTCGCCGATTGAACCTGTATCACCCACATTGGTTGCTATACCCGGGGGTCCTTTCGGACCATATACTCCAGTAGGACCGGTGGCGCCGATGGGTCCGGTAGGACCGATGATTCCAGTTGTACCTGTTGCGCCATTGAGACCAGTATGGCCGATAGAACCATCCGGACCCGTTGCGCCGTTGGTAAGTGCTGCCGGACCCGTTATTCCAGTTGCGCCATTGATAGCATTTGTCCCGGGCGCGCCTTGTGGACCAGTGCTGCCTCTCGGAGCACTTCCATATCTACCATCTTCCATAATGAGTTCATATAATCCGGTGATGCCACTCAAACGATATTCGTCAAGAAGGACCGGGATTCCGATGAGCGACCCAGCAAACACGCGGTAAATAGTATTCCGAATACGTATGAGGGTGACCGGGTTTTGTGACGCGTCAATGATGGTCCCTGCGGTGGTGCTGGTATACTGAACCGTGTCACCTGCGTAATTCCCCGTAATCTGGAACGGTGTGTCATTTGGTATATTCACGTAAACTCCCTTGCTTTGATTTGCATCACTTACGAAATCGTTGACAATGGTCGCGCCACCACCAATCACCGGCGTGTAGACGTCTACTCCACCAGTGAGTCGGATAACGTCTGTCGCGCGAATCGCCGGATTCATCAAAGGCAAGTCGCTCGGAATCACAGTCGTTATCGTCAGCGCCGCAATCCCAGCAGCAACATTTGCCGCATTTCGGCGCAATTGAGATTTTTGGACTGTTGTAAATGTAAGTCCCGTCAGTGTGGCGCCGACGATTAATGCATTCGTGAAATTCGTCGCGCTTGTTATCACCGCATTCGCGAGATTTGTTCCGGATGCGTCCACATTTGTCAAATCATCTCCTGAGAGATTACATCCAGGACCTAATATAAACCCTCCGCGAAGTTGAAAATTCGTAGGGAGAGTCACGGCGGCGCCCTGGTTCGGAGAAACTATTTGTCCGGACCGGATGCCCGTAAAAGTGGCGCCAGCGAAGGTCGCGCCGGAAATATCGGCAGCGGTGAGGACAGCGTTTGTCAAATTGGCGTTTGCGAAGTTGGCACTGGTCAGCGCGAGTGAGGCGAGGTTCACACCGGTTAGATTTTTGCTGGTGAGTGCGACAGCGGGACCGACAATGAATCCGCCGCGGAGGGTATAACTCGCGGATGCGCCTGCGAACACGGGGGATGCTCCGGCTCCGGCGCCGGCGGTTACGAGACCTTGGCTGGTTACACCTGTAAAGGTGGCGTTTGTGAAATTCGTGGAGGTCACGTCATTGTTTGTAAAGGACGCACCAGTGAAGTTGGCGCCAGAGAGGTCACACGCCCGTAAATTTATTCCAGATACATCGATTCCTCCAGCACCAAGTGTCGCCGACCGCGCGATTGCCGTCGGACCAAGAAGAAACCCGGCGCGCACACCCCATATCCCTCCGCCACCCCCCGCCGAGATGGTCGGAAATACCGTTCCGTCGGTTGCCGGATTGCCACCGGTTATTCCACCACCGGTTGAATTCACTCCAGTCAAGGTCGCGCTCGTGAAGTTCGCGCCGCTGATATCCGCGCCAGTAAATATCGCATTGGTCAAGTTGGCGCCAGTGAGATTGGCGCGCGCGATACTATACCCTGTCAATGTAATACCCGATATATCCGCAGAGAGGAGACGCACACCTGGACCAACAATAAACCCGTTACGCACGAAATACGCTGTGGATTGCGGTGGTGTCGTCGGAAATGTCGCGAGATTGGCATTACGCAATTCACCCGTTGTAATATTGGTTAGATTCGTTGTCGTCGTAAATATCGCGCCACGAATATCCGCGCCGGTAAATGTCGCACCCGACAAATCGATGCCGTTGAAATTCGCGTCGGCGAGAGATACAAGCGGGCCGACGAGATATCCGGCGCCACTCGCCCCACGTATTGAAGTCGACGCATTTGGTAATGTAATATTGGCTGTTGCCGCACTGGCACCCCCGTAGACAAGTCCGCCAGTTCTCAATCTCGTAATGGTTGCTCCTGAAAAATTCGCGCCGGATATATCACACCCCGTGATGGAAACGTCGGTGAGGTCCGTGCTTGAGAGATTCGCGCCAACCAATCGCACACCTGGACCGACAATCCAACCAACAGACCCGCCTCCACCTCTCGCAACATACGACGCGGATGGAAGCGTTGCCGTTGTAAGTCCGGTGATACTGCCAGTAAGAAGACCTGTCACGGTTGCGCCGGATAGATTCGCGGTTGTAAGTGTCGCATTACGTAGGTTTGCGTTTGTCAGATTGGCGCCGACGAAGTCCGTGCTTGTGAGAACAACTCCCGACATATCTACAGCGGATAAATCCGCACCGGCGAGAGAAACACCGGCACCAATGAGGAATCCTGAACCTGTTCCTGCTCCACCGCCCCCTGTATACCGAACGACATACCCCGTTCTTAATATGGCCGTCGCCGCGCCAGTAAGCCCTCCACTTCGGACACTCGTTAGTGTTGCGTTTGTGAATACCGCGCCGCTGATATCCGCATTTGTCAGGATAGCGCCGGTAAGATTCGCACCTGTGAAATTCGCGCTTGTAAGTGCGACGCCAGAAAGGTCAACTCCGCCGGTAAGCGTGGCATTTTGAAGCGAAACACGTGGACCAATAATGAAACCGTTGGTCGTGGTGCCGCCAATCGTCCGCGCCACATATCCTGCGGGTAAGGTTGCCGGGTTGGAAACTCCCACGAGACCAATAATGCCACCTCCCGTAATTGCGTTCGTCAGGTTGGCGTTCGTTAGATTGGCGCCAGTGAGGGTCGCGCTAGTAAGGGTGGCGCCAGTCAGGGTCGCGCCCGATAAATCAATATCCGTCATATTTACACTGGTAAAATTCATTGAAGCTAACGCAGCGCCAGATGCTATCACGCCCGCGCCGATAATATATCCGTTTCGTGCAACATAACCGGTTGGGAGGGTAGCCGTTGCGAGACCGACGATACCGCCCGAGGTCACCCGCGTCAATATTGTAGATGCACCGCTTATATTCGCAGTCGTCATATTTGCCCCGAGAAGAGAGACACCAGATAAATCCACATTTGTCAACGTGGCACTTGCGAGAGATACATAGGGACCGATAATGAACCCACTGCGAAATACATAGCCAACGGGAAGTATAGCGAGAGACGGTGCGGAAGCATTATTCACAAGACTGCCCGTAACGAGACGCATGAGGTTGGCGCCGGTAAAATTCGCGCCGGAAATATTCGCACCCGTTAGGATAACATCTGTTAAGTCGAGAGAACCAGAGAGATTCGCGCTGATGAGATTGACCCCTGCGCCGAGAATATAGCCGCCGCGCACGACAAATCCAGTTGGCATAATGAGCGACGTAGACGTGCCACCCGTAACACCACCACTTATCACACCTGTAAATGTAACACGCGAGAGATTGGCGGCAGAGATATCCACATTTGTAAAATCAGAGTTAGTAAATACACAACCTGAGAGGTCTGCACCCGTGAGAGGAACGCCGCTTACATTGATATTCGTGAGGCCTGTGGTAATACCACGCAGGAAAACGTAGGGGCCTAGGATATATCCGTTCCGCGCGACATATCCATTGGGCAGTGACGCCGTATCTGCGCCGGTGGTGGCGCCCGAAACAAGTCGCGTAAATGTGGCGCCGAGGAAATTTGCGCCGGTGATATTTGCACCTACGAGAGATTGACCGCTGATATCTTGATTTGAGAGATTGGCGCCGACGAGGTTGACACTGGGACCGACGATGAAACCAGCGCGGATGATATATCCGGTAGGGAGGGTGGTGGTGGAAGAGGAAGAGACGAGACCGCCGGTGATAACGCCGGAGAGCGTGGTTCCGCGCAGATTCACACCAGATATATCCGCGTTGGTCAGGACGGCGTTGGTAAGATTACATCCGGAGAGGTCCGCGCCTACGAGTGATACCGATGCGAGGTCTATATTCGTGAAATTCAGGTCTCGTGTAATGACCCCGGGACCAAGGAATACATTATACGTAGCAGTGCGGGCGAAATACGCGGCGGAAGGGAGGGTCGCGGAGGCCACACCAATGAGTCCACCTCCACATACAATGTTCGTAAATGTTGCGCCAGTGAAATTCGCGTTGGTGACTGTAGTGGTCGTAAATGTCGCACCAGTGAGATTCGCGTTGGTGAAGTTCGCGCCAGCAACTGATAATCCTGTGAAAAGTTGATTTGACAATGTGGCGCCTGAGAGATTGACGCCTGGACCCACGATGAAGTTATTCCGGATAACATAACTTGCGGATGGCAACGCCGCGATATTGGCCGCATTTATCAGACCGCCAGAGATGAGTCCAGTTACAGTTGCGCCTGTAAATGTAACCCCCGATACATCGCACGACGCGATACTCAGGTTGGTGAGGTCAGCATTGGTGAGATTGGCGCCGCGGAGGATGACGCTCGGGCCGACAATAAATGTGCCAGGTGTGCCGCCGCCCCGCGCAATATATCCGGTGGGGAGAGTCGCAGTGGTTGCGCCGATGAGGGCACCCGTGGTGACATTGGTGAGAACGGCAGATGTCAGGTTGGCGCCGGTGAGGGTTGCGCCGGTGAGGGTTGCGCTAGTGAGGTTGGCGCCAGTGAGGGTTGCACCTGTTAAATTCGCGCCAGTAAGTGTGACATTGGACAAATCTACACCAGTTACATCAGCATTTATGAGAGATACACCTGGACCAACGATAAAACCACCGCGAATCCTGAAATTCGTAGGTAAAGTCGTGGATGGAGTAGAGATGTTGATCCCGGTAATCCCACCACTAACAACACCGGTCAGAATCGTGTTTGTAAGATTCGTTGTTGTCGGATGAATATTCGTATTCGTCAATATTGCGTTCGAGAGATTCGCGCCAGATAGGTCAACACCTGAAAGGTCTATCCCAGTAAGATTCTGCGATGAGAGATTTGCACCACGAAGTATGACGCGTGGACCTACTATAAATCCATTTCGCGAAATATATCCCAGCGGAAGAGTGGCTGTATCTACACCTACAAGACTACCAGTGATGATTCCAACAAGATTCGTAGAAGAACCGCTCAAGTCGGTGTTGGTAAGGTTTGAACCCGTTAGTGTAATTCCTCCGGATAAATCAATATTTTGAAGTAGGAGCGACGAGAGATTGACAGCAGGCCCAATTATAGTTCCTGTGTTTCCACCGGCGCTCGCGCGAACAAAATACCCAGTAGGAAGACGTGTCGTAACAGCAGTTCCACCTGTAAGACCATAACTACGCACACCCGTCAGTATTGCACCTGACAAATCCACGCCACTAATATCTATATTGAACAATGATGCATTTGTTAAATTCGATGATGTGAGTTTGGTGGCAGTGAGATTCACTGAGTTCACAGCACCCACACCCGACAAATCAATGTTTTCAAGTCCTGCCCCCGAGAGATTTACGGATGGACCAACGATAAAATTATTGTAAAAAATATATCCCGTTGGCAATACAGTTGTTCCAGTCGGCGCCACGGCAGCATTCCGCAAATTGCCGGATACAAGATTCGTCAAGTTGGCGCCACTTAGAACAGTTCCTGTTAGGTCTGCGCCTGCAATCGATACGCCGGAGAGGTCAACCGAGGTAAGTTCCGCGCCCACGAGTAACACATTTGGTCCAACGATGATACCATTTCGAAATACATACCCAACAGGCAATGTTGCCGTGGCTGTTCCAGTCAGACCGGCGGTGCGAATATTCGTGAGTGTTGCGCCTGTGAAATTCGCACCCGATACATCCGAATTGGTTAGAGTTATACCTGAAAGGTCTGTATTGGCGAGATTGGCGCTGGTGATGCGGACATTATTGCCGAGAATGGAACCACCACGCGCGACATATCCACCACCGGTGGTGGGAAGAGTGGCGGTGGCGAGTCCGATAACGTTGCGCGAGAGAATATTGGTGAGGGTTGCGCCATTGAGTGTCGCACCAGATAAGTCAGTAGATACGAATATCGCATTCGTAAGATTCGTTAGATTAAGAACCGCGCCATATAATGAAACATTTGTGAAGTTGCTACCCGAAAGGTCTGCACCATAATAGTTGGCGCTGGTGGTGGTAAGGGTTGCGGTGATACTTCCAGCACTATAATTCGCATTATCCGTTGCTTGTGTTGCGGTGATAGTGGTCGTTCCGAATCCTACGATGGTCACAGTGGTTTCGGAGATGGAGGCGACGTTGACATTACTGCTCGTATATGAAAACGCGCCGGTGCTGTTACTTGTGGGGGGCGTGATTTGGAAAGGGGGTGCGTTTGTCACCTTTGTGATGTTTGGGAAATTGGAGAGTGTAGGGGGCGGGTATAATACTACTAACGCAATACCACTCGAATAAATACCGTCGCCACCAAATAGACCATATACGGTTCCTACAATTGTGTCACTTGTTAATTTTGTATATGTATTGTTTATTTCTCGACGATACACGTTTCTACTATAATTTACATAAGTTGTTGTGCCGATTGTAACTGGTTCGCCTTCATCACACGCTATAATATAATTTGATGAAGTGCCGGTTGGAATTGTTGCAGTTGATGTTATAAGATAGGATGAAGATACATAGTTAGGAACGACGATACGTAACGTTGAAGTAGATGGAATATTTGGATGAATCACTTGAATATCTCGCGCTTGCGACAACGTAAAAACATTATTATTTAACGTATTTAAATTTGAACGGCGCCGATTTTCCTTGTTTCTTAGAATATCATACCTATCGCTATCTGTGTAAATAGAACCAGAAATATCGAATGTGGATTGTGTTGTTTTTAATGCGGAAACCCCTCCTTCAAGATTCATTTTTAATCCAATGATACCAGATGTCAAACTGGACGCTACTGAAGTATACGTGTTATTACTAGGATTAAATGAACTGGTAATTCCGCCATTTTCTGTATTTCCCCAACTAACAACACTTCCATCATTTTTCAACGCAGCAAACGCACCTATGTTTGAATAAATGGAAACGACTCCAGATGTCAAACTGGACGCTACTGAAGTATAGGTGTTATTACTAGGATTATATGTGCTTGCATTTCCTCCATATTCTGTATCTCCCCAAGTAACAACACTTCCATCATTTTTCAGCGCAGCAAAAGCATAATAGTTTGAATATATGGAAACGACTCCAGATGTCAAACTGGACGCTACTGAAGTATACGTGTTATTACTAGGATTATATGA
>Ga0194129_10002795_pt1 | contig 25393 bp, 20 predicted proteins | sample TA2KigCa35mmetaG_FD_150862 | JGI IMG/M metagenome (GOLD analysis project Ga0194129, IMG submission 150862) | Freshwater microbial communities from Lake Tanganyika, Tanzania - TA2015038 Kigoma Deep Cast 35m | ecosystem: Environmental > Aquatic > Freshwater > Lake | place: Tanzania: Lake...
CGCGTTCGTCTGGGACGAGACGGACGCACGCTTTCAGGACATGAGCGTCCACTCGAAGATGCTGATCGTCGATGATCGGTTCATGAGCGTCGGCTCCGCGAACAAGAACAACCGCGGCATGGTCTACGAGGCCGAGATGAACGCGGTGGTGCTCGAGCCGAGCTGGGTGCGGGCCCAGCGCCGCCGGATCCTCGGTCAGCTCTTGCCCAAGGGCGCAGCGGTGAGCGACGACCCGAAGCAGTGGTTCCAGGCGATGTCGAAGGCCGCCAGCGCAAACGACGCGGTGTACGCGGCCTGGGAGAGCGAGCTCTGGGATCTCGACCTCGACGGCGAGCCCGTGTCCGACGCCATGCTGCCGCGCGGGTTTCTCTACTCGTTGTCGTTCGGAACGCTGGCGGATTGCCTGTTCGAGTCGGTGGGTCCCGAGCAGACGAGCCAATGAGGGCGTAGGAGGGGCTGCCGCTGGCACGCGTCCCGGAGGTCGACGATCGTGCCGAGTCGTGTCACTCTCGTCGCCTCGATGACGACAGCGGCGTACCCCCGAGCCTCACTCCTCGTTGCACTGTCTCTGGTCGCCACCGCGTGTGGGGACGATGAGCCGAAGAAGTACCCAGACTTTGGCACCTCCGCGTCGTCGTCGGCCTCCGGTGCCGGAGGTGATGGAGCGGGCGGTGGCGGCTCGTCTTCGTCGGGACCGATCGAGGGCTGCTTTGGCACGGGCTGCCCATGCGTCACCGCTTGCCATCCGCGTAGCGACGCTGTCCCGTGGGTCGCGCTCGCGACCGAGGGGGCCCCGTCGGCGCGCCAGCTCCACAGCGCCGTGTGGACTGGGAAAGAGCTCGTCGTGTGGGGCGGCATCATCGACGGCGCGGCCAACGTGACGGGCGATGGCGCCGCGTACGACCCTGCGACCGACACCTGGCGGCCCCTGTCGACGAAGGGCGCGCCGTCGGCTCGCCACTCGCATCAAGCCGTCTGGACGGGAAGCGTGATGCTCTTGTGGGGCGGCTACCAGAAGGGCGGCTACGCGAAGAACGGCGGCGCCTACGACCCTGCGACGGACACTTGGTCCGCCATCCCGGACGCGCCGTTGAGCGGCCGCACCCGGCACGGCACGGTGTGGACCGGAAAGGAGCTCGTCGTGTGGGGAGGGCTCGCGAGCTCGCCGCTCGGAGACGGGGCGCGCTACTCGCTCGCGTCGAAGAGCTGGTCGAAGCTCCCGGGCTCGGGGCCCAAGGCGCGCGCGTCGCACGTCGCGGCGTGGTCGGGCAGCGAGCTCCTCGTGTGGGGCGGCACCGACACCTTCGATTGGTTCGCCGACGGGAAGCGCGTCGCGCTCGGCGCGAACACTTGGAACGGGCTCTCCTCGGGCGGCGCACCGAGCCTGCGCGAGTCCGCGTCGGGGATCTGGGCGAGCGACCGACTGCTCGTGTGGGGCGGGTGGAACGGCGGGGACTACCTTGACGACGGCGCCCTCTACGATCCCGCCACGAACAGCTGGCAGGCGATGAGCAAGCCCGCGCCAACGGGGCGTAGCGGTCACGTGACGGTGTGGACCGGAGACGAGCTCTTCGTGTGGGGAGGCTGCACCGGAGACTCGTGCAACACGCTGCTCGCGGACGGTGGGCGCTACACGGCGACCGATGGGTGGACCCCCGTCAAGGCCGATCCGGTGCTCTCCGCGCGCTCGGGCGCCGCAGGCGTGTGGACGGGCACCGAGGTGATCGTGTTCGGTGGCAGCGACGTGAAATTCAAACCCGTCGGCGGCGGCGCGAGGGCGGCGCTCTAGGGGCGCCGCGGGCTCAGCGGCGTGCGGCGACGTCTCCTAGCGGCACGAGGCCCTGCTCGCGCATCACGACGAAGGGACGTTCCTCGAAGGTGAGGTGACCCTTCCCGTCGTGGTCGATGACCTGAACCCGCCCCATGCCGAAGCCCATCGGTCCATGGCTGTAGTAGTGAGCGGCCAGGCGATATGACTGTGTCAGGGCGCCCGCTCCGGTGACGACGAACATCTCGGGACCGAAGCCGGTCGTGACGTCGGCGAGGAGGTGCCCTCCGCTCGGGAGCGACGGTGACGAGAACCAGGAGTGCCCGCCCCGATCGTCGTAGACGTGCAGGTCGAGGTCGTTCGCGTCGGACTCCCACGAGAGCACGAACCGCCGGCTCGGCTCGCGGTCGGGGGCGAGGTCGAGCTCCTCGAGCTCGCGCAGGATCCGCGGTGAATCGCTCGGTGTCGCGGCGAGCCACGCGCTGCCGACGAGGCGCAGGTCCGCGGCCAGCACCTCCTTTACGCCCCTGAACCTACCATCCGGGTAGTCGCGCACGTAGCCGGCACGCAGCGCCGAGAAGGCCTCGGCATGTCGGCGCTCGGCGAGCACGGCGTAGGCGTAGAGCCGGTGGCTCGTCGGGTGGTCCGCGCGCTCCTTGCGAGCCCTGGCGAGGGCGTCGAGCGACAGTGCGGAGGCGCCGCGATGCTTCAAGTGGGCAAGGCGCGACGCTGCGTAGCGTGCCACGTCGACTCGCTCGGGGAACAGGTCGAGGAGCGAGCCGTAGGCGCGCGCGGCGAGCTCGCTCCTGCCGGATCGCTCGAGGGCCTCGCCGAGACCGAGCGCCGCGAGCGCGTCGCCGGGCTCGTCCGCGTGCCACGTCGTGGCGAGCGACACGGCATCCGTCAATTGATCGTTCGCAAGGAGCGCCATCACCTCGTCGAGTCTCCCTTGGTAGGGGGAGGCCGCGCTCGGCGCAGCCGGCGGCACCGCCTCCTCCGCGGGGGGTGACGGCGCCGCATTCGGGGGACGCGGCACCGAGGTCGTGGTCGCTTCGCCCCGCGCGCCGCCCGCGCCGAGGCGGAGGGCCACGCGCACGTTCGCGGCTTCGCCTTCGGTGCGCGGGAAGCTCATCGACCAGATGGCACGGCCGACCGCGGTATGGAGCGTCGTCGGACCGGGCCCCGTGACGCTCACCGACTCGACCGCGCCGCTCGGGGCGACCGTGAAGGCGAGCGTCAGCGTCGCCGCGAATGAGGGCTCACGCCGGAGCTCTTGTTCGTAGGCGAGCCGAAAGCGCCCAAACTGCTGGCGGAGGAGCCGATGAACCACCGGCGCGGGAAGGCCCTCCGAGGCGCTGGGAGTCTCGAGACGAACGGCGACGCTCGGCTTGCCGCGGTGCGAGCCGCCGAGCCGCCCATGACCGCTGCCGAAGCCAACGCCAAAGCGAGCGCCGGAGCCACCGCCTCCCGCGCCGAGCCCCGAGAGGCCGAGGTCGGCGCCCCAAGCGTTGCCGGTGTCGTCTGCAGCGTCGCCTTGCGCGCGCGAAGGCGAGAGCGCGACCGGAGGTGAGCCCGAGCCGCTCGCGGGCGGCTGACGGTGAGCCTGCGCGAGCTGGCCCTTCGCGACCGTCACGATCGGGGCCAGCGAGCCGCGCGCGAGCCCGAGGCGCTGATAGTCGGCCTCGCTCTCGAGGACGAGGAGGGCGGTGTAGGGCGAGATGACGCGGGCGCGGACCGACAGCTCTTCGATCTTGCCTCGTAGGTCGGGCGTGCTGCCCTGGCGTCGCTCGACGTCGAGCCAGTCGTCGAGCTGAGCACTCGCGGCCGCGCGCTCGAGGAGCTCGGGAGATCCGGGCTTGGGCTCCGGTGCCGTGACCCGTTGGCCGTCGACCCGCAGCTCGAGCGCGCGACCTTCGGGGACGCGCGCGAACACCACGAGCTCCTCGCCGGCCGCGACGCCTCGGGCCTTGCGCGGGTAGACCCACGAGGCGCCGTCGACGTCGAGCGTCACCTCTTCGCGGATCGTCTCCTCGAGCCGAGCCCAGACAGCGGGGAGCCCGCGCGCCGCGTCGGCCACGACGCCCGAGCGTGCGAGGCCCGCGGTCACGAGGGCGCGCAGCGTCGCCTCGTCACGAATGCCCCCGAGCGCGAAGGCGTCGAGGCGCTCGAGCCCGGCCTCGCCGAGCGCGCGGACCGAGGCGACGAGGTCGTCTGCGCGAGCGCCCGCGGTGACGACGCCGTCGCCGATCACGAGCGCGCGCGTGTACCCGCTCGCCTTGGCGAGCCTGCCCGTGACCGCGAGCGCCGCGCCGAGATCGCTCGCACCCAAGGCTCCCCGGCGTGCGATGCGCTCGAGGTGTCCAGCGCCGAAGTCCCGCGCCGTGCCGTCGAACACGACCTCTTGAGTCTGGTCGAACGCGACCACGGCGAGGCGTGCGCCTCTCCGCTGGGCGAGCGCCGCGGCGAGGTCGCGCACCAGCTCGAGCTCGGTCGCCAAATCGAGGGCGCGAGACGCGCTCGTATCGACGAGGACGACGAGCGACGACAGCGGCTCGCTCGTCTGGGCGGCGACCGGCCGAACGCGCATCGCGACGACATCTCCGCTTCGGACGGCCTCCGCTGCCGGCTCCGTCGCGAGGGCGCCCGCGGCGAGATCCTGGGGCGCTCCGGTGAGGAGCGTCTCACGCGCGACCCCCGAGCGCCACACCACGGCCCGCGCATCGGCGATGGGCCCGAGCCCACGCAGCGGGACGACCACCTGCGTCGCGTCGGTGAGCACCTGCGAGTAGCCGATGACGAGCTGCTTCTCTTCGCCCGCACCGATCGGAAAGACGCGTGCCGCGAAGGTGTTGCCGGCGCCTTGCTCGAGCAGCGCCGGGTCCACCTTTCGATGCAGCGACTCCTCGTACGCCAGCGTCGCGACTTTGCGAGGCAGCACTTCGCCCTCTTGCCAGGTTCCGTTCACGTTCATCGCGAGCCGGGCGATCGACGAGCGAGCGGGCAGGGCGATGCGGAATCGGCCCTCCACGGTGCGAGGCTGCGGGTTGCGAAACGCGAGGCGTAGCTCGGTGTGCGCGAGCGGCCCCTCGACCACGGTCTCTGCGTGGAGCCGCCGCAGCTCGAGCGCGATCCCGTCGGGGGTGACGAGCGAGATCGGCGCGGCCTCCGCGCGCGCGCGCGGCTTCGACGCGACCGGCGGGAGCGCATCCATGGCCCTGCCCTCGGGGCCGGCAGGCTCGAGACCTGCGTCGGGCAGCGACTCGGTGGCACCGTCGAGCGGCGCCTCGGTCGATGGCGCGAGGCCCAGGGGCGAGGTGTGGCACCCGAGGGTGAGGAGGGAGACGAGCGTCACGAGCTGCGAGGTGCGCATGACGAACATCGACAGGGCGCGGTGGACTTCGGTTCCATCGAACTGCCGTGTCGGGGGGCGTCGAATTCGTGCCCCTCGCGCGGTGCGCCTCAGGTCGCGTCGGGTGGGAGGAGCGCCTCGAACAGCCGCACGAGCTGCTCGACGTCTTCGGGCGACCAGAGGACGGCGCCCGGGAGAGTCACGCGCAGGTTCCCCTCGTGGAGCGACACCATCGGCGTCGGCAGGTCGGCGCTCGGCTTCCACGATGCGAGGAGGTCGAGCCCCTCCGCGGCGAGGGCGGAGCGGATGCGGTCCTCGCGGTCGGCGCGGAGCGAGAGCGACGACGCGAGCTTGGACGGCTCCTTGATTTCGGGCAGCCTTGCAAGCGCTTCGTACGCGGGCCCGACCATGTGCCGCAGGGGGTTCAACGCACCGAGGGCGTCCATGAGCGGCTGCCGCGCTTGGAGCAGCAGGGCCCCTTCGAGTCCGACGTCGAGCTCGCAGCGGGTGTAGCGAGGAGGCGCATGGTGCATCCAATGCTGAGAGACCGGGGCGCTCGCGACGATGCTCGCGGTGCGGCCCCGAAGCGTTCGCGTCAGGCGCCATGCGAGGTCGGGCGTCGAGTCGTCGAGCGTCCAGCCGAGCCGCTCGGCGAGGTCACGAAGGGCGCTCTTTCTCGCGTGCTCGCGACGCACCGTGAAGATCGCGAGCCCGCCAAACAACACCGCCACGCCGAGGGTCAGCGCGAGGAGGGACATCAGCTGCTCGTTCACGATCGCGTCTCGGGTCTCCCAGAAGAGGACTTACCATGCAAGGGATGGCCGTCGCGACGCCGTTGAGCGTACTGTCCCGCGTGGAGCCGTCCCACTGCCGCGGAGGAGTCGCCATGCCGAACGTCGCTCGCTTCACCCTCATGTCCTCGCTCGCCCTCGCCCTCGCGGCGCTCGCCGGCGGGTGTGACTCCAAGCCTCAGGCCACGACCGGAGGCGGCGGCGCGAGCGCGGGCTCCGGCGGGGCAAGTCCGGTCTGCAAGAAGCCTGGCGCGCCTCCTCCGGCGTGGTTCCGCGACATCACCGCCGAGGTGCTCCCGAGCGGCGGTGACCCCGACAAGGCTCCGACCGCGACCTCGCTCCGCGCAGGCGATCTCGATGGCGATGGATACCCGGACCTCGTGGCGACGGGCGGGGAGGGCTTCCCGACGCGCCCCGAGACCGCCACCGGGGGGCGACGCGACACGCTGGGCAGCCGCACGCGCAACGTGTTCATGAACCGGCCCGATCCCAAGGATCCGACCGGCAAGAAGCGCGTGTTCGTCGACGCGACCGAGGAGTCGAACCTGCTCGCGACGCGCGATGGCGAGGGCGGGTACGCGTTCGGCGTCGCGAGCCTCGGCGACGTCGACAACGACGGCGATCTCGATGTCGCCGTCGGGCCGAGTGATCCCGGTCAAGGGGCACGCCCCTCCGACGATCCCGCAGCCGTGATGTTGAACGACGGCAAGGGGCACTTCAGCCTTGGTCCGGCTGGCACCGCGCTCGACAAGGTCTTGGGCTTCGCGTCGTCGACCGCCGCGCTCCTCGATTACGACAAGGACGGCGCCCTCGATTTTCTCCCGGGCACCTTCACCTTCCCGCCGCCAAACAAGAAGCGCCCGATCCTCCTTCGTGGGACGGGCGACGGCGGCTTCGCGAACCTCGCCCCGTCGCTCGGCTTCCCGAAGGCGTGCACGGTGACGTCGGACGGCGCGCCGCCATGCTCGCCGATGTACGGCCTCTCGGCGTGCGATCTCGACATGGACGGGGATCAAGACATCCTCTTCGCCTCGTACGGTCGCGAGCCGAATCAGATCTGGCGAAACGACGGCGGGGTCTTCACCGAGATCGGCCTCGAGACCGGGCTCGCGTACGACGATCGGCAGGATTTTTCGGACGATGAGTCGTACCGCTGCTTTTGCAAGAATCGCCCCGGCGTGTGCGATCCGCAGCCGCCCGAGCCGCACCCCGCGATCTGCGAGGGGTTTGGCTTCAAGCTCTGTCAGGGCGGAAAATGCATGTTCGACACGAGCGTGAGCTGCACGTCGGATGACCAGTGCTTCGGCGACGGTCGCGGGTGGATTCCTGGCTACTCGGACCAGCCCTGGCACCTCGGCGGGAACAACTATTCGCTCGCCTGCGGCGACATCGACAACGACGGCGACATGGACATCATGACCGGCACCATCCGGCACGGTGACGTGGGCAGCACGTCGGATCCTTCGGAGCTCTGCCTGAACGACGCGGCGCCCGGCGGCCCGCTCGGCAAGTTCCGCCGCCCTGGCGCGAAGGCGACCGGCATCGATCGCAGCTTCTACGAGCAGGGGATCGGCTGGAATACCGGAGACCTGACCGCCACGATCGTCGACCTCGACAACGACGGCTTGAAGGACATCTACCTCTGCTCGTCCGACTACCCCGACAACCACGGATGGGTCTATCACCAGAAGCCGGATCACACCTTCGAGGACGTGACGGAGGTCTCGGGGATTGGTCAGAAGCAGAGCCGCGGCATCACCTTCTTCGACTTCGACCGGGACGGCGATCTCGACGTCGCCATCGGCACCTCCACGGCGCGCGTCGGGGGCCACTCGACCTTGTTCGTCTACGAGAACCTCGCAGGGCAGGACCGGAACTGGCTCCAGGTCGTGCTCGAGGGTGCCGGCCTCGGGAGGACGAACCGCTCGGCGATCGGCGCGCTCGTGAGGGTGACCGCGAACGGCGTGACCCAGCAGCAGGAGATCCAGGGCGGGCACTCGGCTTCGGGCACGCAGAACGAGCTCGTCCTCACCTTCGGCCTTGGTGACGCCTGCGCGATCGACAAACTCGAGGTCCGCTGGCTCGACGCGGCGAGCACCGTGGAGACCTTCGTCGACGTCGCGCCGAATCGACGGGTGCGGGTGACGGAGGGGAAGGGCGAAATCGTCGTCGTGGAGTGAGGGGCGCCTGGTCGCGCGGCCCGAGTCAGGTCTTTGCGGCGACGGCCGCGTTGACGTAGAAGCGGGGGGCGCGCCGGGCAGAGGATGATGCCCGCGGCGCACGAGGCCCTTCGATGTCGCTGCGCTCGACCTTGCGCTTCCTCCTTCGGCACCCGATGGGTCGCCGCCATCCCGTCAACACGCTCGCGCGCTTCGCCGAGTGGCAGGTCGTCAGCCGACTCTCGCGCTTCGAGCAGGTGGTCCGCTGGTTCGACGAGGTCGAGTTCGTCGTGCGCTCGGGCGAGACGGGGCTCACCGGCAACCTCTATACGGGCCTTCACGAGTTCGAGGACATGGGCTTCGTGCTCCATGCGCTGCGACCTGGAGACCTCTTCGTCGACGTGGGCGCCAACGCGGGCTCGTACACGCTGCTCGCTTGCGCGGGGGCCGGCGCCGCCGGAATCAGCATCGAGCCCATCCCGGCGACCTTCGCGAGGCTCCGCAAGAACGTCGCCTTGAACCGCCTCGAGGGGCGTGTCGAGTGCCATCCGATTGGGCTCGCAGGCGCGCCTGGGGTTCTTCGCTTCGTGGCGGACTGCGACACCGTCAACCACGCGCTCGCGCCCGGCGAGGAGGCCGGCGAGACCCTCGAGATCCCGGTCGAGACCTTGGACAACGTGATGGCGAGTCGTGACGCGCGTGTCCTCAAGATCGACGTCGAGGGCCTCGAGGCCGAGGTGCTTGCCGGCGCCATGAAAACGCTCGCGACGCCAGGTCCCCGTGCCGTCATCCTCGAGACGAACGAGAGCGGACGGCGCTACGGCCGCGAAGACGATGAGCTCATCCGGACGCTCGTGGCCTCCGGCTACGGCCCGGTCGAGTACGAGCCGTTTGCGCGCAGCCTGCTCCCCCGACGCGCTGGTCGGGCGGCCCACGGAAACACGATCTTCGTCAATGACTTGGAGTTCTTTCGCGCGCGAGTACGGGCGTCGCGGGCTTACGCTGTCGCAGGGGTCGCGATCTGATTCGAGTCGCTGCGAGCTGGCGCGGCGCGCGATCAATCACGAGGCTGGCTCCCGCCGAGGAGCACGAGTCTCGTCGCCGCGAACGTTCCGAACCAGAGCATGCCGTAGCTCGCGAACGCAGACGTGAGCGCACCGACGAGAACATTCGACGCGTCGGACTCGATGTTGAGCAGCCCGGACATCGCCGTCGCTGAGACGAGCATCATCCCGTCGCCGCCCACCCCATGATTGAACAGCCGGTAGAGAAACCGATAGTAGAGCCCTACGAGCGCCATTCCGGCCAGCACTCCGATGCGCCCGAAGTTCATGTACATCTCAACGATTTGGGCGCAATTGAAGGACGTTTGGTGGTCGCTGTAGTCGAGCAGCCGGTAACGGTGGCCGAAGTCCTGGCCGAGGGACTGGTCAGGGCGACTTGGCGCAAGAATTCGGGGGACGAAGGCCCACAGCATGACTCGGTAGGTCTCACCCTCGGTGAAGGGGACGCGTCGTGGCGTTTGGTTCACCACCAGCGCGAACGTCCCGAGGTAGCTCGTTCGCTCGGACGTCGTCCGTGTGGCCTCCGAGGCAAAGGAGCCTCGGTCGTCGAGAGCCTTCTTGGCCGTCATCTCGAGAAAGAGCGTGACCCGCTCGAATGCCCCTAGATTTTGCTCTCTCAGGGCGCGCCGAAAGTCCATTTTGCTCCGCGCGAAGGGGGCGAGGAGCAACAGGCACAGCAGGCCAGCGGCGACCGGGATTCGGCCACGCTCGGCGATGTAGACGAAGAAGATCGGGACCAGGGCGAAGACGACGTTGGAGAGGTAGCCGCTGCCGAGACACATCGCGACGTACAGCACGTAGGCCGCAAGCGCGATAACCCGGAGCGGCGCGGATAGGCGGCCTCGGAGGTGAAGGACGTAGAGCCCCCCGATGAGCGCGAGGGGGAGCCGTAAGACGACGTTCGCGAGCGCCTTGAACGTGGGCGCGATCTCCTTGGCCGCTGAAAGCACGGCCGCTGACGCCGCGACGCCGAGGAGCGCCATCAGGGTCGAGTACCAGGCGATGCGCTCGAGGTCGGCCTTTATGCGCAGCGTCGGGAGGAGTTCGATCGCCTTCCCGAGCGGAGAGTAAAAGGTGATCTGCATGCACGCGACGCCCGCCAACGTGAGGGCGACAGCATCCGTGACCTCGCTTGCATCGAAAGGGTGGCTGCGGACCGAGACCGTGTCATTGAAGACCGGAAAGCCGAAGTACATGAAGTAGAGGAGGTTCAGCAGCGGGAAGATCGGCACCTCGCGGTTCGGGCGCTGGAGGTACAGGAACAGTGGGATCGAGCTCAGCCAAAGGAGCCCTGAAGCGAGCAGCAGGCGACTCGGTAGAACGTTGGCTTCGGCGAGGTAGAGGCAGCCGAAATTCAGGGCTCCCATGAGCGCGAGGAAGCCCCCAAAGCGGAGCGAGCCGCCGAGGTATCGGTCGACGAACGAGGAGCGAACCGTCGAGCCGGCGCCAGCGGTGCGAATCGGGGGTGGTTCCACGATGGGGTTCCTAGGGTCTGACGTGTCGTCGTCCGATGTCGCGGGGCTGGGCGGCTCGAGGCGAGGCGGAGAACGAAGGTCCGAAGTGGAAGTCTCGACGGGGGACAAGCGTGAGGTCGCTCACGGTAGAGTTGCACCGCGGGGCTCGCGCGTTCACGACCGAGGCTCGCTTCGCGTGAGTACGCGACTCCAACGGTGCGAGGGTGAGGCGTGACGAGCCGAGCGTGCGCAGCTCGGGCCCACGGTGAGCGTGCTGCGTGGGCGAATGATGCGCGTCGAGGAGGGCGCAGCACGCGCATCGGCGAGCGTCGTTTCTGCGCTCGTCTCACGGCCGGCCGGGCATTCGCGGCAACCGAGGCGCGGCTTCGCGCGGGCCTCGCTAGTCCTCGCGGGTGTCTGGGCCGGCCTCGGATTGTCGCGTGCGTCGATCGTAGTCGCCGAGCAGCGCGGACGTGAAGCCGAAGTCCGTCACCGCGAGCACGACGAGCTCATGCTCGGTCGACGTGTTTCGCGTTTGATGAAAGATCCATCGAGGGACGAACGCGACGTCGCCGGTCTTCACCGCGAGGAGACGCTCGCCCACCCGGACCTCGCCTTCGCCCTCGAGGACTACGAAGAGCGACTCGTGTGCGTGCCTGTGCAGCTCGTTGCGCTTGCCCGGCGCGATCCGCACGACGCGCGGGTCCATGACCTGAACGTCCGGAAATGCGAGCCGATCGACCTCGAAGTCGATGCCGAGCCGCTCGTTCACGTTGCGATACATCGTCGCCCCGCGGGCGAGGCCGGGACGCACCCACGGGCCCGCCTCGGGATCGGCGCCGAGGGGCTCGCGCGACCGAGCCCTCTCAATCACACCTTCAAGCTCGCTGGGTAGCTCGTCCTTCATTCCGTCCTCCGCTGACAATCCCCTCGCCGCCTGTCACACCACCGTGTCGGCGTCGGCTGGAACAAGCGCGCGCGCGAGCATCCAGTCCCAGAAGGCCGCGCGGAGCTGCAGCGCCTTCAGCATCCCCCGGCGGAGCGCGGTGCGCCCTTCGGCGGTGTGGGCGTGATCCACGGAGAGCGCCTGGAGCGTCGCTTGGTGGTGGTCGTCGACGGCCGTGTGCAGCGGGAAGAACACCGTGTCGCGGGGCGAGAGCTCTCCGAGTCGAGCGACCGCCTTCACGAAAGGGCCGTAGAGCGTTCGGACGATGTTCTCGGTCCCGAGGCCGAGCGCGCCGAGGCCCTCCGCAGCCGAGGTGCCGAGCACGTGCAAGAAGAGCTCGCGCCAGGCGACGACCTGGTCGTGTTCGACCCCCTCGACGTATCGGACTCCGAGCGCTTCCGCGAAGCGTCGGAAGAGAACCGGGTGAGGGAGCCCCTCGATCCACTCGCGCTCGACGCCGACCGCCGCGAGCGCGGAGAGCTCCTCGTCGTCGTAGATGCCGGACTCCTCGCTGAGGTTGTCAAGGAGCGCGTGACGGTGCTCTCGCCGCTCGAGTCGAGAAATGACAGTCATCAAGTAGCGTGGAAAGTGGAGCGAATACCCATAGTACTGACGCGCGAAGTCGGTGAGCGCCCAGCGAGTGTCGGGCAAGGTGCCCTCCGCGAGCGCCGCGAGGTAGGGGTGCCGGACGGCGCGGTGCCGCAGGGCTTCGGCGGTGAGGCGCTGGACATACGCCTCTGCGGTCTCGCTCCGCGGCTCCACGGGGACGCGGTGGGCTGCGGCGGCGCCGTGGTGGGCCTCCGGGGGGGCATCGCAGGAGTGGAGACGCACGCGATGGTGGGGATCGAGTCGTTTGGGGGCGTTCATGCTGGTCGTACCGGTGGGCTCGAGCTCGCGGGACACGTCACCAGAGATTTGACTCCTGGGCGCACGCGAAGCAACCGCAGGGGTCGAGAATCGGTCGCCTAGGCCGAATTCGGGTCGAGGTCGCGCGTCATCGCGCGCGGCGTCTCGGCCCTCAGGGGCAACACAGCGACGGCGCGCTCATCGGCTCGATCGTGTACGCGGTCTGTGGCGTCGACAGCCCGACGACCTCGTTGCCCTGCCCAGAGAGAAAGTCGACCGAGTCGCAGTTATCGATCTTGGCGATCCACCCGCGCGCGATGCCGGCCGTCTCGGCGAGCGCATTCTCGATGGTGACGTTTTGGATCATCGTGGCCTCGGGCACCATGCCGGGCTCGTCGTTGAAATTGATGCCCACCGCGAAGCGCGCCCACTGCATGCTGGGGTCCGTGCAATGGGCGATGCTCGTGTTGCTCCCGTTTCCCGTGTGCCGCAGGATGAGATGGTCGAGGCGACTTCCGGCGCCCTTCGGGAAGAACTCGATCCCTTCCCAGGCGCCGGGGTCGTCCGTCACGCCCTCCATGGTTACCTTACGGTCCGCCGACCCTTGGACGAGCAGGGTGCCCTCCTCGTCAGCATAGCCGACGTCGATCCCTCCGCGATTCGAGTCGCTCTCTCCGGTCGTCCATTGGAGCGTGACGCCGGCTTCGAGCGTCAGCGTCGGGCCGCCGGTGCCCGCGATGAAGAGCTTGGAGAGCATGTAGTAGGGGACGCCCGTGTCACGCCAGACGTGCGCGCCGTCGTCGATGTGCGTGTCGCCGCTACCGAAGATCCCGACCGCGACGTGGTCCGTCACGTTCCCTGCGTAGGAACCGCTCGGGAGCGTCGAGACGCCCTGCGCGTCGTCGAAGTGAACGGGCGCCGTGAGCGGCATGTTGGTGTCTTCGCGGAGGCCCTCGAGGGCCCGCATGCCCGTCACCGTAAGGTCGGTGGACTCCTTGGTGAAGACCGCCGCTTTGGAGAGAAAAATCCCGCCGCCGTACCCGTCGCGAAGCGTGACGTGCTCGACGTGGAGCTGCTGGCTCCCTCGCTCGCCGAGCCCGACGAGGCGCACGAAATAACTGCCGCTCAAGTCGGAGGACTTGGCGCTCCCCTCGAACGTGACGTGCGCGAATCGCACGACCTCGCCGGTGGCCTCGATCGCGGCGATGCCGTTCTCCTCCGCCGACCCGTCGTCGCGCCGCAGGCCCTTCATGAGGATCGGCTTGTCGGCGCTTCCTTGGGCCAGGAATTGACCTTTCGCATGAAGGTCGAGGATGGTCTCGCCGCCGCCGTCGGTCGGGGCGAAGAGCACGATGCCGCACGGCTCGACCGTGATGGCGGCGTTGACGTCGAGGGTCCCGACGATCTTGTGGGGGCTTGCGGCCGCGGTCCAGGTCTCGGGAGCATCGACCGCGCCGGTGTGCAGCGTGCCCGAGTTCCAGCTCGTGATGGGGTCGAGGGCGGGGCAGAGCCCGGCGGCCGGTCCGCCGCTCGAGCCGCAGCCGAGCGTCGCAAGGAGCGTGGCGCCGAGGAGGCCCTGCAGGCCGAACGGGTGGTGTCGTCGCGTCTTCATCGCAGCAGGGTGTGGTTCACCCTCGGAGCGGTCAAGAAGGTTTCCGTGGTCGCGCTCGCTCCGGCAGGCTCGCGTGTGGCGTGCGGTCGCTCGAAGGCCTCGGCGATGACGCGTCCGTGCGTGCGAGCCCGCGCCCGCGCCCTGGCGCAACGGAGGAGCACGACCGCGCCGAAGGTACGCTAAGCTTCACGCATGCAACCGAGCTCTCTACTCGCTGGGGTTCGTTCCTCGCTCGCGTCGGCGAGCACTCGAGTCGCCTTGGGTGCCCTGGGTCTTGCGCTCGCATCGCTCGGTTACGCCTGCTCGAGTACGGACTCGGTGCCCCCGTTCCCTTGCTCGACCGGCTCGTGCGGAGACGGCGGCAGCGGCGTCGGCGGCGGTGGCGGCTCGACGATCTCGCTCGGCAGCGGCGGTGCGGCGCCGTGCCCCGCGGAGCGTCAGTGCAAGGACGTGTGCTGCGAGGAGGGGAAGTTCTGCGCGCTCGGCGAGAGCTGTGCCGTGGAGCAGGCCGCGTGCGCGTCGAACGACGACTGCTGGTTCGACAGCTACTGCGACGGAGGCAAGTGCATCCCCTACGGCCTCCCGCCGACGAAGGATCGTGACGAGACGTGCGAGCTCGAGGTCAGCGTCGACGCGATCCTCCCCGACGTGCAGTGCCGCTGGACGGGGCCGCCTCCCGGAGACCCGTCGCCCAACCACGTGCACGTGATGAGCACGCCGGTCGTCGTCGACTTCGATTTCGACTCCGACCCGAAGACGCTGTCGCCCTCGATCGTGTTCACGTCGTTTCCGACGGCCGGCAGCTACACGAGCCCGGGCGTCTTGCGCGTCGTGAGTGGAAAGGACTGCGCGCAGCAGTTCACCTTCTCGATGCCTGGAGACGCGACCATGTCGCCGTCGTCGGTCGCCGTCGGGGACCTCGACGGTGACGGCCGTGCCGAGATCGTCGCGCCTGCACACTCGGGCGGGCTCCTCGCGTTCGCGTTTGACCCCGCGACGAAGGCCTTCGCGCGTCGCTGGCGTTCGGGCACCTGTCAGAACGGCATGATCGTGTCGACCGACACGACCGGAGGGACCGACAAGTGGAGCGGGCCTTCGATTCACGACCTCGACGACGACGGCAAGCCCGAGATTGTCTACGGCGCCACGGTGTACGGCAGCGACGGGTGCCTCTTGTCGAACAAGCTCGGCTTCCCGGTGTACAGCAAGGGGCTCGTTCCCATGCTCGCCGACGTCGACGAGGACGGCGTGATGGAGCTCGTCGCGGGCAACTCGATCCACGAGTGGAAGGCGGGCGACTGGGTCGCGGAGGCGTACTTCAAGGGCGGTGGCCTCGCCGCTGGGCAGGTCGCCGTGGCCGACCTGGGCAACTACCCGCTCGCGTCCTTCGGGAACCAGGACCGCCCCGAGATCGTGGTGGTCGCGAGCGGCCAGGTGCGCGTGCAGACGCTCGAGGGGACGGTGGTGTTCGGTCCGTTCGCGGTGCCAGGCGGGGGGACCTCGGGGCCCCCGACCGTGGCCGACTTCGATGGCGACGGTCGACGCGAGTTCGCGACGGCGGGTGGAAGCCGGTACGTGGTGTTCGACCTCGACTGCGTGGCGGGCGGTGACCCCGCGAAGTGCGGCGCGGCGAACAAGACGACCGGCGTCCTCTGGTCGCAGCCCTCGAAGGACCAGAGCTCGAACGTGACGGGGTCGTCCGTGTTCGATTTCGACGCGAACGGCGCAGCCGAGGCTGTCTACGCCGATGAGTGCTTCCTCCGGATCTACGAGGGCGCGACCGGCAAGGTCATCTACAGCGCGGCGCGCTCGAGCGGCACGACCTACGAGAACCCAGTGATCGTCGACGTCGACGGCGACTACCGCACCGAGATCGTCTCGGCCGTGAACGACTATGCAGGGTCACTCGGATGTCCAGGTACGGATCCGCTGTTCCCGTCCTCAAAATACGAGCAGAATCGCGGAATCGTCGTGTTGCGCGACGGCAAGGACCACTGGGCCGCGTCGCGCCCGGTGTGGAACCAACACGCCTACGCGGTCACGCACGTCGGCGACGCGGGCGAGTCGCCGAAGTCGAGCAGCGTGAAGCTCAACTGGAAGGACGCCGCCCTCAACAACTTCCGCCAGAACGTGCAGGGCGGACTCACGGCGCTCGGCATCCCCGACCTGACGGCCGGCGGCGAGGTCGGCGTTGTCGATTGCAGCACGGGCTCGGCGTACGTCGAGGCCCGCGTGTGCAACCGTGGGACCTTGCCGATGGTGTCGGGGACCGAGGTCGGCTTCTATGAGGGCGCCCAGAATGGCCCCGAGCTCTGTCGCGCGACGATCCCGTTCGCGTTGCAGGCGGCCGAGTGCATGGTGGTCGGGTGCAACGCCACGATCGGCGACAAAATCCTCGACGTGTTCGTGTTCGTCGACCCCGACTCGCTGACCGAGGAGTGCCACGAAAAGAACAACGGCGCCCTCTATAAGAACGTCGGCTGCGGCCAGGTACCGAAGTGACCGGTGGGGCCCCTTCGAGGGGCTTGGGCCTCGTCGCGGCAAGATGCGGGCGGGGACCGGGTGCTCGTGTCGGTCGCTTACCTGCAGGACGCCATCCCGCTCGCGAGTCAGGCGGGCTTTGGCGAGGTCGAGGGCCTGCTCTGCGGTGACGGCCTGCGCTCCGTACGGGCGACGCTCGGCTGGGCTCGCGACGCGCTGCCGAGCTGGCTCGCGGGCGAGCCGAGTCTCCGGCGCGGTTCCTCGACTTCCTCGGCGCGGCGGTAGGTAGCCCGCCTGGCTCTCCGTGGACCGCGCTTCAAAACCAACGCGGCTTCACGGCGGCGCCGGGATCGCGGTCGTGAACGTGTCGCGAATGGCGCCTGCCTGGTCGACCACCTTGCCGATGACCGCCTCGGCGCCGACCTCGAACACGACCGAGTGGTAGTAGTCGCCCGACGCGACGCGCTTGTCGCAGTAAGGCCGCGCGAGGTTCTCGCTCGGGTCGTTGATGACTCCGCCGCCTCCCGCCGTGGTGAGGTAGACCGGTCCGTCGCCGAGCTCGAAGCGCTCGTAGCCGTGCATGTGCCCGGCCAGCACGAAGAGGACTCGCTCCTTCTCGAAGATCGGGTGAAAGGCGGCGAAGGCGTCGGGCAAATCACCCGAGTCGCCGCACGTGAGCATTGGGCGGTGGAGGCTCACGATCGAGAAGCGGAACCCCGGTCGCGCCTTGGCCTCGGCGAGCTGGGCCACGAGCCATGCCCCTTGCGGATCGCTCGGACCGAACGGCTCCTCGGAGTTGATGCCGAAGAACCACACGCCCCCAGACTCGAAGCGATGGTAGCTCCGCGTGCCGTCGAACCCGGCGTCCCCGAAGAAGCGCAGCGCGTAGGCGTCGAGCTCGTCGGGCTTCTCGTACTCGTGGTTGCCGATGACCGGGAGGAACGCGCCGGCCGCGAGCAGCGGTTGCATCACCGGGAACCATGAGGCCCACGTCTCGAGGAGCGAGTCGTAATACTGAAGATCACCGAGGTGTACGGTGAAGTCCGGCGCGTGCGGCAGGAGCGCGGCGATGGTGTCGTCGGTCGTGCCGAGGGCGGGGTTCGTGTCGCCGATCGCGGCGAAGGTGAAGGCGGTCCCCGTGGGACGCGCGGTGCAGAAGCGGCCCTTGCGCGAGGCGTCCGCCGCGAGCGCGTAGCGGTAGCAGGTGCCGGGCGTGAGGCCGTCGACCGCCGCCTCGTGCAGGTAGTAAGTGCCGGCGTAATCGATGGGCGCGGACGGGTTGAGCGGCGCGCCGTAGGTGCTCGCGAGCGTCGACGGCGTCGCCTTCGACGCGACCGTTCGCGCGGCCCCGCCGTCCTCCGGCGTGACCATGATGCCACCCATGGAGGCCTCGTCGCAGGCCTCCCAGCGTACCCGCGCGCTCACCCCATCGACGCGGAGCGCCCAGGGGCCCTTCGTCACGAACGGGGCGTCGCAGACCAGCCCGGTGCCGCCGCCTTCGCCGCCTTCGCCGCCTCCGCCGGTCGTCGTGGTCGCGCTCGAGCCGTCCTCCCCGCAATTCGCACCGATCGCCGTGAGAGTCGCAAGCCCGAGCCACCATGACGCACGTCGCATGACACGATCCCTAGCACCGTCGGACGTAAGGCCACAGCGCTCGCGACGCCGACGTTCGTGGTGCAGGGAGGGGCGCGCCGGCTCAGAGGACGCACTCGAGCGTGAGGTCGACGACCGTCGTCTCACACGCCGAGACGACGGTGCTGATCGGCGCGGTCGTCGTGCAGTAGGCGCCCTCCTCGCCGGTCACCGACCACGAGCCGGCTTCGAGCTCGACCGAGTACACGCCCTCGCCGTTTGCCATCACCTGCAGCGGGATCTCTCCGACTTGCGAGAGGATCGCGATGGCTCCTCCGCGCGGCTCGTTCCCGATCCGCAGCGTCCCGGTGAGCGTCCCGGTCGTGGAGGCGCATGGCGGCCCATCGTCAGAGGGTGCGCCGGAGCAACCAGCGAGAGCGAGCGTGCTCGCCGCAAGGACCAAGCCCGCGAGCGCCGAGAGACGGCTTGGTCGAGAGAACATTCGCGCCATGACGCATCGACGCTACGCCGAACGACCGCCCCCCGCGAGCATCGACTCGCGCGCCATCGCGCCTATCCGCCAACGTCGCCCTGAAGCTCGCCGCGCGAGAGCGCACGGCACCAGCGCTGGATCGGCTCGTGGGGCATGGACTCGATCCGGTGGCCGTCGCGGCCGACCATCGTCGTGTTGGCGACGAGCGCGTTGAGGATGGCCTCGTCGACGCTCTGGATCACGGCCTCGAAGATGGGGTTCAGCGCGTCGTCGGGGAGCGCGAGGCAGCTCCTCGGGTCCGCGCCTTCGTCGAAGAAATCCGCGTTTGCTGTCGAAAATGCGAGAAAAATGTCGCCCGAGCCGTGCCCCGCGATGGCTCCGCTGCGCCCGACGCCGAGGGTCGCGCGCTTTGCCACACGCCGTAGCTGGTGTGGCATGAGCGGGAGGTCGGTCGCGACGACGACGATGATCGAGCCCTGCTCGGGGAGACCGGGCGCACCCTCGAGCAGCCAGCGCCCCACCGGCATGCCCGCGACGTGGAACTGCGCGCGCCGACCGAAATTCGCCTGCACCAGCGCGCCGACGATGCCCGGGGTCGAGCCGATCGTGACGGCGCGTGAGGCGGTCCCGATGCCGCCCTTCCACTCGTAGCAGACCATGCCCGTGCCGCCGCCGACGCTGCCCTCCTCGAGAGGGCCCGTGCGTGCGTCGTCGAGCGCCGCGAACACGTCCGCGTCGGTGATGTGGAAGCCGTCGATGTCGTTCAAGTGACCGTCGTAGGTCTCCGCGGCGACCGGGAGCATCCAGGGCGACATGCGCTTCGCGCCCGTCCGCACCATCCAGCGCACGACCGCGTCGCGCGCGAGGCCGACGCTGTGCGTGTTGGTGAGCACGATCGGGAGCTCGGTGCGGCCCGCCTCCTCGATCCACACGAAGCCGGTCATCTCGCCGTTGCCGTTCATGCTGTGAACCCCAGCAAAAACAGGCCTCCCCGGGGCGCTACGGCCGCGCGGGTGGATCACCGTCACGCCCGTTCGCACCGGTCCGTGTCCGACCGAGAGCGCGCCGTCGCCGTGGATGAGCGTGCGGTGCCCGACCTCGAGCCCCGCGACGTCCGTCAGCGCGTTGAGGCTCCCCGGGGTGCCGCGGAATGGGACGCCGAGCGCGCGCGCCCGGAGGAGGCCCGAGGGAGTCGCGCGATGGCAGGCAGGCAGGTCGCTCATGGAGGGAGTCAACACCCGCGGCGCGTCGGCGCAAACCCTTCGACGTCGCGCCGTGGCCCAGCGTGGTGGGCGGGGGCCCGTGCTCGAGGACTAGGTCCGGTGATGCACGTCGAGGGCGCGGACGAGCGCGTCGAGGTCGCCGGCGTCGTTCCAGAAGCCGACCGCGGCGCGCACGCAGTCGACGCCGGGGATCGAGCGGACGAGGACGCCGTGTGACTCGAGTCTGCGCGCGACCGCCGACGCGGGCTCGTCTGCGACGCGAAACGAGACGAGCTGCGAGGGTCGCGGGGCGGGGACGAGGCTCACGCGCGGGCTCGCCGCGAGGTGGCGACGGACCTCGTCCGCGAGCGACCGGGCGTGCTCGCGACCGCCGGTCGTGTAGGCCTCTCGCTGCCAGGCGAGCGCGGCGATCGCGCCCGCGAGCGAGGTCATGCCGAGCGTGGTCGCGTCGAGCCTCCGGGCGGTGGGCCAGTCGCGCACTCCGTGGGGACTGCGATCGCGCGACAGGTACCAGGGCCACGGCGTCCCGAGCCTCTCGAGCGCGTCGGGCCGCACCCACAGCGCGCCGGTACCCGAGGGTCCGCACAGCCATTTCTGGCCGCTCACGGTGTAGGCGTCGACCCCGAGCGTGGCCGGCGCGACGTCGAGCGCGCCGACCGACTGGGCGCCGTCGACGAGGAGGAAGGCCTGGTCACCGACGCGGGCCCGAACCTCGGAGGCGACCGTCGCGACGTCGAGCACGTGGCCGCTCGTCCAGAGGACGTGCGACACGGCGACGAGCCGTGTGCGCGGGCCAACGGCCGCGACGAGCGCCGCCTCGTCCGCCGGCACGGTGCGGAGGATGACGCCGCGGACGCGCGCGAGCTCCTCGAGCGGCGCCGTGAGCCCCGGATGCTCCTCGCGGGTGAGCACGACCTCGTCGCCCTCGGCGAGCCCGAGCCCCCACACAATCGTGTTGCAGCCGTCGGTCGTCGCGTGGTTCAGCGCGACCTCGTCCGGCGAGCAGGCGAGCGTGGCGGCGAAGGCTCGGCGCGCCTCGTCGAGCTGCCCGAGCCACCCCATGATCCCGGCGTGGCCGATGCGACCGTGCTCGAACGAGCGCGCGAGGTGCGCGTGCATGGCGTCCCGCGCGACCGAAGGCAGGGGACCGAAGGTGCCGGCGTTGAGGTAGGCGTGCGGAAGGACGCTCGGTGCTTCGGCCCGCACGCGCTCGAGGTCGAACGTCATGCTCGGTCGGGTAGCACGGGGGCACGCGGGCGTCGCCGCGGGGCGGTCACGGGTCGCGTACGGTGAGGACGAGCTTGCCGCGCGCTTGCTTCGACTCGAGTCGTCGGAAGGCCGCGTGGGCGTCGTTGAGCGAGTGACGCGCGTCCACAATCGCGCGGAGACGGCCTCGCGCGAGGGCGTCGGCGAGGACGTCGAGATCGCGCCGTCGCGAGCGGACGATGACGAGCCGCTCCTCGAGCCTTCGGCCACGTGTCAGGAGGTCGCGCGCGGCGCGCCCGAGGGTCGGGATGGTGTTGACGTAGCTCCCGCGACCTCGCGGAAAGACGCGGGCCACATCGTCGAGCCGAAGGTTTCCGAACACGTCGAAGACGACGTCGATCGCGCCCGCGAGCGCTTCCACATACGGCTTCGTACGGTCGAGCGCCTGGTGGGCGCCGAGCTCCTCGGCGAGCGGTCGGCTCGCGTCGCTCGTGGTCGTCGTGACCCGCGCGCCGAGCAGGCGGGCGAGCTGCACCGCGAGCGTGCCGACCCCGCCAGCGGCTCCGTGGATCCAGATGCGCGTTCCTGCGACGACACGCGCCACGTCTCGGAGCGCCTGCAGCGCCGTGAGACCCGCGAGAGCGATCGCTGCGCCGTCGTCGAACGGCGCGTTGCTCGGGAGGTGGGCGGCCTCGTCCCCGTCGACGCACACGAGCTCGGCTGCGGTCCCGCGGCACGAGGTCCGCTCGTTCAACATCCCGAAGACGCGGTCGCCCTCCGCGAAGCCCGTGACGCGGCTCGCCCGCACGACCCCCGCGTAGTCGAGCCCCACGATCTTCGGGAAGCGGCGGCCCGACAGCCACGCGAACTTCCCCTTGCGAACGAGCGCGTCCTTCGGGTTCAGCGCGGCCCGGTGCACCTCGACGAGGAGCTGGCCGCGTTTCGGGGTGGGCGCCGGGACGTCGAGGTGCTCGAGCGCGTCGACCTCACCGTAGCGACGGTAGGCGAGCGCGTGCATCGGCGTCCCGGCTCCCTCTCAGCGCACGTCGGTGACGAGCGCGCTCCGCGGCTTGCGGACCTTCGGGAGCGCGGCGAGCCAGTCTCCCTCGGGGTCGCGGTAGCCGAGCGGCAAGAGCGCCACGCTGCGGAGGCCGCGTGCGCGGAGGCCGAGGACCTCGTCGACCGCGTCTGGCTCGAAGCCTTCCATCGGCGTGCTGTCGATGCCTTCGGCCGCGCACGCCGCGAGCGCCACGCCGAGCGCGAGGTAGGCCTGCTTGGCCGCGTGGTGAAAGTTGGTCTCGACAGGGCGCGCCGGGTAGCTCGCCAGGAGAAACTTGCGGTAGTTCTCCCAGCCCTCGCTGCGGGTCCCGCGGACCTCGTTGACCAGGTCGAACGCGCGATCGATCCGCTCGGCGGTGTACGTGTCCCACGCGGCAAAGACGAGGACGTGCGACGCGTCGGCCACCTGAGCCTGGCCGTTCGCCGCCGTCTTCAGGCGCGCCCTGACCTCTGGGTTCGACACCAGCACGAGCTCGTAGGGCTGCAGGCCGCTCGAGGACGGCGCGAGCCGCACCGCCTCGACCACGCGCTCGACCGCTTCGTCGGGGACGGCGCGCGCGGGGTTCATCTTCTTCGTCGCGTAGCGCCAGCGGAGTTGTTCGAGGAGGTCCATGGCCACGTCGTATAGCGCCGTCCGCGCGCTCGTTCCAGTGGTGGCGCGCTGCTCCTGAGCTTGGCCCCGAGAGCGCAGCGCGGCGCTGGGCCTCAGCCGCCGAAGGGGCGGGCGAGGCTCCTGCGCGCGGCGAGCGCCGCATCACGCGCGGCCTCGGGGGACGCCCCAAGCGTGACGAGGTGGCCCATCTTGCGTCGGGCCTTCGCGCCTTCCTTCCCGTAGAGGACGACCTCGAGGAGCTCGGGGTGGGCGTCGAGAGCGCGCAGGTCCAGCGCGGACCGACCCTGCGCGAGCCACACGTCGCCGAGAAGGTTCGCCATGCAGTAGGCGTCCGTCCCGAGGAGCCGCGGCGTCGGCGCTGGGAGGCCGACGAGCACGCGCGCGAGCGCGTCGAACTGGCTCACCGAGCACGCACGCCTCGTGACGTGCCCGCTGTTGTGAGGGCGCGGTGCGAGCTCGTTCACGTAGACGTGACGCCCGCCGTTTATGGTCGAGACGACGTGGCCGCCACGGCGGGACCCAGGGGTGCGCGTGACGAAGAACTCGACCGACAGCAGGCCGACGACGTCGAGCCGCCGCGCCGTCTCCTCGGCGAGGCTCGCGATCACGCGATTGACCTCTTCGGGGAGCCGCGCGGGAACCAGCGTCACGTCGAGCACACCGGCTGCGTGCGTGTTTTCGAAAACAGGAAAGTGTGTCGTCGCGCCGCTGGGGTCGCGGATCACGATCGCGCTTGCCTCGGCTTCGAGCGGAAGGGGATCTTCGAGCACCACCTCGAAGTCGGGGCCGATGCTCGTCTCGAGGGTGCCGCACGCGACCTCGAGCGCTTCGTCGCCGCGGATCAAGAACTGTCCCTTTCCGTCGTAGCCGCCTCGCGAGGTCTTCATGAGGAAGGGGTACCCGAAGGCGTGCGCGACGGCGTCGAGCTCGGCGCGTCCGCGGGCGTGAGCGAAGGCGACGTGCGGGAGGCCCGCGTCGCGGAGGAAGGTCTTCTCGGCGAGTCGGCAGCGCAGGGTGTCGAGCACGTCGAGCGAGGGCCACACCGGCGGGGGAGAGGGCAGCGCCGCCAGCACGTCACGCAGCCAGCGCGTCTCGATGTGCTCGAACTCGTACGTGACGACGTCTGCCCGCGCGAGAAAGCGCCCGAGGGCGGCCCGGTCGTCCCAGCGGCCGGTGACGACGTCTGGGACTCGGCGCCGCGCGGGCGCGTCGGCGTGCGGATCGTAGAGGGACACGTCGGCGTCGAGGTCGAACAGGGCCTCGGCGAGCATCGTGCCGAGCTGTCCGCCGCCGAGGATCGCGACGCGGCGTCGAGCGTCGCTCACGTGGCCCCTCGTCGCAGCGCGAGCGACGCGGCGACCTCGGCGTGCCCCTCGAGGGCGGCGCGCGCGAGCGCCTCGCGCCTTGCCTTCAAGTGAGCCCGGAGCGCGGGGTCCGAGAGCGCGAGGATCTGCGCGGCGAACAGCGCCGCGTTGGTCGCGCCCGCAGGGCCGATGGCGAAGGTCGCCGTCGGGACGCCCGCGGGCATCTGCACGATCGAGAGCAGGCTATCGATCCCCGAGAGCGCCTTCGACGCGACGGGCACCCCGAGGACGGGCAAGGTCGTGAGAGCGCTCACCATCCCAGGCAGGTGCGCGGCACCGCCGGCTGCGGCGACGAGGACCTCGAGCCCACGGCCCTCGGCGGTCTTTGCGTACTCGACCATGCGCTCGGGCGTTCGGTGAGCGCTCACGACCGCGAGCTCGTACGGGATCGCGAGGTCACGAAGCACCTCCTCGGCGCCCGCCATCGTCGGGTGATCCGAGGCGCTCCCGAGGAGGAGCCCGACGCGCGGGCGGGCCTCGGAGGACGGGGCGGGAGGGGGCTCGAGGGGAGGGGCCATCGGCGTGTGCTCCTTCAGGCGGAGGAGATCACATCGCCCTCCGCGCCGCACGCCAAACCGTCAAGGCGAGGCCCAGCGCGGCGAGACCTCACGAGTTCTGCAAGAGGTGGGTCGTCGCGGAGAGCGCGAACGAGAAGCTCGCGCCGCGCCCGAGCTCGCTCTGGACGCGGCGCGTCCCGCCGAGCGCCTCGATGACCCCCGACGCGATCGGCAGGCCTCGCCCGTCGGCCGTCGTCACGAACGCGACCTCGGCGAGGTGCCGGCTCGCGAGCCCGGCAAGCGCGCGGGTCAGCCTGTCGGGGGGGCGATGTGCCGAGGACCGCGCCCACCTCGGCGAGGAAGCGATCGCGCGCGGCCTGTTGCCGCAGCGCCGTCACGTAGCGGTCCGAGCGCCGCGCGTCCACGAGTAGCCTGAGCCCCGGATCGTCGAGCGTCGCAGGGCACGCCGCCAGGTCGGTCACCTCCTCGAGCGGGTCGCCGTGGCTCCCCACGCAGCGCACCACGTCCCGCCAGTCCGGATCGCGGCCGACCGCGACCCAGCGTGATTGAAGACCTCCTGCCTCCGGACTCTATCAACGGGAGCATTCCGGCAACCCATTGAGATGGGTCACTCTTCGGCTGCGATTCTCACGGAAGAGCGATGTTCGTGAAAACCCTCGGATTCCCTCTCGTCGGGCGCCTTAGTGAGCCCAGTAGGCCTCGTCGTCGAGGCCGTCTTCGCGCTCCGGGAGCGCGCGCGTGAGACGCGGCGAGGACTGCGCGAGGACCTCATAGCTCACCCGGTTTGCATAGCGGCAGACCTGGCTCATCGACGAGTACGTCAGGAACTCGCGTGCGTGCTTCGCTGAGTTGGGGACGCTCGTGCGGTGGTAGCG
>Ga0194129_10002798_pt1 | contig 25378 bp, 20 predicted proteins | sample TA2KigCa35mmetaG_FD_150862 | JGI IMG/M metagenome (GOLD analysis project Ga0194129, IMG submission 150862) | Freshwater microbial communities from Lake Tanganyika, Tanzania - TA2015038 Kigoma Deep Cast 35m | ecosystem: Environmental > Aquatic > Freshwater > Lake | place: Tanzania: Lake...
ATTCGGAACGGCGTGTTCAGGAGCGTCGCTCAGTTGGTCGACGCAATTCGTCGCTACGTCGACCACCACAATACGAACCCAACGTCCTTCGTCTGGACGAAGAAGGCCGAAGACATCCTTCAAAAAATCGCCCGGGCGAGGAAGGCTCTCGATAAAGTCCCATCTGCGTGAGACGCTACACTAGGCCGTCCGCGCCCGAAGGGTGCTCGCGGCTTCGACGGGGGGGCGCCCGCCTTGACCCCCGGGCGGCCTGACCGCGACAATCGCAGGTTGGCCCGCGTTTTCCGAGGTCTCCGCGGCCCCGATCCCGCCGGCTCCCGCCCCGCCGCCACACCGGACGACACGTCCGGCCGGCCGAACATTCGCGCTGCACTCATGGAAACCCTCGAACGCATCTGGGACTCGCTCTCCAACGGCGCCGCTGCGGCTGGGGGTCGGCTGGAGCGTTTTCTGACGGGCCTGTTCGGCTCGTCGAACGCCCGCTACCTGCGGCGGCTTGAGCCGAAGATCGAGGCGATCAACTCGCTGGAGTCGAAGTACGAGGCGATGAGCGACGCGGAACTCCGCGGGCAGACCGCCGAGTTCCGGCGGCGGCTCGCGGCCGGCGAGACGCTCGACGACATCCTCGTCGAAGCCTTCGCCGTGTGCCGCGAAGGGGGCAAGCGGTTCCTGGGCATGCGGCACTACGACGTGCAGCTGATCGGCGGCATGGTGCTCCATTCGGGGGCGATCGCGGAGATGATCACGGGCGAGGGCAAGACGCTCGTCGCCACGCTCCCCGCCTACCTCAACGCCCTCGAGGGAAAGGGCGTGCACGTGGTCACGGTGAACGACTATCTGGCCCGCCGCGACATGGAGTGGATGGGGCCGCTGTACATCGGGCTGGGCCTCACCGTGGGCGCGATCCAATCGGGCATGGAGTCGGGCGATCGCCAGAAGGCCTACGCCTGCGACATCACCTACGGCACGAACAACGAGTTCGGCTTCGACTACCTCCGCGACAACATGCGGATGGCCGCCCGCGGGGACGACCGATTTCCGAAGCACATGCAGCAGGCCCAGGGTCCGCTCTGTTTCGCGATCGTCGACGAGGTCGACAACATCCTCGTCGACGAGGCCCGCACGCCGCTGATCATCTCGGGCCCCGCGCACGACGACGTCGCGAAGTACGCCAAGGCCGACCAGATCGCCCGGCAGCTCCGGGCCGACGAGCACTTCGAGGTCAAGGAGAAGGAGCACTCGGTGGCCCTGACCGAGGAGGGGGTGCGGCTCGCGGAGAAGCTCGCCGGGGTGGAGAGCTTCTACACCGCCGGCAACATGGAGTGGCCGCATCTCATCGACAACTCGCTCAAGGCCCACCACCTCTACAAGCGCGACGTCAACTACGTCGTCCAGCAGGGCGAGGTGGTGATCGTCGACGAGTTCACCGGCCGCCTGATGCCCGGCCGCCAGTGGTCGGACGGCCTCCACCAGGCGGTGGAGGCGAAGGAGGGGGTGCGGATCAAGGAGGAGTCGCAGACCCTCGCCACCGTCACGCTGCAGAACTTCTTCAAGCTCTACAAGAAGGTCGGCGGCATGACGGGCACCGCCATGACCGAGGCGACCGAGTTCTGGAAGATCTACAAGCTCGACGTGATCGCCATCCCTCCCAATCGCGGCCTCAAACGGATCAACCACCCCGACGTCATCTACCGGACGGAGCGGGAGAAGTGGATCGCGGTCGCCGACGAGGTCGAGCGGATCCACCGCTGGGACACGGTCGCCCTCACCGACGGCACGTGGAAGGTCGGCAGGATCACGGCCGATCTCGACGGCGAGATCGAGTTCGAGCCCAAGGGGGAGCGGACGAGCGAGCGGATCCCGAATGCGAAGATCAAGGAGATCCAGCGGAAGGGGCTGCCGGTGCTCGTGGGCACCGTGTCGATCGAGAAGAGCGAGCGGCTCTCGGCCCTGCTGGAGAAGCGGGGCGTCGACCATCAGGTGCTCAACGCGAAGCACCACAAGCGGGAGGCGGAGATCGTGTCCCAGGCCGGCCGACTGGCCGCCGTGACCATCGCCACCAACATGGCCGGCCGCGGCACCGACATCATCCTCGGCGGCAATCCCGACACCCTCGCCTGGTCGCGGCTCCAGGACACGTACCCGACCAGGCTCGACGTTCCCAAGGCGGAGTGGGACGCGCTGGTCGCCGAGATCGCCGACCGCGAGAACATGCGGTCGGAAGGAGAACTCGTCCGCTCGGTGGGGGGCCTGCAGATCATCGGCACGGAGCGGCACGAGGCCCGCCGCATCGACCTCCAGCTCCGCGGCCGCTGCGGCCGCCAGGGAGACCCGGGCTCCAGCCGCTTCTTCCTGTCGCTCGAAGACGACCTGATGCGGATCTTCGCCGGCGAGTGGGTGAAGAACGTGCTCACGCGGCTGGGAATGCAGGACGGCGAGGCCATCGAGAGCCGGATGGTCACCCGCCGGGTCGAGGCGGCCCAGAAGAAGGTGGAGGAACGGAACTTCGAGGTTCGCAAGAACCTGCTCGAGTACGACGAGGTGATGGACGAGCAGCGGAAGCGGGTCTACGGCTTCCGCCAGAAGATCCTCGACCAGACCGACGCCGACGCCGACTGCCGCGACATGATCCTCGACATGGTCGATCGGCAGATCGAACAGAACATCGGCAGCTTCCTCGACAAGGACTACGGCTGCCAGACCTACGCCACCTGGGCGGGCGGCCAGCTCGCCTGCGAGCTCGACGCCAAGGATTTTCGGGGCATGACGCCCGAGGAGGCCGAGCGGCTGGCCGTCGATCTCGCGGTGCGCAACGCCGAGGCGCTGATCTTCGACGCCGTGGAGGAGAACCTGCCGGCCGGCGAGGACGAGGGGGAGTGGAACTGGGGTGCCCTGGCCTCGTTCGCCAACGCCCGCTGGAAGCTCTCCGTGAACGACCGCGACCTGAAGCGCGTCGGCCGCGACGGGGTCTGCGAGTGGCTGCAGGAGAAGGCCCGCGACGCGATCCAGCGGATCGACCTCTCCGACGGTGCCCGGTTCCTGGCGCCCGACTTCGGCCCGCGCAGTGCCATGGGCTGGACGGAGTGGCGGTTCGGCGCGGCGATCCCCGAGGCCGACGTGGCCGCGCTGGAGCAGTCCGGGCTCGACGCGGCCTCGTTCACCAGGCGGGTCTCCGAGCTCGCCCGGGCCGTCTACGACCGCCGCGAGGTGGAATATCCGGTGCTGGTGGGCCTGGCCCACTTTTCGGGACGCCAGGCCGACGGCTCGCGGCAGCTCGACCGCGACGGGCTCCTGGCGTGGGCCCGCGAGCGGTTCGACCCGGCCCTCCCGGAGTCGGTCGTGGCGAGGGGCGATCTCGAGCAGCTGCGGGCGAACCTCGTCGAGGCGAGCCGGCGGCGGCACGCCCGGGGCGACGCGCCGCGGGACGAAATGGGGCGCATGGAGCGGGCCGTGCTCCTCCAGATCCTCGACAACGCGTGGAAGGACCACCTCCTCGCGATGGATCACCTCCGCAGCAGCGTCGGACTCCGCGGCTACGCGCAGGTCGATCCGAAGGTGGAGTACAAGCGCGAGGGCATGCGGACGTTCGACCTGATGTGGAAGGGCATCGACGAACGCGTGGTGGACATCGTCTACCGCATCGAGCAGGTGGAGGAGGACGCCCTGCGGAGCACCTGGCGGGAGACCGCCGCGATCCACGCGGAGGCAGCCCCCGCGACCCTGGCTGCGGCGGCCACGTCACCGGAGCTCGCCGGCGGTCCGCCGGATCAGCGGGGCGAGGCCGGCCCGGTCGAGCCGATCCGCAATCTCGGTCAGCGGGTGGGCCGCAACGATCCCTGCCCCTGCGGCAGCGGCAGGAAGTTCAAGAACTGCTGCGGCAAGTCGAGTGGCGTGGCGACGGCCTAGGCGCTGTCTGAAAACTCTGCTCGGCCGGCTGCGGGTGCGGCAAACGTCTCGTCGCCGGGGGAAGATACGCCCAAGGTTCCTCGAGCGTTCGCCAACCCCGTCGCTCGCTCGGATGCGGGCCGTGAAGGCGCCTTCGGCGGCGATCCCGTATCTTCGCGACGTGCTGCTGGACGTCGTCTACCTGCTGGCCGCGGTGCTCGCCCTCCCCTGGGTCCTGTGGCGTCGGGTCTCCGGCGGCAGGCCCGTGGCGGCACCTGCGACGCGGTTCACCGGCGACGTCTCCGTCGCGCCGAAGCCGGCGGGGGCCCACCGGATCTGGCTGCACGGCGTGAGCGTGGGCGAGGTGCAGCTCCTGGCCGTGCTCGCGGCGGACCTGCGGCGGCAGGCCGAGGCCATGCGCCGCCCCCTCGACTGCGTGATCTCGAGCTCCACGACGACCGGACTCGAGGTGGCCGCGGCCCGATTCGGAGCCGACCGGTCGTTCCCCTGCCCGCTCGACTTCACGTGGGCCGTCGACCGCGTGCTGGACCGCGTGCAGCCCGATGGGCTCGTGCTCGGGGAGCTCGAGCTCTGGCCGAACCTCGTGGCCCGCGTCCGCCGCCGAGGCATCCCGATCGTGGTCGCCAACGGACGGATGAGCGAGAAGAGCGCCGCCGGCTATTCCCGGATCCGGCCGGTGGTGCGGCGGATGCTCGGAGCGGTGTCGCTCGTGGTGGCCCGCTCGCCGGCCGATGCCGACCGGTTCGCCGCCCTGGGGGCCCGTGAGGTCGCGGTGACCGGCTCCATGAAGTTCGACGGCGTGCTGGGGGATCGCCACGACGCCGGCGTCGAGCGGCTCCGACGGCTCGCCGGATTCACCGCGGACGACCTCGTGTTTCTGGCCGGCAGCACCCAGGCGCCGGAGGAACGGCTCGCCGCCGAGACCTTCCTGGCCCTGCGCGACAGCCACCCGCGGCTGCGGCTCGTGATCGTGCCCCGGCACGTGGAGCGCACGGCCGACGTGGGCAGGATCCTCGACGAACTCGGCATCGGCTGGACGCCCCGGAGCCGGCTGACCGACGCGACGCCCTTGGGTCGCGGGCAAGTCCTGCTCGTGGACACCACGGGTGAACTCGGCCGCTGGTGGGGAACGGCGGCGATCGCGTTCGTCGGCGGCAGCCTCGACGGCAAGCGCGGCGGCCAGAACATGCTCGAGCCTGCCGCCTACGGGGCGGCCGTGTGCTTCGGGCCGCACACGCGGAACTTTCGCGACGAGGTCGCTCGGCTGCTCGCCGCCTCCGCCGCCGAGGTGGTCGGCGACGGCGACGCGCTCACGGCCTTCGTCGCGCGGTGCCTCGACGATCCCGGCTGGGCGGCGACGCTCGGGGACACGGCGGCCCGGTTCGTGGCCACGCAGCGGGGCGCCGTGGCGGCCACCGCCCGGATGATTCTCGAGCAGGTTCCCGCAGGAACCACCGCGAAACCCCGCCCGCGAGCGGATGACACGGCTCGCGGGTTGCCGAGCCCGACACGTTTCCCATAATGCGGTTTCACGCTCGTCGGGCCCGACAGGGTTCCGGCGATCCCATCCCCTTCCCCGCAGCACGAGGCTCCAGCCGTGGCACGAGGCAAGTACCTGTTCACCAGCGAATCGGTCAGCATGGGCCATCCCGACAAGTTGGCCGACCAGATTTCCGACGGCGTCCTCGACGCCTACCTGGCCCTCGACCCGAAGAGCCGCGTGGCGTGCGAGACCATGGTCACCACCGGCCTGGCCGTGATCGCCGGCGAGATCACCTCCAAGGGCACGATCGACTACCAGAAGGTGGTCCGCGAGGTGATCCGCGACGTCGGCTACACCGACGACGAGATGGGGATCGCGGCCGACACCTGCTCCGTGCTGGTGGCGGTGGGCAAGCAGTCGGGAGACATCGCCATGGGTGTCAACGAGGACGAGGCGAAGGGCAAGGACATCGGCGCCGGTGACCAGGGGCTGATGTTCGGCTACGCCTGCAACGAGACGCCCGAACTCATGCCGCTGCCAATCGCCCTGTCGCACCGGATCCTCAATCGCCTCACCGAGGCCCGCCAGAAGGGCGAGGTCGACTGGCTGCGCCCCGATTCCAAGAGCCAGGTGACGGTCGAGTACGAGGACGACAAGCCCGTGCGGATCGACACGATCGTGGTCTCCACGCAGCACGGCCCGCACGTGTCCAACGAGGAGATCCGGAAGTTCATCGTCGACAAGATCGTCAAGCCGCTGCTGCCCGAGGGGCTCGACACGGCGGACATCACCTACCACATCAACCCCACGGGGCGGTTCGTCGTCGGCGGCCCACATGGCGATTGCGGCCTCACGGGCCGCAAGATCATCGTCGACACCTACGGCGGCTGGGGCCGCCACGGCGGCGGCGCCTTCTCCGGCAAGGACCCGACCAAGGTCGACCGCAGCGCCGCCTACATGGCTCGGCACGTGGCCAAGAACATCGTGGCTGCCGGTCTGGCGGACCGCTGCGAGGTGCAACTCGCCTACGCGATCGGCGTCAGCGACCCGGTGAGCGTGAACGTCGACACCGAGGGGACCGGAAAGGTCGAGGACGAGCGGCTCTGCGACGTGGTCCGGGAGTTCTTCCCGCTCACGCCGCGGGGCATCATCGAGTATCTCGACCTCCGGAAGCCGATCTTCCGCAAGACCGCCGCCGGCGGCCACTTCGGCCGGGAGGGCTTCTCCTGGGAGAGCACCGAATCGGCCAAGAAGCTGGCTGAGGCCGCGCGAACCGCGGCCGCGGTCGGCTGACGCCTCGATGGCGAGGCCCGAGTCGTCGGGGATGCACGCCGCGTCCGTAGCCGGGAGGCTGCGGGCCGCGACGTCCCTGGACGCCGGACCGACGCTGGAGGCGATCCTGTCCGCAGTGGCGGCCGGGGCGGGATCTGCCGGGGCCACGGCCGGAGTCGTGCTGCTGCTGCGTCGGGTCGCCGGCGGGTTCAGCTCCGCCGACGGCGGTCTGGCCTGGATGGTGGCGGCCTTCGGCATCGCCGTCGTCGCCGCCGCGGATGCGGCATCGAGGCGGTGCGGCGGCTCGCTGGGATCGTGGGCGGCGCGGTTCGGCCTGGCGGCGGCCGTGGCCGCCGTGGCGGTGCCCCCGCGGCTCGACGACTGGGGAACCATCACCGCGCTGGTGGTCGCCGTCGGAGTCGTCGTGCTCCGCCCGCCGGCCCCACGGGGCACGCGGCCAGACCGGCCAGGCCGGCCGGGGCGACGGCGGCGGCAGGCCGACGAGGCCGTGCGCACCCCGGCATCGATCGCCCGGGCGGACGTTCCCGGCAGGCTCGTGCAGCGGCTCGAACGGTACGAGACGCCCGCGGGGCTCGACTGCCTCCGGGGCCGCGTCTGCCTCACGGTCGCGGCGGGCAGTCGCGGCTCTTCCGCGCACGTGGGATTCTGTCCGGCGTTCGCGGCGACGCCGACGGTGGAACTCAGCACCGACTACGATGGCGTCGAGGCGGTGGTGACCGCCGCGGAGGTGCTGCCCTGGGGAGTGCGGGTGGAATGCCGGCTCTCGGAACCCGCCGACGAGCCGCTCGAGATTCCGGTCGACGTCTCCGTGCATGCCGCGCAGTGAGTCGGGAATGGCACGCTGGCCGAGCAACCTGTGGACGACCCTCTTCACCTATGGCGTGATCTTCGCGGGATTTCCCCTGCTCTGCTACCTGTTCTGGTGCTGGGTCAGGGGGCGGTAGAGCGGCGTCACGCACCCTTCTCGGAGGATGACGAACCATGCTTCACGCGATCGTGATGGCCGGCGGCGCGGGCACGCGGTTCTGGCCGGCGAGCCGGGCGGGCCTGCCCAAGCAACTCCTGCCGCTGGCGGGTGCCCGCACGCTCCTGCAGGACACGGTCGATCGCTGCGCGGGCCTCGCGCCCCCGGAGCGGACGATGATCGTCACGTCGGCCCGGCTGCTCGACGCGGTGCGTCGCCAGGTGCCCGACTTGCCGGCGTCGGCCCTCGTGGGCGAACCGTGCAAGCGGGACACGGCCCCGTGCATCGGCCTGGCGGCCCTGCTCGTCATGCGGGCCGATCCCGAGGCCGTCATGGTGGTCATGCCATCGGACCACGTGATCCGGCCGGCGGAGGATTTCCAGGGTGCGATCCGGCAGGCCGCCGCGATGGTGGAGGAGCATCCCGGCCGGCTGGTCACCTTCGGTGTCCGGCCGACGTATCCGGCCGAGAGCTTCGGCTACATCCAGCAGGGGAACCGGCTGCCGACCGGACCCGGCGCGGCCGCCACCTTCGCCGTCGCCCGGTTCAAGGAGAAGCCTCCGGCGAGCGTCGCCGCCGAATACCTCGCCGCGGGCACCTACCTCTGGAACGCCGGCATCTTCGTCTGGAAGGCGGCCACGATCGTCGCCGCCCTCGATGCCCGGCAGCCTGAAACCATGGCCCACCTGCGGCGCATCGCCGCCGCCTGGAGCGGCCCGGACCGCGACCGCGTGTTCGCCGCGGAGTTTGCGGCGATCCAGGGAATCTCCATCGACTACGCCGTGCTCGAGCAGGCCAGCGACGTCGCGGTGATCGAGGCCCCCTTCTCGTGGGACGATCTCGGCGGCTGGTCGGCGGTGGCCCGGCATCGCCCGGCCGATGCGGCCGGCAACACCTTCGTGGGCCGCCACCTCGACATCGATTCGAGTCGTACCATCGTGCAGACGGACAACCGGCATCTCGTGGTCACCCTCGGTCTGAAGGATATCCTGGTGGTGCATACGGCCGATGCGACGCTCGTGGCCGATCGGGCCCACGAGGAGGGTATCCGCAAGGTCGTGGCCGAACTCGAGAAGCGCGGATGGCACGAGCATCTCTGATCGCCGTCACGCTGGCGGTGCTGATCGCCAGCGCCGGCAACGGGGCGGACGACCCGCCGAGCGGTGCCGAGTGGCTCGCCTCGTTCCGCAAGTCTCGGGAGGCGCTCGAGTGGAGCGACACCGCGGTCCGGCACGACTGGCGACTGCAGGAACGGCCGCGGGACGGCCGCTGCCGGATTCTCGACCCCGGCGACGCGGTCGTCCGCGAGGGAGTCGCCGCCGAGTGCCGCTCGGCATTCGCGGCCCTGGAGGCGTCGGGCACCGTGCCGGCGGTGCAGGGACCGGTCGTGATTCTCCTGCATGGCCTCGGTGAGGGCCGCGCGTCGATGCGGCCGATCGCCGAGCACCTGCGGAAGACGCTCGACGCCACGGTCCTGCTCTTCGGCTACGCGAGCACGGCGGCGGATCTCGAGGCCCACGGGCGGGCACTCGGGGAGGTGGTCACGAGCCTGCCCCCCGAGGCACCGGTCAGTTTCGTGGGCCACAGCCTCGGCAATCTCGTCGTCCGCCGCTGGATGGCGCTCGCCGGCCGGGACGACCTGGCCCGGGTCACGCGGATGGTGATGCTCGGCCCGCCGAACCAGGGCTCCGCGCTCGCCCGCCGCATCGGAACCGTCGTCCTGCTTGCAGCCCTCTCCGAGGGAGCCGCTCGCGACCTGGTGGTGAAGTGGCCGCAGGTCGAGCCGCAACTCGCCGTGCCGCCCTGCGAGTTTGGCATCGTGGCCGGCGGACGCGGCGACGGCCTGGGCTTCAGCCCGATGCTCGCCGGCGATGACGACGCGATCGTCCGCGTCGAGGAGACTCGGCTCGCCGGCGCCGAAGACTTTCTGCTCGTGCCGGTGAACCACGCCGCGATGCTCGACGATCGCCGCGTCAAGCGGGCGACGGAGTCGTTCCTCCGCTGCGGATGCTTCGCCCCCGCCGAAAGCGAGGCGGCGCGATGAACGGCTCCCTGCCCGCGGGCCGGCTGGCGGGCGTCGACTATGGTCGGCGGCGCATCGGCGTGGCGATCTGCGACGCGGCGCGGATCATCTGCAGCCCCCTGTGCGTGCACCTCACGAGCGGCGACCGCGAGGGCGACGCCGCCTTCTTCCGCAGGCTCGCCGGGGACGAATCGATCGCCGGCTTCGTCGTCGGCCTGCCCGTCCACGCGGACGGCACCGACAGTGCGATGTCGGCGGAGGTGGAACGGTTCGGCGCGTGGCTGGGGAGGGTGACCGACCTGCCCGTCACGTTCCACGACGAGCGGTACACGTCGCGCGAGGCCGCGGGCATGCTCGCCGGCGTGGGGCTCACCCGCGACCGCAAGAAGAGCCTGGCGGACGCGGTGGCGGCACAGGTGATCCTGCAGTCGTGGCTCGAGTGCCGGTCGCGCGGGGAGGGGCCGCAGGCACTCGATGGCTAGCACGGCGAAGCAGCCTCTGGCTGGCCCCGATCGCCGCCTGGTCGTGGGCTGCGGATACCTCGGTGAGCGGGTCGCCCGCCGGTGGGCTGCCGCAGGATCGCAGGTCGTCGCCACGACCCGCCGGGATGCGCGGGCCGACGCCCTGAAGATGCTGGGACTCGAACCCGCGGTGGTCGACGTGACGGCCTCCGACCCGGGTTGGGAGCGGCTGCTGGACCGCGGCGGCGTGCCCGCGGCCGTGTTCTGGGGGGTGGGTTTCGACCGCACGGCGGGGACCACGCATCATGACGTGCACGTCCACGGGCTCCGCAGACTCCTCGACGCGCTCGCGGCGGCCCGCGGATCCGCGCCGCCGCCACGGGTGATCCTCTCGAGTTCGACCGGCGTGTGGGGGGATGCCGGCGGCGACATCGTCACGGAAGCCACGCCCCCCTGCCCGGCTCGCGAGGCGGGCCGCGTGCTCCTCGAGGCAGAGTCGGTGCTGGCGACGCACCCGGCAGGCCCGGGCACGGCCCTGCGGTTCGCCGGGCTGTATGGACCCGGGCGGCTGCCGCGGATCGCCGACCTCGAGGCCGGCCGGCCGATCGCCGCCGATCCCGACTCGTGGCTCAACCTGATCCATGTCGACGACGCCGCGGCCGTCGTGTCGGCGGTCGCCGACGCCCCGTCGGTCGGCGGACTGTACGTGGTCTCCGACGGCCGACCGATCCGCCGGCGCGAGTGGTACGGCCGGATCGCGGCCCTCACCGGCAGTCCCGAGCCCCGGTGGGATCCGACCGCGGCCCGGGAGCGCGGTGCGGACAAGCGGGTCGATCCCGCGCGGCTGGTCGCGGACCTCGGATTCCGACCGGTTCATCCCGACGCGCTGGCGGCGGTCGCCGTCCTGCTCGACCGACCGGTGTGAGCCGTTCACGGCGCCGGCGTCGGCTCCGCGACCTTCGCGGTGTCGGCCAGGCCGGTGGAACCGGTCAGGGACTGGAGGTAGTCGACGACGACGTTCATCGCCTCGTCGAAGTAGAAGTCACGTCGGACGATGGGCCGCTTCTGCGACTCCATCTCCTCGAGTTTCTTCTCCTCCTCGTCCTCCGCGGCCCGGCCCTCGTTCCACTGCCTCTCGAACTCGCTCTCGACGAGCGAAATCGTCTTGTCGTCCTTCCGCTTCTCGTACCGCTCGATGTCGGCGGTGATCTTCGTGAAGTCCTTCTGCTCGGCCACCCGGCGGCGCGACTCCTCCTGGAGCCGCTTCACCAGGGCGTCGTTCACGAGGCCCGAGTCCTGAATGTCGGCCGCAGGCACCTTGTCGAAGGTCAGGGCATTGTCGAGGTCGCCCTCGCCGATCGGCAGGTGGCTGCGGATGCTCGGAAGCTCGACGTCGCTCTTCACACCCTCCAGCTGCGTGCTCGCCCCGAGCGGCCGGTAGAACTGCTGGATCGTGACCTTGATCGCCCCCAGGGAGGGCGCGCTATCGAATCGGGGGAACAGCTGCCGCCCGAGGTCCAGCAGGGTCTGGACCGTTCCCTTTCCGTGGGTCGACTTGTCCCCCACGATGAGCCCACGGTGGTAGTCCTGGATCGCGCCGGCGAGGATCTCGCTGGCGCTGGCGCTGAACTTGCTCGTCAGCACCACCAGCGGCCCGTCCCACGACGTCCCGGCATCCACGTCGTCGTAGGGCCGCACCTGGTCGTCGGCATCCTTGATCTGCACGACGGGCCCCTTGTCGATGAACAGCCCGGTGAGCTTGATCGCCTCGGGCAGCGAGCCGCCGCCGTTGCTCCGCAGGTCGAGCACCACGCAGTCGACGCCCTTCTGGCGGAAGTCGTCGAGCAGCCGCTTGCAGTCGCGGGTGCTGCTCTTGAACTCGGCCTGGCCCTGCTGGGCTCCGGCCATGTCGAGGTAGAAGCTCGGCAGGTTGATCACCCCGATCCGGTACGGCGTGCCGTCCGCCTTGGTGCCGTGCTCGATGATCTCGCCGCGGGCCTCGGCATCCTTGAGCTCGATCTTGGCGCGGGTGATGTCATACACCTTGGGAACCGTCTCGCCGACCGGAATCACCTTCAGCCGCACCACCGTGCCCCGCTTGCCGCGGATCAGCTTGACGACCTCCTTGAGGCCCATGTCGACGACGTCGACCATCTCGCCATCCTTGCCCTGTCCCACGCCGACGACCCGGTCCTTGGCCTTGAGGCGGCCGTCGCGGTCGGCGGCACCGCCGGGCGTCAGCTCGACGATCGTCGTGTAGCCGTCTTCTCCCTTGAGCTGGGCGCCGATGCCGTCGAGCTGGAGCCGCATGCCGATCTCGAAGTCTTCCAGCGTGCCCGGCGACATGTAGCTGGTGTGGGGGTCGAAGCTGGCGGTGAGTGACGACAGATAGGTTTCGAGCAGCTCGTCGGCCGTCATCTGATGCCAGCGCTTGGCGAGGCTGCGGTAGCGACGGAGGAGCTTGTCCTGCACCTCCGCGGGGGGCGTCTTCTCCATCTTCTGCACGAGCAGGTCGTACTTGATCCGCCGCCGCCAGAGATCCTCCGCCTCCGACTCCGAGCGGGCCCAGGTGGTGGCGTCGCGGTCGATGACGATCGATTCGTCGGCGCCGAAGTCATGGGCCTGCGCGATCAGCCGCTCGACGAGGGGCAGCCGCTGATCGACCCGCTGCAGGAACCGGTCGAGCACCTCGTAGGCGAAACTCACGTCGCCCCGCTTGACGACGTCGTCGAGCGAGTCGCGGCGCTGCAGGAACCCGTCGACGTCGCTCTGCAGGAAGTAGAGCTTCCAGGGATCGAGCGACTCGAGGAACGTCGGCAGCCAGCGGCGGGCGATCTCGTCGTCGATCGGCTTGCGGAGGAAGTGCTCGCGTTCGAGCTGCCTCCGGACGGCGACGGCGATCTGCCGGTCGTTCGTCCCCGGCTTGAGACTCGTCGGGACGGAGGCCTGCGGAACCGCCGGCGCGGAGATCCCGGGCGCCGGGGGCGGCGCCGCCGGCCGCTCGGCCGGGGCCACGATCGCCGGCACGGGCGGCGGGACCGGGATCTGCTGGGGCGCCTGGGCCTGCACCATCGCCGCGGCGGCGACCGCCGCCAGGACGGCGCCCGTCCGCATCGTCATCCGTGTCATCTGGTTCACGCGCACTCTCCTCCGTGGCCGGCTCCGCGGCGTGTCACCACGGCTGCCGCAGACCCGTATTGTGCAGGATCGCGTCACCCGTGGCGAGACAGGCTTTCGGCTGCCGCAATCTCGGTCACGCGGCGAACCAGGCCCCCGGCCACGAGAGGATCGGCGCCGAGCCTGGCCACCTGGATCCAGTCCAGGTCGGGGCGGCGCACTTGCGCCGCAGCCACCGCGTCGGCGACCTGATCTTCCACATGCCCGCGAAACAGGAGGTGCGGCTGCACGACGATTCTACGCACCGCGCCCCGCCGGAGATCGGCCGCCGCCGCCAGCGCGTCGTCCAGGGACGGCCGGGCCGCCGCGACGAACCCATACTCGACGCGGACGGGGGCGAACGCCGCGTCGCCGTCGAGCGTGGCTGCAGCGAATTCGCGAAGCTGCGCGAGGGCGGTCGGATCGCTCGAGCCCCGGCCCACCATCACGAGCACCGTCTCCCCGGGCGGGATTTCACCCCGGCCGGCGAGGGCTTGGCGACGTCGCACCCGCGACGCCTCGACGATCTCGGCCACGGTGCCGAACGCGGCGGCCTGGCGGATCTCGATCCCGTGCGCCGCAGCCGCCGCCGCGACCGCTTCCGGGACGTCCCGCGTGGCGTGTCCCGCCGCGAACAACAACAGCGGCGCCGCCACCACCTGCCGGCAGCCGCGGGCTGCGAGCCGCGCGACGGCCTGCTCGATCGACGGCGCGATGACCTCGAGGAACCCCAGTTCCACCGCGGCATCGGGCAGCAGGCCGGCAACCGCCGCCGCGATCTGCCGGCATTCGCCGGCGCCGACCGGATCGGCCGTGCCGTGTCCGATCACGAGCACCCCCGAGGCCGCGCTCACCGCCCGACCCCCGCCGCCACCCGCGGCAGCAGACCCAGCACCGTCAGCAGAATCGCCAGGGCGGCGGCGAACGGCAGCACGTGGGAGTCATGGAGGCCATACAGCAGCGATCCCAGGAACGGTCCGACGATCCGTCCCAACGAGGCGAACGACTGGTTGACGCCGAGCACTTCCCCCTGCCGGCTCGGGTCGGCACGCCGTGAAATCAGCGCCGAAACGGAGGGATTCACCGCCGCAAAGCCGGCGACGGCGATCGCCGAGGCCGCGTAGAACAGGGATCGGGCCAGGGTCGAGCTGCCGGCATCCGGGTCGCGGTGCACCCACCAGGCGACCCCTCCGATCAGGGCCATGCCCGCGGCGACGAGCCCCACACCGCCGGCCAGGAGGCGAACTTCCGGATACCGCTTTGCCAGCGGGCGATAGGCGCCTCCGGCGATCAACAGCATGGCGCCGATGAAGGCGAACACGAGGAAGTTGTCTCGGTCGCTCATCCCGAAGGCGGAGAGCGTGATCCGGGCCAGGGTCGACTCGAATCCGGCGAAGGCGACGATCGCGAGGAAGTACACCAGCACGAGCGTGCCCACCACCGGCGTCGCCAGCACCGTGGCCATCCGGCTGCGACCGACCCGGTCACGGACGGCCACGCCTCCCGCGGGCCGGGTCTCGCGAAACACGGCGGCCGCGATCACCAGGGCCACCAGCGAGAGCGCCGAGGCGATCGCCCCCACGCCCCAGGGCTGCTGGCGGAACAGCGCCAGCCCGAAATACGCGATCAGGGGGCCGAGGGTGAAGCCGCCGCCGAAGGCGATGCCGATCAGGGCCATGCCTCGCGCCCGGTTCTCCGGCGTGGTGCAGTCGGCGATCACGGCGGCCGCGGTGCCCACGCTCGCGCCGGCGATCCCCGCCCCGATGCGGGCCAGCAGCATGAGGCCGAGGGCGAACGCGGCCCGTTCGCGGGAAGGCGCAGGGTCGGTCGGCATGGTCACGGCCAGGGCGTACAGGGCGTAGAACACGACCGAGCCCGCGAGGCTCAGCAGCAGCATCGGCCGCCGGCCCACGCGATCGGAGAGCCGCCCCCACAGCGGGCTGAACAGGAACTGCATCAGCGAGAAGCTCGAGAACAGGATCCCGATGGCCGCCCCCTGGGCGGCGGGCGACAGTCCGAGCGCCGCGAGGAACGGCTCGGCCTGCCGCGGCATCACCGGCAACACGATGCCGAAGCCGAGCAGGTCGATGAACACGGTCAGGAACACCACGAGCAGCGCCGCCCGCGAGCGGCTGGCGGCGGCGTCAACACTGGATTCCGTCATGCTCGCTCCGGGTCGCATCGGCCCGGCCCGCACCCCGACTGCTACACTCTCGCCCATGGCCGCCAGCGTCTCGACAGACCGCCGCAGTCCACCCGACGCCGTCCAGAGCGTGTCGGAGTTGACCTCGCGAGTCAAGGAGCAGCTGGAGACCAGGTTTGCCGACGTCTGGGTCTCCGGCGAGGTCAGCAACCTCACCCGAGCCTCGAGCGGACACGTCTACCTGTCTCTCAAGGACGAGGCGGCGGTGCTCCGCGGCGTGATCTGGCGGGGCGTGATGCAGACGCTGGCCATCGAGCCCGCCGATGGCCTCGGCGTCGTCTGCCATGGTCGCCTCGAGGTCTATCCCCCGCGCGGGACCTACCAGCTGACCATCGACCGGCTCCACGCCGTCGGGACCGGCGCCCTCGAGGCGCAGCTCCGCAGGCTGCACGCCGCCCTGGACGCCGAGGGGGTGTTCGCGGCCGCACGGAAGCGGCCGCTGCCCGTGTTTCCGCGGCGGATCGCCCTGGTGACGAGCCCCTCCGGCGCCGCGATCGCCGATTTTCTGCAGACGCTCGCCTCCCGCTGGCGCTCCAGCGAGGTGATCGTGATTCCGGCCCGGGTGCAGGGGGCGGGGGCGGCCGAGGAGCTCGCGGCCGCGGTCGCCACGGCCGGCCGCCTGCAGCCGGCCATCGACGTGATCGCGCTGGTCCGCGGCGGCGGCAGCCTCGAGGATCTCTGGTCGTTCAACGAGGAGGTGCTCGTCCGCGCCGTCGCGGCGTCTCCCGTCCCGGTCGTCTCCGGCGTCGGCCACGAGATCGACGTCACGCTCTGCGACCTCGCCGCGGATGTCCGGGCGCTCACGCCCACCGACGCCGCCGTGCGCGTGGTGCCCGACGCCGGCCAGGTGTCGGCGGGGGTCGCGGGCCTGGGCCTCCGGCTCCAGGCCGGACTCGGGCGGCGGATCGAGAACTCCCGCGAACGGCTGACGACGATCGCCCGTTCCCGGATCCTCACCAACCCCGGCCTGCTGATCGGTGACCGGCGCGACGCCGCCGACCGGCAGGCGGTGCGACTCCGCAGGCTCGCCGGCCTCGCGGTGACGCGGGGGGGCGAGCGGGTTGCCGCAGCGGCGGCGCGGCTTGAGGCGGGCAGCCCCCTGCAGTTGCTGGCCCGCGGCTGGACCGTCACGCGACGCGACGGCGACGCCGCCGCGCTGAAGAGCGTGGCGGGGATCGCCGGCGGCGCGACCATCGTCACCCAGTTCGCCGACGGTCGCGTGTGGAGTCGTGTGGAACGGACCGAGAGGATGACGAGCGATGCCATCGGACGCTGAGGCGGCAGACTCGCCGCAAACCGCCCCGTTTGAAGTGACCCTTGCCGAGCTGGGCGAGCTCGTTTCCAGGCTGGAATCGGGAAGTCTTGGGCTGTCGGAATCGATCGCCGCGTACGAGCGTGGCGTGACGCTGCTCAAGCGGCTCCACGACGAACTCGCCGCTGCGGAACTCAAGGTCAGCACCCTGATTCGCGTCGACGCCGATGGCCGGCCCGTCCTCACCTCCGGCGAGGCACCGCAGGCCGACGAACCGGCCTCATCCGCCCCCCGAAACGCCGGCCGAAAGCAGCGGTCGCGAACGCTGCCGGGAATGGACGATCCCCGCGACGCTGGCTAGACTTTTCCGGTAGTTTCCGCACCAAAACGGCATCCCGCCGGGCACGCCCCTGGGGTTGGCGTTCCGCTCCCCTGCCAGTTCGCATCCCTGCAGGCCACGCATGGCAAGCTGCCCGGTGACCAGCGGCTCCTCATCGGCCACCGCGCCCGCTCCGGAGACCGTCGCCCGCTCGCTCGACGCGGTGCGCGGCTTCATCGAACCCCGCCTGGCTGCTGCCGTGGCCTTCGACGGTGAGACACCGCAGCGGCTCGCCGCGGCGATGCGCTATGCCCTGCTGGCGCCGGGCAAGCGGCTGCGGCCCGCGCTGGCCCTCTGGGCGGCCCAGGCCTGCGGCGATCCGGCCGTCGATCGCGAACGGCACTGGTCGGCGGCGGCGGCCCCCGCCATCGCCCTGGAGTGCATCCACGCCTACTCGCTGGTGCACGACGACCTGCCCGCGATGGACGACGACGACCTGCGGCGCGGAAGGCCCACCTGCCACCGCGCCTTCGACGAGGCGACCGCGATCCTCTGCGGCGACGCCCTGCAGGCCCTCGCCTTCGAGACGCTTGCCGCAGACATGCCGGCCACGGCCGCGGCCCGGGCCTGCCTGGTTCTGGCGCATGCGGCCGGGGGCGCGGCGCTGGTGGGCGGCCAGGTCGACGACCTGGCCGCAGAACGCGGCTGGCTGGCGGAACCACCGACCGCCCCCGACGACCAGGTGGCCTGGATGGATCGCATCAATCGCCGGAAGACCGGGGCCTTGTTCCTGGCTTCCCTGGAACTCGGCGGCCTGGCCGTGGCCGCGGAGGCCGGACAGCTCGCAGCCCTGGCGCGGTTCGGCCGCGCGTTCGGCCTCGCCTTCCAGATCGCCGATGACCTGCTCGACGCCGAAGGCACCGAAGCGGCGCTCGGCAAGCGCGTGGGCAAGGACGCCGGCCGCGGCAAGCTCACCTATCCGACCGTGGCGGGAGTCGCCGCCGCCCGCGACCGGGCCCGGACGCTGGCCGCGGAGGCCGCCGCCGCGGTGGAACCTCTCGGCGAACCGGCCGCAGAACTCGCGGCCCTCGCCCATTGGATCATCGCCCGCGATCATTGAGCACCCTGGGCACCGGACTGCACGGAGCATCCGACATCATGTTCGAAATCCTGCCGAGCATCCTCTCGCCGCGCGATCTCCACGGGCTCTCGATGGAGCAGCTCGAGGCGCTCGCCGTCGAGATGCGCCGGGCCCTGTGCGAGGTGGCGACCTCCCGCACGGCCCACTTCGCCTCGAACCTCGGCGTGGTGGAACTCTGCCTGGCGCTGCACCGGGTGTTCGACTTCAGCCGCGACCGGCTGATCTGGGACACCGGGCACCAGATCTACCCGCACAAGCTGATCACGGGCCGCTTCGCCCGGTTTGGCACGATCCGCACCCGGGGCGGCCTGATGGGCTATCCGAATCCCGAGGAGAGCCCCTACGACCTGTTCATGACCGGGCACGCCGGCTGCAGCGTGTCGACGGCGCTGGGCCTCGCCAGCGGCGACGGCCTTCGCGGCGCCGGCGACCGGTATGCCGTGGCGGTGATCGGCGACGGCGCCCTGCCGTCGGGCATCGTGTTCGAGGCCCTGAACAACGCCGGGTTTCTCAAGAAGAAGCTGCTGGTCATCCTCAACGACAACAAGATGTCGATCTGCCCGCGGGTGGGCGGGCTCGCCGAATACCTCGACACGGTCCGCACCAACCCCTGGTACCGGGGCTTCAAGCATCAGGCTGGGGAGCTAATCAAGGGCGTGCCGATGGTCGGTGAGTCGGTCGAGCGGATGCTCACCAGCGTCAAGGACTCGATCAAGACGACGCTGCACGGCGGAGCGCTGTTCGAGGCCCTCGGTGTCCGCTACTTCGGCCCCGTCGAGGGGCACTCGCTCCCCAACCTGATCCGCTACCTGGAACTGGTCAAGGATGAGGAGGGGCCGATCCTCCTGCACGTGCTGACCGAGAAGGGGCACGGATTCAAGCCCGCCGAAGCCGACCCGGTCTTCTTCCACACGCCGGCCCCCTTCGAGTGCGACGACGAGTGCGTGGTCTCGATCAAGAAGTCGTCGTCGCGGGCCTACACCGACGTCGCCTCGGCCGCCATCGGTGCCGCGCTCCGCCGTGATCCGCGGGTCACCGTGATGACGGCGGCGATGTGCCAGGGCAACAAGCTCGAGCCGGTCCGGGAGGAGTTTCCCGACCGGTTCTTCGACGTGGGAATCTGCGAGTCGCACGCGGTGGCGTTCGCCGCCGGGCAGGCCAAGGCGGGGTGTCGGCCGATCGTCGACATCTACAGCACGTTCCTGCAGCGCTCCTTCGACCAGGTGTTCCAGGAGGTCGCCCTCCAGAATCTGCCGGTCGTGTTCATGATGGATCGGGCCGGCCTGACGGGGCCCGACGGTCCGACCCACCACGGCGCCTTCGACCTGGGCTACATGCGGCTGTTCCCCAACATGGCCGTGCTCGCTCCCGGCGACGAGCACGACCTGTCCGCGATGCTCGACTGGGCGCTGGCCCACGACGGCCCCGTCGCGATCCGCTACCCGAAAGCCGCCGTCGAACGGCACGAAGGCCCCCGTGCGGTCATGGAACTGGGCCGGGCCGAGACGCTGGCCGAGGGGGGCGACGGGCTGGTGATCGCCTGCGGCACGCTCCTGGGCGAGGCCCTGCGGGCCGCCGCGGAACTTCGCCGCGAGGGGCTGGAGATCGCCGTGGTCAACGCCCGGTTCGTGAAGCCGCTCGATCCCGGCATCGCGGATCGCATCGAGACGGCGCCGTGGACGGTGACGCTCGAGGAGAACGCGGTGCAGACGGGCTTCGGCAGCGCCGTGCTGGAGGCGGTCAACGATGCCGGCATCCACTGCGGCCCGATCGTCCGGCTCGGCCTCCCGGATCGGTTCGTCGAGCACGGCGAGCGATCCGAGCTGCTCGCCGCCCTCGGGCTCGATGCAGCGGGCATCGCTTCCGCCTGCAGGCGGCTGGCCGGCAGGAGCCCGGTGCCGGCCGGCGCGACGGCGGACGTCGTCGCCGACCGCTGACTTTCGCGGAGCTCGTCGCCATGGCGTCGTCAAGGTCCCGCCTTCGCGCCGGTGTCGCCCCCACAGCCGCCCTGCGGGTGCTGATCCTCGGCTCGACGCGGCTGCCCCACGTCGCCGCGGAGGCCGACCGCCTGGCGGCTCTCCTGGCCGCCGCCGGCCAGGATCCACGGACGTTTGTTCCCGATGATTCCGTCCCCACCCCGGCCGACGCCGACCTCGTCGTGGTGCTCGGCGGAGACGGCTCGATCCTCCGAGCGGCCCGGTGGATGGGCTACGAGCAGGTGCCCGTGCTGGGGGTGAATCTCGGCCGGCTGGGCTTCCTGTCCGACGTGCCCCGCGAAGGGGCGGCCGAGGCGCTCGCCGAGATCGCGGCGGGCCGGTTCCGCCTCGTCGACCACCTGATGTTCGAGACCGAAGTGCTCCGCGGCGGCACGGTCGTTCATCGGGAGCTCGGACTCAACGAGACATCGCTCCTCGCCGGTCCGCCGTTTTCCATGATCGAGTTCGGGCTCGTCGTCGACGGCGAGCCTGCGACGACCTATCGTGCCGACGGCTTGATCGTCTCGACACCGGTCGGATCCACCGCCTACAACCTCTCGGCGGGTGGCCCGATCGTCCGCAAGGATCTCGATGCCTTCGTGTTCACACCCCTGAGCCCGCACACCCTGACCAACCGCACCGTGGTCGACTCGGCCGCCAGGACCTACGAGATCGTGGTGCCGCGGCCCAACGAGGGATCGGCCTGCGTGGTCGACGGCCGTGTCGTCGCGGCGCTGAGCGCCGGCGATCGGATCCGCATCCGGCGGGCGCGGCCGCGATTCGTCCTGGTGGAGACGGGGTGCCACGGCTACTACCGCACCCTGCGGGACAAGCTCGCCTGGGGAGGCGGGCTGCGGTCGGCCGACGCTGCCGCGCCGGGGGGCGACGCGTGACCGCCCTGGCCATCCGCCGCACGCTGCTCGCGGCCGCCGTCGCCACGGCCCTGACGTGCCCGGCACCCGCGGCGGACGGCTCCGTCGTGCTCCGCTACCGCTTCGTCCAGGATGAGTCGATCCCGATGCAGGTTCGGCACCGGGCGCTCACCGAGACGACCATGAACGGCGTCACGCAGGCCGTCGAGACGATGACCGACTCGACGCGCTCCTGGAGGGTCGTGGCCGTCGAAGCCGACGGGACTGCCACCCTCGAGCACACGGTGGACGATGTGACCATGACCTCACGAACGAGCGACCAGGGGGAGCTGCGCTGGTCGAGCGGAAGCGGCGAGGATCCGCCCCCGGGGTACGAACTCGTGCCGCACAGCCTCGGCAAGCCCCTGGTGCGGATGACCGTGGCCAGCGACGGCCGGATTCTCCAACGGCTCGAGCTGCGGCCCTGCCCCCCGGCGGCGACGGGTGACCTCGTCGTGGTGCCGCTGCCTCAGGAAGCCGTCGCGATCGGTGCCGAGTGGACGGTGCCGCAAGAGGTCGTCGTCGAGGTGCCCAATGGTCCGCGGAAGGCCGTCCGCACCCGGCTGCGGTACCGGTTGGACTCGGTCGCCGACGGGATCGCCACGATCGCCGTCGACACGACCGTGCTGACGCCCGTCGATGACCCACGGCTCGAGGCCAGGCTCATGGAGCGGATCTGGGACGGCACGATCCGCTTCGACGTGAACCGTGGCCGTGTCGTTGGCCGCCGCACGGCGATCGACCGTCGTGTCGTCGGCTTCGGTGGCCCCCAGTCGAGCGTCCGCTACAAGGCGAGCCTTGAAGAGGAATCGCTCGCGGAAGCGGAGGCGATCGACCAATCGAACGCGCTCGACGAAGCCAAGCCGCTCGACGACCCGACGGCCGCGGTCGAAGCCGGGGCACGCTGACGGCGGAGCGTCAGCCCGCCCGAAGCACGTCTTCGACGCGGCGAATCGCCTCGTCGACGCTCCAGGTGGCGTCGGCGAGCACGATCGGCGTGCCCGATGCCACCCACTCCCCGACGGCCTTCTGGGCGGCGATGACCGTCGAGTGGCTCCGCCGGCCGAAGTACTGGCCGATCTCGGCCAGCGCCGACTGGGTGTGCTTCCGCGCAAGATACATCGCCAGCATGCGGGGATGGCTGCCGGTTCTCGACCGCCGGGCGGACTGGAGGCAGCCACCGTCGATGCCGAACGCCTTGCAGACGGCCCGCTCGATGTCGGCGAGCCGAACGCTCCTGCCACTGGACCGCACCAGGTCGGCGAGTGCCTCCTCCGCCATCCCGAGGCCGACGGGCAGCCCCAGCATGGTGCTCGTCGCCTGCAACCGGTTGACCGCCCCGTAGAGCTCCCGGGCATGCCGCGTCATCGACGTCGCGATGTAATGGGTCACGTCGTCGGGGACGACGATGCCCCGCTTGGCACACAACGCCGTGACGATCCCGCGCCGCACGTCGTAATCCGGGGGCAGGATCCGGGCCGTCATGCCGCCCCGGCAGCGGGTCAGCAGATCGGCGCCCAACTCCGGCAGTGCGTCGAGCTCGCGATCGCAGGCGAGGATCACCTGCCTGCCCAACCGCTGCAAGGCGTCGATGGTGTGCAGAACCTCGAGCAGCGTGGCCTTCTTGCCGACGAAGAACTGCACGTCGTCGATCACCAGCAGGTCGGCACCGCGGCAGGAGCGGCGAAAGCCCGGCAGGCCGCCCCCATGCAAGGCCTGCAGGAAAGCCGTCGTGAACTGCTCGGCCGACAGGCAGACCGCCGTGGCTCCGGGATGCAGTTCGCGAACCCGCTCGCACGCCCCTTCGAGCAGGTGCGTCTTGCCGAGGCCGCTCGACCCGTGGATCACCAGGGGGCTCACCTCCCCCGGGCGGGAGACGGCCATCTCCACGGCCCCGACCGCCATGCGATTGCTCGGCCCGACCACGAAGTCTTCGAGCATGTGTCCCCGCCGCCGGGAGGGGGACGCCGGAGCGGCGGCGGTCGAGTGCCGCCCCGGTGCAAACCCCCGCTCTCCGGACGGCCGTCGTCGGCCAGGCCCGCCCTCGCCAGCCGCGGCCGGAGCTTCCTTGATGGGGTGATTGGGGGGGGGGGGCGATGCCGTGGGTCGATCCTCCGCCACCGGGTTTGCGACAGGCTCCCAGCGGACCTCGACCCCTTCCCCGCACACCGCCGAGGCGGCCGCTTCGAAGTCGGCCCGAAACGTCCGCCGCAGCCACTCGTGGGTGAATCCGCTTCCCGCGGCGATCGTGACGGTCGGGGCCGCGGTTCGCCGGTCAGTTCGCCGGTCAGCAGGAGCGACCTGCACGCCCACCCCGCCGAACCAGACGGCGAACCGGTCGGTTCCGATCCGCTCTTCGAAGGCCCGCAGGACACGCTTCACGGAGGCCGCGTCGGTGCTGCCCACGGCCGTGTCGGCTGCGTTTCCCATGGTTCCTTCCCGGCCCGGACAATCGTCGTCCTGAGCTGTTCGGCATCCGTGCATGAACGTCGTCGTGACGACCGTTCGTCGACGGGGCGCGAGTATAGGGGGGCATGAAGTGCTGTCAAACAGTTGCCAGCACGGCGCGACTCCGACGGCGATCAGCACGCGCCCGCGGCCGCATCGCAGGCCGTGCCAGCGGGGTCGTGCGAGTCGGCGCCGTACACGCGTCCACGTCCCGCCGCAGTGCAGAAGTTGTGCATGACGCGCGAAAGGCCGCAAACCGCCTCGATTTCGGCAGCCTCTGCCGCGGGCGGACCACTCCCCTATACTCTGGGCCTGATCCATCGAAGTTGCCCATGCCCGCCGCGGGCCGGGCCGCCGATTGCGGGCTCGGAGGGATTCGTGATGGCCGTGACGGGTGAACGCGCGACCGCGGTCGGCCTGCTGCTGGTCGTGCTGGGTTTCCCGCTCTCCAGCGCGTCGGCGACGGGCAATGAGCCGGCCTCGTCTTCTCCCGCCTTCGAGCCGGGCGCCATTTCGATCGGTGAGCCGATCGCAGTGCCGTTCGCGAAGCCTCGCGACCGCCCTCGCCCGGAAACCCCCGCGTCGGTTCCCACATCGGTGCTGGCACCCGCCGCCGCTGCCGCCGGCGTTGGGGCATCCCCGGCGCCGGTGACAGGAATGTCCAACGGTTGGCTGGGCCTGGCCGTTTCCGAGTCGCAGGTGCCGGGTCGCTGGTCGATCGTGGAAGTGGCTCCTGCGGGCCCTGCGGCCGCGGCCGGGATCGCCATCGGAGACGATCTGGCCGGCATCGACGGTGTCTCCATGCGAAGCGCCGACGAAGTCGCCCAGGCACTCACGGCGATCGCGGCCGGCCAGAACGTCCGCCTGTCCATCGCCCGTGGCGACCAGGTTTTCGAGCGGGCGGTGGTGGCCGTGCCCCGCCCGACGGCGGCGGCACGTGAGCCGGGTCGGGAGTGGCAGCCCTCGGTCCCTGCCGCCACTGCCGCCGCTCCCGCCCGTTCGCTTCCGGCAGCCATCGCCGCTCCGTCGCTTCCGGCCGCCGTCCCGCCCGGTCCACGCGGGCGAGTCGCCCTGGGCGTGCGGACCATCCCCATCGATCCCGAGACGCGGGAACGATTCCGGCTGCGCGACGAGGCCGGCGCCTACGTGATCGGGGTCGTGGGCGACCTGCCCGCGTCGCGGGCCGGCATCCCGCCCGGGAGCGTCATCGTGAAGATGAACGAGCAGCCGGTGCGTTCGCCGGAGGAGTTGACGAGGCTGGTGACGGCCGGGCCGGTGGATCGTCCGGTGCCCGTCGAGTTCGTCCTTCCCGGCGGCACGGGCCACCGAGCCGAGGTGACCCTGCAATCACTCGAAGAGCCTCTCGAGAGAGCCCTCGTCGGCGAGACGTCACCCCAGCCGACGGCCGTGCCCACCCTCGGCAGCGGTCCGCTGCCGCACACGAGTCGGATGCCCGTCACGCCGGCGGGCGAGGTGGACGATCTGCGGCGGGAGGTCGGTCGCCTCCGCGGGCTGCTCGAGGTTGTCGAGCGGCGGCTCGAGCGACTCGCGCGCTGACAGACCCCCGTACGGGTCACCCGTGGGCCTCGCGCGTTCGCGAGGCTCGGGGCTGCCCGTGCCCGTCACCGGACGCTCGCTGCGGGCATCCTGCCAATCCTGTTCGGCACGGCAGTTTGCGCGACCGGTCATTCCTTGCCGGGCGTGACTTCGGCTTTGGTTCTTCGGGACTTTTAGTGGCACTGCAGCCGGGGCCTGAGATCCAGTTTGCCGCAAAAGAACAGGATTCGGGTGCGGTAATTCGGGAATGAGCGGAAGCCCCGAGCCGCGTATTTCAGGGCCTGA
>Ga0194129_10002800_pt1 | contig 25366 bp, 21 predicted proteins | sample TA2KigCa35mmetaG_FD_150862 | JGI IMG/M metagenome (GOLD analysis project Ga0194129, IMG submission 150862) | Freshwater microbial communities from Lake Tanganyika, Tanzania - TA2015038 Kigoma Deep Cast 35m | ecosystem: Environmental > Aquatic > Freshwater > Lake | place: Tanzania: Lake...
AGCGAGGCGAGGCGGCGCACCGTCGAGTAAGAGCGACGTCAGGATCATCGCGGCGTCGAGCGCGATGCCTCCCGAGTGATTGCCCACGAGCATCGCGCGACCACGCCGAGGGACATGCTCGAGCCCGTGGGCACGCACGCGGAAGTAATGCCGGTAGAGCCAGCCGAAGCCCGCGAGCATGCGCGTCAGGTGGTGCTTCGACACCCCGAAGGGATCGATCCCGTAACGATTCCAGGGCAACTCGAGGTCCGCGACGGCGCGCGCCGCCGCCTCCGAGCTTGCGCGAAGGAATGGTGCCATCGCCACGACCGTGGTGAGCTCCGCGTCGAGCCTCAGGCGCTCGCCTGCGTCGCGGGGCCGGCCGAGGCCGCGTCGGCCGCGGGGGTGGCGAGGCGCGCGAGCTCGGCCTCGAGCCGCTCGAGGACGCGCTGCACCTCGGCGCGGGTCGTCGGCGGGATCCCGTCGAGCGCCGGCAGGGCGTCGAGCAGCCGCTTCACCTGGGCGCGCGTCCGCTCCGCGTGCTCCGCCGCGCGCTCGTCCTCGCTCTTCGGGTAGAGCGTCGCGTGGAACTCGCGTCGGATCGCCGCGATGGGTCGAGCGTCCTCGAACACGGCGTCTTTCAGCTGGTCGAGGACCTCGGGCGCGACGGCGTCGGCGCGCTTCCCCTCGCGCTCACCGATGGCCCGCGCGAAGTAGTCGACGGCATCGAACGAGGGGAGCCGCGCGTCGTCGCCGCCGGCCTCGAGGAGCTCCGGCGCGTAGCGCTCGATCGTGCGGTAGGAGCCGGTCAGTTTCTCCACGGTGCCGCGCTTGAGCTGCAGCTCGTCGGCTGCGTACGCGTAGAGGTCCCCGTAGCCCCAGGCCTCGTACTTTCTTCGGAGCTTGATGTCGGTCAATAGCTCAGCCATCTCGAGCCATGAGCGCTTGAAGCGCCGCGCGCGATGGATGGCCTCGACGCGAAGCGGCTCTGCCCCCTGGGCCGCGAGCGCGTTGGCACGATCGGAAAGCTTCTGGACTCCACCTTCGCTCATCGACAGGGGACGCTACTGCGAGACAAACTTTCCATCTACCTCCCGTTACCCTATACATCCGCTCCCCTTTTCGACCCCTCCGCTGATCACCCGTGCAAGCCACTCACCTCGACGTCGTTCCACGGCCCTGCCTTCGCGTTCGCGTCGAGGCGCTGATCGACGTCGAGGCCGACGACGAGGTCACGATGCCGGTGCTCGAGCTCGCCTTCGACGGTCACGGCCGCTCCGGCGTGGAGCGCGAGGTCGAGTGCGACGCGCGTCGGATGCTCGAGCGCTTCGGCGCAGTGGAGATCGCGTGCCTCGAGCACCTCGAGGTGCCCTACGGATCGAAGGCGCAGTACGTCATCGACGTCGATGGCAGCGTGAACGGTTTCGTCGCCTTCTCCGCGTATGCGCTGCCTCAGTTGCGTCAGCTCGGCTGGCGCGTCGAGGTCGAGGAAGACTACCCCTACCGGGTCGTCGACGGTGAGGTGCCCTGGTACCTCGATGTCGCTCCCGACGAGGAGAAACCCGACTGGTTCAACCTCGAGCTCGGGATCGCGCTCGACGGGCGGCGCGTCAGCCTGCTCCCCGCGATGCTGGCGCTGCTCGATTGGATGCCCGACGACGGTCAGCTCCAGGGGCTTGTCCGGATGGCTTCGCGCTCGGTCGCGCTGCCGGTCGGCGAGGGGATGTTTCTCTCCGTCCCGGCCGACCGCCTGCGGCGGATCCTGCTCGTCGTTCGTGAGCTCTGGGAAGGGGCGGTGAAGCCGCGCGTTCATCAGGGCCAGCCCGTCCTCGGCATCGACGGTCTCCGCGCGGTCGCGCTGCGGGATCTCGACGTCGCCCTCGGTGATCTTGGCGCGGCGGTGTCGCGCCAGGGCGGGGAGGAGCTGCGGGAGCTCGGAGAGGCTCTCTCGGTCCGACCCGGCGAGGAAGGTTCGGTTCGCGCGCGCGGCCTCCAGGCCGAGCTGCGGCCGTACCAGCAGGCGGGGGTTGCGTGGCTTCAACACCTCGCCGCGCTTGGGGTCGGCGGCGTGCTCGCCGACGACATGGGGCTCGGCAAGACGCTGCAGACGATCGCGCACGTCCTCATCGAGAAGGAGGCGGGCCGCCTCACCCGCCCCGCGCTGATCGTGGCCCCGACGAGCCTCGTTCCGGGGTGGTCGCGCGAGATCGCGAAATTCGCGCCGCAGCTCGCGGTGCTCGTGCTTCACGGCTCGCGCCGCCACGAGCGCTTCCGTGAAATTCGAGAAGCCGACGTCGTCGTGACGAGCTACCCGCTGCTCACGCGGGACCTCGAGGTCTTCGAGGCTCACGAGTTTCGCCTCCTCATCCTCGACGAGGCCCAGGCGATCAAGAACCCCGCGAGCCGTGCCTCGAGCTCGGTGCGCGCGATCCACGCCGAGCTTCGCGTGTGCCTGTCCGGGACGCCGCTCGAGAACAACCTCGGCGAGCTGTTCGCGATGTTCGACTTCCTCTTGCCGGGACTCCTCGGCAACCGCGAGACGTTCCAGCTCGGGTTTCGACAGCCGATCGAGGCCGGTGACAACGACCGGCTCGAGCTGCTCCGAAGGCGCGTCGCCCCGTTCATCCTGCGGCGCTTGAAGCGCGAGGTCGCGAGCGAGCTGCCGCCGAAGACGGAGATCGTCCGCCCCATCGACCTGCCCGACGACGAGCGCGAGCTGTACGAGAGCATCCGAGTCGCAGCTCACGCCGAGGTGCGCGCGGCGATCCGCAAAAAGGGCATCGCCGCCTCGACGGTGTCCGTCCTCGGCGCGCTGATGAAGCTGCGGCAGGCGTGTTGCCACCCGAAGCTCGTCCCGATCGCGTCGGCCGCCGAGGTCGCGGGGGCCGCCAAGTTCGAGTTGCTCGTCGAGTTCGTTCGGAACCTCGTACGCGAGGGGCGACGCATCCTCGTGTTCTCGCAGTTCGCGCGCATGCTGACCTTGATCTCGGAGGCGCTTCTCCGCGAGGGGATTCGCCACGTCACGCTCACCGGCGCCACCGCCGATCGCCAGGCGAAGGTCGACGCGTTCCAGGAAGGGCGCGCCGACGTGTTCTTGATCAGCCTCAAGGCCGGCGGGACCGGCCTTACCCTCACGGCTGCCGACACCGTGATTCACTACGACCCGTGGTGGAACCCCGCTGCGCAGGCGCAGGCCACGGACCGCGCGTACCGCATCGGCCAGACGAAGCCAGTCTTCGTCTACAAACTGATCGTGGCGGGGAGCGTCGAGGAGCGGATGCTCCGTCTCCAGCAGCGCAAACAGGAGCTCGCGGACGCGATCCTCTCCTCGGGCGGCACCGCGACGACCTTGACCGCGCAGGACGTCGAGGATCTGTTCGCGCCGCTCGAGTGAGCGCCGCTGGCGGGAGCAGCACGGGGGGCTGCGGAGCGAACCCTGGCGTGGCGAGCCGCTGCGTGCGCCGCTCAGTGCGCCACGATGGCCTGACGCAGGATCTCGGGGTTCACGATCTTGAGCCGCGGTTTCAGGGTGATCGCCCCGCGCTGCTCGAGGTCCTTCAACGCGCGCGACAGCGTCTCCGGACGCATCGAGAGGATGCGCGCCATCACGAAGCGCGGCAACCTCAGTGTCCCGTCGCCCGTGGTCGCCTCCGCGAGGAGCTTCGACACGCGGGTGAGCACGCGCCCGTGCAGGGTCGTGCGCTCACGCACGGAGGAGCCCGCCGCCTCGAGGACCGAGCGGACGAGGCTGCAAGCCGGTTCGGTGACCGAGTCGCCGATCCACTGCTTCACCTTCTCGGCCGGGACCGTTTCGAAGTGGACGGCCGACAGGCCCCACAGCTGATACGGGACCACGACGTCGAGGATCCGCTCGAGCCCGACGAAGCTGCCAGGGCCTCGCAGGTAAGAGACGATCTCGTCGCCGTGCTCATCCACGGCGCTGACGAGCATGCGCCCGTCGATGATGTGGACGATGTCGCGCTCCTCCCCGAGCTCGCGCGAGGTCCCCGCGCTGAGCTCGTGGGCCGTGACCGGTAGCTGTTTCAGCCACTCGGGTCGGCGGTCGGGTTGACGTGGAACGGCGTGCGGCTCGTTGGTGCTTGCCCAGTGTTCGATCGACATGTGCGGTGTCCGTCTCGACCCGGCGACGTGCCAGGTGCCCGTGACGGAGGTTCGCAAGGTGCGTGCCGCAGCACGCGGCGGTCGCGTCACACGTCGGCAACGGCGCCCTCGCGGTCCGACCGGAACCAGAGGGAGGCGAAAATCACTCGCTCCGCGCCTTCAACATAATGCGTGCTTTTGATGCGCTATTTGAGTACTTTGACGAACGTCAATGCCCAAGGTGCGCAATGCCAACTACAAAAACCAGTAAACGCAACAGTAATCGCATGGCCAAGCATAACGAGCAGGCGCGTACTCGGGACGATGAAGCGCTACAGCGGATTCTTCGCTTCCAGACGGAACGTCACGAAGCTGGGAGGTTGATCGAGTTGGACGCGCCGGAGGGCGTCGTCATCCTGGTGAAGCAGGGGCGCGTCCTCGCGACGACCGTCGACCAGGCAGGACAGGAGACGCTCTGCGTCCTTCGCGACGGAGGGTCGGTCATCGGCCTCGAGGCGCTGTCGGGCATGGTGCTTCCCTACTTCCTCTGGACGATGACCGAGGTCGAGCTCGCGGTCGCCCCCGCGAACCAGGGGCGTGAGTGGCTCCGCGGTCAGAACCAGGCGGTGCAGGCGGTGGTGCGCGCCACCGCGGACTCGCTCCGGCAGCTGCTCAACGAGCAGATGGCGCTCCACGGCTCGGCGCAGACCCGGCTGGCGCGGCTCATCCTCAACGCCGTGGAGGGTGACAAGGACTGCAAGGGCCCCGCGACCGTGATGCTCACGCTGCCGAAGAACGTCCTCGCTCGCATGCTCCAGATGCGCGCCGAGACGATGTCGCGCGTGTTGAAGAAGCTCGAGGCGGCGGGCGCGATCGCGCTGACGCCGAAGATCGAGGTTCGCAGCACCAAGAAGCTCGCCGAGCTCATCGAGAGCCGCAGCAGCGCCTGAGGCGCGAAGGGCGGGGGCGTGTGGCCTTCGCTCGGAGCTGGCTCTCGATCAGAGCGGCTCCCGTTTGAGTGATGACCGACGAGCGGGGCTCGTCTGCGACGCAAGCGCGCAGGCGAGCCTCGACCGTTTGTGCGTGTCTCCAGCGCCTTCGCGAACGCGCTCACCGTGGTGGTCTCCGAGCCGGCTGCCGTGGCATGCTCGTTGCTCGAGGGACAGGCTCGCCCGCTGGCGCGTGCCAGCGTCGGACAAACCCGGTGCGATCGCGACGCCATTGTCGCGGTCCCCACGACCCAGGTGAACTGGAGGCTCGACATGAACAGGACGACTGGCCTTCTTGGAGTGGCATTCGCGGCGGCATCCCTCGTGGCGGCCCGACCCGCGAGCGCCTGCGGCGGTTGCTTCGTTCCACCCACCGAAAACACGGTGGTGACAGGTCATCGCATGGCGATGTCGATCTCGCCGGTGCAGAGCGTCCTGTGGGATCAGATCCAGTACTCGGGGGCTCCGGAAGAGTTCTCCTGGGTGCTCCCCGTGAAGCCCGGCGCCAAGGTCGAGCTCGCCAACGATGCCTGGTTCGAGGCCCTCGACGCGGCGACGAATTCGGTCGTGCAAGGGCCGCTCAGCAGCTGCAACTCGTTCGGTTCCTTCGACAACGGGCCGCTCTTCGGCTGCGGCGCGCAGGCCGAGGCCGCATTCCCGACGTCCGACCGCTCGGGCGGTGACGTTCCGCCGCCGGTCACCATCGTTCACGAGGGAACGGTCGGCCCGTACGAGACCGTGACGCTCTCGGCCGAGGATCCGAACGCGCTCCAGAAGTGGCTCGACGATCATGGGTACAAGCTCCCCGACGACGTGAAGCCCACGGTGACCGCCTACGTCAAGGAGGGCTTCGACTTCATCGCGATGCGCCTCATCCCCGGGGTCGACGTCAACGCGATGCGGCCGGTCCGCGTGATCACCCCGGGCGCCGTGCTCGGCTTGCCGCTCCGCATGGTGGCCGCAGGCACCGGCGCCGAGACGGCCATCAAGCTGTTCGTCATCGGCGAGGGCCGCTACCAGACGAAGAACTTCGCGAACGTCCTCATCGACCGCGACAAGCTCCTGTGGGACTTCGATACGAACTCCTCGAATTTCTCGTCCGTGCGGCAGTCGACGCTCGCGCAAAACGACGGCAAGTCCTTCCTCACGAGCTACGCTCGCGACGCGTCGCTGCTCGATGAGTCGTTCGACGATGTCGGTCCGGTCTCGTACACGATCCAGACGCCCGACTTCTCGTACAGCCGAACGGCCTCGTCGATCGCCGCGGCCTATTACTTCCAGGGCGACGCGAACGGCGAGAAGGTGGGCAACGTCAACGAGTGCGTCACCCGCGCGTCGCTCGCCGGATCGGCGAACCAGAAGGTCGTCGACACCTGCGATGCCGATGGCAACTGCAGCGCGGCTGGCTCGGATGAGGTCGCCGCGTCCGACCTCGTCTGCGGGGAACTCGACGACCTCGCCGTCGCGCTGAACGGGCTCCACACGCGCGACGTGTGGGTGACGCGGCTCGAGGCGAACCTCCCGCGTGCGGCGCTCGGCAGCGATCTGATGCTCGAGGCGGCCGATGCCCAGGAGGTCGTGGCGCATCGCCTCGTGGTCGCGAAGTCGGTCAACGATCCGTGCGGGCCGAGCGGTGCGGCGATGGTCGCCCCCACGCGCCGCGGACCGAACCTGCCGGGTGGGCTCGTGGGCCTCGGCCTCGGGCTCGCCAGCCTCGCGTGGCTCGCGCGGCGTCGCACCCAGCCTGCGCGCGCATGACGCCGGAGCGGTGAAGATGGCCGTCGTGCGAACCCCCGCCGCATCACTCGCGCTCGTCGTGCTCCTCGTCGCGCCCCTCGCGTGCGATTCCGGCGAGAAGGCTGCGAAGCGCTGCGAAGGCTCGCTGAGCCGTGACGAGTGCGAGACGTGTTGCCGCGCGGCCGGGCGCAGCGGCGCGAGCTGGGTTCTCGACGACTGCGAATGCCACGACCATTGAGCGCCGTTCGACGGAGGTCGGCGTCGCCCCGGCGCGAGCGCTGCCCTTCGTCGGACGTGACCCGTCTCCGGGATGCGCCGCATGAATTTCGAGCTCGCCGCGTTCAACGTCTTTCTGCGCTTTCGGCCCTTCTTCGTCGACGGCCAGCTCCCGCGCGCCGAGCGGGTTGCGCGCTGGCTGGTCGACCAGCCCTTTGATGCGGTGGCGCTGTCCGAGGTGTTCGACGAGCCGAGTCGCCGCCTGCTCCTCGCACGACTCGGCACCGCGTACCCGTACCGAACGCGGGTCGTCGGCCTCGAACAGGGTGGCCTGTTGCGGGGAAACGGGGGCGTCATGCTCGTCGCGCGCTGGCCCATCGAGGTCGAGGAACAGCGGGTGTTCGAGCCTCGTTCACCGCTCGAGGAGCGCTTCGTGAACAAGGGCGTCGTCTACGCGCGGATCCGCAAGGGCGGGCACTCCATTCACGTCTTCGCGGCCCACGCCTACGCGCGGTTTCGGCCCGAGCAGGTCCGGCGGCGGCAGTTCGAGCTGATCCGCGACTTCATGCGCGCGCGCGCGATTCCGCCCGACGAGCCAGTTCTGTTCGCCGGTGACCTCAACGTTCACCGCGGCTGCGAGCCCGACTACCGCGCGATGCTCGAGGTCCTCGACGCGCACCACCCTGCCACGGAGGGGCACGACGCCACCTACGATCCGCGCGACAATCCCCTCGCCATCGGTCGCGCGCGGCTCTTTCTCGACTACGTCCTTTACTCGCGCTCCCACCGCCGTCCGCTCCGAGCGACGAACGCGGTGCTTCGTCCCAGTTGTGACGCGTGGCGCGCGTTGCCGTGGCGAAACCCGCTGCGTGAGCTGTCGGACCACTACCCGGTGGTGGGGTCGTTCGCGTTCTGAGCGGTGTGCATCTTGCCACCTCGACGAAGGCGTGAATCCATTCGAGAGCCGGGCCTTCGACGACCACGAGCACGTGTCGTTTTTTCGCGATCGGGCGACCGGCCTCCGCGTGATCGTCGCTGTCCACAGCACCGCGCCGATCGGCCTCGCTGGCGGAGGCTGCCGCTGGTGGACCTACCCCAACGCGGACGCCGCGCTCACCGACGCACTTCGCCTCTCACGCGCGATGAGCTTCAAGCTCGCGCTCGTGGGCTTGCCGGCGGGCGGTGCCAAGGCGGTCATCTTGGGCGGTGGCGAACACCCCAAGTCCGAGGCAAACCTCCATGCGCTGGGCCGCGCCGTGCATCGCCTCGCCGGGCGCTTCATGGCGGCCGAGGACGTCGGGACCACGCCGGACGACCTCGACGTGGTGCGTTCCATCACGCCCTTCGTGGCCCAGCGCGCGCCAGGGCATGACACCGCGGACGCTACCGCAGCGGGCGTGCTCACCGCGATCCGGACTGGCCTCGCCGCGAAAGCGCGCGGGGTTCGAGGCTCCCGCGTGCTCGTCCAGGGCGCGGGGCGCGTGGGCTACCGGCTGCTCGAACTCCTCCGCTCCGACGGGGCCGTGATTTACGTCAATGACTTGAGCGGGACGGTCGTCGAGCGCGCTCAGCGGGAGCTTCGCGCGACGCCCGTCTCCGAAGAGGAAATGCTCGATGTGGACGTGGACGTGTTCGCTCCCTGCGCACTCGGTGACGTCCTCGACCTCGCGGCCGTGCCTCGACTCGGCTGCCAGCTGGTTGCGGGGAGCGCCAACAACCCGCTCGTCGACGAGACGGTCGCCGAGGCGCTCGCGCGGCGTGGCATCCTCTACTGCCCGGATTTCATTGCCAGCGCGGGCGGCGTGATCGGCGCCGCTCGCGCGGGCGCCTCCGAGCTCGGGTCGATCGCGTCTTTCATGCCTTCGCTCGACCGCATCGCGGAGCTCGCGCGCGAGGTGTTTCAGCGCGCCGAGCGTGAAGGTCGCTCGACGGTGGCCGTCGCGGTCGACCTCGCCCACGCGGCCCTCGCCAGGATGCGCGGAGAGAGCGGGACGTAGCGCCGCTCGAGCGTCACCGGCGCTCACGCGGGTGACGGCGGTTCATCGTTCGAGACGTCGTCGAGGTAGCCGCGCGTCAAGCGCGTCCCCTTGCGGTGATGGTGTTCGCCGTTCGAGCGAGCACGGAGCACGTGCCCGTAGGAGAGCACCTGAAAGAGCGCAGGCCACGCGTCCCCTGGCTCGGCGTAGACATCGCGCGCGGACGAGACGAGGTGCGGGAGGTCGCGCGGGATCTCGCGCCAGTGAAGGAACATGTCGGGTACGAGCGCCGCGACGAGCTTGCGGGTACGGCCCGGGGGAGCGGAGATCGGGGCTTCGAACGCAGGCTCGAAGAGGGCACGTCGGAACTCCTCGTCCGTGAGGAGGAAAATCCCCGGCAGTCGGTCGCGGGTTGCACTCGATCACGACCCAGCCCGAGGCCATTCGGCGGAGGTCGAGCGAGAGCTGTCCCGTGTAGCGCGTGACCGAGGCGATGCGCGCGGTGATCGCGAGCGCCTCGGGCTCGTCGACCGACTCGAAGACGATGCCACCCGCGTGCTCGATCTCGCGCGGGTGGACGTACGTCACGTGTGCGCCGAGCCTGCCGTCGTGAGGGATGCCGTAGGTGCAGACGTCCAAGCCGTCGACGTAAGGCTGAACGAGCCAGGGGTTTTCCGCGGTGGGCCGACAGTCCTCGAGCGGAAGCGCTCCGGCGAGCGGACCACGGTTCGTCAGCAGATCGACGCCTCCACGCGACAGCGCGGGCCGTGCGAGGCAAGCCTCGTGCGACCCGATGGCACGCAGGAGCTCCGCGGCATCGCGAGCGACGGTCGTCACGGGTGTCGGGAGCCCTGCCTTGCGGGCGAGCTCGACGAAGGACACCTCGTAGTGGAGGCTTCGGAGCGTCGCGTGATCGGGGGCAAAGACGGCTCGGGTGAGTTTGCGACGACGCTGCTCGCGCGTGCCGAGGGGAGGTGCGTCCGGAGGCTCCACCAGAGCTATTTTTCCGATGTCGCTGGGCTCGTTCTACGAGGCCGGGACCGAGCTCTGCGGATTTCGTCCGAACCACGACGAGGGCAAGACGATGGGGCTCGCTCCGTACGGCGATCCGGCGCGATTTGATCGCCTGGTGGGCTCGCTCGTCGCCATCGATGAGCAGGGCGGCGTGCACCTCGACCTCCGCTGGTTCGACCATCCGAAGGGAGGCGAGCGGCGGGCCGGAGAGGCCTCGTGCGCGCGCTCGGTCCAGCCCGACGCGGCAACGGACCGATCGAGCGGCATCACGAGGATGCGGCGGCCGCGTTCCAGCGAACGCTCGAGGAGCGCGTGCTCTCGATGAGCCGGGTGCTGCGCGCGCGGACCGGCGCGCGAAACATCCTGATCGCGGGAGGCATCGCGCTGAACAGCGTCATGAACGGACGCCTCGTGCGCGAGTCTGGCTTCGAGGACCTCTACGTGATGGCGGGCGCGGGCGACAACGGGACGAGCATCGGGGCCGCGCACTACGTCGAGCACGGCGTCCTCGGCCGACCGCGCCGCTCGGTCCACGATCACCCCTACCTCGGCGCGAGCTACTCGAACGAGGCGATCCTCCGCGCGCTCACCGCGGCGGGCATCACGACCGCGCGCTCGACGGACGTGGTTCGTGAGACCGCAGAGCGGCTCGCCGAAGGGAAGATTGTCGCATGGCTTCAGGGCCGCATGGAGGTCGGGCCGAGGGCGCTCGGAGCGCGGAGCATCCTCGCGAACCCGACGCTCCCGGAGATGAAGGCGACGCTGACCCTCCGGGTCAAGCACCGCGAGGCCTTCCGTCCCTTCGCACCAAGCGTGACCCGCGAGAAAAAGAGCCTCTACTTCGAGACCTCGGTCGACGATCCGTTCATGCTGAAGGACTGCCGAGTGCGACCGGAACATCGCGAGCGGTTGCCTGCGGTGACGCACGTCGACGGCACGGCGCGGCTCCAGATCTGCCGCTGTCTCGGCTCGTCGTGGCGCACCGACCGTTGGATCCGAGCGCGAGCGCCCTCGACGTGGTGCAGGCGGCGTTCGACAAGCTCGAGCGGCAGCTCGACGCCTTCGCGGATCTTCGGCGGCTCGACGTGAAAGAGCACACGCGCACCGGAGTGCCGACGAGCTCCTGAGGCGCGACGCCGCGGCGCTTCGGTGCTACCTCCCGGGCGGCAGGTCGGGTCCTGCCGCATCCCGGGATGCCAAGATGAGTACCGTCGTTCGGTCGTCGCCTTCACGGCTCGGTGAGCATGACCTCCACCTCTTCAACGAGGGGACGCACCGCCGCGTTCACGAAAAGCTCGGTGCGCACGTCGCCGAGCACGAAGGTCGGAGGGGAGTAACGTTTGCGCTGTGGGCGCCGAACGCCGCGTCGTTGAGCGTCGTCGGCGACTGGAACGGCTGGGATCCGGCGGCCAACCCGCTGGCTCCGCGCGGCGACTCCGGGATCTGGGAGGGCTTCGCCGCAGGTGCGGCTCACGGTCACAGGTACAAGTACCACCTCGTGTCGAGGGAGCTCGGCTACACCGTGCTCAAGGCCGACCCCTACGGACGGCACTTCGAGACGGCGCCGGCGACGGCCTCGATCGTGTGGGACGTCGCCTACGCGTGGGGTGACGACGCGTGGATGCGCGCGCGGGCGGACGGCCAGGCCGACCACCGACCGATGTCGATCTACGAAGTGCACCTCGGCTCGTGGCGGCGTGTCGAGTCCGAGGGCTCGCGCTCGCTCGGCTATCGAGAGATCGCGCGCCCCCTCGCCGACCATGTCGAGCGGCTCGGCCACACGCACGTCGAACTCCTACCGGTGATGGAGCACCCGTTCTTCGGGTCGTGGGGCTACCAGGTCACGGGGTATTTCGCGCCGACGAGCCGGTACGGCACGCCCGAAGACTTCATGTACCTCGTCGACTACCTCCACCAGCGCGGGATCGGAGTCATCCTCGACTGGGTTCCGGCGCATTTTCCGAGTGATCCTCACGCGCTCGGCTTCTTCGACGGAACGCACCTCTACGAGCATGCCGATCCGCGGAAGGGGTTTCATCCCGACTGGAACAGCCTGATCTTCAACTACGATCGGAACGAGGTGCGCTCGTTTCTCGTGTCGAGCGCGCTGTTCTGGCTCGACGTCTACCACGCGGACGGGCTCCGGGTGGACGGGGTCGCGTCGATGCTCTACCTCGACTACTCGCGCGCGCCGGGCGAATGGCTCCCGAACGTGCACGGTGGCCGCGAGAACCTCGGGGCGATCTCGCTCTTGCGCCAAGTCAATCAGGTGCTCGGCGTGGAGTTGCCCGGCGCCCCGACCATCGCCGAGGAATCGACCGCATTCCCGGATGTCTCTCGGCCCGTCGAGCGTGGTGGCCTCGGCTTCGCGATGAAGTGGGATCTCGGCTGGATGCACGACACGCTGACCTTCTTTGCCCGCGATCCGATTCATCGCCAATGGCACCTGAACGAGCTCACCTTCCGGTCGATGTACCAGTACCGGGAGAACTTCGTGTTGCCCCTCTCGCACGACGAGGTCGTGCACGGCAAGGGCTCGCTGCTCGGCAAGATGGCGGGCGACGAGTGGCAGAAGCGCGCCAACTTGCGGCTGCTTTACGCCTACCAGTGGGCGATGCCGGGCAAGAAGCTCCTCTTCATGGGGGGCGAGCTCGGCGTCCTCCGAGAGTGGAACCACGACGGCGCGCTCGACTGGTCGCTCGCCGACGATCCGCGTCACCGTGGCTTGACGGAACTCGTGTCGCGTCTCAACGCGCTCTACCGCGGCGTGCCCGCGCTCCACGAGCGTGACTTCGAGGAGGGCGGTTACGAGTGGGTGATGGGGGACTCCGAGGCGTGCGTGTACGCCTTCGCGCGGCGCGCCCGCGACGGACGCCGGGTGCTCGTCGTGCTGAACCTCACCCCGCTCCCGCGCGCCGATTTCGTGATCGGCGTCGAGGAGCGCGGCCTGTGGCGCGAGCTGCTCAATACGGACGCGAGCGAGTACGGCGGCAGCGGCGTCGGCAATCTCGGGGGCCGCGAAGCCTACCCGGTCCCGACCCACCACAAGCCGTGCGCGTTGACGTTGACCCTGCCGCCGCTCGGTGCGCTCTACCTCGAGGCACCGGCCGAGGCTTACTCCGTGGCGACGACGCCCGCGGCGCCAACGGCACTGGAAGGACCGCGCGCCGCCGTCCCGGTTGCGCGAAAGAAGCCTCAGCCCCGCTCGAAGAAGCGCCGCCGCTGAGCCCACGATGAGGACGCTCGGACGGCACCTGATCTCGGAGCACTTCGGCTGCGATGCCGGGACCCTCGACGACGTCATGCGGATCGAGGCCATGATGCTCGAGGCGGCCCGCACCATCGGTGCGACCGTGATGTCGTCGGCGTTTCACCGCTACGCGCCGCACGGGGTGAGCGGCACGCTGCTCATCGCCGAGTCCCACCTCTCGATCCACACCTGGCCCGAGCACCGCTACGCCGCCATCGACATCTTCACCTGCGGCGGCCTCGATCCGCGACCCGGCTTCGCGTGCCTCGCCGCGGCGCTCGGAGCGGCGTCGTCGCGGATGCAGGAGATCGTTCGTGGCCTGCCGGAGCACGTCGCCGAGGGGGCCGCGCTCCTGCCCGAGGACGTGCTCCTCCTCGCCCGTCACTCGCCGAGGTAGGCGCTCTGCACTTCGGGGTTCGCGAGCAGGTTCGCCCCGGTGTCGGTGAGCGTGATCCGCCCCGTCTCGAGAACGTAGCCGCGATGCGCAAGCTTCAAGGCGGTGCGGGCGTTCTGTTCGACGAGCAGCACCGTCACGCCCTCGGCGTTCAGCGTCCGGATCACCTCGAAGATCTTCTGCACGATCAGCGGGGCGAGCCCGAGCGACGGCTCGTCGAGCAAGAGCAGCTTCGGACGCGACATCATCGCGCGTCCGAGCGCCAGCATCTGTTGCTCGCCTCCCGAGAGGGTCCCGCCGGCCTGGCTGCGGCGCTCGCCGAGGATCGGAAACAGCTCGAAGACGTGGTCGAGGTCTTTCTGGATCCCGTCGCGGTCGTCGCGGCCGAACGCGCCGAGCTCGAGGTTCTCGAGAATCGTCATGCGCGAGAAGATGCGCCGCCCTTCGGGGGAGTGGGCGAGGCCGCGTCCGACCAGCGTGTGCGCCGGGACGCCGACGATCTCCTGCCCGTCGAAGCGGATCGTTCCGGTGCGCGGGCGGAGCACGCCCGAGATCGTCATGAGTGTCGTCGTCTTGCCGGCGCCGTTCGCGCCGACGAGCGTCACGATCTCGCCTTGTTCGACTCGCAGAGAGATGTCGGACAGTGCCTCGATCGCGCCGTACGACGTCGATACGTTGTCGAGCTCGAGCAGCGCCATCAGCCGAGTTCCTCCTTGCCGAGGTAAGCCTCGATCACCTGCGGATCGTTGCGGACCTCCTCGGGTGTCCCGTCCGCGATTTTCTTGCCGTACTGAAGGACCGCGATGCGATCGCTTATCCCCATGACGACGCGCATGTGGTGCTCGATGAGGAGCACGGTGACGCCACGCTCGCGGATCGCGCGGATCAGCTTCATCAGCGAGACCGTCTCGCCCGGGTTCATGCCGGCCGCGGGCTCGTCGAGCAGGAGCAGCTTCGGCTCGGTCGCGAGCGCGCGCGCGATCTCGAGGCGGCGCTGGTCGCCGTAAGGGAGATTCTTCGAGGTCATCCCCGCCTTGTCGCCGAGGCCGACGAACTCGAGCAGCTCGCGAGCGCGCACCCGGGCGGCATCGTCGGCCTTGCGTGCCCGCGGCGTGAACGCGCCGAGCCTTGCGATGCGCACGACGTAGAACGCCGCGGCACCGAGGCTCGCGAGGAGCGCGAGGGTCGCGAGCCCGGTCGCACCGCGCGCGAGGCGAAGGACGAAGCCCGTGACGAGGAGCCCGAGCGGCACGGCCACCGGCGCGAGCGCGAACGGGCGGTCGCCCACCGCAGGCGCGTCGCCCGTGCCGATGTGTCGGCTCATGCCGACGAGCACGTTCTCGAGCACCGTCATCTCCTGGAAGAGGCGGATGTTCTGGAAGGTGCGGGCGATCCCCTGGGCCGCGATCCACGCGGGCGTCTTGCGGGTCTGCCGGGCGATCGCGGCGCTGGCTGCCACCCCGAAGAGCGCCCCGAACACGAAGGCGAGGGCGTGCGTCCGGAGGAGCCCGGCCGCCTCCGTCGCGAGCGCGGGCTTCTTCTCGAGGAGCTCGGCCCGCAGCGCCTTCGCGCTGGCCTTGTCCTTCGCCTCGCCGAGCGGCACCGAGGCTCGCGAGGTGACCATGAAGCGCCCACCCCGCGCCTCGATCGTCGGCAGGCCCGCGAGGTAGTCGATGCCATCGCGAAGCGCCTCGCCCGCGTCGAAGCGCCGCGGATCCTCGGCCGCCCCCTGCACCGCGACGCTCGCGTGGAAATTCGCCTTCACGGTCTGCGTCCAGAGCGTGTCGGCGCCGGCGACGAAGGCCATCAGGCCGAGCCCGGACGCGAGCCCGACCGCGCTCCAGCGCAGCCTGTCGGTGGTCGTCGGCTCCCGCACGAGGTCGCGGCCGGCGAGCCGGATTTCACCCGAGGTGACATCGGTCACGCCCGCGATCGCGTTGAACAACGTCGTCTTCCCCGCGCCGTTCGGGCCGATCACCGCGACGATCTGGCCGGTCTCGACCCGAAGCGCGACCTCGTTGACCGCCGTCAATCCTCCGAAGCGCACGGTGACGCGGTCGACCTCGAGGATCGCGCCATCGGCGCTCGCGCGCGGGGCCCCGTCCGTTCCGGGGAGGCCCTTCGACTCCTCGGGCGGCACCGTCGCCGTCGCGGCGCTCATCGGTGACCCTCCTCGAGCTCGGCGGCGACGCGCTCGCTCGGCCAAAGCCCGCCCGGGCGGAAGCGCATCATCAGAACGAGCGCGGTGCCGAAGATGAGCCAGCGCCAGTTCGAGAACGACAGGAGCACGTTGTTCGAGTCGCCGCTCGCGAGGCGCTGCAGGAGCTTCGTCAGCAGCGGTGACACGACGTTGTCGAAGCCGAGGAGCACCGCCGCGCCGAGGGTCGCGCCGCGCAGGCTCCCGAGCCCGCCGATGATGATGCAGCAGAGCACCATGATGCTGTAGTTGAAGTCGTAGGTGTTCGGCTCGGCGGTCGTCGTCAGGTTGCACGCGTAGAGCGCTCCCGCGTAGCCCGCCATGGCGGCCCCGAGCGCGAAGGCGATGAGTTTCGTGCGAGTCGGGTTCACGCCCATGCACGCGGAGGCGAGCTCGTCCTCGCGGAGCGCCACGAACGCACGTCCAAGCTTCGACCGCTCGAGGGTCCGGAAGCCGACGAAGAGCGCGGCCACCGAGCCGAGGGCGAGGAAGTACATCGCGAGGAAGCGCGCGCGGGAGGCATCGGCGCTCGTGTCGATCACGCTTCGCAGTGCCGCCGGCAGCCACGGCTCGGGGATCGGGTTCAAGCCCCGCGGTCCGTCCGTGATCCCCTCGAGGTTGATGAGGAGCACGCGCACGACCTCGGCGAAGCCGAGCGTCACGATCGCGAGGTAATCGCCGCGCAGACGCAGCGTCGGTGCGCCGAGGGCCAGACCCGCGAGGCCGGCCGTCACCGGCGCGAGGGCGAGCGCTCCCCAGAGCTCGAGCTGGAATGGATACTTGCCTACCGTGAGGATGCCGGTCGTGTAGGCGCCGATCGCGAAGAAGGCGGCGATCCCGAGCTGGAGGAGCCCCGCGTAACCGACCTGGAGGTTTAGCGCGAGCGCGAGGATCGCGAAGATGGCGATGTTGACGAGCTGGCGGTCGAGCCGCAGCGCCTCGCCCGTGACGGCCTGGACCGCGAGATCCAGTGCCGGAACGAACGGGTAGACCGCGAGAGCCGCGAGCGCGACGAGGGCGAGCTTCGTTCGCCTGTCCATCAGACCTTCTCCCTGGTGTGGACGCCGAGCAGCCCGCTCGGACGGAAGACGAGGATCACGATCAAGATCCCGAACAGCACGGCAGGCTGCCACTGCGCGCCGATCCACGCGTCCGAGAGCGCGCGGACGATGCCGATGACGACGCCGCCGAGCACCGCGCCGGGGATGTTGCCGATCCCGCCGAGCACGGCGGCCGTGAAGGCGTAGAGCCCGTTCTGATAGCCGCCCTGGTAGCTGATCGTGTTGATGTAGAGCGAGTAGACGACCGCGGCGAAGCCCGCGAGCGCGCCGCCGATCGCGAACGTCCAGCCGATCACGCGGTCGACGTCGATGCCCATCAGCCGGGCCGCGACCGGATCCTGGGCCGTCGCGCGCATCGCCTTGCCGAGCTTCGTGTACTGGACGAGCACGTAAAGGCCAGCCATCACGACGACCGAGCTCACGATGACGACGAGATCCTTCACGCTCAGGCTGATCGCGCTCGAGTCGAGCAGGTTCGTGGAGGGGAGGAGGCTCGGGAAGGCCTTCGGCGCAGCCGCGGCGGTCCCGCCTCCGAAGACCTGCATCGGCAAGCCGCCCCAGAAGAGGCCGAGGTTCTGGAAGATGAAGGAGACGCCGATCGCGGAGACCAGCGGCGCGAGCTTCGGCGCGTTGCGGAGGCGCTTGTACACGAGCCTGTCGACGGCGACGTTGAGGCCCGCCGAGAACGCGGCGCACACGAGGACGATCGCGATGAGGCCGACCGCCAGCGTCGCCCCCGTCGCGCCGGTGAGGCCGAGCGCACCGACCAGCGTCAGCGCGAGGAACGACGCGAGCATGAACAGATCGCCGTGGGCGAAATTGATGAGCTCGAGGATGCCGTAGACCATCGTGTAGCCGAGGGCGATCAGCGCGAACACCATGCCGTTCGTGAACCCGAGGATCAGCTGTTGCACGAGCCGTGCCCCGAAGCTGCCGCGCGGCGCTTCGGGGCCGGCCTCCGTCGTGACGACCGGGCTCGCCGGGGTCGCGCTCGCGTCGGTCGCGCCGCCCTCGAGCGCAGCGACGAACTCGAATTTGCCGTCTTTGACGGTAGTTCCGCTCATCGTCTCGAGCGTGGTGTCGCCGTTCGCGTCGAAGCGCCAGCTGCCGAGCACGCCGGCCTGCTCGCGCGTCTCGACGACGGCGGCGCGGATCGCCTCGCGGTCGGGCCGGCCCGCCTTGCGGATCGCGTCGAGCACGACCTTGGCGGACATGTAGCCGTAGACGGCGTAGGCCTCGGGCTCCGCGCCGTAGCGCTTGTGGTAGGTGGCGACGAACTCGGCGCCCTTGCCGGTGAGCTTCGAGGCGGGGACACCGCCGAACGTGACGAAGCCGCGCCGCTCGAGGTTCTCTGCGCCGGCGGCCTCGATGAAGGCTTCCTCGAAGCAGCCATCGGGGACCATCAGCTTCGCGCGCAGGCCGACCGCGACGAGGTCCTTGGCGATCTGGCCGGCGTTGGTCTGCGTCGTGCCGCCGAAGTAGACGAAGTCCGGATCGAGATAGCGGAGCTTCGCCATGAGGCTCTTGTACTCCTGGGCCTTGGGGTCGATGCCCTCGCGGCCGAGGAGCTTGATGCCGAAGGCTTCGGTGGAGGCGACGAAGACGTCGGCGACACCCTTGCCGTAGAGCGAGCGGTCGTCGAGCACGTAGACGGACTTGCCGCCGAGCTGGCTCATCCACTTGGCGCCGAGGCGGCCCTGGATGTCGTCGGCGGGGACGACGCGGAAGTAGCTGACCTTGCCGCTCGGCCGGTAAATTTCGGGCTCCCCCGCTTCGCCGAGCCCGGGTTTGGTGAGGCCGGTGTAGGTGTTGCCGGGCGACACCATGACGAGGCCGGCCTTGTTCAAGACCGGCATCGAGATCTTCGCGGCGCCGGAGTTGTACGTGCCGATGTACGCCATCACCTCGGGGTCCTTGATGGCGCGATCGGCATTGCCAGCCTCGACCTCGGGATCCCAGTCGCCCTTCTTGGCCGAGGCGTCGTCCCAGTCCTCGTAGGCGATGACGAAGTTTCCGACCTTCCCGCCGACCTCGTCGAGCGCGAGCTTGATGCCGTTGACGATGGTCGTCGTCTGCGCGTTTGCGCTGCCGGTCCGGGGCAAGCTCGACACGATCTTGATCGTGCCGCCGCGCCGCGGCTCGCCCTCGGCCTTCTTCGCGCCCGTCCCACCGTCGTCGCGCCGTCCGCAAGCGAGCGCGAGGAGGCACAGGAGCAGCGGCCAGATCCTTCGTTTCATGCCGTTGGCCTCGAATCGTCCTCGCTACGGCGGGTCGCGGTCGCCGTCAAGAACCCGGGGCGCCCGCGCCGCCGCCGATTTGTGGCGCGCAGCCCCGGCCTCCGGTAAGCGAACCGCACCGTGGACGCCCTCCGTACCCTCGTCGATCTCGTCCTCCACCTCGACAAGCACCTCGACCAGTGGTCGGCGGCCCTCGGGCCGTGGGTGTACGTGCTGCTCTTCGCGATCGTGTTCTGCGAGACGGGCCTCGTCGTGACGCCGTTCCTGCCGGGAGACTCGCTGCTCTTCGCCTGCGGCGTGCTCGGCGCGCGCCCGGACTCGGGGATCAACGCGCTCGTGCTGACGGGCGCGCTGCTCGTCGCGGCGATCCTCGGCGATGCCGTCAACTACGCCATCGGCGGTGCGTTTGGTCGAACGATCGTCGAGAAGAAGCCGCGCTGGCTGAACCCGAAGCACATCGAGCGGACGCAGGCCTTCTACGAGAAGCATGGCGGCAAGACGATCGTCTTCGCGCGCTTCATCCCAATCGTGAGGACGTTCGCCCCGTTCGTCGCGGGCATGGGCCGGATGGGCTACCGCCGCTTTGCGCTCTTCAACGTGCTCGGCGCCATCGCGTGGGTCGCGGGGCTGATCGGCCTCGGCTACCGGTTCGCCGGCACCGAGCTCGTTCGGAAGAACTTCAAGCTCGTCATCCTCGCGATCATCTTGATCTCGATCTTGCCCGCCGTGGTCGAGTTTCTCCGGGCGCGCGCTGCGGACAAGGCCTCCGAATCGCCCTGAGGCGGAGCGACGAGGCTCGGCATGCGAGGTCGGCCCCACGACCGCGACGAGACGCCTCGGAGGTGCTGCGGCCCCCGCTGCCGCGCAGCGAGCATCAGCTTGACCGAGATCATGTCGTTTGCTCCTCGGCCCGGGACCTGGTTCTCCCGGGCGAAGAGACATGGGACGCGCGTCGGAGCGGAGTGGCCTCGCGCCGCTCGTCATGGTGGTCGAAGATGACGAGGACGTCCGCGAGACGATGCGGGCGATCTTCGAGGCAGAGGGGGACCGCGTCGCGACGGCCACCGATGGCCAGGACGCCCTCGAATTGCTCGAGCGCATCGAGCCGCCGGGGGTCATCCTGCTCGACCTCATGATGCCCCGCCTGAGCGGAGGCGACTTCCTCGAGACCGCCCGCCGGAGGCACCCCGCGCTGCTGCGCGTTCCCGTCGTGGTGGTGACGGGGCACGCGCAGTCGCGCTTCGCCATGCCGGCGGTGACGCGCACCGTTGCCAAGCCGCTCGACCTCGGCGCGCTGCTCGCCATCGTGAAGCAGGTGTGCCGGCGCCCGCCCGCCCGCGCACCGCATCGCCACGCTTGAAACGACCGACGATCCGTCGCCCGACCCACGGCACGGTGCTACCGTCTCGCCCCGATGGAAGGCACCCCCGAGGCACGGCCGCCCTTCAACCCGTTCCGCTGGCTCGCGGCGCTCGGCGCATCGCGTCCCTGGCTCGTCCTCGTCGTGACGGCGCTCCTCGCGGTCGCGTCGGGTGCCGCGATTCACGGCATCCGCATCAGCACCTCGCGCTACCACCTCGTCTCGGAGGAGAACGAACACCAGCAGCGGCTGCTCGTCTTCTTCGAGCGCTTCGGGATCCAGGACGCGCTGGCGCTCGTGCTCGAGGGCGGTACCCCCGAGGAGCGCCGCCGCGTGCAGCGCGACATCTGCTTCAAGCTCGAGCGCGAGCCCGAGTTCGCCGGGCGCACGCTGTGCCGCATCGGGCCGAGCGAGCTCGCCGAGGTCGCGATGCTCTGGGAGCCGAAGGCGATCGAGGAGGGGCTCCTCCAGGCCGGCGGGGGCAAGCTCGCGCCGCTCGTCGAGGGCGGCGTCCCCGCCTGGATCGGCGCCGTCGAGAAGGGCCTGACCTCCGCGCTCGATGGCGGCGCCGGCAAGTCCGCCGATCCCGAGCAGATCAAGCGAGGACCTGCGATGCTCGCGAAGGCCTTGCGAGCACTCGACGCACAGCTCACCGGCAAGGACGGGCTCGCCGGACTCGATGTCGGCAACGCCGCGAAGCAGGGCGGCCCGTCCGGCGCGACGAAGGTCGACGAGGCCGGCTATCTCGTCGGCAACGGCGGCGCCTCCCACATGATCGTGCTGTTTCCCGCCCTGCCAGGGAGCGAGGGCTACGAGCTTGCCCCGATCGTGAGGAAGGTGCGCAAGCTCTACGGCGAGGTCGACCTCGGTCCCGTTCGTCCCGCGCTGACCGGCATGCCCGCGATCGCGAGCGACGAGCTCGACGCCGTCGACGCGGGGCTCGAGGTCTCGACGATCGGTACCGGGCTCGGCCTCATCCTCCTCCTGCTCATCGGCTATCGCTCGTTCCGCTACAGCCTGATGGCGCTCGTCCCACTCGGGCTCGGTACGCTCCTCACCGTCGCGACCGCGCGGGTGCTCTTCCGTGGCCTCAACATCGTGACCTCGTCGTTCGTCTCGGTGCTGATGGGGATCGGGATCAACTACGCGCTCTACGCTCTCGCGCGCTACTCGGAGGAATTGCGTGACGGAGTGCCACAGCCGCGCGCGCTCGAGCTCGCTTACGAGAAGACCGGCACCGGGATGGTGATCTCGGCGGCGACGACGATCCTCGCGTTCGCCACCGTGATGATCACCGATTTTACCGCGTACCGGCAGCTCGGGCTGCTGGTGGGCATCGGCATCGTCATCATGGTCCTGCTGACGGTGGTGGTGTGCCCCGCGCTCGCGCGTGTCCTCGATCCGAAAGGCGAGCGGCAGGCGGCCGATCGCTTCGTCGGCCTCGACCGCCTCGAGCCGCTGATCCGCACGGGCAAGTGGCCCCTGCTCGGCCTCGCGGCCGCACTCTCGGTGTTCGGGGGCCTCTACGCCGGGCGCCTCCAGTTCAACGCGCGCTACTTCGACTTCTTGCCGACGAACGCCGAGAGCGTCCGCGGCCTCACCGCGATCGAGTCCGACAAAGGCGCGAGCCCGGTGCTCGCCAACCTGTGGGCCCGGGACGTCGAGGCGGCGCGCGCCTTGACGGAGCGGGTGCGGAAGCTCCCCCTCGTGGGCAACGTCGACAGCGCGACCGACCTCCTCCCGCCGCTGACGCCGGAGCGGCTCGCCGCGCTCGAGCGGACCGTCGCCGCACTCGGGCCGAGGCCGGACTTCGCGAAGCTGCGCGGTCGAGAGCGCTCGGCGAAGAAGGTGAGCGAGAAGGTCTCGAAGCTCGCCGACGCCTTCGACGAGGTCGCCTTCGCGATGCGCCGAGCCGAGCTCCCGACCGAGGGCATCGAGGACGCGAAGAAGGCCTGCGGCGAGCTGAAGGCCACCCTCGCGAAGCTCCCGGACGACGGCCGCGAGGCGCTCGGGACCATCGAGACGAGCGCCGCCGACATCCTCGAGCGCGCGTGGACCACGGCGGAGAACGTGAGCCGTCGCAAGGGCTACACCGCGAGCGATCTCCCGAGCGTGTTTCGCGCGCGCTACGCCGGAAAAGACGGTCAGGCCATGGCCGTCTATGCGCAGCCCGCGCGCGACATCTGGGACGAGGCCAGCGCCGCCGCCTTCGCGAAGGAGCTGCGCAGCGCCGCCCCCGAGGCGAGTGGCTTCGCGCTCGACGTGGACGCTTACCAGATGGACATCAAGCGATCGTTCACGCTCGCATGTTTCCTCACCGCCGCGCTCGCGGTCGTCACCTGCCTCCTCGGCTTTCGCAACCTGAAGGACTCGGTCCTCGCGATGCTCCCCGTCGCGGTCGGGCTCGCGGCGATGATGGCGTTCATGGCAGCCTTCGGGATCCATGTGAACGTTGCCAACATTGTCGCCTTCCCGCTCTCCCTCGGGATGGGCGTCGAGGCGGGCGCTCACATCATGAGTCGCTGCCGTCAGAGCGAATCCTCGCGGGGCGGGGTGGCGCTGCTCGGCGACATGATCGAGGGGACGGGGACCGCGGTGATGCTCGCATCGACGACCACGATCGTCGGCTTCGGCGCGCTGACCCTCGCGGATTACCGCGCGATGAAGAGCCTCGGGGTCATCATGTGCGTCGGCATGACGACGAACCTGCTCGCAGCCCTCGTGTTCTTGCCAGCGCTGCTGCTCGCCTTGGGGCGCGCGAAGTAGCGCAGCCCGCGTTCGGGGGCCCGCGAAGCCGCGCGGGCGCGTCCTCAGCGTCGCGCGCGGCCCTCGAGGATCGCGCGGAAGGAGCGAGTGCGGAGCTCGTCCAAAGTGAGCCCGGTCTGGGCGAGCTCATCCTCGCCGATCGCGCCGGCAGACCAGGCGCGCAGGAACGTGTTGAGCAAGCCCTGCCCGGTCGCCGCGTCGTCGAACGCCGTGCCGACCGTGGTCGCCCGCGCGGCGGAGTCGAGGAAGTGGACGAGCCGAGCGCGCGCGGTGTCGAGGCCCTCGAGAAAGTAGGCGAACGACGCGGCATAGCGGATCGGGAGCTGTCCCGGGTGCAGATCCCAGCCTTGATGGAACCCGCCGACGAGGGCATGCCGTACGTGGCGGTAATGCGCGCGAAACGCCGCGTGAACGGCCGCGCGGTTCTCGGCGAGCTCCTCCGGCGACAGCGAGCCGCCGCGATGCGGAGGGACCGGTAGCACGCTCGTCGCACCATCGGAGATGCGGATGCCGGTGCCCGCGAAGGCGAGCTGCATCAGGTGCCGCGCGAGGTCGCAGGCGGGGTGCTCCGGCGACTGGTGCAGCGCGGTGACGCCGCACGCGGCCGTGTAGTCGTAGGTTCCGAAGTGCACCGCGACGCAGCGTCCGCCCGCGGCGCGCGCGAGTCGTGGCAGGACCGTGCGCCCCTTGCCATCGAGGAGGGCTTGCGGCAGCTCGATCATCAGCTCGAGCCGCAGCGCGCCCGCGGCGAGCCCCGTCGCCTCCTCGAGCTCGCCGAGCATCCGCGCGAAGGAGCGGACCTGCGCGACCGAGGCGACCTTCGGGAGTGTGACCACGAAGTTCGGTGGGAGCACGCCCTGTGTCTCGGCGAGGAGCGTCGAGACGAAGAGGTCGAGCGTTCGCAGCGCCCGCGCCTTTTGCTCCTCGTCGAGGCTCTTCACGCGGATGCCGATGAACGGCGGCAAGGTGCCGTCGCGGAGACCCCGAGCCAGCTCGCGCGCGGCGCGCTCGGCCTCGCCGTCCTCTTCGGAGTCGGGCCGGACGCCGAACCCGTCCTCGAAGTCGATCCGGTAATCCTCGATGGGCTCACGGCGGAGCTTCTCGACGACCCGCTCGTACACCGCGTGGGCGAGGCTCGCTCCGCCTTCGAGACCCACGGCGTCGGCCAGCGTGCGTGCATCCGGGGCGTGCTCCGCGAGCGCGGCCAGCGCGAGATCGCCGAGGCGCCGCGGCGTCGTCGCCTTGAACAGGTGAGCGCCGCCGTACACGGTGTGGATCGGCTGGCGCTCGCCCGACTCGAACGGTCGGCGGCGTGCTTCGCGACGGTTCGAGCGCGTGAGCCCTTCGAGCAGCGCGGTCGTGCGGTCGGGCGAGAGCGAGGATGCCATCGGTGGGGCGACTCAGCTGCCTCGGTAGGTCGAGTAGCCGTAGGGGCTGAGGAGCAACGGGATGTGGTGGTGCTGGTCCGGCGCGGTGATCTCGAAGACGACCTCGACGTACGGATAGAAGCCGGTCTGGCCGTGCTTGGCGAAGTAGGCGGCGGTGTCGAACGTCACGCGGTAGCGCGCCCGCTCGAGGGCATGCCCGGCGACGAAGCCCGGGACGCGCCCGTCGTCATTCGTGACGCTCTCGGCGAGCCGCACCCACGCTCCGTCGCGGGCGATGTCGATCGCGACGGGCACACCCTCGGCGGGGCGACCGCGGGCGGTGTCGAGGACGTGGGAGGTGATCGGGCTGTTCAGGGCGGCCATGGTTCGCTGCGTCCAATCGTCAAGGTTGCCAAAAATCAAGGTGTGGCGGCGAGGAGATTTCGTCGCCCACCGCGTCGAGCGGTCGTCAGGTCGTGGGGAGAAGCTCGTCGAGCAGCTTCGCGAGCCGCAGCGTCGTGATCTTGGCTTGCTCTCCGGCGGCGATGCGCAGCTCGTTCTCGGGCGGGTTGTCGATGCGCTCTTCGAGCAGCGCGAGCATCTCGTCGGCGGTCTTGCCGGTCGCGCACACGAGGAACACGTGGCCGAAGCGCTCCTTGTACTCGCGGTTGCCGCGGGCCAGCGCCTCGAGCGTCGCTTCGCTCGCGCCGGTCACGCCTGCT
>Ga0194129_10002801_pt1 | contig 25364 bp, 18 predicted proteins | sample TA2KigCa35mmetaG_FD_150862 | JGI IMG/M metagenome (GOLD analysis project Ga0194129, IMG submission 150862) | Freshwater microbial communities from Lake Tanganyika, Tanzania - TA2015038 Kigoma Deep Cast 35m | ecosystem: Environmental > Aquatic > Freshwater > Lake | place: Tanzania: Lake...
GAAGCTCGGTTTCGACCGGCAGTACAAGGGCTGGGACCGGTTCGTCGCGGTGCTCACGCTCGCGTGGCCGCTGGCTTTCACCGCGCTCTTCTGCGCGGCGACGCCGTGGCTCCTCTGGCGCAAGGCTGAGGGCGAGCCCGTGAGCGATGCGCAGTGGTCGTGGTACTGGGGCATCTGGAGCTGGTTCATCCTGGCGGCAAGCACGGTCGTGATGGCGTGGTTCACCGTCGGCGGCCTGCGCGACTACGCGCGCCTGCGGCGCGATCTACGGACCTACCGGCCGGATGCGCGCGACGACGGCCAGATGCACTGAAGGACGGTGATTCCCGGGAGCCCAGCCAGGACTCACGCAGCGGCCGGCGGCAGATCCGGACGGGCGAGCCGTAGACCAAGCAGGTGATGCGGCAGCGTCGTGATGATGTAGAACGCGATGCTCGCGAACGCGAGTGACTCGACATCAAAGCCGCCCAGCCACCAGCAGAGCAACGCAAGCGAGGCCGCGGTGGGGACCATCAGGGGCAAGCTCAGCAGGTGCACGCGGACGAGCCGCGCAGCGATGGGGTCGTGTGCATGATGCGGCTGTCCGGGAGCATCGATGATGGTCGAGCTGCAGGCCAGTCGACGGGTGTGCCGGAAGGCGTGCACGCCCAGGAAGAAGCAACCTACTGCGCACAGCGGATCGACCGTGCTGGCCATGAACGCGACCAAGGCGTGTTCAGCGAGGTCAAGCGCGGCATCCCGGCCGTGACCAGCGCGGAGTCTTGCGACGGCCCCCACGATGGCGAGGACCGCTCCGGCAGCGATGCCCACCCACGCCAGCTGCTGGAGCAGCGGCAGATCAGGCTGCCATGCAGGCTGCCATGCCAATGGCATGGACTCGGCGATGCGCGCGAACGGTGCCCAGGCACGAGCCGGGTTGGCGGCAAAGACGCAGGACAGCAGGAGGAAGCCACGCGCGAGGACCAGGCACCATCGGGCCAACGGACCATCATCGTCGGCGCGGACCGCCGTCGCATCGGCCATGCCGAAGTGAAAGACCGTGAGCACCAGGAACAGCAGTGATGTGATGCCGGGTTGCCACGCCAGAAGAGCGATGCTCACCAACATGAGCAGAAGGTAGGAGCCGAAGCCCCAGAGCTTGGCAGGGAGCCCCGTCCGCCCAGACAGTCGCGCGGCGACGGTCCAGTCTGCTGCACCGTGTGGCATGCCGAAGCATGCGAGGGCGATGACGAACGGCCACGGCGCGAAGCGTTCAGTCAGGGGCTGGGCGAAGAGCCCGGCCGTCGCGGCCAGCCCAAGAACGGTCCAGGGCACGGCGCGGGCATCGAACCATGACACGCGCCCCGTCGCCGCCGGCAGGCGATGGACCCAGAGGGATCCATCGATCGGCGCGGCAGTCGACGGGGCGCGATTCAGGAGCATGAAGAGTGGATCAGGCGTTCTCTTCGAGGCCCTTCACACCCTGGTAGCACACCAGGCCGAAGAAGACCTTGTTGATCACGTCAGCCACGTTGTAGCAAATCTCGCGCCACGACTCGCCGTTCGGGCCAGCCATGGCCATCAGGAAGCCGATGGGGTAGATCACCCAACCGATGGTCACGAAGAGGCGCATGGTCTTCAGGCCGCGCTGAATGCTCGCGGGCGCGTTTTCCATGGCTTCCGTCACCTTGGTGAACAGCATGTAGACGATGTAGAGCCACGAGCCGCAGCTCACGACATACCACGTCCACCACTGCTGGCTGCCCGTGGGGCTTTCTTCGGCAACCCAAGCGGTCACCAGCATGACCAATGACCAGAAGACCAGGCCGCGGAAGAGATCCGAGCCCTTCTTGCCGAGGTTGAGCAGCAGCGGGAATTCCATGACGAGCAGCGGCACGGTGATGAGCCAGTCGATGTAGCGGTACGCAGTCGGGAACTGCTTGATGGTTGCGCCGACAATGCGCTGTCCGTTGTCGTCAAACAGACCAGCCACGCCCTCGAGGTAGATGCCTGCCATGCGCCAGTAGTGGAAGGCGGCGACGGCGCAGATGATGCCAGCGACCGTCATGGCGGTCTGGTACTGCACCTTCACCGTCTTGCGCTGCAGCCAGAAATAAATCGTTCCGGCGCCCATGGCGACGGTCGAAAGCCAGAAGAGGTACATGGTGACCCCTTCCATACTTAGTCCTGCGTTGAGTGCACGCATGGTGGTGGACATGTCTGCAAGAAGTGCTGTCACGATGGGTCTCCTGGGGCCGTGCTGGACCCAAAGATGGGGCCGATGCAGGGCAGATGCGAGTATGAAAATGACGACAAAGCGGCCATGTGTTCATGTCTGGCACCCCGCTCGGATTCACCTGATCCGGCAAATGGCGTCGCAAACTGCGATCAAAGGCGGGACGCCCGTCGACGAAGTCGCATAAAATCATTGAGGAAAGGGATTTATGCGAATGGCGCTGCTTGACTGGACTCGTCCCCTTGTTGGCACATGCGGCGATGGAGTGCGGGGAGATGATCCAGTCGATCGCCGGAGAGCAGTGGACGGTCCGGGCGCTCCCTCGCGAGCACGCCCTTTGCCGCGCGGATCGAGCGGCTGACGGGCCGCGAGTCGAGGGGGGGGTGCCGACGGGGTACCGACGGGTCCCGCCGACTGACCTCGTGGGCGGAAAGGCAGCCAACGGCTTCGGGCTGCACGACATGTCGGGCAACGTCACCGAGTGGGTGGGTGATTCCTTCGGACAGTATTCGTCGACGCCACAGGTCAATCCCTTCAATGCCTTTGGGAGCTCGAAGAGTGTGCGCGGAGGTTCATGGCAGAACACGACGAACAACAGCCGCTTGTCGTACAGGAACTTCTACCAGCCGACGGTCTCGAGTTCGCTCATCGGATTCCGCGTCGCGCGCAATCCCTGAGCGCACCCATGCGCCCCCGGCCGTGGTGTCGTCATGGCGCGTGTTAGCGTGCACGTTCCATGATCCAGCCTCTGTCCGGTCCTGCTTGGACGGTCCGAGCCCTTGAACCTGCGTTGAGCCCGTTGATCGGCGGGGCCGAGGATCAGCCCTCGGCGCCAGCATCGGCTCTGCCCGCGGGGCTCGTAGGCCGGCGCTTCGCCGCAGTGGTGCCGGGCTGCGTGCATGATGCGTTGCGTACTGCGAGCGTGATCGTCGACCCTGATCGTGCCGACGGTGAAGCGGCGCAGGAGTGGGTCGGGCATGCCGCGTGGGGCTGGCACCGCTCGGTGGACCTCGACGAGCGCGCGCGAGCCCACGAGCGCATCGATCTCGTCTTCGAGTCGATCGACACCTGCGGTTGGGTCTGGCTGAACGGCCGCCGCCTCGGTCATGTCGAGAACCAGTTCAGGCCGTGGCGCTTTGATGTGCGCGGCATCATGCGCACCCTGGGCAATTCGATCGGCGTCGACCTTGACGGTCCGGTGTCGACGGTGCTCGCCCGTGCGCGCGAACTCGGCGAGCGGCCGGTCAACGGCGACTGGACTCCGTATCCATTCCTGCGCAAGAGCGCGTTCAGCTTCGGCTGGGATTGGGGCCCGAAGCTGCCGTCGTGCGGCCTCGGACCGTGCTGGATCGACGCATGGAGCGTCGCGCGCATCGATCATGTCCGACCGCTCGTCACGCACTGTTCGATGGAGAGGGCCACCGTCGAGGTCATGGTGGATCTTGAGTTCGCGCGCGATGGCACCGCGCCTGATGGTCTCGAACTCGAGATCGAGCTCTCGCTCGACGATGGCCGTGTGGTGCAGGAGCGCGTGCGTGTGCGAACCGCATCGCCGTCGATCACGATCACCATCGATCGGCCGCCACTGTGGTGGCCGCGCGGCATGGGTGCTCAACGACTGCATCCGCTCACGGTGCGCCTGCGCCATGGCGGAGGTGTGCTGGGCTCATGGTCGCGCCGAATCGGACTGCGCTCGGTCGCACTCGATGCGGCGCCGGATCCTGATGGGTCAGGGTCGCCGTTCACGCTGCGCGTGAATGGGATGCCGGTCTTCTGCCGTGGTGCGAACTGGATCCCTGTGTCGTCGTTCCCGATGTCCGAAGGCCGCGAGCGTGCCCGTGCGCTGCTCGAGCAAGCGTGCGAAGCCAACCTGAACATGCTGCGCGTCTGGGGTGGTGGTCAGTACGAGCCGCAGTGGTGGTACGAGGCCTGCGACGAGCTCGGGCTGATGGTCTGGCAGGACTTCATGTTTGCGTGCGCGACCTATCCCGAGGAGCAGCCCTACGAGGAGTCGATCAAGGCCGAGGCTCGGCACCAAGTAGCACGGCTCAGCGCGCATCCGAGCGTGGTGCTCTGGTGCGGAGGCAACGAAGACATCCTGGCTTGGTTCTCGTGGGGATTCCGCGAGCGGCTCAGGCCGGACCAGAGCTGGGGCCGCCGCATCTGGCTGGAGTGGTTGCCTGCGATCTGCGCGGAGCTCGATCCGACCCGTCCATACTGGGCTGAAAGCCCGTGGTCGGGTTCGCTTGATGTGCATCCCAACGATCCCGATCGAGGCGATCGCCACACCTGGGATCTCAAGCTCGACGCGTACCGGCAGCAGGTCCCGAGATTCTGCAGCGAGTTCGGCCAGCAGAGCCAGCCGGCCGTCTGCACCTGGCGAGGCGCCGTCGGCGACGGGGCCCTTCAGGTCGGACACGCCTCGATCGCCCGCAGGCAGCGTGCGTGGGGCGGAGATGAAGAGCAGTACGGCAAGGTGCTGCCGCAGTGGTTCACGACCACATCTGACTTCGGTGCATGGGTCTGGCAGGGCCAGCTCCTGCAGGCCCGCGCGATGCGCTGGGCGATCGAGTGGTACCGCGCGAACCAGCCGCGCTGCATGGGTGCGCTCTTCTGGCAGTGGAACGATGTCTGGACCGGCCCGAGCTGGAGCGTGATCGATGTGTCAGGCCGGCCGAAGCCTGCGTTCCATGCGGTGCGCAGTGCGTGTGCGCCGCGAGCCGTGGCACTCGTGCCGCGCGAGGGCGCCACGCAGGTCGTCACGATGAACGATGCGACCGAGGCATGGTCCTCATCGGTCACCGTGCAGCGGATCGGTGCGGATGGCCGGGCGATCCGTACGGTTCGTGTTCCATTCACCGTCGGGGCGCGATCAGTCACGACGATCTGCACCGCCGAGGAAGTCGTGGGTGGCATCAGCGATGCAGCATGCGAACTCTTCACGGCGGACTGCGGAGAGGATCGGTCGGTCCACCTGCCGCAGCGCGATCTCCTGATGCGCTTGCCGTTCCAGGAGCCGTTGCGCGAATGCGTACGGACGGAAGCGGGCGGACGCCGTGAGACCTGGCGCGTCACCGCCCGAGGCCTTCTGGTCGATGCCTGGCTCGAGCCGCTCTGGCCGTGGGTGCGCACGCACGGCAACCTTCGCACCTTGCTCGACGGCGAGTCGATGGATGTGGCCATCGACTGGATCGAGCCCTGCGCCGATGTGCCGGTCCGCACATGGCTCCGGTCCGCGAATGAATTCGGCGGGCACCCCATGGAGCCCCGCGCGTTCAGGCCGTGAACAGCCTGGCGACGGCAGCCCACAAAGGTTGATCGAATGCCACCGAATTCGGTTCGGTTTCTGCGACTGACCGGCCTGCCTGCCTGAGGATGCACGCTTCATGGTCGTGGGCGCTGTGCCCATCGGCCAGGGCGCCTCGCGCCCGTTGTCTCACGAAACAGGGGGAACACATGGTGGTCGGCATCGAATCAATGGCGTTGCACGAGCCTTCGGGCGCGTCACATGGCGGGGGGTTGGGGGCCGAGTGCCCTAGCCGCACGCCCGATCCTGCGTGGGTCTTGGCGCTCGAGTGGGCCAACCGGCAGTTCGATCCGGTGGCGATCACCAGGCACATGCAGGCCAAGCGCAGCGCTCGCGAGCAGGCGATCGACGAGCTCGTGGCCCTGGGCACGCATGGTGATCGCATGGTGTGCACCATCCTGCACGATGCTGAGCATGCACCATGGACCACGAACCTTGCGCAAGCGCTCTCGCTCGGCGTGGATCTTGCGCCGCATGATCCAGGGTGCCCCAACGGTCGCATGCGCCGCACGGCACTCGTGATCGCTGCGCTGGCGTGGCACGACATCTACTTCAGCTCGACCGATCACCTCGATGACGAAGCATTCCATGAGTTGCTGTTTGCGGCGGTGCTGCAGGATCCGGTGCGTGACCTGCCGGGTGGTGCGCTCGTGCACGAGTGGGTCGATCTGGCCACGGCTGGGGGAGAGGGACTTCGTGAGCGATGGCTCTCGTGGTACGCCAGCGACGGCGAGCGCACCGATGCAGCCGCCGATGGCGAACCCGTGCCACCACGCCGCCGGCGCGAACCGTCGCGCGATGCAGCGCTGCCGCGGCCGAGCAAACCATGATGAGGCGCCGATGCAATGGGTCAGTCCGGAAAATCTGAACCTTGGCTTGTGTCGCCTCGTCATGGAACCGATGGTGTTGGTGGGGGAGTTTGAGGGACTCCGGTCGGCCTCTGCAACGATGTGCCGCAGGACAAAAGGTCGATCACGGGAACAGCCGCTTCGAGGGGAAGCGGCTGCTTCCCACTTTTGCACTCTTACACTGCCGCCATGACCAACGGTCCACCCGCATCGATGACGCCTCGTGCGCCTGTGCTCGTCGGTGATGGCTGGCGTGAGTCCGAATCGACACGGTCCTTCATGGCCGTCAGCCCGATCGATGATCAGATCCTGACCACGCTCTACCCCATCAGCTCGGCAAACGAGCTTTCGGCCATGGCTGGTGCCGCGACCGCGGCACAGCCGCACATGGCGCGCTTGGCCCTGCAGGAGCCAGTTCGACTGGGCGCATTCCTTCGACGAATCGCCGTCGAGCTACAAGGCGCCAAGGGGGCCATCGTCGAAGCGGCGCATCGTGAAACGGCGCTGCCCGCGGAGCCTCGCTTGGGCACTGTCGAGTTCGGGCGCACGCTGCTGCAGCTCGATCAGGCCGCGGCATGCTGCGATGCCGAGCAGGTTGCGATCGATCGCGTTCAGACAGGCGATGTGTCCTTCGGCGAGCAGGCCAGCTGGCGGCGACCCCGGCGCGATGAGGCCGCCGGCATCGCCTCCATGCTCGAGCCGCTCGATCGGCCGGTACTGTCGATCGGCCCGAACAACTTTCCGCTGGCGTATCACGGATGCGTCGGCGGCGATACGGTCGCTGCCTTGGCCAGTGGCCATGCGGTGATTGCCAAGGGGCATCCGTTGCACCCGGGCACGGGCGTGCTGCTGGCCGAGTGTGTGCACCGCGCTGCGCAGGCCACCGGCATGCCCGCCGGGTGCTTCCAATTCATGGCGCATGCGGATCCGGCGGACCTGGCAACACTCATCGAGCAGTCCATCGGAGCCGTGGCCTTCACGGGCAGCCGGCGGGCGGGCTTAGCGATCAAGGCGACATGCGATCGCGTCGGCGTGCCGGCGTTCCTTGAAATGTCAAGCGTGAACCCAGTCTGGCTGATTGCCACCGATGCGGCATCGATCGATGCCTGCGCGGATGCATGGCTGCAGAGCGTCACGCTCGGGGCAGGGCAGTTCTGCACGAAGCCGGGCCTGCTCCTGGTTCCGGACCGTCCAACGCTTGATCGCATCGTGTCACGCTTGGCGCCGAAGTTCGACGCCTTGGATGATGCCACGCTGCTGAGCATCCAAGGTGCCGCGGAGTTCCGCAAGGGCCTTGAGCGGATCCGCTCGGCCGGCGCCACCCTGCACACGGATCCAGCGGTGCGTTCGACCGGCGGCGCAAGGGTCCGGCCGGCCCTCTGCAGCACGAGTGCCGCAGCAGCGCTTGCCTCCGGCATGCTCGACGAGGTCTTCGGCCCCTTCGGACTCGTGCTTGAGCTCGACGGCGTTTCTCCTGAATCGATCCATGCCGCCATCGGCGGCCAATTGACCAGCGGCCTCTGGTGCGGCGCGGGCACCGCGAATGACACCGCTCTCGCGTGGCTGGCGCAGCTCCGTCCGCACTGCGGCAGGCTGCTCATGAACAAGATGCCCACGGGCGTGACCGTCACCGAGTCCATGGTGCATGGCGGGCCATTCCCCGCGACCGGTACCGCGGCGCACACCGCGGTCGGCTTCCCGACCAGCATGCTTCGATTCGCAGCCCGGCGCTGCTACGACGCCGTCCCGGCGCCGTTCAGGCCGCCGCTGCTCCGTTGAACGACCAGCGTGCGCGCTCAGCCGCGCGCGTCCCACGCCTTCAGCAGCTCGGCTTCGCGCTCGGCGCTGATGCCGGGTGCGCGGCCGCCCCACGCGAAGGTCGCGGGTCGCTCGGCCTTGGTGCGCTCGAAGTCCGCGAGGGTGTCTCGAGTGGTCTCGGCGAGCGGTCGGCACGCTAGTCCGGCGCTGAAGGCCTTGGTGCAGTTGGCGCGACCCGATCCTGCGTACTCGGGCATCTGCGGGATCCAGAGCGGCAGTCCCATCCACGGCGCCACCTCCTGCTTGAGCAGCCACTGCTCGTCGCACCAGGCGAACTCCACGGGATCGCTCACCGTTGCCTTGATGCCCGCGAGCATCTCCTCGAAGCTCAGTGGCCCCTCGGGACCGTTGGCGAGATAGGTCCCGGCATGGCCATCCTCGACGAGCTTGAGCATGAACGACGCAAGGTCACGGACGTCGATGAACTGCACGCGCACATCGGCGGGCTTCGGTGCGCGCGGTGCGAGCACACGGCCGCCGCGCGCGATGCGCACGGGCCAGTAGGTGAACCGCAACGAATCGTCGCCGGGCCCAACGATGAGGCCCGGGCGGACCACGCAGGACCGGTCGCGGTAGGCGAGGTTGGCCTGCTGCTCGCAGAGCGCCTTGAGCGGGCCGTAGGTCTCGCCGGTCACCTGTTCCACGGTCGGATCGGGGATCGTGCCGACGGGCGTCGATTCATCAGGTGCCACTGACTTGTCGGTGAAGACCGAGATGGTGGACACGATCTGGTACAGGTGCGTGACCGGTTCGAGCAGTTCGGCCGATGCCTTCGTGATGCGCGGCACATACGAGGAGTTGTCGATCACCGCATCGAAGCGAGTGCCTTCCTTGCGCATCGAGGCAACGAGCTCCTCGAGCGACTTCAGCCCATCGCCCTTGGCAGGATCACGGTCACCCTTCAGCTGCACGATGCCCCGGAACGCCTCGCCCGCAAAGCGAGCCGGATCGGTCTTGCCGCGGTTGAAGAGCGTGATGGTCCAGCCCTTCGCCATCGCCTGCTCGACCAGGTGCGGGCCGAGGAACCCGGTGCCACCGAGGATCAGGATGCGCATCGAAACAGGCTATTCGGTGCGCGATCGACAGTGTTGTCGATGATGAGGAGAAATCAATGACCAACCGTTGGTCGCGCCGCCAACACAGCGCGAATCGTGGCCAAGGCTTCTTCGCGCGCGAGCCCCGAAACCGGCAGCCTTGGCCCTCGCACTCGCTCGCAGCCCATGCCGACCTCGCTCTGGACCAGCTTGATGAGCTGCACGAACTCCGGCACGGTGTCCATCCGAAGCAGCGGCAGGAACCAGCGATAGAGGGCGGTGGCCTCGTCCATCCGCCCGGCACGGGCCAGGTCGAACAGCCGGACGCTCTCATGGGGCAGGGCATTGACCAGTCCGGCCACCCAGCCCGCCGCGCCGGCGGCCACGCCCTCGACCAGCATGTCATCGAGGCCGACGAAGCAGGCCACTCGATCGCCCAACTCGGCGCGCAGCGCGGTCGTGCGACGCGCATCACCGCTGGAGTCCTTCACCGCGTGCAGGTTGGCGTGCCGAGCGGCGAACCCCGCCACCTGCCTCGCGCCGATGTCGACGCCGTAGGCGTGCGGGTTGTTGTAGAGCATGCACGGTAGTCGAGTGGACGCGAAGACCGCATCCATGTGCGCTTCGACTTCAGCCCACGGTCCCTTGTGCAGGTAGGGGGGCAGCACCATCAGGCCGCCACAACCGGTCGCGGCGGCATCGCGCGCGAGCGCGACGGCTTCTCGCGTGCTGGCGGCGGCGATCGCAGCCACGACCGGAACGCGATGGCCGACGGCCTGCAGCAGCGTGCGCCAGAGATCCACGCGCTCCGCATGCGACAGCGTGCTGCCTTCACCGAGCGAGCCGGGTGCGATGATGGCGGTGCACCCAGCATCCACCAGCCATGCGGCATGGTGCGCCAGGAAGGCGTGATCGATCTCGCCGCTGGCATCGAAGGGCGTGGTGATCGCGGGCATGACGCCGCGCCACGTGGCGTGCTCAAGGTGCATCGCCGCAGGCTACAGGGCTGTCGCGCGATGCATGCGTGCTAGAGTCGTCGCCATGGATCGACGAGGCCCCGCTGCGTCCACGACCCTCGAGCGTCGACTTGGGCCGATCCGCGCTGAGTACATGGCCGGTCGACTCGATCGTGCTCTGGAGCTCGCGGAGTTCGCGGTGCGCACCGATCCGCGCGAACCTGCGTTCCTCAGCATCACGGCGCGCGTGCTGGGCGCGATGGAGCGCCACGAGCGGGCCATCGCCATGGCGGGTCGCGCGCTGGCCATCACCGATCACCCCGAGCCGCGCATGGTCCGCGGCGATGCGCTGCGAGCCCTCGGTCGGACCGATGAGGCACTCGCGGACTTCGAGCGCGCCTTGGCGATGGCACCGCAGTCGCGGGACCTGCTGCTTGCCCTGGTGACCACGCTTGAAGAAGCGGGTCGCATCGAGCAGGCGCGCGACAGGCTCGGCCCGCTCGCCACCTCGCTCCCGACCGAGACCGCCTCCGATCCCCGGGCAGCCCATGAGGTCGCGAAGATCGAGATCCACGATGCCCGGTTCGATGCGGCCGTCGCGCGCATCGATGCCGTTCTTCCGGCAGCGGAGCCCGGCTCCGTCGCCTCGACGATGCTGCTGCACCTTCGCGCCAAGGCGCTTGACCGTGCAGGTCGCTACGACGAAGCGTGGGCCAGTGCCATGCGGAGCCATGCCGACCGTGCAGTCCGGTTCGATCCAGCGACCCTCGATGCGGCGGCGACGGCGGCGATCGCACGCTGGTCACGCGAGGCGCTGCGCATGGAACATGGCGAGGGCATCGATGATCCGCTGCCCATCTTCATTGCGGGCATGCCACGCAGCGGCACGAGCTTGGTGGATCAAGTCATCCATGCGCACCCCAAGGCGGCGGGCGTGGGCGAACTCGAGACGATGGAGCGTTGGGCCGAGTCGATCGGCATGCCCGGGCGCCGTCACGAACCCGGCACGAGGATCGGCTCGCGCTACCTCGCCGAGCTGCGCCGCCTTGCACCGGACGCATCGCGCGTGGCGAACAAGGCCCTGGGCAACGCGGGCGTGCTCGGCCATCTGGCCAGCCTCTTCCCGGCGGCATCCCTGATCGAGGTCGTGCGCGATCCGCGGGATGTCGCGGTGTCCTGCGTCTTCGGCACCTTCAATGCCGTGCGATTCCCCTGGACCGCACGCCCTGAATGGGTCGCTGCGGCGTGGAGCGCCTCGCGCCGCATGATGGCGCACTGGGCCACGGTGATTCCGCAATCCGTCCTTCGCGTGCGCTACGAAGACCTGGTCTCGCGGGGGCAGCCCGAGCTCAAGCGCCTCATCGCCCATGTCGGCTTGCCGTGGGATGACGCCGTCGAGTCGTTCCATGCATCGCGGCGCACCGTGCGCACCCTGAGCTACGACCAGGTGAGCAAGCCGCTCTACACCTCGTCGGTTGGCCGGTGGCAGCACTACGAGCGGCACCTCGCGGCGATCGATTGGCCTCAGCCGAGCATCGATGGATAGTGCGGGTCGTACTGCACTCGGTGGATCAGTTCTTCCATGTGCGCCATGCCATCGATGGCCGCTGGTTCCGTGGCCAGCCCGCGTTCGACGATCAGCCGAGCCACGCGTGCGGCGAGGAATGAACTGGTGTCGACGATGCCTGACATCGGCGGGTAGATGAGACCCACATCGAGGTCCTGGTCCGTCACGCGCTCGGCGAGCGCCTCGGCGGCGACCAGGAACATCTCGTCGGTGACGCGTCGTGCACCCGTGGCGTAGACCGCCAGGCCCACGGAGGGATAGATGTAGACGTTGTTGCCTTGTCCGGGCACGAACAGGCGCCCGTCATGGTGCAGCGGCGGGAACGGGCTGCCGCTGGCGAAGATCGCGCGGCCGCCGGACCACTGGATCGCTTCCTCGGCGGTGCACTCGCTGCGCGAGGTCGGGTTGCTGTACGGGAAGATGACCGGTCGCTGGTTGAGCGAGGCCATCTCGCGGATGACCTCCTCGCTGAAGGCCTTGGCCACCGTGCTCACGCCGATCAGCACGCTCGGCCGCACCGCACGAACGGCATCGATCAGCGTCACGACGCTGCCGCCTGCGAAGGGGTGCGCGTAGCGCTGCTGGTAGTCGGCGAGTCCGGGCGATGCGCTCGTGATCAGGCCCTTGGAATTCATGAACCAGCAGCGGGCACGGGCATCGCCCTCCGGCAAGCCTTCCCGCATGAGTTGCATGCAGATGAGATCGGCGATCCCCACGGCGGCGCTTCCGGCGCCGAAGAAGAGGTAGCGATGATCGCGCATCGAAGAGCCAGTCATGCGCGCGGCACCGAACAGTCCGGCCACCGCGACGGAGGCGGTGCCCTGGATGTCGTCGTTGAAGCAGCAGACGCGATCGCGATAGCGCTCAAGCAGGGGGATCGCGGTCTTGTTGGTGAAGTCCTCGAACTGGATGCAGGCGCGGGGGAAGACCTCCTGCACGGCTTCGACGAACTCATCGACGAAGTCGAAGTACTCGTCGCCGGCGATACGCAGGTGTCGCGCGCCGGGATAGAGCGGATCCGCGAGGAATGATTCGTTGTTGGTTCCGACATCGAGCACCACCGGCAGGCATGCCTCGGGCGGAACACCCGCGCAGGCGGTGTAGAGCGCGAGCTTGCCGACGGGGATCCCCATGCCGCACACGCCCAGGTCACCCAGTCCCAGGATGCGCTCGCCATCGGTGACGACGATGAGCCGAACTTCATGCTCGGGCCAGTTGCGCAGGATCTCGGCCACGCGGCCCTTGCGGCGCATGCTGATGTAGAGGCCCTTCGGCCGACGCATGATGTGGCCGAAGCGCTGGCAGGCCTCGCCCACGGTGGGCGTGTAGACCAGCGGCATGTAGGACGGTAGGTCGCTGCGCAGGAGCGAGTAGAAAAGGTGCTCGTTGCGGTCCTGGAGTTCAGAGAGGTAGATGTATTTCTCGAGCGCCGTCGGCTTCGCCTCGAGATGCGCGCGCATGCGCAAGAGCTGCGTCTCCAGGCCTTCCACGCCGTCGGGCAGGAGGCCGGTGATGCCGAGCCGTTCGCGCTCGGCCTCGGTGAAGGCGGTGCCTTTGTTGAGTCGCGCGGTGTGCAGGATGCGCCAGGCGTCGGGCGTGGTCATGCGGCGGGAACTGTAGTCCCGACGGCTAGGATCCGTCGCCATGCTGCCCTTCACCGATGCGCCGGTGCGACTGCGCTGCGTCGACAGCCATACCGAGGGCGAACCCACGCGCACGCTGGTGGATGGCCTGCCTGGCCTTGTGGGCGATCCGTGTGCCGTGCGTGCAGCGCTGGATGATGCGTGGGCGCCCCTCGTGCGAGCCCTCATGCTTGAGCCACGCGGCTACGCGTGGCTCGTCGGCGCCGTGGTGCTGCCGCCAACCGTTCCGGGCGCGTCCTTCGGCGTGGTGTTCTTCAACAATGTCGGCACGCTGGGCATGTGCGGGCATGGGACGATCGGCGTGGTGCGCACGCTGTCGGCGCTGGGTCGCCTTGCCGCGGGCGAGCACGCGATCGAGACGCCGGTCGGGCAGGTCGTTGCGCGACTGCATGCGGACGGACGCGTGAGCGTGCGCAATGTGCCCAGCCGGGTTGCGCTGCGCGGGGTTGCGGTCGATGTCCCGGGCCATGGCACCGTGCACGGCGACGTCGCGTGGGGCGGCAATTGGTTCTTCATGTGCCACGACCACGGCATGCCCATCGCCGCCGATCGCGTGCACGAGCTCACGGACTTCTGCATGCGGGTTCGTGCGGCCTACGACGCGGCAGGGCTTCGTGGGGATGACGGTGCGCCGATCGATCATGTCGAGCTCTCGATCGATGCCCACCGTGGAGAGGGTCGATCGGCGCATGCATGTCCGGCGTCCGGTCATCCGGTCGGGCCTGGCGCCGACTCCCGCAACTTCGTGCTCTGTCCCGGTGCGCAGTGGGACCGTTCACCCTGCGGCACGGGCACGAGCGCCCGCGTGGCATGCCTCGTGGCGGACGGCCGGCTCGAACCTGGTGCGAGGTGGGTGCAGGAATCCACGCTCGGCACGCGATTCGAGGCGACCTATGAGCAGGTCGGAGCAGACATCGTGCCGACCATCACCGGCTCGGCGCATGTGACCTTCGATGGCTGGATCGTGGTCGATCCGTCGGATCCGCTGGCGCACCCGGGCTGGCGGTGATCGTCAGGGATCGACCTGCACGAGCACCAGCAGCTCGCTCTCGATGCTTCGCTTGCTCACCGGATCGAGCGCCGTGATCCCGACCGGGAAGATCGAGAATCCCACCGCCTGCTGCGACGCCACGATCGTGAACGCCACGTTGCGCAGCTTCGAATCGCCCGATTGGCTCACCATCGTCGCGGCGAAGCGCGGATCCTTGCTGCGTACGCCGGTGACCTGCAGCATGCCGAGGTTCTTGATCTCGATGTCGAGAGCCACCACGGCACCGACCTTGACGCACCCGGCGTTCGCGCGGAACTCCGCCAGGCTCAGGACCGGCTTGATGTGCGTGGTCGCGTGGCGGACTCGAAGATCAATGAGCCGTGCGCGGGGGTCGTCGGTCTCGATCACGAGGTAGGGGGGCACCTTCGGGAACTTCGTGAGGTCGTACGCCACGATGTACTCGGCGCGAGGAGCATCCTTGGCGGGATCGAATGCCTCGATGACGGCGGGCTGGCCCTGCACGGCACGCACGAGGAACGGCTTGCCATCGGTCGACTTCAGCTTGACCGAGCCGCGAAGGCGCGTGGGATCGCTGTCGGCATCCACATAGGGCACATCCTTGCCTTGCACAGATGTGGTCGCACGGACAGGGAAGGAGATTTCGCCGGCCATGCGCAACTCGACGACATTGGGAAGGCCCTTGAGCACCACATTGACCATGACCTGCTTCTGTCCGGTCGACGCCGGTGCTCGCATGCTCGCGGGCACCTCGAGCGTGGCACCCGGTGCGATCACCTTGCCGTCGAGGTTGATCGTCGTGGTGCAGGTGCAGCTGGGCTTCACGGCCATCACCGTCAGCGGAATGCTGCCGGTGTTGGTGATGCGGAAGGTGTGGTTGATGGTGGAGCGCGGCGTGATGAACCCGAGATCGACGTTCGCCTGATCGACGGTGACGGCAGCGGGAGGAGCTGCCTGGGGCGCTGCGGCGGTGGCATTGGGCACAGGTGCAGCGACCTGTGTCGGCGCAGGATTGCTGGATTGCGGCACGGCTTCCGTGGATGCGGACGGCGCGGCGATCTTCTGCGTCGGTTCCGGTGCCTCGCCGCAGCCGATGCTGGCCAGGGCGACGACGGCAAACCTCATGATCAACATGGTGGGGCTAGTGTACGCACCGCATGAAGGCCATTGTCACCACGCGTCAAGGTTCGCCTGTCGCCCCCAATGTGCACTGCATCAGCGATGCACTTGATCCCGTCGCCGGCCCGGGCGAAGCCGTGGTCAGGACCGAGGCCAGCGCACTGAATCACCTCGATCTCTGGGTGGCTCGCGGCTTGCCCGGCGTGGACACCGTCTATCCGTTCACCAGCGGCAGCGATGGGTGCGGGATTGTGGAGTCCGCCGGCGAGGGCGTCGATCCAGCGTGGATCGGCCGCCGCGTCCTGCTCAATGCTGCCGTGGTGCAGCCGCAGCGCAGCCTTCCCGGCTCGTGGCCAGCGGGCGAAGACATCGCCATGATCGGCGAGCACACGCCGGGTGCAAACGCAGCGCGGTTCAGGGCTCCGATCACCAACCTGCTCGAGGTCGGCGAGACCGATCCGATCGAGGCTGCCGCGTTCGGGCTCACGCACCTCACGGCCTGGCGCATGCTGGTGACTCGCGCGCGACTGCAGGCGGGCCAGACAGTGCTCGTACCGGGCATCGGTGGTGGCGTGGCCATGGCGAGCCTGGCGATCGCGCGTCACTTCGGCTGCACCGTCATCGTGACGAGCCGTCATCGAGCCAAGCTCGATCGTGCACTCGAGCTTGGGGCGCATCATGCCATCCTCGATGAAGGATCCGATTGGAGCAAGCAGGTGCGCGCGGTCACTGGTCGTCGCGGCGTCGATGTGGTGGCCGAGAGCGTGGGCAAGTCGATCCACATGGCGTGCATCAAGTCGCTCGCGCGCGGCGGCACGCTCGTGACCTGTGGTTGCACGACCGGACCGGATGCGACGACCGACCTTGCACGCATCTTCTGGAACCAACTCAGCATCATCGGTTCGACCATGGGCACCATGGAGGAGTTCCGGGCGGTCGTGAGCCTGCTTCGGTCCGGCGCCATCCGCCCGGTCGTGGATCAGGTCTTTGCTCCGAACCAGGCCCAGGCAGCGTTCGAGCGGCTTGAGGCGGGGGACCAGTGCGGCAAGTTGGTGATCGACTGGCGGATGGGATGAGTCCCATCGATCTGGCCTGAACGACAAGATTATTGGCCACAGGCCCCGGGCAGGCGTCTGCGTGCGCTGACCGGCCATGAAATGACTGGAAATCATCGCGACCTCGTGGATTGCGTTGGCAACGAACGATGCTTGATTTCACCATGTAGGGCGATGGCACGGCACATGTGTGCCGATGATCGTGCTGGCCGCGTGGCCAGTCACCCCTTCCTCTTGGATCAGCACCATGCACCCAGGGATCACGAGCTTCACCTCGATCACCGCACTCGCACTCGCTGGCGCGCTCGTGCCCTCGGCGTCGGCGCAATGCGATTTCAGCATCCCGTCGGACTCGCTGTGCAACATCGATGAGTTCGCCGGTACCGACTGCGCCGATCGTGATTTCGCCGATGCGAACGGCGGCTGCGGTACCTGCGGTCAGTTGGTCCAGCCTGCCGGCAACCTCGTCGACGGCACCTTCCTCCAGATTCACGGCACCATCGGCTCCTACCCGGTTTCAACCACCGCGGGCCTCGTTGCCTTTCGCGACCTCGACTGGTACTTGGTCGATGTCAAGGCCGCCGGTTTCATCGACCTCTCGCTGGTCACGGCCAAGGCCGATGACAGCGGACCGATCGCGCAGAGCGAGTTCCTCATCCTGCGTGGCGGTGATTGCCGTGCTGCAAGGACGGTGTACTCCTCGGTTTCGGCCGAGTGTCCGAACGACGGCCGTGTCTATCTGGAGCCGGGCGAGCACCTGCTGGTGTTCGGCGCACCGCTTGAACCGAATCCACCAGCACAAGGCCCTGCTGACTTCCAGTGGCCCTGCACCTCGAAGTACCTCGTGACCATCGAGTTCACGGCGGTGGATGTGCCAAGCTGCGCGACGGATGCCGGCCCGTGCCTGACGGCGCACGAGACCCCCGGCTGCGCAGATCCGGCGTGCTGCAGTCCCGTCTGTGCCATCGATCCTGCGTGCTGCGAGGTCGCGTGGGACGCCAACTGCGCCGCGAGCGCCGCGACGGAGTGCGATCTCTTCGTGCATGCGTGCTCGAGCCCGGCTGGTGCACCCGAGAACGACTGCATCTTGACGCCCGCGTCGATCACCATCGGCTCCCCGCTGGTCGTCGACAACTCGAATGCAGGCACCGACGGTCCCATCGATGTCGAGTCGCCGTGCCAGTACGCCTGCGGGAAGGACCTGTGGTACACGGTCACGGCCCCCGGCCGCGGCAACATGACGCTCTCGCTCTGTGCTGGTGCGGCTGCCACCGATGACAGCGTGATCGAGGTCTACGCGCTCGGCTCGGGCGAGACCGTGCCGGCGATCACGCCGGAGTTCGTCGAGCGACTGACGAGCAACTTCATCGGCTGCCGCGATGACACATGCATCCCGAGTCAGGGCGGTGGTCCGACCACGGTCTATCTCCCCAACTGCGAGAAGGACGAGCACTTCCTGGTGCGCATCGGCGGCTGGTACGACGAGGCGACGCAGGGGCCGGAGAGCGCCGATGAGTTCTCGCTGACCTTGGTGCCCAGCTTTGAGCGCGTGGTCTTTGACACTGGGCCGCAGCACTCGGTCAAGCGTTCCGATACCGGCGACCTGGTCAACTTGGGCATCACCAGCGGTTGCGTCAATGCGACCAACGCCCAGCGTTGGCTCGCCCAGGCGTTCGTCATGCCGGCGGCCGATGCAGGCTTCGCGTCCTGGCGCGTCCGCAAGCTCGTCGTGAAGGGCTTCATCTCGACCCAGTACATCCCGACGACCACGCACCTGGCGTGGACGATCTGGCGCCGCACGGGGTCAAACCGCCCCATCAGTGGCGATCAAGTGCAGTCGGGCATCGTGCCGCTGCCGACTCCGTACAACGAGGCCGCTGACGACACGGGCAGCCTGTCGACGTACGAAATCCCGGTGGACCTGCTGCTCGAGCCCGGCAGCTACTACCTGAGCGTGTGGGGCGCGAACACAGTCGGCGCTGCGAGCGGCGCGTGCGATCCAGCGTCGCCTGCTGCCTTTGCATGGTTCGTGAGTGCGTGGGGCGGAGCGAACGAAGCCAACCCCGGCGAAGCGGTTCCGCTTTCCGACTCGAACGGCACCTACATGTGGCGCTCGGCGATCTTCCCCGGCACCTTTGCGCAAGGCTTCCTGCGGGTGGGCTCCGTGACGAATCATGAACCGCCGTGCGTGACGAGTGATGTTGCGCCCTACTGGCTCAACACCTGCTTCCGCATCGTCGCCGAGGATGGTGCGATCGCCGAGGCGTGCCCGGGCGACTACAACGACGATGGCCAGCGCGATGGCGCGGACCTCGGCCAGCTGCTTGGAGCGTGGGGGACCGAGGACCCGATCATCAACCTGACCGGCGATCCGGTGGTGGATGGTGCGGACCTTGGTGTCTTCCTCACCAGCTTCGCGATCCCGTGCCCGTGAGCGCCCGCAGCCTCGTGACCGGTGCGTGCAGCCATCTGTTCGCGCCCTCCTGCCTGCGTTGTGGTTGCGATTGAATGGACAACAGCGGCCCCGGTTGGGGGACGAGCACAGGTAGACTCCCCGCTCCCACGGAGCCTCTGTGAAGCGATTCCTCTCGGCACTTGGCATCTTTTTCGCGGTCGCAGTGGTCTTTGCGGTCGTTGGCGGCGGCGAACTGCTGGCGATGCTGCCGAGCTTCGGCGGGGGCGGTGGCGGCGTCGAGGTCAGGCTTGAGGATGCCGCGGTGCGGGATGTCGTGCAGACGGCGAGCGCGCCCGGCTACATCGAACCGATGATCAAGGTGGACATCTCCGCCGAAGTGAGCGAGCGCATCGTCGAGCTGCCGTTTCGCGAGGGGCAGTCGGTCCGCAAGGGCGACGTGCTCGTCCGGCTCGACGATCGTGACCTCTCGGCGCGCCTGGCGGCAGCCACGGCGCGGCTTGAAGCCGAGCGCGGTCGGTTGGGCGCGGAGAAGGCCCGGCTCGACGGTCCGCGCATGCAGTTGCAGACGGCCAAGTCGGCGCTCGAGCGCCAGGAGGCCCTCTTCCGCTCGGGTGACATCAGCCGACAGGCGCTCGAAGAAGCTCAGACCCGGGTGCAGGACATCCAGGCCGGACTCGCAGCCAGCGAGCGCACCATCGGCGTCATCGAGTCCAGTGTCGCGGCGAGCGCTGCAGACATCGAGCGGGCGCAGCGCGACCGTGAGCGCACGGTGCTTCGCAGCCCGATGGACGGCGTGGTCATCCGCCTGAATGCCGAAGTGGGCGAGCTCGTCGTCGTGGGCACCATGAACAATGCCGGCACGGTCATCATGACCGTGGCCGATCTCTCGCACATGCGCATGGTGGCTGAGGTCGCCGAGGCCGACATCGCGCGCGTGCAGCTCAACCAGATCGCCGAGGTCTTCGTGAACGCCTACAAGGACCGATCGTTCGAGGGCACGGTGGCCGAGATTGCCATGGATCGCTCCAACGCCGGCCGATCGGCGGCACTGTCGGCGAGCGGTTCGACCGGCGGCAGCGGAACCTACAAGGTCGAGATCGACCTCACGCTCAGCGAGCAGGATCATCTGCTGTCGGGCCTTGCAGCCAACGCCGACATCCGACTCGCCACGGTCAATGGAGTCGCGATTCCCACGCAGGCGGTCGTCGAGCGCAAGATCGATGACCTGCCTGAGTCGATCCGCATGAGCTCGCTGGTCGACCGCACCCGAAAGGTCGCGAGCGTCGTCTTCGCGATCAGGGACGGCATGGCTCGTGCAGTCCCGGTCCGCATCGGGCAGAGCAGCCTGACCGAAACGATCGTGCTCGAGGGCCTGACTGCCGGTGAGCGTGTCGTCGTCGGGCCGTACAAGGCGCTCGACACGCTGCGCGATGGGATGCGCGTGACGGAAGCGGCCGCGACCCCTGATGGTGGCGCGCCCATCGAGGTCAGGATCGGCACATGATCCGCGTCACGGGCCTCCACAAGACGTACCGAGTCGGGGACGACGAGGTGCGTGCTCTGCGCGGCATCGATCTTTCGATCGGCCGCAACGAGATGGTCGCCATCATGGGTGCCTCCGGCAGCGGCAAGAGCACGCTGATGAACATCCTCGGCTGCCTCGATCGGCCCACGCGCGGCGAGTACGAGCTCGATGGCCGCGCCGTCGCGCGCATGGGTGCGGATGAACTGGCGTCGGTCCGCAACGAGAAGATCGGCTTCGTCTTCCAGAGCTTCGAGCTCCTGCCGCGCCAGACGGCGCTGCAGAATGTGGAGATGCCACTCATTTATGCCCTCGGCGGCGTGTCTCGCCGGGAGCGCGAGCGGCGTGCGCGCGAATCGTTGGCACGCGTGGGTCTGTCGGACCGTCTCGATCACCGGCCGAGCCAGCTCTCGGGCGGTCAGAAGCAGCGCGTGGCGATCGCACGCGCAATCCTCAACAACCCAGCCATCCTGATGGCCGACGAGCCCACGGGCAACCTCGACACCGCCACGACCGCCGAAGTGCTCTCGATCTTCAGCCGCATCCATGCCGATGGCCAGACGATCGTGATCGTGACGCATGAGAACGAGGTCGCTGCTCACTGCCAGCGGGTGGTGCGCCTGCGCGACGGGCTGATCCTGAGCGACCTTCCCGCGGTCGAGGACGAGTCGGTCGGTCCCATCGCGCGCACGCTGCGCGAGCGGGGGAGCGTGCCGTGCTGACGCTGCAGTTCTGGATCCAGTCGGTCTGGCTGGCGTTCAGCCAGATCTGGGCGAACAAGACCCGCAGCGTGCTGACGGCGCTGGGCATCATCGTCGGCGTGGCGAGCGTGACGGCTGTGATCGCCGCGCTCAGCGGCCTGAAGGCCAAGGTGCTCACGGAGTTCGAGAGCTTCGGGGCCAATCGCGTGTTCATCTTCCCCAACCGGCCCGACGATGCACCGCGCAACAAGTACCCGTGGGACAGCGTGCGGCTCAAGCCATCCGAGGCGATCGAACTGCGCGACCAGGCCACGTCGCTCAAGGCGCTCACCCCGATCGTCGAGATCTCGGGTGCGGTGGAGAGCGATACGAAGAAGCTCGACTCGATGCAGATCGTGGGCATCTGGCCCGACTGGCACCCGATCGAGGGGCGGCGCGTCATCATGGGCCGCGCGTTCGGGCAGGTCGATGAGGACAACGCGCGCCAGGTCTGCCTGGTCAACGACCGCGCGATCGAGGAGCTGCGGCTGCCCAACGACCCGACCGGCACAACGCTGCTCGTGGCCGGGCGCAGGTTTCTCGTCGTCGGCGTGATCGAGACCCTGCAGTCGCGCATGTTCGGCTTCGAGACGCAAGCGAGCGAGGTGTTCATCCCGTTCTCGCTCGTGATGAAGTTGACGCCCGACCGTACGCCGTTCATCCGTTTCAGCGCGTTGCTCAAGGATGCTGGCCAGGCCGATGAGGCGATCGCCGAGTGCCGATTCCTGCTGCGCAAGGTGCGCGGACTGCGTGCCAACGAGCCAGATACCTTCCGAGTCGAGGCGATCGATCGCTACATCGAGCAATTCAAGACGCTTTCGGCCGGGATTACCGCGGTGGCGGGTGGCATCGTCGGCATCAGCCTGCTCGTGGGCGGCATCGGGATCATGAACATCATGCTGGTCTCGGTGAGCGAGCGCACGCGCGAGATCGGCCTGCGCAAGGCCGTTGGCGCGACCGGCCGCGCCATCATGGTGCAGTTCCTGCTCGAGGCCGTCGCGCTCTGCTTCAGCGGCGGCTTCGTCGGCGTGGCTTGCGGCAAGGTGATGGCCTTCGGGCTCGCACGCATTCCCGGCGCGCAGCTCGAACAGGCCAGCGTGCCGTTCTGGGCCGTGCTCGGCAGTTTCCTGTTCAGCGCGTTCGTCGGCGTGCTCTTTGGGCTGTTTCCGGCGATCAAGGCAGCACGACTCGATCCGATCGAGGCCCTTCGCCATGAGTGACCGACTCCGACTGGTTCTGCTCGCCTCGCTGATCGCGGCCGCATGCAATGGTCGCGACTATGTCGATGCGCCGCTCTTGCCGGATGTGGATCCGGCGCGGCTGGCCCAGCCGCCCGTGCTGCAGCCCGAGACCGAGTCGGCAACGACCCCGGTCCAGCTCGAGGCCGCGGTCGATGAAGCCAGCAAGCGCGACTACTCGGCGCAGGTCTACCCGGAGCGCGCGAGCGTCACGCTCGCGGACGTCCGCCAGTGGTCGCTCGAGAACAACCTCGATGTCCGCGTGCAGCAGTTCAACCCGACGCTCGGCGTGACCGCGCTCGACGCCGAGATCGCCAAGTTCGAGGCCGTGCTCCAGGCCAATTACACCTACAACGACAACACGCTGGTCGAGAACCTCGAGGCCGGCCAGCCCACGGCCAACGACTCAGGTTCGCTGGGCATCGACTTCCCGCTGGCGACCGGCGGCGTGCTGAATGTCGGGACGCTCTTCAATCGGGCAGACAGCCTGCTCGCCGATGAGCCGTGGGAAGCCGGCTTCGAACTCGGGCTGTCGATGCCGGTCCTTCGTGGCTTCGGGCTCCGCGCCAACACGGCGAGCATCGTGATTGCGAAGATGGAGTCGCAGCAGGTCGATGCGCGCACCCTGCTCGAGACGATCCGCATCCTCGCCAACGCGGAGAAGTCCTACTGGCAGCTCTATGCGGCGCGGCGGATCATGGAAGTGCGGGAACGACAGCATGCATTGGCCGAGGAGCAACTCGCTCGGGCGCGTCGCCGCGTGGACCAGGGCGAAGTCGCACCGATCGAACTGCTCCGCGCCCAGAGCGGCATCGGCCGCACCATCGAGCAGCTCATCGTGGCTGACAATCAATTGCGCCTGCGGGCTCGCGCGCTCAAGCGGTTCATGAATGCGCCCCAATTCCCGGTCGATGGTCCGACCATGCTGGATCCGACCACGCCCAGCGATCCGCTGGGACTGGATCTCGATCCTGCCAAGCTCACGCGCATGGCGGTCGCAAACCGCATGGAGCTGCTGGACCTTGAACTGCAGCTGGCCATCGATGCCGAGCGCGTGGCGCTCGCCCGCAATGAAGCGCTGCCGCTCTTCACGATGGACTACCAGTATCAGGTGCTCGGCGATGACAGCGGACTCGCGTCGGCGTACGGCAACCTTGGCGATGCCGATCCGTTCATCGCCAGCGTGAACGCGAGCATTCCCTTGGGCAACGAGGCACGCCGGGCACGCCTGAGCCAGGCGATCACGCGTCGGCTGCAGCGATTGGCGACCAAGGAAAGCCGCGTGCAGACCATCACGCAGGAGGTGCACGACGCAGTCGACAACGTCCGCGGCGCGTGGCGACGCGTTGTGGCGGCACGGATGGAGTCGCGCTTCGCGGAACGCACGCTCTTGGCCGAGCAGCGGCAGTTCGATGTCGGCCTGCGAACCAGCGTGGAAGTCCTTGATGCGAACGCCCGCGTGGCCGATGCCCAGTCGCGCGAGGTCGAGGCCGCCGCGCAGTACGAGACCTCGCTGGTCGATCTTGCGTTTGCCACCGGAACGGTGCTGGGCGAAGCGCAGGTCACGATGCCCGGGCCCATGCCTGTGCCCAATCCTGATCGAACCTTTGACTGGGAGCGGTGAGGATCGGGCGTCGTGGGCGTCATCGCTGCGCCGCAGGTCAGGCACATCGCTGCACACATGAAAGCGCCCTCCCGTGAGGGGAGGGCGCGATCATTCCTTGGGCAGGGCTCCGCACTCGGTCACCGGGCGGCCGTCTGGGAATGTTGACGACTGCTTGGTGCATCATGCGGGGCGAATGGACCCGGGGGGAGTTGAACCCCCGTGCCGAACCAGCGGCCATGCAGCCTCTACGCGTGTATCCACCTCTTCCATCTCGGTCCGCGCCGCTGCTGGGTGGCCGCATGGCGTGGACCATGGCATGCGAGTGTCAGCTCCCGGAAGCATGCCAGCCCCGGAAGCTCAGCCCGATGTGTTTCGGCGCCCCCCTCATCGGACGTCAGGGGTTTGCCGTGCGGCACTAATTAGGCCGCAAGAGCGTACTGCGTGTTGGCAGTCGTAAGTGTTGCATCCTTTTTACGTGGCCGGGATGCTCCACGACGCGCCACTGCATGAACGACATGGCCGGTCGAAGCCAGGTCGGGCCCAGATTGCCAAAGAGAGGGAATCGTACGGTGCCCGGACGCGCATGCAATGCCGGGACCGTAAGAAGCGCACGAATCGTTCGCGAACCCACGCGCAAGGCGCATGTCGTGTGACATTGCCCTGCGCATCGTCCTATCCTTCGCGCATGAGTCGAAGCCTCTTCGCCACCGTTGCGCTGGTCGCTGCCGTTGCCGTCTACGGCGCCTTTGCCGCCCGTGAGGGGCTGCGGCGGGGCGTGATCGACGATCTACCGGCTGCATCCGGGACCGCCACGCCACCGAAGCCCGCCGGCACCGACATGAAGCCATCCACGACCAAGCACATCTATTCCCGCGCCGGCTGGGATGTCACCCCGTACTCCAAGGCCAAGGTCGACGAGCTCGCCGCCAAGCTCACGCCGGAGCAGTTCCGCATCACCCAGAAGTCCGGCACGGAGCCGGCCTTCTGCGGCAACCTGCTCGACAACAAGAAGGACGGCACCTACTGCTGCATCGTCTGTGGGCTGCCGCTCTTCACCAGCGCGCACAAGTTCAACTCCGGCACCGGCTGGCCGAGCTTCTACACGACCTTCGATCCGCTTCATGTGACCGAGCGATCCGACTCGAGCCACGGCATGGAGCGCACCGAGATCAACTGCGCCCGATGCGGCGCGCACCTTGGCCATGTGTTCGAGGATGGCCCCCGTCCCACCGGCCTGCGCTACTGCCTGAACAGCGCGAGCCTTCAGTTCA
>Ga0194129_10002810_pt1 | contig 25276 bp, 17 predicted proteins | sample TA2KigCa35mmetaG_FD_150862 | JGI IMG/M metagenome (GOLD analysis project Ga0194129, IMG submission 150862) | Freshwater microbial communities from Lake Tanganyika, Tanzania - TA2015038 Kigoma Deep Cast 35m | ecosystem: Environmental > Aquatic > Freshwater > Lake | place: Tanzania: Lake...
TTTGTATAGCTACACCGCCTCCTGAATCACCACCTCCTGCTGCTGCTGCTGGTGTCGATGTAGATACAGCTTCTATAGTGCTTTTTTTTGGTTTCAATACACGTTTCTTCTTACCGGATGATATCAAATCTACTTCATGTTCTTTCTCTGGTAGAACTGCAAGAGCCGCTGCTGCAATTGATGCAACAGATGGTCTGGCAGCCGCCGACGACTGAGGCGCAACTTTATCTTTATTTGCATCTTCTGCCATTTCGTTATCTATTATAATATGAAACAGTTCTTTATATATCTACGCGAAATAAAAAGAACTTGAAATCGTTTAAAATATACGATAGCGGGATAATATGTTATTGATTTTACGAACAATACTAATCTTTTCTAAATTATAAGGCCTTATTGTATTGATGCACTCGTCAAATGTCATCCATTTCATGAGACCAACTTCCATGATGTCGTGTGCTTTTTTTGGTTTCTTATCTAAATCCACCATTGCAAGAAAATACTTTTGCTTATAACATTTCATGTCGGACCCCATGAATATTTCTTCGAATGGTGCAATATTCTGAATTACATTATCAATCCCGATATCATATCCAGTTTCTTCAAGGCATTCTCTCAATGCACACGGAAGGTCCTTTTCATTATAATTACGTCGTCCTTTCGGAAACCCCCATTCTGTTTCTGTCCATTGGGTTGTCGACTCATCTACAAATTGATGAAGCGTTTTTATGCGTCCATCTTTTGTACGTATTCCACCAATTACCTGCCTATATTTTTCATATGAAATATGTTCTTCATTTTTATACTGACTACCACGAGTATATTCCCCCCATAACAATCTCCATAATTGTTCAAAAGTCAGACGTAGTAAGTTTGCCTTTTCAGTCATCGTCATTTCGTCTATAATACGTTGAATATAAGCTTCATCGTTGAGTGAATATTTCCCACGAACAAAATCAACAAAACCGAAAGAATCACGGCGACGTATCATAAGAAATTCAGGTCCTGTCTCACCACACCGAAAAGCAATTATACCAATACTCGTAATCGGTGCACGACAATTATTATATACATGATTAGTACGGTTGCAATTATTACAGAAATATTTGTTTGAATCAACCAGGCCGTTAGTAGTTACCCCCCCTATAAGAGTTCCACTGATGTTCGTTGCATTTTTACCCCTATAACTACCGATGGTAGACCCTCCAGAATTCAATTGTTTATTAGGACAACGTAATTGGCTTATTTCAAGATAAGATAAAGCAGATTTAGGGTTGTTTATTTTTACTAATATTTCATCTCGTTCTACTCGACTATTGGTTAATATTTCAGCCCCAGCCTCCTCTTCCATTATAAATTCGCTTATCGTATTTCTATTATTGTTTTTATGTCATTTCATTATAAGCGAATTCTATGAAGCTTGACGCGAAAGTATGGGGACCACACTATTGGTTCTTTTTGATGACAGTCGCTGTGAATTACCCAGACCATGTAAACGATGTTATTCGAAAAAAATACTACGATTTTATCCAAAATTTTTCGATGTTCATTCCGGACCCAGAAATGTCATCGGAGTTTGATAGAATGCTGCATAAATATCCAATTACACCTTATTTAGATAGTCGCGACTCATTTATTCGCTGGGTTCATTTCATTCATAATAGGTACAATGTGCTTCTAATGAAAGATGAAATCTCATTACATGATGCGCTAGAAAAATACTATTTACATTATCGACCAAAATCTGTCCAAATTCTCGAGGAATTGAAGTATCGAGAGAAATTGGTATATATACTCGTAATAGCCGGGCTAGGATACGCAGCGTATTATTATCATAATCGGTGATACTATTTCAAAATAAATTATCCGCCGATTTATTCGCTCCTATATATAACCTCATACGCTAACGAAAATAATACGTAATGGTAAAAACCGAATATATAGTATTTATCATTACTGCATTCCTTATTGCAAATACGTATTATGATGGCCAATTTATAAAGATGTTTCAAAGTAATCAAAAGTGGATTAAAATGTTGACATTTGGTTTCATTGGGTTATCTCTATTTATGTTTTTGCGCCGTAATCCGGAAAACTCTAGGCAATTATTGTATCATGCCAACGACATAATTAAGTATATGCCAATAAGTAAAGGCACGGCAGATATGATAACGCCATTTTTCGATTTTACGAACAGAACTGCGAGTTCAGGAGACCAGCAAAGCATACAACCAGTTCAACAAAGGGGTGGAGGTAATATAATACACGGGACACAGCCAACTGCACAGCCATCATTAGTTCATGGTGGTTCTGCCGCTGAGAGACGAGTACTAAACTCGGGAAAAGGAACAAGTAAAAGAAGTGTAAGTGAAACGAAGAAGAAATATGTTGCTGCACAACAAGGTTGGAAATGTGGCGATTGTCAGCGTCAGCTTCCAGCATGGTTTGAAGTTGACCATGTAATTGCATTAGAACATGGTGGTTCTAATCACGTAAGTAATTTAGTTGCTTTATGTCGTGACTGTCATGGAAAAAAAACTGCAATGTCATTTTTGTAATCATAAGGACACATTTGGCGTAATAGCCACGTAATTGTATCGACATTATTATATATTATAATTATAACTGGGTGTATTGTTATCATTATAATCGATTATAGATATGAACACGCAACTTGATAATGCCGTATCTGCAACTGAAGAAACGTTCCATATTAAAACAATAGCGAATTACCTTCCGATTATTATACTTTGCGTGATACTATTGATTGGATTTATATCATGGGAATTAATGATTGGGAATTGGCCAATATTTATTACAATTATAATTACATTTTTATATGTCGGATATGTTCATTATATGCAGCCAAGTTCATTTTTAACTATGAAAACCGAAGCATCATCACAAAATAATATACTGGCGAAAACATTGTTACCTACTCCACCTAATTCCGAATTCAAATTGTCTGGTTCAAGTAACTTTGATACAGTTATTCGTTTTGGACTGCCTATTATCATTCTCGGACTTGGTCTTGGACTAGGATTTGCTAGTATTCATGTTTCAGAACAAACGACTAATTATAATCCGTCCGTCGGATTAATGACGGTTGGTGGAATTATGTTGGCGGTTTCATTTATTATAATTATTCTTTCAGTATTAAAATATACTGGGATTGATAAATTAAAAGATTTTCCAACAAGCAAACTCATTCCTCTTCTTATACTTTGTATTACAATTGGTATTCCTATCGTTATTCAAGGTAATAAAATTGAAACGGATTTAAATGATACCTTGAGCGGCGACACAGTTCTATCAAACGAATACAAAAAAGGTATTGCAAAAACAAGCGCAGATTGGATGCTCGGAATTGGAATATTTTTTCAAATTGTATTTTTTATAGTTTTTGGGTATTTCTTGTGGAGAAACACGAATAAGGTTTCTGGTCTATTTAAAGAGATGTGGAACCCATCATTCATTATATATTTTATTATAATACTTGGTTTAGTTTTTTCACCTAGTGCTTTATTTCTTTCTGCTAGTCAAAAAGGGCCTGGATTTAATAAAGATAATGGCGTAAACATCTCTAATTATGGTGAAAAATCGTTTTTAGTGCATGGTATTATATGGCTTCTTGCATCGTTTGTATTTATAGTTATTTTATTTGGACAAGTAAAACAATACACTGTTTATAAGGGTATGATGATAGGTTTATGTCTTCTATTATGTATTTGGATATTCATATCGTGGGGTATATTTGCAGAACAGAACCTAAAAACCCCCAACGCCGCTGATATTTTAAAACAAGATAGCGACCTTTCAAAAAGTGTTTATTATGAACAGTTACGTAAAGAAGTAACACAGGAATTGAAGAAAAAAGACCCAAATGCAAGTAGTACACTTATTGATAAGGCAATACAAGATAGAATAAACGAAGATAGTAAGAAATCTCAACAACCTACACATGCAATATTAGGAACCTTTTCATTTCTTTCGGTTTTTATTGCCATATTTATTTTAATATGCTATAATGTCCGGGTGAAAATGGCAGAATGTGCAAATATACCAGAGTTATCGTTCAATGATTTATTATTATACACATTCAATGGACAGTGTCCGCCGCCGCAGGTTCCGCCGGTGGCGCCGCCACTGAATGATTACCAATCAAAAATCAAAAATGATAAAATGTTATCGAATGATTGGGATAAAGTATTAACTGATATTAAATATGTCGATAGCACTGCTATCCGTCTTTCAAAATGGTTTTCATTCATTCCATTTTTATCAGTTATTATGGTCGTCATGTGGATATCTGTTCTTTTCACAAATGTGACAACATCGTACAAAACGAGTGACTGGATTGCCGAAACATTTTCAGGAGATATGTTTCCTCGTGTGAAAGAACTCATCGATACATTTTTTATTGTACTTATTGTCGGTCTTATATTATGCGCTATTTTACTGCTTCCGATAGTGAAAGAATTAAATGCCGGAGGTCTTGATTCTATTCTTAAATTTGCAGAGTCAGTTCAGGTATGGCAGTTTACAAAGATTAGCGACACGAGTCCATTAAATGTCATATTAGCTATTATTGGGTTTGTTGGCGTATTTTCAATTGGTCTATCATGGTGGTGGAAATATTTGAATGAAACAAGAAAGAATGACACTTCATTGCCGATTGTTCCTGATAATTGGGGTTGGGCGATTGCATTTGTAGTTATTCTTGCTATTTGCAGTATGCCAACGTTTTTTTATCTATATAATAACGGTGTAGATGCTAATTTTGAAAACGAAAACTTATTTAAGAGATTATTACGACAATTTTTAACAACAATCTATTTGGTTCCTTTACTTTTTGCGGTGTTATTCAGAACCGGTATTTATAGTTTGGCATCTTTTACAGGAATACCTGACTTTATTGATAAGCGTGATAAAGCCTTGAATACATTAAAATTCTGGGAATGGGATTCACAAACTACCGACCTTCGTATGTTTCCAATCGGTGATGATAATCTAAAACCATCTGACGTATCATCACTCCCTACTGCTCCCGTAGTTCAAAATAACATTAACCCTATCGAAATAAATGAGACCAAGGTTAGTGCAGTTGGACAATTGATTAAAGTAATATTACTCATTATTTCTTTTGTTATACTTATTCTCGCGGTTGTTTATTATGTTTATAAGATTGATGCCGATTTTGTAAATAAAGGCGCTGAAACGGATAATACTGCATCAGGAGGATTTGTCACACAGATGAATTCGCCAACTGCACATACAATATATGTAATTATAGCAATTGTCGGTATTGCTGGTATTGTGGCTTATCTTCGAGATAAATTTACGAAAGCCAATACGAAGACGCCAGAAAATTATCTATTTGATGACTTCAAAACAGAAGATGCAACGAACCCGCTCCGCCAACTTGCATTTGGCGCGACACATATCGTATACGTAATATTAATGATAATCGTTTGGATTTATGACCGAGAGAAAGATGATAAAAATCGAATGTCAATTACTGGAATGACTGTTCTAGGTATGGCCATATTATTCTTTCATTATGGTCTAGAATTTATCGATACATTAAACCGTAAAACCACAACGGATGGTGCTGCTGAAAATCGTTCATCGATTAGTGATATCTTCACAAATATCCGTTTCATCATTAATACAATTTTCTTTATTGTTTTATGTGCGCTTGCATATTATAAACAGCATGGGGTGATGGTTGTATTGATACTCGCCATGTTTATATTTCATCTCACAAAATCAATCATCGGGTTGAAACTGCTTAAAATGTTATGGTTATGCATCATTTATATTCCTTGTTTGTTTCTTGACTTTCTTCAATCGTCGCAAAGCGTAGTTGGTGATACAACACGCCCAATATGGATTATTATCGCAATCGAATTGCTTCTTATTGCGATTTTGTATGGCGGTCCTTATCTCTTGAACTACATCGGTGCATCGGCATCGCAAATCGTGGCAGCACCTGTTTCATTAAAACAAAAATACGATACAAACTTGAATACACAAAGCCCTCAAATTTTTATTTATCATAATACAGGTATTGACCGTACGCCAGAAGATAAAGCTGCAAATTGTCCGGTCGAAGAAAAGAAACGCTATAACTACTCTATCTCTGGTTGGTTTTTCCTGAATAACAGTGCTACTTCAGTGAATAAAGATTTAGAAATATTTAATTTTGGTGATGTTCCAAGCTTAACCTATAATAAATCTACAAGCGAATTGAAATTATTTTGCAGAACATTAGATATGTCAGGCAATCCATACCCAACTTCCCAATTAATTTACAATTCCAAGAACAATTACAATACTATTGTTTCCGGTAAAACAAAAGATAAACAAGAACAGATTAGAGTACTGTTCGATAATGATAATGAACTCGACGTTTCAGTACCTCTCCAAAAATGGAATTATTTCGTCGTAAATTACAATGGTAAAACAATGGATTTATTTTTAAATACCAAGCTCGTATATCAAAGTGATTTTATCATGCCCGATATTGTCATGAAACCAATTACAATTGGAGATACAACCGATAATAAAGGATTAAATGGTTCAATATGTAATTTCGCGTTTCATAAGGTTCCTTTGACAAAAGAACAAATGCGATGGACATATACTATGTTAAAATCCCAAAATCCACCAATGATTGGAATGAGCACTATCGAAGATGAAGTTAATAAAGTTGGGACAACCGAAATATATTCCAAGTAATACTGCATTGTTATTACGAATACCTGACATAATGAAATAACAGAACCATCAAACGAATTTATCGTATTATTATATATATAATAATTATACGAATATGAATTCAAAATTAGTTCTAGCAGTAATTGTAATTCTTTTACTGTTGTATGTTATTTTCAAAGCATTAACTACAACTTACACCACTTTAGGAACCATGCAAAAATGGACAAACAAAACTACGTTACAAAGTTCAAATTTACCAAGTAGTTTTAAGGCCAACAGTGCAATTTCGATTTGGTTTTACATAAAGAAGTGGGTCGGCGGTGCAAATGTAGTCACATTTTATTCAGACGTAACCGGTTCTGAAAATTACTCTACTGCCATATTACGTGTATTATTCAAAGATAACACAAACACAATACAGATTTGTCCAAGAGCCGGTATTGTTAGTACGTGCGACAACTTATGCGAAATCACAGAATTTCCTTTACAGAAATGGGTTAATATGATTATTAGCTTCAACGGCTCTGCCATGGATGTTTATGTTGATGGTAAATTAGTGAAATCATGTGTTGTCAATTTAGGTTCTCGTATTCAAGAAACTAAAAGTATTGTTTTAGGAGATAGTAATCCGAAGGATGACATTGGATTTATAACCAATGTTAAGCTTAAGGCTGCGCCAATCGCACCACAAGAAGCATGGGATATTTACTCGCAAGGATTTGGCGGAAGCCCTTGGAGTGACCTTCTCAACAAATACAAGGTGAAATTGAGTTTCATCGTGGATAACCAGGAACAGGCAAGTGTCAGCACATAATTATGCTTAAAACATGCATGATTGTATGAATTGCTTCGATTATTTCAAACAATACTTTCAAAGGTAAAATGAATGTATTGTTTTTTTATTCGATTATATTAGTAACCAATAATAATAACAAAATATGAGTGATAGTGGGAATGATAATGGGTTTTTAAAAGGAATAACGTCTAGTTTTTCAAAACCGACTGATGCAGGTATTTCATCTTCTAACTCTGGTAGTGGTTTTGGTGTAAAAGAGTTCATGGAGTCAAATAGCCTGGTCGCCAAATTTGCATTTATTTTAATGGTATTCATAGTGTTTTCCGTTACAGTTAAACTTTCTATTGTAGCACTGTCTTATTTGATGCTTCCCTCGATGTCTCCTTATGTATTGGATGGAACTGCGAATACAGAAGATATGGCAATGAATATATCTCAAGACCCATCAAAACCGGATTCTGTTTTTATATCGCGGTCTATGAACGAAGATGGTGGTTTAGAATACACATGGTCTGTGTGGTTTTATATTAATCAAGTTCCTCTGAAAAAAGATAGGTATTCAAGAATCTTTAGCAAAGGCGGAGAAGGAACAAAGGGTGATGATGGTTTATATTATCCCAATAATGCACCAGGTATGTATATCCGGTTTACAGATGTAGTTAGCGAAACAAATCCAGACCGTACAGACAAAGGAGTAAATGTTTCATTACTTGCGCTTGTTGACGTTACTGGAAAAAGTGATAATTCAGCAGATAAACGACGTAATTTGCATGAGAGGCTTATTGCCACGGATATTCCCATTAAAAATTGGGTGAATGCAGTAATTCGTGTCACAAATAACGTTATCGATTTATACATTAACGGACGTCTTGCACAGCGCCGTAAAACAGCAGGTATTCCATTACAAAATTATGGAAAGGTAAATATCGGCGAAGATAAGGCTAGTGAACGGTTTAGTGGTTATATTTCTACTATACAATATTTTAATTACGCAATTGGTTCGAATAAAATCAAGAGCATTATTGATGAAGGTCCGAAAATGAAGATGGTAACTGCTAATGGCGAGGCATCATCAACAAAGAATGTTGGAACTTACTTATCAAATAATTGGTACATGCGGTAATATTTTTTTACACTCACATATCAGCAATACTGGTGTAAAAAAATATAATGCCTGGCGTTCCACCTCAACCTATATGGGCGCCACCGTTAAAACAAGACCGACCTGATAATGTAGATAACCCCGGAGACGTTTATTTTGAAGAAGGTGGGGGTTCGTATAACATTTATTCTTTAACATATGCGACTACATTTACACTATTACCTGGAACATTCACTATTCCAAGCACAGACCCAACAGTGGGTTATCGTGACACCGATGTGTCATCGGTTATTTTAAATCAACGCAAAACTCTTATAGGTGTTATTCCACTTGTCAATATAACATCGAATAATAACTACCCTTCTACTCCAATCACTTTTTCATTCCCTTCAAATAATTATGCTATTTCTGTTGTACGGTTAGAAAAAGACTATTATGTTATTCCGCAACAAACAGACGACCCTGCAAATACAAATATAAGTACCGGTTTATACAAACGAACCGGTGACCCGAGTATTATTCGACTTGCTTATCGTAACATGTTGTTGATTAACGGTATATATGATACATCTGGAAGTTTTACATACGGTCGAAACTCCATGATGTTTCGAATGGAAATCAAACAAGCTGCAACAACACCAGGTAGTGTAGAAATACCGTTTTCCGAAAAAAAGATTATAGTTCCACTTACAATTTTGAAAACAAGTACAGATATTAGCCTTAATTTTCCATTTACTGGTATTGGTCACACTAAATCAAATTCAATACCTGATACAAGTGGAAATATTGTACGTGAATGGGTAGATGGGTACATCGATTTAAGTTTCTCTCAATTTGCACGAACTACGCGTAGAAATATATATACTGGTGAATTTGATAACAGTGATATAGTATATTATTTAAGTCTTGAGCTTCCAAGAACATTTACTAAAAAAAATGATTTTATAGAAATAGTTGGTAATCGGATTTTATTCAAAAGGAATACCACATCACTCTCAAATGGAATTTCTATCAAATTTCTTCAAGAAGAGACGCCTATGTATCAGAGGTCTTCTCAACTCATAGGAGAAAGCCCGAATACAATTACCATAAATCTCATTATTAATAAATCAACGCCTGAGTTTGCAAATCAAATACCTGAAAAAAATACGAATGATCCAGCTACGGTATATCGATTACCTGACTTAAATAAAATGACATCCGAAGGTGCGTTTATATTGGTCCCTCCAGTATCAACGAACACAGATACTGATGCAAGTTTTTCATTTACTTTTAGTTCGTCGAATGAAAATATATTAAAAATACGAGTATCTGGAACCGGTAGAAATACTGTATATAACGCATTTATCTATGGTTCAGGTACTTCAATCGTAACAGTCACGCAACTCAGTACTACAAACTTCAATCAAAAGGTTGCTACTTTCAACGTAAATGTATTTGAAATTACGCCCGCTGTCATTAACTGTAATACCAACCTCTTTTATAGTAATCCATATAATCGACAGTTTTGGACACGGTTTAAACCAGAATGCCGTTCATCTGATTTTACAGACAGTTCCACTGGTCTAAAATTAACACCGTCACAGGTGGATGAAATATATGATATGCGGCGCAAGGTTGAAATCCTGAAATACAATAAAAACGTAGGAGGTCTAACCAAAAATCAAAAATTTGCAAAGGCATCGCGTGGTGAATTGATGCGGAAAATTGGTAATTCCGATAAATATATAACCGATACAAATAATCAATTTTCATTAATATGTCCGCCAACAATTGCAAATAATAGAACATTATGTGGTCTTACAAGCGCATGCGGAGTTCCTGGACGCGAACGTTTATTGTGTTATGACCCATCTATCAATTTATATAATTACAAACGTACCTACCAATACGAGGCCGGTCTTCAACTCACTTCAAATATACCAACAACTATTTTGACAGAACCAACGAATTTACGTGTCAGTGAATATGATAACGTGAATAAACTCGTTACAATTACATGGGATGCACCGAATTCAAATGGCGGTTTTCCAATTATCGGTTATGTTATCACTTATTCCGTCGATAATAAAAAATGGGTTCCATATGAAAGTGTCTTTCCATATCAACCGCCCGCTGGAACAATACCATCTTATAATCCTATTTCTGGTGAAATAAACGGTAATTCAGTAGTTTTCAAAAAAAAAACGAATTTCGTTCAGGATATTCTAGACAATACAATTTATTATATATCTGTATTTTCTGGAAATGTCCGCGGATTATCGAGTATTCCGGCAACAATTACAGTTAAAACGTCATCAGTTCCATCCATTATCAATGATTTCGGATTTACTAATACGCCAGATGAACGACAACACCTTATGGTGGATTTGAAATGGAGCGAACCAATAAATACTGGTGGAATTAGCGGCGGTGGTGCTAGCAGCAGTAGTGCAAGTGCTTCTACTCAATTATCCAGTAGCACTTCATCTTATAATGGACCTCCTATTAGCATGTATAATTTGTATTATCGAATAATACCAACAACAACTTGGATAAAAGAAACGCTTAGTACAACAAGTATAATTACTTCATCCGATGGGGGGCGAACGCGTCGTTATGTATTGCGTAATTTAATGAATGAAAATAAATATCAAATCAAAATCGAACCAATCAATAGTGTGGGAGTTGGCCCCGAATCCGCAATTATAACCGCGCGAACACTTATGAAACCAGGAGTACCAAAAAATGTAATTATGACCTCGAAATATGGTTTAAATCCACCATCTTGGTCAGATGTTTCACGAAATTATATCAATATTACGTGGAACAAACCAGATACTGGCGGTAGTAATATTAAGTATTACAATATTACAATAACACCACCATTAACTATACAGCTAGGTGCAAGTTTTACAACCACATATGACCTATCAGCAAATGATACTAGAACTGTATATAGTACATTTTATAGTACCATAAATAATATTGGCATCGTGGATGGCTCATATTCAGTTGTTATTGAAGCCAATAATGGTTACTTATTAAGTGCAGAGAGTTCTCGTTCATTCGTGAATGTTAATACTATATCTGCAAGAGCGCTTATTGTTAATATTGAAAGTTATTACAGTCAATCAGGATTATCTTATGCTGAATTGACGTTTTCAATCAATACACAATGGCAGCGTGAAAATACGATAACATATGTCAGGGTGAATGGATTAAATTCTGAATATAGGGCGTATTTTGATAAAGATAATCAACCTATTTCCGGTGCAGGAGAACATACAATACGTATTCCTGGATTTTCGTCCGGTATTGAAAATATAATTCCTGGCACGCAATATATAGTTACTGTTACACTTGTATACAGCAATGGCGACTTGCCAACTAGCGAACCATATACATACGTACCTGAAATAAAGTATTTGACATTGTAGTCCATATTCTACTTATTCTCTTAATGTTGGATCTATGCATATTTCTTGTCGCGAATATACTTCTCCTGACATACACTTATCACTTGCGTCGACCTTAACGCAGCTTCGAAATCCTCGATCCTCACCAATATAACAATACCCACCCTTTCCACTTTGATGCTTCTGTGTTAAACTTGTACTATCATCTGCTCGTGGAGCAGGACCTGTATAACTTCGGTCGGCTTTATCTAAAAATGTATATTTTGTTTCATCGTTTATGAAACCCGGTTTTTTATCACTGCTATTTGTCATTGAAGGTGGGACTGGTGGAAGATGTGTTGCAGCTGATACAGTTTGTAGACGCTTATGCCGTTTCACTGAAGAAGATGACGATGTACCGGCTGTTTCATCGCTAGTAACGTCGCTGTCACTGTCACTGTCACTGTCACTGTCACTGTCACTGTTATGAGTATTATCATGGTCCATCGTTGTAATACGTGAAACAAGCTCACGACCTTTATTTTCCATTGACTTTAAAAATGTGGTTATCTTATCTCCAAACTCACCCATTCCTAAATGAAAATCATTATTCGTTGATAAACTACTCCACATGAACCACGCGATTATACCAATAAGAATTAACTTAATCAGTGTTGTAAACGAGAAAAAACTGTTAGTGTCTACATCAGAACTAGTTGTACTCGAACCAATACTACTTTCCGATACATCGAGAGATATCTCAGGCATCTTTATTCCTTTGAATGTTTGCTGTGCTTTATCTTTTATATCAGATAATACGTTTGATTTAGATTTCATTGATTTTTGTATATTCGATATTATACCAGATTTCTCCATCTTAGATGCAGGCGATAACCCACTATTTACCCTTTCATTATTTGTAGGTGCAATGATATTCGTAAATTTAAAAGTCGGAAGAGACATCCTTCTATGCTCTTTGATATATACTGTATATACTGTATATTTATAGTATTATTATTCATATGGATTATATTTTTTTGATACAACTGGTTTTTGTGTCTGAGACTGTATCTGGGATTGCGAGGGGCCTTGTAACGACGGTTCATCGTCTTTTTTATGAACAATTGTATTCATCGCATTCAATGTTTCTAGACGTTTGATTGTTCGTTCTAAATCTCCATTTTTGTCACCAGAATAACCTGCAGAAGAAAAGAGATAGTCTGTATCAGGACTAATCTCATGTTGTTTAATCTGTTTATAAATTGAGTTAATATTACCGACTGCCGTTTCGATTACAAGACGATCATTTATCATTTCGATTTTGCTATCATACTCAGTTGTGAGGAGTGATATTGCAAAATAGATGAGATAACGACGCTTTTTACGAACTCCTGGCGTAAAACGAATACAATATAATCGTAATAAACTATTCACAATTTTTTGAGTAAGTGGTGAGTGTTCTTCTTTATTATTGCTTTGCATAATAATCATATCCCATATCATCCAAATTGGGTCAAACTGTAGTTTTTCATCTACTGGAATATGTGACCTACGTTCACATCGACATGTTTCCTTCTTAGATTTACATATCGTTTCGAACTCTACTATCCATTCAACCCAATAACACGCAAGCAACGTATTTTTGGAATCGCGAGAGATATGATACGCAAACTCATTCATCGCGATGAAAATTTCTTTGGGGTCTCTCTCACGAAAGAACTCTTGCGCATAGTCTACACGTGGCGCCTTGAGGCGCTGTGACATTGTAGCTATATCATACTCTTCCTTCTTCTTAATTTTCACACTATCATATTTATGCTGTCGCTTCGAATTCGCTAGAACACAAATGATTTCTGCAAATAGAGACCGCATCTTTGGATGGTTTCGTAATCGAAGTTCATTTCCCGTATAACCATTTGATATGATTGATTTAAAACTCTCATAACGCATTTCAATATAAAGCGGTAATTTAGGGTTCGCTAAATGTATGTATTTACTTGCAAACGTAATTATAATATCCCATAATTCAAGATAATGCCCAGAACATACAAGTTCTGCACTCCAATAACATGAAGGCTCTATTTTAGAACTCGATAGACTATTCAATAATTCGTTACGTACATCAGTTTTTTTATACGCAGAAAATGTTATTCCACGAAATTCTGTATCGGTTCGAATATCATTTATTTCATATGGCTCACTCATTGTGGTTTTAAATTATAGACACGCGCACAATATATTATTATGTCTTCCGTTTTTTTTTGCGCAAGAATAACGATAATAATATTTTGTAACGAAATACTAGTGTAGTAGTATGACATCATTATATAAATCCTTTTCGGCATATATTCATTCCCTAACACGATGGGAAATACTTACTTTTCTCCTCATTTTATTAATGATGTTCTGTTTTATTAAGCGCGATTTGTCTTTTCATGCTGAAGGGTTCGAACAAAGAGATAACTATAAAGTATATGAAAATGATACAATTTACGATAGTTTTTATGCTGACATCTATGATGAGCTATTTATTCAACCAAATAAAATAGAAGCTGAGGTAGATGAAATTATTCATATCACTGATGCATTGAATGGAAGTGACAACGACAAGAAAAATTTCAAGATTTGCGATATTGGTTGTGGACGTGGACACCATGTGAATGAACTCAGAAAAAAAGGCGTTGTAAATGTTATTGGTTGTGATAACTCAGATCCAATGCTTCAAAATGCGAGGGATTTGTATCCATCGTGCAAATTCATCAAAGGTGACTTTATGAAACCTATGTTATTTAGTGAAGAAGAATTCAACGTATTGACGTGCTTTTACTTTACTGTATATTATGCAAAGGATAAACGCACATTCTTTCGCAATTGTTATGACTGGTTAAAGCCTGAAGGATATCTTATTTTGCATTTGGTAGACCGCAATCACTTTGACCCTATCGTTCCCGGTGGAAAACCATTGTTTATTGTATCTCCGCAAACGTATGCAAAGGAACGTATTACAAATTCTCTCGTTAAATTTCGTAGTTTTCAATACAAGTCTGACTTTACACCGCCACCCCCTTCGAAGAAGACTGGCACTAAAAACACGTCTGGACCGAAAAATACAGGCGAAAAGGACATCGGGAAGTTTGTCGAAAAATTTACCGACGACAAAACTGGTAAGGTCCGAGAGAATATTCACACTTATTATATGCCAACAAACCGAGAGATGTTGGATATCGCCAAGGAGGTCGGATTTACCGTCACTGGACAAGTCGATTTAATTCATGTGCTCAACGAGTATCAGTATTTATATATACTGAAAAAAGTTGCGTAGTCATCGTTATTGTCATCATCTCTCGAGTGTGCGCGTAATATGAATTGCACAAATTTATATTTATAATATAATGAATGAATGTATCTAACTCATCACCATTCGCCTCAATATCGGCTTTTTCTGGACACTTCACTCAGTTCCTCCTTCATTATATTATATTAACTATAGTCATATCGTTCATCCTATGTGTTTGTGTATTGAAATTTAATTACTTCTACTGGTATAGTCAACCATTAACATATCGATTTACGGTTCGACGGTTCGGTTCAGGCAATGGTGATAATGATGGTATAAAATATCGAACCAATGTAATGAACCGATTATCCCTCGCTCAACGATGTTATAATGCGGTAGTTTACCCTTTCTTGAATCATGTAAATCATGAAAGCGTACGCGTATATCGCGGCACAGATGAAGATACACCTTTCGATAAAGTTGCGGAACTATTAGAACGCATAGACACAAAAATTATTATTCCTGGACCAGGAAGACGAGAGATGACGATGCGTCTTATTCTCTCGCAGGATACATTTGGTCTCTCTGCATTCATTGGAGTTATTCATGATACGTTACATACAACCAAAATAATAGGTGTATCCATTCTAACACCACGAATTATGAACTCATTTGGAACATCGTCTATTACATCACCCCATCGTTCTGTAACGATTTATATCTGTGAATATCTTGCATGGGGAAAATACACAGTAAGCGAACGCAATACTCTCGAACTCCTTGAAACAACCGAATATATACAGAAATCCCGAGAGATTTCAGGAGAACAAACACTATATCGTTATCTCGAAATCCCGTGGTTTGTTGTTCCATTTACGACAGTATATTCCTATACATTCTCATTATCTAACGAATTTTATGACAGTACTGGTTCTCGTTCTTTTACATTCCAATCTCTCGGGAATGTAACTTTAGTTCCTGTTTCATCGACTAATTTTGCCTTATTCTACTCTTTTATAAATGAATGCGCGAGAGAATTTAAATGTAGTATTCTTAACGAACTCACGCAATTGCAATCTCTCATTACGCACGGTTTGTATCGCATTTATATCATGCTAGTGAATAATATTCGCGTCGTAGCAGTATATATTTTTGCTCCTTCAATGGTACCATCTAGCTCAACTATTACAAAATCCTCGGTGATGTCAAATACCGGCTCTGCATATTCCAGTAGAACCTCTCGAAAATTAAAAAAAATAACAAAGGGTAATCGCATTGATGCTATTCATGATTACGTATCAAACACGTCTACTGCGCTTGTTAAATATTTACCACCGGTTATTTCGCCAAAATATGATGCGTTTGGAAAAAGAATAAAGCCGGTAAGTAAAACTATCTCAAGAGAGAATACGAACAATACATCAAATGAAGAGACCATCTTGCGACTAATTTCATCAATACAACATAAAACACTATGTGATAATAATGATTTCGTAAGGGGGTTTAAATTATCTATCTCACATCTGTCAACATTGTCAGGTTCAAAAAAATACGTTATGATAGATACATTTGCACATAATTATCGCATAATTGATACATTATTGGCAAAAAATATACCAAATAGTTCTTCATGGCGATTATTAACAAAGGATAAATGGTATTACATTCTATATAATGCCATTATACACGATGAAACATTGTGTAAAGATATTTTATTGTTATGATTTATTGTTATGATTTATCTACGATAGTAGTGTGTAGCTGCGCGACGGTTGATACCGCCTCCAAACATACCTCCATTACCTTTAGAAATACCGCTAGATGCAGCAGCATGCGTAAATGTATCAACAATGAATATAATGAAAACGCCTAAAAAGCAATACAAAACAAGTTCTTCAATAACATGACCAGTCTTCTCATCTTTCTTTTCCTCCAGCATATGAATGATATAGTTCAACTTTTCAATTAAAGCGGCATTTGTTCCAGACATGTTAGCATTATTATCTTTTCCACTCGCAAGCTGGTTTGCAAGTGTTTCGGCATAAGGAACAAATTGTTCATAATATTGCGAAGCGTAAGTACTTGTTTTCGGATTTGTGCTAAAGGATATTGATGCATCTGCGGCGGTATCCTTTTTTTGGGAACCACTAATTCCAGTTATTTTTTCAAAATATGGAGAAGAACCAGCACCTGAAATCGAGCTATCCATTCCCTCTAGTAGCGTACTTGAATAAGAGGATGACGGATTTAGGGAATTAATTTGAGTTGTTTTGCGAACCACTTGAGGTGGTGATGTTTTGCTAGATACTGTTTCGGCACCCCGGATAACCCCCGAGTGGGATACATTTGTCGCATAAATTCCCATCCCTTGTGCAGGATACGACGGCAGAACAGAAGATGCTTCGTCCGGGTCTTCATCGCTATCCTCTCCCCCTTTACGATGAATATTTTCAATATAATCCTTGATTTGTTTTATCTTTTTACCAGCATTAGCTACCAATTCATTCGATTGACCGTTGTTATCATTTCTTTGTAATGTCATTGTTTCATTATTTCTTGGTATCTTTAGGGTTCGATTTTTTAGGCCTCCTCCACCGCCGCCACTTCGACGAATATTATTTTTGGGCTCATTATTGTTGTTATTACTTTCAGTATATTCCGAAAAACCTAAAGATGTCATATTCTCCTATAAAAAAATGAGATTTTAATTCGGGAAGATTAATTCAGTTATATACGAAAAATATATTTGTTATGTATATAAGACGAAAATGGTGAAATTAAACAAGGAACTCACTTTAGGTGTTTTATTGGTTGTTATTGTGATTATGGTTCTTAAACCTAATCTTCTTGGGTTTTTGTACAATAACGTGTTAGGCAAACTCATTTTTGTTGCCGCAGTTATTTTTCTTTCTTTGAAGCATACTGCGGCTGGATTGTTGGCTGTCGTGTTTGTCGCGATTGTGGCCTCTATGAGCGGATATCATGGATTTGAAGGTATGGCGGTACCTGAAGATGAGGTTGTTGAAGGCGAACAAGGACTTACAAAAGAAGATGACAAACAGTGCAAAGGTGAAAACTGCAAGAATGAACCCGTCAATGATAAACCAGCAAATGACTTAGTCGCAGAAATAAATGATAAACTAAAGCCTAAGTAAAATTTTGTCTTGCTATTATCATGACATTAGCTCATAACAATACATCTATTCGATAATCGTATATATGTATTGAATTATATCTAGTCTAATAATAGTATTCTATTGCATTTTCTTTTCAACCTAGTGTAATGGACATTCAATATTATATTCAGTATATTTTATCATGGCTCTATCATAACGTAATTCATACCGATGCAACGCATGCTATTATTAAAATCTTAATAATTATTGGTATGATAAGCTTACTTGTATATCGCGAATATATATGGTTTGTTTTATTATGTATCGTATTACTATGCGCCGAGTGTATTCGTTATTTCAAAGAACGGATTGGCGATACGACGAGATTATGTGACATGTTATCGTATATATCGGAAACATCAACGTACGCACCGCGTTTATTTAATATAGATGAACTTACAACCGGAATTGCTATTGAACGAGAAGGGTTTTCACTTGCGATGCCCAAAATCATCCACGGTGATGATAGTGGAAAAGACCATCGGCGTTCCAATAAATTTATAGAAGAAGATAGTAATGATTTTACAGAAAAATATTTTAAAAGTAAGCAATGTTCAATCGGTTCTGGAATAGGAAGTATTACCATGTTTGGTAGTAATGAATTAATCGGTGATACAAAACGTACAGTTGTAATTAGTGGTATTTACAATTTTGAAGAGAAGTTGCGTGAAATTCCTAACAGAGCAACTAGTGATGCCTCTATCAACGCAAAACGATATGAATATTTTCGTGATTGTGTTTATGAACCTGTTTATCGTAGTCAGATGGGTTCCGGTGATTTTCGAATAATTAAAATAAGAATGTTCCAAGATATAAATACTAAGATTATAAATATTAAACGTTGCATCGACCGTTTTAATGTTGATATTTTATTTAACACAAACTCTGACATCACATCTGATATAAGCAAACGTGTAAGTGTCGGTGCAAATGATAATACTATTGAATATGTGTCCCTTATTAAAGGTGCTGGAACAAACGACAGTGCAGAGAAACTAAAAAGTATTCAACCGCTCAACACTGGCAATAATGGGGATAATGCTAGCGACCAGACATACAGCGAACTTATTAGTTCATTAAACTCGAGTAATAATATTATATATAAGAATAATGACGCTCTTAAACAGCGTCATCTAACTGTATATAGTAAAGTGTATGGTTATCGCAAACGTATTGACGAACTCTTATCAATGATGCGGTCACAAACCAAAAATGATGCTTCATTATTATATACAATTCGCGTAAGCGAACCTATCGTACAAGAATTACGGACGATACTTGCTTACTTGACGATTATTCAAAGAACAAATGATATTATCGAATTTGAAATGAATTTTCCGAAACTAACTTCAGCAAAGCCAGGTATTTATGATGGGAAATTGAATTTAATACCTAAGCCAAATACTCTTGCTTTTTTGCCTATAGAAGAAAGTACTGTTAATACTATCCGTGGGGCGAACAGTATTTTAAATATTCCAGTAGGAGATGATACATATAATACAATTGATGAAAAAAGGTATTTGTATGGTATCACGTATTATTTTTTGTAATACATATATAGGGAATAATTATTTCATTTATTACAAAATAAATAATGCAACTACGAACTATTGCTATCCTTGTATTAATGGCATGTATTGTTATTTTGACATCTGCATTTGGAGCATACCAAGATGGTATTGAAAAACAAAAAGAACTCGAATTTAAATACGAAAAGAAGAGAAATAAAGTTAAGAAATCATCGTCATCATCATCGTCATCATCATCGTCATCAAATTCAAATAATATTGCAAATGATATCGTTGGCGCATCTGGCGCAGGAACATCATATAAACAAAGTCAAGCCCACCTGAATGTTGCAGAGAAGATAGATAGACCTCACGTAAAAGATGGTCCGAATGCATATCGTGGAAAGGCACGCGGATATGAACTTCGTAACAGTGACGACAGTGACGACGACCATAGCGACAGTGATGATGACAACAGTAGAGAACCCCAAACAGAATTTCAAAGGAAAATAAAGTACATAAAAACAATATTCAAAGAGATATTTAGTAAATGGAATTCTCAAGAAACGATTATGGCGCCAATTAGCATTGAGGAAGATACTGATAATCCGCTTGGATATGGAGAAACTATAGAAGGATTAAACCTTCGTAACAAGTTTAAGAGACATTCGCGCCAAGGAATGCGAAAATTGAAAAATGCGTTTCGTGGTCGTTTCACCTAATCAATCTCTTAACATAAGAAATTATCTATTGTAATAGTAATAGTTTACCATTATTACTGTTATTACCATTTAAACCAAATAAAATATAGTTAATGCCAAACCCCAAAAATAATAGTAGTCGCAGAAAGCGCAGCTTTGAAGTTCCGAAAATGCCAATTACTTCTGGTGGAGGTGGAAGTGGAGTAGCACAGAAACCACCACAGGCTGGTGGCGCGCCTGGTTCTATTGCATCATCACCTCTTATCCCGTCTATTACTCTAAGGTCATTTACTGATTTATTTTCCGGTAAAACTAATTTTTTTACACTTCAATCACCTGCAACCGATATTATGGGGTCTAAAGTACTTACGACTATGCATAATTTTTTCCATAACTTGAACACAAGTACCTTTTTTGCAGGATTTGTCATGATTATTTTGAATATCGGTTCAAGGTATATTAATTTGGACCTGAATTCTTCCACGGAAACATGGATTAAATACCTGATGAGCAAGGAAATTCTGGTATTTGCTGTAAGTTGGATGGGTACGCGTAGTATATATTATGCTCTTGTAATTACTGCATGTTTCAGTATTATTGTTGACCATCTTATGAATGTCGATAGCCGTTATTGTGTTATTCCTTCCAAATTTAGAGACTTGCATACCATGACAGAAGAAAAGCACGGACCTGAAAAAAAAGTGACAGATTTAGAAATTAGCAACGCACTTCATACCTTAGAAAAAGCGAAGAAAGAGAAAGAAGAAACAGACCATTTAGAACTAGTAAAATATCATCAACTATTCAAGGATGATACATTCGTAACGTCACAACCTGCAAAGGTTGGCGGAAGCGGTAATTCTAACACTACGAAATAGCGTTGTCTTAACAACAAGAAAAATAGAATGAGTATATAGTTATAATACCCATTCTATTTTAATAAACAAAAGATTTAATGGCACAACACCCACAAATGGATGAAATAGAAGAGCTGCCGTATTTAACTATTACCAATATAAAAGCGAGTATTGACACAGGTATTGATAATTTTGTTGAAGAACTTTCACTACGTAATCCATTAAAAGAAATATCTGTAAATGAAGTTGGAACTAATTCTACTTCAAAAAATAAAATGTTTACTCGGGTTGATGGTGATTATCCTGCGAAAACAAAAGTTACCTTATATGAACAAATGGTTTATCATCGTGCCGGTTCTACTAATTTAAATCCACTCGAGATTTTTGTACCTTTTCGTTATAAAATAAACTTCGACCAAATCAATGAATATTTTAAAGAAATGGTTCGTCGTTCTGATCCTGAAACACAAGAGCTTATAAATTTGGTAATTTCAGCGTATGGAAATAATAACAATAGTCTCTTTTATAAACATACGCTTCCTGGTAAAATCACCGCAAAAACTGCGGGAACGTCATCTAAAACATTAGTAGATAATGGTAGTATTGTATTTAACTTGAATAAGGAAACCGCAAAACGTATCCAGTTTAAAATAGATAAATGGCATAATAATTATATCGATTGGTGTTTTTATCAAAATGCAAGTAGGTTTTTTATTGAAAATCAAAATCTTGCAAAAGATGATTTATTTACATTGAAACAAGAGTTTAATTCTATGTTCGATGAGAATAGAGAACTAACGAAAGTTATAAGAGATATTAGACTAAAATACGACGAACTAAAGGATATTTATACTGGAAACGTGCGCGAGTTCACTCAACCTCCATTAACTGGGATCGCCAATACAAGAAACGGAGATGAAATATCGAGAATTATTACTTATTATATTCAGTTTTTTAAAATAATTTACGATGAAATAAAAAAACATATGACGGATGCCATGGATTATACTCGAGAGCGAGAAAAAAATATGGGCTATGATTATAAATTTGATGAAAATATCAAACAAACTCTGTTCAAAACATACAGTGATATCAAAGAAATATTAGACATGTTGGCCACTTTCAGTGATAATATAGAGGATGTTCCAGTCTTAAAGTATGCCTTATTATTCAAATTATTTACAGAACAAATTGATAGATTAAATAAATTATTTCCATCAAAATTAAAAAATGTATTTGATTATAATATTGCGCAAAATAAACGAACTAACTATGGCGAATATTATAAAACATACAAATTATTGCAATATTTATATTGGATTGTCTCTCGGGAAATTTCCGGTGTTGGAATAGTATTCACTAAGAATATTAATGACATCACTGTTCATACCATTCTCACTAATAGTCCCGCCGAAAACATTGGAGGTATAACTGTGGGTGATGTTCTAAAAAGGGTCGGGTCGTATGAAGTAAATAATGATACAACAATAGATGATATAAATAAATATATTTTTGGTCTTGCTGGAACACCTATAACGTTATACTTTTCAAATATAGGGGGCGGCGATTATAGTAAAACAATTCAACGTAATGAAGCCGTGAACGAACACCATGATGACCCATATAAAACGAATGATTATACAGAAACCGACGAAGAAGTTTTTCAAATATTTATAAATATCTTGAACGAGAAAGTTGAATTATCACAAATAAACAATACTAAATATGATGAAATATATGCCATTGCAGAGAATTATAATGAAACTAATGACTTGTTACAACAATATGAAAGTGAATTAGAAGACATAGAAGATGCTTATAATCGGTCCCGCTATCTTTCACCAACAACTCGTGACCGTATACAACAGCTAAAAATTACTATAAAAGAATTAAAAAAAAATATAACGCAAATAAAAAAACAACATGTTAGTCGTTGTATTGGTATTTACAAATATGAAATTCGTCAGGAAATGATGCATAAATTTATAGAGAATTTTATGAAATTCGATTTGACAAATATGTCTTCCTATGAAAATACTATTTCTGAGTCTTCAATTGAATTACCATATGGTGTAGATCTTCTTTTTTATGTGTTGTATCGTGTAACAAATAATGTGACTACTTTTTTGAAAAGTAAAAAGGAGATATTCATTGGCATAGATGATAAAAATATTGAATTACAAACACTACAACAAGATATTCTGTTGAAAGAACACAAAATAAAAAACATATTTGATTTGATTTCAATACAATTAGGTATTCCTATTGAAAAAATAATTCCGAACCGTGAAAGTTATGTGGTTAAATATACAACATTTGCTGGATTAATAGACCCAACAAAATACGAAACTGCATGGTTAGAAAATATATCAACCTACCAACAGGACCCAACCGATACGGCCAAAAAAGTGAATTATGTAACGGAGAAAATGATGAAAAAATTGGATAAAGCACTTGGTATTACCGATATCAATGAACCAGGTAAGAACGACATTAAGATGAAGGAAAATCTAATTACGTTGTTAGAACATAATACTGTTCAGGTGTTTCATATGTTATTTGCAAAACCTCGTGATATCTGGTATTCTCCTGACATGAAAACAGGTAGTTTAAATACTTTATCCAAATGGGCTTTTTTTCAACTAGAAAAACCAGAAATAGTTTCCAAAAGCGCAATCAAAGAAATAAAAGGAACGCTTAATAATACTGTTGTAATGGATATTTCTAGTAACGGTATTACTCGTAGTGTTAAACAGATAGACTATTTATATAATCCATTATTAGCATCTTATAAGAATGGAGAAACCCGTGAAGTAAAAGCTCCACCATATAACATAGTTTTAAGTGATGAAAAATCGTTGTGTATTTTTATTATTTCTTCACAACCTTCGCCTCAAATGATTGCATCAAGTAAGGATTCTGCAAATGAACAAAGATTTCAAAATCCGACTTTTAAAATTGGTGAAATTGAACCAAAAGTAAATGAAGGAATGTCAATCGGAAATAAATTAATGAATACACTGATTAATGTTGTAAAACCTGACCAAGATAAATGTAAAAATATACGCGGTTTAATTCGAGAACAATCGAATGAACTGAAATTGTTAACAAATGATGTTTTAAAATCTGCAGGGGTTGATTTGTCTATTAAAGTTTCAGATATAAAGCAACAAATGCGTCTTGCATCGGATGAAACGGCTGCAAATAAAGCTATGTATTTAATAACAGAAGAATATCCGTCACCACCGAAAACACATCAAGATAATATTGATGAGGCATATAGAATTGCTTTACCTTATAAAGATATGCCAAATTGTAAGGTAATACTCGCATATTGTCAGTTGTTAGGGGGAACCCAGGTTACGCAGATTACGAATGCCCCACCGAATACTAAATATCAAGAGACCATAAATTTATTAAACAGCAGCATCGATGAAGATAATAATTATGCTAAATACGTGCTATATATGCACGAAAGGAATAATATCGTTCTATTACAACAAGCAGCAGATGGTGGCCTTGAATTTGCAGCATATGAATATGCTAATTATTTGTTTGATACCGTTCTGAATAATTCTCCTCCTCCTCCGACCCCTGCTGACTATAATGATACAATCAAATATTATAGGATTGCAGCAAAAAAAAAATATCCTCCAGCGATGTATCAATTAGCAAATGTGAGTTTATTTATTAATAGTATTTCTGGTGGCGGTGGCGGTGGCGGTGGCGGTGGCGGTGGCGGTGGCGGTGGCGGTGGCGGTG